>Ga0209678_1000440_pt1 | contig 13942 bp, 11 predicted proteins | sample WorMetilvaeELBA1_FD_187404 | JGI IMG/M metagenome (GOLD analysis project Ga0209678, IMG submission 187404) | Marine gutless worms symbiont microbial communities from Max Planck institute for Marine Microbiology, Germany - Olavius ilvae ELBA.1... ...
CTACCCTTTGCCCTCTGCCCTCTGCCCCATGCCCTCTGCCCCATGCCCTCTGCCCCATGCCCTCTGCCCTCTACCCTTTGCCCTCTGCCCTCTGCCCCATGCCCTTTGCCCTCTGCCCCTTCAATCCAAAATCAAAAATCTAAAATCTGCATTCACTTTTGTTCAGTTTCTTCCGTGTCCAGTGCATCGTCGCCGGTCTTCATATCTTGAATCCGCTGATTGTAGAATGCAATCACTTCACGCCGATTCAGCATTCCGATCAATTCGGTAGGGTCATCTTCCTGAACCACCGGCAGACTGTCGATATTCTTCGTGGTGAATTTCTTCAATACAATGTTTAAATCCTCGGAGGGAGTCGTAACAATGATCTCCGAGGTTCCGATATCTTTCATAACCACCAGCGGCTCGATATCAGGTGAAAATAACACACCGCGCACATCATTGACGGAAAAAATATTATGCAATTTCTTGTGCTGATCCATCACCGGGAAATAGTGCTGGTCGGTTTCCGAAAAATAGCTCTTGAAATCTGAAAATGTCATGTCTTGCGGAATCAGCGTGACCTCCCGGACCTGGTCCATCAAATCTTTTACCTTGATGGTTTGCAGAATATCGACGAAAAAATCACCGGCATGGGCCGGTGAGTCGAGACGGCTTTTGACCTGACGATGAAAGATGGTCCAGCGCTGGGAAACCAGGTAGGCTACCGAGCACACGGCCAGGCTGGGCAGTAGCAAATGATAGGAGTTGGTCATCTCGCTGACAAAGATGATCGTGGAAATCGGCGTATTGGAGACGGCGGTAAAAAAGCCGGCCATTCCAACCACGACAAAGGCACCGGGCTCGGTCACGACCCCGGGCATGATATGATGAAAAAATTTGCCGACCGCCCCGCCCATGGCGCCGCCGATGACAATCGATGGGCCAAACACCCCGCCGCTGCCCCCGGAGCCAATCGAAAAAGAGGTGGTCAACACTTTACCGATGGCCAGAAACAATAGAAAAGAGATCGTCAATTCGTTGTGAATAGCCTTCTGGGCAAATCCGTAGCCGAAGGCCAGGGTTTGGGGCAGAAAAAAACCGATGATACCGGTGCAGAGCCCACCGATGGCCGGTTTAATGTGATTGGGAATTTTAAGCGAATGAAAGAATCCGGTAATGCCGTAAAATGACTTTACATAGAAAGCACCGGTTGCTGCCAGGACCAGGGCCAGGATCACATAGGGGCCCAATTCCAGCGGGTTTTGAAATTTAAAATCGGGCGACTCGAATAGCGACCCCCAGCCAAATACCAGGCAAAACAGGCAGTAGGCCACCACCGAGGAAATTCCGGCGGGGATAATCACTTCGGATTCAAATTCAGGATCCCGATAAAGAACCTCGGCTGCAAATAGGGCGCCGGCCAGCGGCGCCCTGAATATACTGCCGACGCCGGCTGCAACACCGGCTGCCATCATAATGCGGCGTTCGCGGCGTGAAAGCTTTAATTTGGTCGCCAGAAAAGAACCGAAACCCGCCCCGATCTGGGCAATCGGCCCTTCCCTGCCACCTGATCCCCCGGATGTCAGCGTAATGGCCGATGCGATGGTCTTGATAATCGGCACCCGGGCGCGAATCAACCCACCGGCATTGTGATAGGCATTGATGGCTGCATCGGTGCCGTGGCCTTCGGCTTCCGGCGCAAAAGTATAGACGAGCCAACCGCTCAATATACCGCCGAAGGCCGGCAGCAGCAGCAAAATCCAGCGGCTGAATTCGCGGCTGGAGGGAGGAAACAGGTGATGTTCGCCGGCGGGAGCCGGGGGTCGATAGCCGGCCATCATATCCATAAAAAAATGGATGCCGACCTGGCACAGGTAGTGGAAGATGATGGCTCCCACGCCTGCGATAATCCCGATTCCGACAAAATACAGGGTCCACATACCGGCCCGCGATACCCGAGCCGAGAGATCCTGTCCCAAAATTTTACTAAATTGCTGTTGAACTTGTTTCAAGGATTATCCCCCAATAATTAATGCTGCGCATTAATTATATCTTGATGGCGCCATTTGTCAGTGCTATAGAAACCGGAAAATACTGCGGAGAAAATAACTACGAAATTCACAATTACCAGAAGAAAAAAAGAAAAGGGATTGATAAAATGCCGGATTTCACCACGCTAAGCAAGCTGGAACTTGAGCAACTCAAAGACGATCTGCTGGCCCAGTATCAAACATTTAAATCCCGCGGCCTCAACCTGGACATTACCCGCGGCAAACCCTGTCCCGAGCAGCTCGACCTTGCCCTGGATATGCTGGATTGCGTCAACAGCAAGAATTACATGACCGAAGAAGGCACGGACAGCCGGAATTACGGTGGACTTGACGGGATTCCGGCCGCTAAAAAATTATTTGCCGAATACCTGGAAGTGCAGCCCGAGGAGCTCATCATCGGCGGCAATTCAAGTCTCAACCTGATGCATGACGCCTTCATGCGAGCCATCGTCAAGGGTGTCAGCCCCGACTGCCCACCCTGGGGGAAGCTGGCGCAGATCAAATTTCTTTGTCCCAGCCCCGGCTATGATCGCCACTTTTTTATCTGTGAATACCTGGACATTGAAATGATAACGGTGGCAATGGATGAGAACGGTCCGGACATGGCGGCCGTTGAAAAGCTGGTGTCCGAAGATGAAAGCATCAAAGGTATCTGGTGCGTGCCCAAATACAGCAACCCGACCGGCGCGGTCTATTCCGATGACGTCGTCGAGCGCCTGGCAGCGATGCCGACCAAAGCAGCTGATTTCCGCATATTCTGGGACAATGCTTACACCGTTCACCACCTCGCTGATCAACCGCTCCTTTTGAAAAATATCCTGGAAGCCTGCAAGCAGGCCGGCCATCCGGAGCGGGTATTCATATTCGGTTCAACCTCCAAAGTGGCTTTTGCCGGCAGCGGTCTGGCCATGATGGCCGGCAGTGCTAAAAATATGGACCATGCCAGAAAACAAATTGCCTTTCAAACCATTGGTCCGGATAAGTTGAATCAGTTGCGCCACACCGCTTTCTTCAAAAATATGGACGGCATTTACGATCACATGCAAAAGCAGGCCGCGATCCTGAAGCCGAAATTCGATATCGTGCAAAGTGAATTGGAAAAAGCGCTGGGCGGAAAAAATATCGCAGATTGGAGCCGGCCCAAAGGCGGGTACTTTGTCAGCATTGACACGATGGAGGGATGTGCGGCTGAGGTAATACGGATGGCGGAGGAAGCGGGCGTCAAATTAACGCCGGCCGGTTCCACCTATCCCTATATGCGGGATCCCTTGGATCGCAACATCCGTATCGCACCCTCTTTTCCGCCGCTGGCGGATATCGCATCAGCGATGCAGCTGGTCGGTATCTGCATTCAGTTGGCCAGTGTTGACAAACTGATAAACAAATGAAAAATGTCAAATGAATAATGAATAATTAAGGTCCGCCTTCGGCGTATCAATTTAATAATCTAACCCGTACTAGCCGGAACCGAACATTTTAAGCAACAAATTTGCTTTTGAGTCAATTGCTGGGATTGTCCGACAAATGACTAAAATACGAAAATGCCTAAATTGACTAAAATTAAGGTGTTCCGTCTATTTTAAATAAAAATTCTGCCATGGAATGCCGAAAATAATACTGTAATTAAAAAACGACGGAGCGGAGCGACTTCCTTGAATATTCAATCTTCAATATTCAATAGTCATTTGATAAGTGACCCCGCTCACAGGATGAACGGGGTTTACCGATTGATCGCAAGCAGTTTTATCTGCGAGCTCTTTTAGAAGCTTTGAGCGGATTGATTTTGGTCTGGCTGGCAGTTGATGCTGAACTGACATGGGAAGCCAGGTTGCAGTTACCGTTTTTCCACTTGCTTTCCGGCTCCGGACATGCAGTGCAATACCAACCGGTTGAGAACTCGGATCCACGGTTGCAACCCTCGCACTGCTCGACGACCTGATGGCAAATCCCGCCGTTGTATGAACACCCTTCAGCGGCCATAAACGGGCACTCCATACCTTCTTTTATGGTTGTACAAATCATTGGAATCACCCCCTTATCGAGTAAATTTTGTATAAAAAAAGCCGGGAAAAATTAAACCCGGCTGACACCGAAAATTCAAAGTTGGCGGAATATAATGGTACCGACTTTAAATGTCAATAAAAATATTACAGTATTTTGTAAATTTCCGCAACCATTCTTGCTTTTTTTTCTTCAATCGATCACAATGGATACTTGGAGGGCTGCCCTGATTGACTAATTTCAAAAAATGCCTATTTACTGTCAATACCGTTATCCAAGCGCGCCCTGGGAAATATTATGAGCAACCGCAGGTACGACATGGGCCCGGCCACGGACTCCGATGCGATGATTCAAAAAGCCATTGAAGTATTGAAGATAGAAGCCGATGGTATTCTTAACCTGGTCAACCGGATTGATGACAACTTTTCAAAAATGGTTGGATTGATCTGCAATTCCGGCGGTCGAATCATTATAAGCGGTATTGGAAAATCGGGTATTATCGGCCGAAAAATTGTCGCCACCCTAAACAGCACCGGAACGAGGTCCCTGTTTTTGCACCCTGTCGAGGCCATGCACGGGGATCTGGGGCAAGTAACTACCGATGATATTTTCATTGCACTGTCCAAAAGCGGGGCAACCGATGAATTAAATATATTGCTGCCCAGTATTCGCCGCATCGGCTGTAAAATAATTGGCTTTACCGGAGACACAAACTCCAACCTGGCCAATCAATGCGACATTGTCATCGATGTCGGCGTACCAGCAGAGGCATGCCCGATGGGTCTGGCGCCCACCGCCAGCACCACCGCTTTGTTGGCCATGGGCGATGCGCTGGCAGTGGTACTGCTGGACAAAAAGCAATTTAATTCGGGTGATTTCAAACTGTACCACCCAGGGGGGGTTCTCGGTCAACGACTGAGCGCCAGAATAAAAGATCTCATGGTCTCCGGCAATTCGCTGCCTTGCGTCCCGGAAGGCACGCTGATGACCGACGCCGTTAACGCGGTGGACCGCGGCGGACTCGGAGCAATTTTGGTGGTTAACCGATACAATAAACTTTGCGGTATCATCACGGACGGCGATATCCGGCGCATGGTGGTATCCGGGCAAAATATTGCCGAGCTTCGGGTCGACGACGTTATGACCGACAATCCGAGAACCCAGGTCGAAAACGCTGCAGCCTATGATGCACTTTACATTATGGAGCGGCACCAGATTACCGTCCTGCCCGTTGTCAATTCCGATGGAGATGTCAAGGGGATTTTGCACCTGCACGATATACTGGGCAAAGGTGAATTTAAATTCAATTCTTAGTGAGGGCATATGAACTCAGAATCCATTGTCACCAAAATATCAACCCTTGGTGAGGCCAAAATCGCTACACCGGTTCAGAAAAGAGCTGACGACTGCAATGTAATCCGATTTGTTACCGACGAAGATCGGGTCGTCATCGAAATCGATGATCGGCAAATTACACAGATGGTGCATGAAGGTCAAAATTTACCGTGTTTTGAACTGGCCGGTCCAAGACGTCAAATTTTTTTCGATCCGAGCAAACTGAAGTGCGCCCTGGTGTCATGCGGCGGTCTCTGCCCGGGATTGAATGATGTGATCCGCTCGATGGTGCTGGAGTTGCACTATGGCTACGGCGTTCGCAACATTTTCGGGATTCGCTACGGCCTCCAGGGGTTTATTGCCGGCTACGGGCACGACCTGATTGATCTCACACCCGAAACTGTCGTCAATATCCATGACCGGGGCGGGACCGTGCTGGGTTCGAGCAGGGGGCCCCAGGATATCGACGAAATTATCGACAGCTTGGAGCGGATGAATATCGGCCTGCTGTTTATGATTGGGGGGGATGGGACCCTGACAGCCGCCGGGCACCTGGCGGATGCCATTCTGGACCGGGGTTTGAAAATCGGTGTTGTCGGAGTCCCAAAAACCATTGATAATGATATTCACATGGTCTCTCGATCATTCGGATTTGACACCGCCGTGCAAATTGCCACCAACGCCATTATCGCCGCCAGCAACGAAGCCGAAGGCTATCCCAACGGCATCGGATTGATAAAACTGATGGGGCGCCATGCAGGGTTTATTGCAGCCACCGCCGTGTTAGCCCAGCAGGATGTTAATTTTGTGCTGATTCCTGAAGTTGACTTCGACCTGGTAGGTCCGGATGGATTATTTGCCGCGCTTGAAAAGCGCCTATCTGAAAGAAAGCACGCGGTCATGGTGGTGGCGGAAGGTGCCGGTCAGAAATTTTTCAAGGAGCAAAACAACGAACGGGATGCATCCGGCAACATTAAACTGAAGGATATCGGGGTATATTTAAAAGAGGCCATTAATGCCCATTTTGCTGCCAAAGAAATTGAAATCACGATTAAATATATTGACCCCAGCTATATGATCAGAAGTCTTCCGGCCAATGCGAATGATCGCGTATTTTGTAACTTTTTAGGACGCAACGCCGTGCATGCCGGAATGGCCGGCAAAACGAGCATGCTGATCGGCCATTGGAACAACCAGTTCGTCCATGTGCCGATGAGTCTGATCGCCGAAAAACGAAAAACCGTGAAGCCCACCGGCAGTTTATGGCGCAGTACCCTCGAAGCCACCGGTCAGGGAAAGCTGAAAAACGGGGACTGCGACTGAATGAAAAATGTCGAATGATGAATGTAAAATGAAGAAAGTAAGAAGCGAATTTGGAAACACGGAATTTCGAATGAAGGCCGCAAAAAAAGGCTAATGGCTGAGTGAAAGAGCTCGACGCCGGGAACAGCAGATAACCAGGTCCACAGCATTTATCCCTTTTAAAATAGACGGAGCGCAGCGACATCCACAATTATTCATTATTCAATAGTCAATAGTCATTTCTATACCGCCCTACTCCAACTCCACGAACCGTTTGCCTTTTATCCTCAAAAGGTGCAGCCGCTTTTGGACCTCTCCGGTTTCATCGAAGCGCGTAATCCCGGTGATGCCCGGGAAATTGGCCAGATTGAGCAATTCATCTCTTATTTCATTGCGGTATCGTATATACGGTCGGCTGACCGCATGGAATAGGATCATCGCTGAATCGAAAACAACAGCTTCGATAAAGTCGGGCTTTTCCTGGTAAGTCTCCCTGAATTCGGCAACAAAATTTTGGACGACGGGCCTCGTGCTCTCAGCAAAAAATCCATCCGGCATCACGGCGCCCTGTACGTATTGGTGAGCCATTTTGATGAGCGTATCGGAATGCCAGAGGTTGGTGCCGAGCAGGTAGACATCCTTAATGTCATAATAGGCTAACTGAGGAACGATCAGTCCGGCCAATCCGGGTGAATCGGGAATGAAGATACCGTCGAAATCGACGATCGCCGCCGGCTCTTCTTCCTCTTGTTCTTCATCGGCTTCCTCGGGGTCGTTGTCCAGTACCTCCTCGATCAACGCTTCATCGTCTTCCTCGGGGCTAAGCAGAGGGAACTCGTCTTCGGTCATAATATCTTCAACGATGAGATCCTCCGGAATCTCATAGTAAAGCCCGACAAGTTTCTTGATAGGATCCGTAAAATCTGTCTGTTTGGGATTATAGGTTTCGACACCGACAACCTCACCGCCCAGTTTAATGATTTCGTCCCAGAACAGGTTCATAAAAGTCCGGCCGTAATTTTCATCCGGATACAGTATCGCAAAACGATACAATCCCAATGACTCGACGGTAAAGGATGCGATGGCCTCCACCTGCATTTTGGGGGTGATAAAATTCCTGAAAACCTTGTCGCCGATTTTTGGAATATCATCTTTCTGAGTAAGTGTAATAATCGGGACTCCCATCTTCTGAGCTTCACGACCGGCGATTTCCGAAGTAACAATGGGCCCCAGAATTGCGGCGACCTGTTCCTGATACAGTTCTTCCAGTGCCATGATCGTCTTATCCGGATCGGCACCGGTATCTTTAACGCTGATGTTGATCGGCGGATTGTCCCCCTGAGAGCTGTACTGAGCCAGCGCCAATTCAATGCCCTTCAGTGCGCGAAAACCGAACCTTTCATAGGGGCCGCTTAAGGGCAGCAGAACGCCTATTGTCTGGTGCTCGAAAACGGCGTTCTTCTTAATTTCCTCTATCAGGCTTTCTACCAGGATTCGATTTTTATTCTCCGGGTGCCGTTGGATAAACTCAGCCAGAATGTTTAGCGCGTCATCATATTTTTCTTCCAAAGCATAGTTCAAGCCCAGTTGATACATCAAAAAACCCAGGGGCAGGCTGTCGTCCGGATGATTGACAAGAATAGCAAGATCGGCCGTGTCAAGCCGGGCGATGGCTTCTTTGAGTTTATCGAGAATCGCTGGCAACTCCACTTCGGTCGCATGCTCACGGGCGCGCACGTAGCTATCGATGGCGTCAATCACAGAATCCGTCGCCAAATAGGCATCCCCGGTAACGGCGTATACTTTGAGGATATACAGGTTTGAAGTGAGACGCTGCATAACGGCGGGTGCGAGCCGGATCACATCCGGGTAGCGGCCTTGGTGATAGTAGGTGGAGAGTTCAGCCACCAAAGCATCCTGAACAAAAGAACTAGCAGGGTATTCGGCCGGTATACGCTGATAGGCGGCGCGGGCCTGCTCGTAATCGCCCTTGGATTCGTGGATAAATCCGATTTTCATCAATGCCGCGGGCGCCAGTAATTCGTTCTTACTGCTCTGCGTGTATTGGATGTAGAGTGCCAAAGCTTCATCGTAAGAGCCGGCCGCAAGCGATTCTTCAGCCCTGGCAAAAAGGGCCGCCCCTTTTCCTGTCCCGGCACTTCCGGGAGCAACCGTCGTCTGCGCAGCGCAAGACCAAAGCAGGGCAATGATACTGAAAATCAATATAACGTTTTTAAGCTTCATAATAGATCCCAACCCTTTGAGATTATAACCAGTTTACACCACACCGGTAGATTGTCAAACGATAATTTTCATATCATTCATCCTGATATCTCCTTTGAATCGATCGCAGAACATTCAAGCATGAAAAGAATGCCTCCACCAGTTCAGGGTCGAAGTGGCGGCCGGACCCGTCCTCAATATTGGCCAGCACGTCGGCTTCATTCCAGGCTTGCTTATATACGCGCTTGCTGGATAGGGCGTCGTAAACATCGGCAATGGCAACGATGCGACCGAAAAGTGGAATTTCCTCACCGGCCTTTGACCGGACGGAATCGATTGATCCGGCAGCCCCCCGCAAAGGCTCACCGGTCGAGAAATCAAGATGCCCCGGATAACCTTGTCCATCCCAGCGTTCATGATGATTTAGCGCCACCTGAGCGGCAGCATCGTCAAAATCGGACTGTGGATTCATAAACAACCGCGCACCGAAGACGGTGTGCTGCTTCATGGTTTCAAATTCGTCATTATCCAGTTTGCCGGGTTTCTTTAAAATCAGATCCGAGATGGCGACTTTGCCGACATCGTGCAACATTGCGGCCATGCGCAGAATATCTCGGTTTTTATCGATCTCTTTGGCTGAAATATTGCGGCGTTGGGCCCAATTTTCATAAATTTCAACAGCATATCCACCCACCCGGTTAACATGCGCCCCGGTTTCCTTGGGATCTCGCATCTCAGCCATTTTCATCATCCGCAGCAGTATGGCCCTGGTCATTTGGGCCCGCGCCAGGGCCACGGCGGCAATGCTGGCAAAATGCGTCATTATTTTTTCATCCGAATCATTGAAAGGCACGACCTCACGACTCGAATTCTGGGCGTTGATTATCTGAAGTATTCCCAGCAGATCGCCCTTGGAACTGACCAGTGGTATGGTTAAAACCGACCGGGTGCAGTATTGGGCGGCATCATCGAATTCTTTATCGAAATGATAAGGGCAGGTCGGATCGAGCCGATATACATCGGGCAGGTTGAGCGTTTGACCAGAGTAAGCCACGTAGCCCGCTATACTGTTGCCGTTTATGGGAACCGTAAATGTCGAATAAATAAGCTTATCACCCGCATTCAACCTGCTTTGCAGGGTGTCGTTTTGGGTGTAGGTGAAGCGGAGCAGATCTCCATCCTTGATGTAGATTGAACCTGCATCGGCATTCACAAAACGGCGCGCTTCGGTCAGGATTCTTTCCATCAAAAGATCCAAATCCTGAATTAAATTGAGGTCGATGCCCAAACGCGCCAGGGCATCCAATTTTTCTGATTCACTCAACATGTTCGCTCTCTCAAATCAGTTGGCTTCTGATGAAGCAAATTCGTGCCCGTTTTATATCCGGATGGCACTGATTAGTCCATAAAAGTTTTATGCCATTACATTAATGAAGGGGGACTGGCAATATCCTTTTTACAAAGTAGGCATAAAAAATCCTCAACCTTTCAGCGTAACGGACGATATATATATGTGCGTAACATTCATTGTGGATGCCCGTAGAATTGACTGACCTCAACTTAAATGGCCTGATATATTAGGCGCTTGCGTATCCAGTTCGTTCGATGGGCAGATTGTAATCGGCAATCATAATAACGCAGTATTATTGCCAGGTTTAAACCCGAAATTTTACATTAAGGAGGACAACCTCTTGAAGACGATAATTTTTTTTATAGTTTTGGTTACATTCATAGTTGCACCCCCGGTCTCTGCTGAAGTCTATAGGTTTGTCGATGAGGAGGGAAAAGTTTATTTCACCGACGACATCAATCAAGTTCCTAGAGATCAGAGGAAAAGCCTTGAAACCAGAGCTGAATATGTACCAGAGCCGGAGGTTGATGATAATTTTAGCGACGAAGAAGCGCCGGAAGTTGCAGAATCGGATGATTTTATTGATGATAACGATCCTGTATACGAAAGTAGCTACGCTGATGAACCTGAGACGACCGGGGACATTGACGATGATAGCAGCCAGGAAGAAGAGGCTGCGCAGGTCGAAGACCCCGCGGCCGACGATCAATCTTTTGCTAAGGTAGATGTGGAGCTGGAAGAATTGGATAATATTCGCAAAAATCTGGAAACCCGGAAAAGCGAAATCGACAAGGAATATGACACATTAGTCCAGATTAAAAATAAGCTGACCAAGGAACGGGATACACTGACGACCCGCGAAGATACACTGGAATATAACGCCAAAGTTGACGACCTGAACAAACGGGCTGAGGCCTATGCGAAAAAAGTAGCTCAGTATAAAGAGACGGTAAAAGCTTATAATGAAAGTATAATTGAAAGAAACGACAAATTAACTCAGAAAAATCAATAGCGCCTGCCATTATTTTGAGAAACACCAAGCCTAGTGCCGTTAACACGGTCTTTTTTCTATAATTTCCTTCTTTATTCTTGACATTTTACCCCAATCTTCCCTATTCTTGCCGAAAAATTCGCTATATCCAACCATGCTGGCTGACATCCGTAAGCGATTTGACGGCTGTTATTCTTTAATTTACCTCTAATTTGAAACTGCGGTAGACCCCCGGCCCAAAATAGCCTTATCAATTGGTGACGGAATAGCGATTATGATAATTTAGACAAATATCGTCTGGATCAGGCAAGATAAAATGGCAGTCAAGATATTTATCAAACGATCGGTACCGGCAGACAAAGCGAACAAATTATTGCCGCTCTTGCACCGATTGCGTATCCTGGCAATGAATCAACCCGGCTATATATCCAGTGAGACACTTCAGCGAATTGACAGCAAGGGCGAGCATGTAGTGATCAGCACCTGGCAGACGGTAGAAGATTGGCAGCGGTGGGCCACCAGCCAAGCCAGAATTGAGCTTCAAAACCAAATTGAAGCAGCCTTAAACGACAAAACCGAATACGAAATATATCAATACTGAATGAGGTTACCCGCAATTGTCCTTTGACCAAAACAGTGGTACATTGCCGGTGCCCGCTTACCGGGACCAATCTGCCGCCAACCAGTTGGTTCCTTACGTTCCGGGGCAAAACCAGGTTGTTCCCTATAAACCGAAGCCTTCGCGCATGGTATCGCATGCAAGTGAATCCGGAACGAAGCGATACGCCCTGTTCCTGCCGCCATCCTTTTCCAATACCCAATATCAGCCGGAAATTACGGAATCTGCATATAATTCTAACCGTTGTATGGTAACACCGAAAATGAGCCAGGTTGGTTTACTAATCGATATTTATGCTTAACTTTCCTTTCTGATTTAGACTGAGACTTAAACACCGAAAAAGGAGGTTTTGTCATGGCTGAAACGAACACAGTTAATTCGGCGGATTTTGAAAAGGCATTGCAGATTGGTCGGCCGCCAAACGTGGTTCAATGCTTCCCCAACTCCCGGGCCTTGATTGTGAGTGGAAAATTCATTGATCGGGCCATGCTTGCCAAAGGAGACGCCATTTCCATCGCTGCCAACGGCAGAAACAGCTTTGTAATTCGAGGGGCTTTGAAAGCCGCCCAACGGGCGAATTCAGCCCTGATCATTGAAATTGCAAAATCGGAAGGTGGCGGAAATGCATACTGTGCCGTAAATTATTGGAATATGGCCAGAATTGTAGATGCTGCCTGCAATGAATTGGGCATCACGATACCGGTGGCGATTCACGCCGATCATTACGGGTTGAAGAGTGACCAGGATGTTGCAGCCGCAAAGATTGAGATACCATCGTTGTTTGAAGCCGGAATTACTTCCATTGCCATTGATGCATCTCACATGCCGGATGATAAAAACCTGCTGGCTAACCTTGAATTGAATCCCTATATACCTGAGTGGGCCGGTCTTGAAACGGAGATCGGCGAAATCAAGGGCAAACAAGGTCTCTCGACGGTGGAGGAGGCATTGTTTCTCATCCAGGGATTAAACGCCCATAATATCTTTCCGGATTGGATTGCCTTGAACAACGGCACCACCCACGGCATCGAAGCCAGCAGCCAGGGCATCCAGGTTGACCTGACCGCCCGGATCCACGATGCGCTGAAAAAATACAACGTCTCAGGTGCCCAGCATGGTACTTCCGGCAACAATTCCGACCGTCTGCGGAAAATTGCCTCAACAACCACGACCACCAAAGCCAATGTCGCCACGGCCCTTCAAATGATATCCTGGGGCCTCGAGGTCAATGACTTCGGCAATGCCCAGTTGGACGAACAGGGCGATTTCATCAAGGTTAAAGATCAGGGGGCATCCGAATCCCTATGGTCGCAAATGGTCGCCTACGCGCAAGATCAGGGTTGGAGCGGCGGAAATTATAAAAAATTGAATTTGCCGTTTGAAAATAAATTGCTGGGCCAGAAGAACGAGGTCAGGCTGCGCATGGCCGCCAGAGTGGAGGAGTTCGTATATAACATGCTGGTCAATGTCTTCAACGCTGAAAACACCGCATCGCTGGCCGTGGAAGCCATTCTTGCCGCCGGATCCCACGATGCCGGTTCAAAAGCCCAGCGTATTGAGGATCCCGCTCGCTGGACGACCGAGCAAATTATCGAAAGAGCCGCTACCATTGAAAGCGACAAGGGGCCCGAAGGAGACTTTGATGATTAAGCTACCAGGGGATCTCAGTTAAAGCAGGGTGTCAGGTGTCAGCGTTGCCTCTGGCCGCGAGCGTCCAGTCAAATTGAGAAAGAAACTCTGAAAAAGCGAATATCGAATATCGAATAATGAATGTCGAAACCTCCTGCGGCGGACAAGTGTCGAAGGAAGGTACCCTAACGTTTCAGAAATTCCTTATGGTAGGGTGGGCTGTGCCCACCAAATAGCGCTGAATATAGCTGTCGAAGGTGGGCACAGCCCACCCTACACCAAAAACTCAGGAATCAACCAAGGGTGATATCCAGCTATACCATTCCAATTTCGATTTAGCCCTGTATTTACGGGGATTGATGAACATTTCCATCATTATTTATGCAGCATCTGGGTGTATTCTGCCTATTTTATAAAAATACTGAGCGACCTGTCGGGTCGTCTTGTGGGGTCGTAGC
>Ga0209678_1000441_pt1 | contig 13927 bp, 9 predicted proteins | sample WorMetilvaeELBA1_FD_187404 | JGI IMG/M metagenome (GOLD analysis project Ga0209678, IMG submission 187404) | Marine gutless worms symbiont microbial communities from Max Planck institute for Marine Microbiology, Germany - Olavius ilvae ELBA.1... ...
TTTAGAGAAAACGCTGCTAAATATTGATTTGCTATTGTTCGCCATCGTTTTGAACGGCAGTAATTTAATGAGTGATAATTAGCGGCCGGGCTAACTGGAAAAACGGCCACTTTTCGTTCAGGCACTAACTATGTTGACATATGGGGAAGCTTGAGTGCTTAGGCCGCGGACCCAATGCAAAATGGAGAAATAGGTAAAATACCTAATTAATAGGTACTGAACTCGATTTAAATACCTATATAAGGGCTAATATTCTGAAAACATAGAAATGTTGTGATTTTATCACCCAAAAGAAACGCCCCATTTCAGGGGCGTCGACCCGGCGATACTATCGTTGGGGGAGCTACATTTCGATGAACTCTATAAAAACCTGGTTTGAAAGTCAAGTGGTGATTGACAAGCCCGAAGGGTTGGATCTTGTTGATTTCAACAACACCCGCCACGCTGCTTATTCCGGCGATCTCGGCGGGTTTTGTTGTCAATATTAATATATTGCGCCGCGGTTGAAGATTTAGGTTAATTCGAGCATAGCTCACCGATGTGCCTGTTGCCGAATTTCTCTAAAGTTAGGTTTCTCATTGGATGACCTGTCGAGAGCCTCCCGTCGAAAGCCTCTAGGTCGAACGATCGTTATCGATTATGTAATCATCCGCACAGGGCGATGATAACTCATCGTAGATTTCTTGGAGACTAAGTCCGGATCTGTCAATCTCCTGGGGTATAAAGACCATAGGATTGTGGGAATCATTTAAGGCCCTAGTTTTGCCCAAGAAAGATTAACCACAATATATGATCAACTGATATTATTAAATGCACAATATAATGTGCTTTTCATTGACAATTTCTGTTATTAAATCTATATAAAACGAATTTTATCCAAGCGAAGGAAGGATCAATGGGACAAGATGTGACCTTTCACCCTATTTTTGCGCGCCATGAAACCTTTCACCCGAGATTCGGTTGGCTGAAAAAAGGCTTTGACAAGGCCAACGATGATAATTCTTTATTTTCAAAAGAATCTGCACCTGCCGTTTTGGGTGTCGGGAAAAATATGGTCAAGGCCATTAAATACTGGTGCCTCGCATTCAAGGTTGTCGATGAATCCAGAACCAACGGAAAATATGTCCATAAACCCACTGATTTTGCTGAAAAATTACTCAGTGCAAACGGATGGGATCCATTCCTTGAGAATCCATCATCGCTTTGGCTACTCCATTGGAACCTTTTCAAAGTGCCCTGCTTTGCTCCCGCATGGTTTTTTACTTTCACTGAGCTGAATAAAATCGACTTTTCAGCAGATGACCTTCTTTTTTCGCTGAAAGAATACAGAGCCAGGCAGTTTCCAAGCAAAAAAATCCTCGATTCGTCTTTGAACAAGGATGTGAATTGCCTTCTCAGAATGTATGTTGAGAGAACTGGAAAAAAGAACCTGAAAGAGGATTCGCTTGATTGCCCATTTACAGACCTCGGCATCATCAATGCATATACAGATTCTAAAAGGTTCACTTTCAATTTCGGCAATAAATCCACCTTGCCACCCGAAATAATCGTCTCAGCTTGTCTTGAATTTTCATCATCTTTTCAGGATGAAGCGAGGACAATTTCCATTTCCCGGCTCCTTTATGATGCGGGGAGTCCTGGTCAAGCTTTCAAGCTTAATGAAAGCTCTCTTAGTGGTGCTATTGAAACTGTTTCATCGAAAGCCAAAGAAATACACCTGACTGACACAGCAGGAATGATCCAATTAGCTTATGATAACGATCCATTGACAATATCAGAAAAAATTCTTGATGGTTATTACAAGAAAAGGAATCGATAATGCCAGCTCTGTCGGAAATTGTTTCGGTAAAAAGAAGGTATTCAAGATCAGTCAATCTTGAACGTGATTTCAAAATCCCGGATAGTTTGATCGGATATATCCCAACATCAAGGGCTATTGATAGCGTTGAAAGGTTCCTAAGGTCATTTAAGTTCGACAATTCTGTCAGGGCCTGGACTTTGACCGGCTCTTATGGGACAGGAAAATCGGCATTTGCAAATTTCCTGACTGCGCTCTGTTCGCCAAAAGGTGATGAAAACTATCAGAGTGCCCTCCAGATACTTAAGCAGACCGAAAAATCCAATTCCCTACAAAGACATATCAAAAACAAACTGCCAGATTCCGGCCTGATAAGGGCTGTTGTGACAGCACAAAGAGAGCCGATTGCCAGAACTGTCATAAGGGCATTGAATGCCAATGCCACATTATATTGGCAAAACATTAGAGGACGAAAGCCTACTGAGATTGATGAATTGAATGGGCTTTATCTGAAATCACTGAAAAATTCTTCAATCGATAATAATCACCTTATACAGGTGATGGAATTATTGGCCCAAAAATCAAGAGCCGGAATTTTACTCATAATTGATGAGCTTGGAAAGAATCTTGAATTTTCGGCCCAGAACCAGTCCATGAATGATCTGTACCTTCTTCAGCAAATCGCTGAATTGCCCTCGAATAAGGATGGATTTAATATTTCCGTATTCGGGCTGCTTCATCAATCATTCATCGATTATGCACACGGAATAGCTTCTGCACAACGGAACGAGTGGGCGAAGATCCAAGGAAGGTTCGAAGATATTCCATTTGTTGAATCTCCCGATCAGATGATGCGACTAATCGGTCAGGCGATTGACCAATCAACCGATAGGTCAATTAAATCCTCTTTAGACAAGTGGGCAAAAAAGTGGCAATCTGCTTTATCAGAAAATGAAATGTATAGTCATTTCTCTGTAAGTGACATTACATCGATCCATCCTCTGCACCCGCTTTCAGCTCTCATCCTACCCATACTTTGCACGAAATATTCGCAGAATGATCGGACTCTTTTCACTTTCCTAGCAAGCGGTGAACCTGATTCTTTTTCGACATTCCTAACGCAGACGGGTTTCAGTGACGAAAGACCCTCAAGCTATAAACTTCATAAGGTATATGATTATTTCGTGGAATCAGCCGGAATGTCTATTTCAGCAAGGCCACAATTCCAAAAATGGATAGAGATCCAATCCCGCCTATCAGATGCAAGCAATCTAGATCCGGATATCCAACTCGTTTTAAAGACCATTGGACTCCTTAATCTCGTTTCGACGACTGGTTCTCTTAGAGCTTCAAAAAGAACCGTTGCTCTTGCAATGTGCAATCAACCAGACGACCAAAGTGAACTAGCATATTGGTATAAAAAGATAAAAGTGCTGTTGGATAAAGGATTCATCATCTGGAGAAAACGGATAGATGAACTTCGCATTTGGGAAGGTTCTGACTTTGATATTGAAAAAGAGTTTTCAGCGCAAGGTGCTGTCCTTAACATTTCACTTGCTGATCTGCTCAATGAATATGCACAACAAAGGCCTCTTGTTGTACAGAAACACAGCTATAAATACGGAACACTGAGGTATTTTGAGAGGCGATATTACGATAGGATAGAAACGCTCGAATCATTGGAATGTAATAATTCAGATAGTGACGGACTTATCTGTTATTGGGTTGGAAATGAAAGGGAACTGAAAAAATTTGAAGAGATACCTCACAAGACGGTCAGTGGTAAACCGGTCATTGTAATATGTGCTTCTGAGCTAAATTCTTTGCGAATCGCCTGTGATGAATATGTAATATTGAGAAATGTCCTGAAAAATGCCTCACAGCTCCAGACAGATGGTGTTGCACGAAGAGAAGTTAGTCAGCGAATCCTTTATGCTCAAAGGCTATTAAATGATGCCCTATCAAGGTCATTTGATATAGCTTCGGGGAGGGTTAACAGCTTTGAACCTAATGAAAAGATGAAGATTGATAATTGGGCTGATTTCCAGGGTTATCTATCTCAATTATGCGATGACATATACGAAAGCGGTCCGTGTCTCTGGAACGAGCTGATTAACAGAAGGGAACTTACATCCCAGGGAGCATCAGCACGAAATAAACTCTTGAATGTAATGCTTGAAAATGCTGGTCAGCCGCGACTTGGGATAGTTGGAAACGGGCCAGAATACAGCATGTTTGAATCCGTTCTAGTCCAGACAGGACTGTATGTTGAAACTGATGATGGTTGGGTATTCGCAAGACCTGCAGAAAATAATGTCGGCATCTACCATGTATGGGTGGCAATCGAAAATTTTTGTATGTCGGCAAACACAGAACCTAAAAACATATGCCTCTTATATGACCTGCTTGAAAAACCTCCATACGGAGCAAAACAAGGAATCATTCCAGTCCTATTACTGTCAGTTTTGATGTACCATAGTGAATATGTCAGTGTCTATCTTGATGGGACTTTTATTCCTATCCTTGGGCCTGAAAATTTCGAATTGCTCGTCAAGAAGCCAGAAAGGTTCTCAATTAAGTATTTTGAAGTGTCTGGTTTACGAGCTGAAATATTTCATGAACTCGGAAGGATTTTCTCTTCTGATAGGTTAAAGTCAGATGTAAATCTCAGAAACAGGACAATTCTCAGCATCGTTAAACCTCTTGTTGGATTTACCAAAAGCTTGCCTAAGTTCACCCTAACAACAAAAAGCAGGGTGACAGATGATGCCAAGGCTGTCAGAAAGGCACTTCTTGAGGCAAAAGAACCCGATGAGCTTATCTTCTCGACTCTTCCACAGGCTTGCGGTCTTTCTTCCATTACCAGCGATGACAATCAAGATAGGAAACTTGTAAAAAAATTCCGGAAAAAGCTGGTTCAAGCACTCAGTTCACTTCAAATCGCCTATGATGACATGCTTAAACACTGTGAAAATCTGATAAGAAGTTCATTTTCGATAAGGATAGATACAGCAGAATTTCGTGGAAACTTGCGATATCGAGCGATGAATCTTTCATCTCATGTGATTGAACAACGAATGAAAAGATTTATCCTTGCGTCATCTGATGAAGAGTCTGATAACAGATCTTGGCTAGAATCGATATTGCTGATAATATCGAATAAGACTCCGAAATCATGGACAGATGAAGATGTGGTAGTATTCGAAACAAAACTGAGCGATATCGCACGAAGATTTACGAATCTTGAAGCACTGCAAAGGGAAATTTCAATTCCAAGCGAAGGCATTGATGCTAGAAGAATCACCCTTACATATCCTGATGGTAAAGAGATCCATCAGATGCTCTGGATCGACCGTGATAAGCAAACGATTATTGAACAGATTGCAGAAAAAATAATTGAGGATCATTACTTAGATGACGATATGAGCCTGAAACAGGCTGTGACGGCTGCACTGATTGAGAAAATTTTTAACAAACGAAGTGATAAGGCTGATAGCGAAAAGCAGGAGCTGAAAAAGGAGCGTAGGATTGTCTGAAAAGAAAGTACGCCATATACTCGGTCTCTCGGGCGGAAAAGACAGCACTGCCCTGGCATTGTATCTGAAAAAAGAAGTTCAAGACATTGAGTATTTTTTCTGTGATACCCACAAGGAACTTTCTGAAACATACGAATATATTGATAAGCTGGAAATTCTCTTAGGCAAAGAGATAATACGACTTGAACCCAGAAGGGGATTTGATCATTGGTTAGATATCTATGATGGATTTTTGCCAAACCCAAAATCGAGATGGTGCACGAAGAAACTTAAGATCGAGCCATTAGAGAAATTCATCGGTGATGATGAGGCTGTCAGTTATATTGCTATCAGGGCGGATGAGGACCGAGTAGGTTACATATCCACAAAACCGAATATCAAACCTGTATTCCCCTTCATTAGAGATGGTCTTGTAAAAGATGACATATTCAGGATCATCGAAGAGAGTGGAATAGGGATGCCTGATTATTACAGCTGGCGTTCAAGATCAGGCTGCTATTTCTGTTTTTTTCAACGAAAGATTGAGTGGGTAAGACTATCAGAAGCCCACCCTGCCCTATTTGAAAAAGCTGTCAGATATGAGCAGGAACATAATGATGGCAGGAAATATTACTGGAACCAAGAAGAATCCTTGCGGGAACTTTTAGAGAGGAAAGATCAGATAATTGCAGACCATCAAAAATTAATGAAACTGAAAAAAAAGAATCTACCGAATAGGCCGCTTATCGAGGTTTTCGATTCTGTGCTTGATGATGAGACTGAGGATTTCTGTTTTGTCTGCAATCTATGATTGATATACTTTTAGCCAAAAGAAACTTTGATGACATGCGATAATACAATATAGCTATGCATTCAGACAAAGACACAAGTTTTCAATCATTAAAAGGCATCAAGCCCATATATTTCCTACCAAACGACCCGTTTTCTGAAGAAGTTCTTGTCCCCACGTTTCGCATATCTGAAAAAGCAGACTGCATGATGGGCTTTTTCTCCAGTGAAGCCTTATCAACGTTAGCCCCCGGCCTTGCAGCCTTCATCAATTATTCCAAATTCAGTTTCAGACTGATTATCAGCCCTTTCTTGCGTCCTGAGGATCGTGAGGCTATAGAAGTTGGAATACGTTCTCCTGAGGATGTTGCTAAAGACCTTATTGAACCATTCGTCATCACAGATGATCTATTACAACAACACACACTTAAATGCCTTTCATACCTTATTAGTTTAAGTCGCATAGAGATAAAAATCGCTTTATTGAAACGTGCTTTATTTCATCCCAAAGTATGGATTTTTGAGAATGGTGGTGATGTAATTGCTGCACATGGATCAAGCAATATAACCCGCAAAGGTATCAAAGATAATTTCGAGCAGATAACGATTTCTAAGACCTGGCTCGATTCAACACAGGCCTATATAATAGAGAAATTCAGGCATAAATTTGATCGACTCTGGGATGATGAAGAAGATGGTTGCTTTGTAATGCCAGTCCCACAGGCAGTTCGAGACAAAATTCTTCGCTCATATCCTTCAGAACACCCCCCGACTGAGTCTGAATACTTCTCATTATATCGTAGAGCAATGAAAAAAATAAGAGATAATTCACATGTCAAAGAAGTACAGAAAGAATGGACCAAACTTGATTTTAAAATTCCACAATGGATAAAATATGAATCAGGTCCGTTCAAGCATCAGGGCAACGCTGTTAAGGCTTGGTATTCGTCAGATTATCGTGGTGTATTGGAGATGGCCACTGGTTCAGGTAAGACGATTACCGCGATGATCTCTGCTAATAAAGCCTACCAAGAAAATAAACCGCTCCTGATAGTTGTTGCAGCCCCATACATTCCCCTTATCGATCAATGGTGTGGAGAAATAGATCAGTTCAGCGTAAAGACTACGAATCTGACTTTGGCTGGAAATGCTGCTCGACGATTGAAGACGATTAATCAGGTTAAACGACGTTTGAGGACTGGAATCACAGAGGTTGAAGCAATCGTTGTCACTCACAATACATTGTGTTCAGAGGATTTCTTTGAGGCAATTAAATCCTTTGAATGCCCACGTTTATTGATCGCTGATGAAGCCCATAACCTTGGAAGACCAGGTTTTATTGATAATCTCCCCGATTATTACGAGTTTCGTCTCGCACTGTCTGCAACACCTGTCAGACAGTATGATGAGGAAGGGACTGAGGCTATTTTTGATTTTTTCGGGAAGGTCGTTTACCAGTTTTCTTTGAAAGATGCTATTGGGAAATGCCTTGTAGAGTATGATTACCACGTCCATCCTTGTTACCTGTCTAACACAGAAATGGATCAATGGCATGATTTGACTGAAAAGATTAAAAAAAGTGCATGGAGAAAAGAAGACGGTAAACCAGATGATTATTTGGCAAAGCTTTATCGGGATAGACGTAAATTATTAGAGACCATCGAAAGTAAGATTACTATCTTAGCATCACTTCTTGATGGACTGAACCTTAAAAATCTCAGATACACCTTGATCTATGGATCAGATAAAGAGCCTGAACAATTAGCAGAGATAAACCGTCTGCTGAGAGACAGGGGTATGCTTTTTCATCAACTCACAGCAGAAGAGACGGCAAATCGAGAAAAGACAAAGCACATAATCAAATCATTCCAGCGAGGTGAAATTCAGGTCTTGACAGCAAAACGTGTACTTGATGAAGGCGTAAACATTCCACAGATATGCCAGGCATTCATTCTTGCAAGTACAACAGTTGAAAGGCAGTGGATACAGCGCAGAGGTCGTCTGCTGAGAACCTGCAGTGCAATTGATAAGAACTATAGCATCATACATGATTTCATTGCATTGCCACCGAATATTAAACACGGAATGGATCCTGTTACGCGCTCACTTATACGATCGGAATTGTCGCGAATCCAGGATTTTGCAAGTCTTGCCAGAAATGCAGGCAGGGAAGATGGGCCACTGAGAATAATAGATGAATTGGTTAATTCAGCCTACTTATGAACATGGAGGGGTGAGGTAAATGCCACTAATACAGAAAAAGATTGTCTCGATAATTTCCGAACAATGCAAGGATCTGGAAGGGAGGTGTGGAGGTTACAGAGATGAAATCTTCAATACTATCGCTGATATTTTGGAGCTAGAACGACAGCACCGTATCCGGTCAATCAACATTCAGAAAAAGATTAATGATAAATGTGATGCAACCGGTCGTTTTTTAGCGGAAAATATCGCACCTGAATGATAATATCAGGGCATGGTTTTTATTATTTCAATATACTGAGCGGTCAGAGCAGGGAGAAAAATTATGAAGCTTCTTCGCGCTGAATTTGAAAATTTCAGATTATTAAGAGATATTGAATTAACTTTCTCGACAGACTACGAGCGTAATCTCACTGTCATACGGGCTGCTAATGAAACAGGAAAGACTACAATCCTTACAGCTCTGCAATGGGCACTCTATGGCGATGCTGCACTTCCGGGAAAAGGAAGTAAGTACAGGCTTCATCCAATTGACTGGCCTGCTGAAAAAGGCAGGAGAATACCGATAACCGTCACTGTCGATTTTGAAGTGACAACTTTTCGCAAAAGCAGCAGAGGAATCATAGAGAAACGACAGCAATATCGTATCGTCAGATCGGCATTTGAAGAGATCCGTGGGGCGAAATGGAGAAGGCAACCTTCGTCTGTGAAGCTTTATCTAATAACAGATAGGGGGGCAGACCCAATCGAGTCTCCTGAAGTTCATGTGAATGAAGAGTTGCCACCTGATCTCAGGGAAGTCTTTTTTACTGATGGAGACCGAGCTCTCAGTTTCATCGAAGCGGATGTCGCAGTCTCAACCAAACGTCAAAGGGTACAGAATGCGATTCGTTCCTTGCTAGGCTTAAGCATCATAGAAGAAGCTATCCGTCACGTTAATAAATCTCAATCTGAAGCCAATAAAAAGGCAAGGAAACTTCAGGGCTCTGGTGATTTGAATAATATCGCTACACAATTGCAGGGTATTGAAGATGATATGGAAAAAAAGCTGGCAGAGTATGATGATGCTAAAGAACAATTCGCCTCGTTTGATGAGAGGTTCAATTCAATTGACCGAAAAATTGCAGAGGCCTTACAGAAAGGTGACAAAGAAAAACTTAAAAAGCGCCTTGAGAGTGTAATTCGCGAGAAAAAGCAGCTTGATAGTCGCATTGATTCTGCTCAGAAAGATCACTTAGCTCTATTTCGAAGCGATGATCTTGCAATTGATTTGCTATCGCCCGCCCTTGGTGATGCTTTTCAGAAACTGGCAGATCTGCGTGACCAAGGGAAAATTCCAAATACGACAATACCGGTATTGGAGGAACAACTCAATCAAAAAAAATGTATTTGCGGTGAAATTATAGATGAAAACGATCCTGATGGTAATCGTAGAAGGCTTCACATACGAAGACTCATTGATGACAGCAAACGCGCTGATGAGATCCAGGTAATTATTACAGAGCTTTACTATGGTTCAAAATCCCTTCAAAAATCTTCCGAGCAAAAGGGATCACAGTGGCTACCCGAATATAAAAGAGTTGTAGAGAACAGAGATGGTCTTGATATTCTTCGTGACGAGGCGGGCATGAAGGAACGAGCCATCGAGCTTGAAATTAGTAAACTACCAGATGCAGATATCCAGGGATTGCGAGATACAAAAAAGAAATACAAAGAACAGAGAGACCGTTTTTTACAAAAGAAATCTACTTTAGAAACACAGTTGGAAAATCTCAACAGAGATCGTGCTTATCTTGTAATGGAGCGAGACCGCCTACTAAGAATTCAGGATAAAGGGACACGTGTACTCTCAGAACTTGCAGTGACACAGGACATAATCAGTGTGCTTAAAAACTCATATAATAAGATTACCAGCGAGGAGCTTGTCCGTGTTAGCGAAAAAATGAATGAAATATTCCTTGAGATGATAGGTGCCGATCCTGAACAATTCGCAATCATCAGACGCGCTGAGATCAGCAAGGAATTTGACATCAAAGTTTATGGTCCGCAGGACAGGACACTTGATCCTGATCGTGATCTTAACGGTGCTTCCAGACGAGCGCTGACCTTAGCATTCATCTTGTCTCTTACCTTGGTCAGTGAAGTTGAAGCACCAAATGTCATTGATACCCCCCTCGGCATGATGAGCGGTTATGTTAAGCGATCTGTACTGAAAACAGCGATTCAAAAAAGCTCGCAGTTAATCCTTTTTCTTACTCATGATGAAATCGCTGGATGCGAAGATATACTCGATGATGCTGCCGGAGTTGTTTGCACTCTCACCAATCCATCTCATTTCCCAAAGATGCTGGTGAACGATCCTAATTTCACAGAGCAGACGATCATGTCTTGCGATTGCACACATAGGGATGAGTGTCAACTTTGCGCACGTATTTTAGATACAGAAGCCGAGCTAGAAGAATCCATATAGGAGGCTAAAATGGCTGAACGTTATCACAATCCATTCCAGGGAATGGACATCAGCGTTCCTGAAGAGTTTCGAGATACCTTTGCGAGGTATTGCAGAACTGGGAAAAAGTCAAACATCGATCAGAGTCCATTCCCAAGGATGGTTGACATGTGGTTCTTATCGATATGCATAGCAGTCAAGCTCGACATGGAACCAGTTGAACTTAGTAAAAGCGAGAATTATAAAATCATTGATGGCTCTATATTTGCTAATGATCCCTTACGGATACATGCTATGATGCTTATCGCCATAAAAAAGACTGATGATATCGAGATCGCATCTGAACCCCGAAAGATTATGAATTTAGCAAATGGATTAGCTGTTGCAGGACTTCCGAAGGTCACTGAGATGCTTCAAGATGGCGATGCAGAACCAATATGGAACATCTCTGATGCTTTGGATGAAATCTTACGGAAAGGGTGAAAGCCTGAAAATTATAGATGTGCTAATCTATTATCGAACTAGATTTGAGCAAAATAATTTATTTTGAGGATACGACTGTGATGACCGTTGTTGATATTATCCAAGAGCAAGATGCCATGAAGGCACATGTACATCGATTCACCCTTTGGCCTCGGCAGTGGGGAAAATATTTTGATACCCACAGCTGGCAAATTTTTAGGCTTGATGAATTAGAGAAAGACCATATACCCAAGCAATCAGGAGTTTATTCATTATTGATTCAGCCAGGGATTGCGAACCACCCTGCCTGTTCTTATTTAATGTATATTGGTAAAACCAATTCATTGAGGAGAAGGTTCATGGATTATCTCAATGAACGCAAACGCGAGACAGGCAGGCCTAAAATATACAGATTTCTGAATAAGTATCAAAATTTCGTATGTTTTTGCTGTACACCTGTTAAAGTAGCCGACCTGACTATAATTGAGGATAACCTTTTGAACGCTTATATTCCTCCAGCCAATGATCAATACCCTGCTGAAATTCGGCGAATTATGAAGGCCTTCTAATGAAAAAAACTATTGATCCTAAACCTCCGTTGGCAATTGCATCTTTGCGTGCCCGAATGGGAGATTGGGTTTATTATATCGGTTTATTAAGGATGGCAGATATTGCAGGACGGATTAGCATTGCAGAGGAAATCCATAGCAGTAAATCACTGAGGGATCTTCTCCAGAGACAATTGACAAACCGCGCTGCTGAGATATCGAAATATTTACTTTCCCAAGAACAGAGATTTTTCAATGCGATTGTTGTTGGAACTTATGGTGGGAACCCAAAGTGGGCGGAACTTGGAATCAGTGGTGAGAAATTACACCACGAACTACCCGAATTCATTGAAGGGACACTAGGCATTTTGACGCTGGAAGGTACAGAGAAACTCTTTGCAATCGATGGACAACATCGAGTCTCAGGCATCAAAAAAGCCATTAAGGGCGATCCTGCGCTTTCTGAAGACGAAGTGTGTGTTATCTTCGTTTCGAGCGTTTCTCAAGAAAATCGATTAAAAGATCCAAATGGTTTTCAAAGAACTCGACGTTTGTTTTCAACACTGAATAGGTATGCTAAGCCAGTCAGCAAAAAGGAAATAATCGCGTTAGATGAAGACGATGCTATTGCAATTATAACAAGATGGCTTGTTGAGGAAAATCCCATATTTCAGGACAAGGTGTCTTTGAAACAGACGAAAAGCATCCCGGTATCAGATAAGGGAAGCTTCACAAGCATCGTTGCTCTGTATGATGCTTTAGATATATATCTGAAAGAAAAAGGCTGGAAGTATTTTAAACGATTCAGGCCTTCCGATGAAAGATTGTCTGAACTATATAAAAAATCAACTAACCTGTGGAAGTCACTTTCTAGCAGCATTCAATGTATTGAGGAACTACAGGCAAGCACCCCCTTGGACCAAGTTGCTGGCAAATACAGACACAAAGATGGTGGTCACATGCTATTTAGGCCTATTGGCTTAATGATTTATATAAGGGTTCTGAGAAAATTGATTGATTCCGGTACAGAGTTAAAGAGCTCAATAAACAGATTGTCTAAAGCGCCTATGGAAATTTCAGCAGATCCATGGGCAGGGCTTTTATGGGATGTAACAAATCACAGAATGATAACTGCAAGTGAAAATCAGAAAGTTGCAGAAAAACTACTCTTTTTTTCAGTCGGGGGAAATCTATCGAAATACAAATCTTCCAGGAATAAACTCATTATGGAGCTTTCAGGAGTCTTGAATAAAGATGAAGAAGAGATTGAACTCCCAAGATACGCTCTTGCACGAAGAAGGAGGTAACACGACCACAAAAAGATCATATCCATAGTACAAATGTGATACGCTCTAACGATTTACACATATCTTATTCAGCAATTTGTCGGAACCTCTTGATAGGAAGAAGATATGGTGTCAAATCTTGAACAGTGAATAATCGTTTATCTATAATCACTAATAAAGACACGACCCCCTGCTCCTGAAATGGTGGATGAGGCGGAAACATACATCATGAGCGCTATGCGGAAATCCTCCCTGATTGAGGGCATGTTCCGCCGTGACATCACGGAATACCCGAGAGAATCATTAAGAGAATCTATAGAAGATATAGGTGTCACATCTTGAATAGTGAATAAATGTCATTAAACTTTTTTTAATTTTTAATCTCGTAGATTTAACACTATGACTAACCGAAGAATACGTTATTCCAAACAGGCCGCCAATTACTAAGTTTGTCACGCTCCGGTCTTCCAAAGAGCATAGATGAGCAGGTCGCGGTTTTCTTTGTCTTGGATGCTTCCTCCAAAAGAGTGGATGGATTAAATTCTCTTGCCAAACTCTACCCATTTTTGCAAATTATACAAAAGGCTTTGCTTTCTCAATGATTATTCACAATTCAAGATGTGACACCATATTTCCTGTAGAAATTTGATAGAATTTATAAATTTTAAACGCAATAAGAATGACTACTATTAGTGCGGTTGCCCAAATTATATGGGGCGTGGATTGATTATTAAATTGTTCTAACATAAATATATTTAGTGCCTGAACGAAAAGTGGCCGTTTTTCCAGTTAGCCCGGCCGCTAATTATCACTCATTAAATTACTGCCGTTCAAAACGATGGCGAACAATAGCAAATCAATATTTAGCAGCGTTTTCT
>Ga0209678_1000443_pt1 | contig 13714 bp, 19 predicted proteins | sample WorMetilvaeELBA1_FD_187404 | JGI IMG/M metagenome (GOLD analysis project Ga0209678, IMG submission 187404) | Marine gutless worms symbiont microbial communities from Max Planck institute for Marine Microbiology, Germany - Olavius ilvae ELBA.1... ...
CGAGCTCTCAAACAATTATGCGATGTCATGAATCAGGAGTCATACGTCTACCCCGGCACCCGAATGAAATTGGTATTTGCCGCGCAATAAGTTGCAATTGAAATTACGCGAGGTCAGGAGCCCTGAAATTTACAGAAGCAGGCCAACAGTACGCGATGGCTTATGACGCGCACTACACGACGAAGGACATGTACAAAGCTTTCAAACTTTATGGAAGCATAATAGCTGTGCACCCAGATACCGATGAGGCTGGATACTCCCGATCCCAGGTTCAAAACATCGTGAATGCTGTGGTCCCAAAGCAGAAAGTAATGGATGCCCTTGTGGAGCTGGCACTTACTCATTTTGAACAAGATGTGCCACCGGATGTCGAGGCGGCTTCGGACAGCGGACCGTATTAAGCGCTGTTTCGCCTAAGGTTAGAAAGCACACAGTGCTCGAAATCCTCGAATAATCTGATAGGCTGGCATTGCCGATAGGTGGTCGCAATGATCTTCGTTAGAATTGCAATGAACGTGCTTCCGGAAAAACAGAAAGAGTTGGTTCAAACGATTCTCTCGATGATTGGGCCAATGGAAAAGGAGGCGGGCTGTCTGAGCTATGCCCTCTTCTGTAATATCGAAAACAAAAACCTTCTGAACCTTCTCGAGGAGTGGCAAACACGAAAAGATTTAGATCGTCATTTAAAGTCCGAAATGTTCAGCGTTTTACTAGGAGCCAAGAGCCTTTTATTCCATCCGCCGCAAATTCAAATCCACACGGTTTCCCATTCGGAAGGAATAGAGAGCGTTAATACCGTCAGGGAGAAATGAGCATAATAGGGACTATACGGTATGCGGAAAATTCAGGCCTCCGAGCTCATCACTACATTGGTTCCGCAGACAACGTCTTTACTTAGCGAGAAATATAATTGCTGGCCTGTTTTTTACTTATTACACACATCCCCATCGTAGGCAAAAATAGCACAATACATTATTAAAGGAGGTATTATCAATGAAACCAGAAAATGCAGCAAAAATTAAGTATGGCGTTTGGGGCCTTATTTGCGGGGGAATCATCTCAATGATCATCGGTTTTGGGTGGGGTGGCTGGACAACCGCCGCCACTACCCAAAAGATGTCCGATGAGGCGGTCTTGGCGAGTCAGGCGGCGATCTGCGTTGCCCAATTTATGAAGGAACCGAATCATGAAGAGAAACTTAAAGAATTAGGGGAAGTAAGTAGCTATCAGAGATCTGATTTCATTGAGAAAGGGGGCTGGGATATAATGCCCGGGCAAGAAAAAGCCGACTATGGAGTTAGCCGTTCATGCGCCGATGGGCTTGACCTTCTTATCAAAAAATGAGTTGGCTGTTAAAGGTAATTCAGATCATTACCAGGTTAAGTTAGGCGAGAAATCAGATGCGCCTTATGGATTTGAGGATCTTCAATTCGAGATCCAATTGAGGACTATTCTTGAAGAGGCATGGGGCGAAATTGATCACAAATTCAGGTACGTGCGCAGTCGAAATGGCGTATCGTTTCTCGAGTATAAAGATTCTAGAATAATATGATCACCAATAATCTTCAAAAACAAAAATGCCCCAAGTGCATGAAACACGAAAGTTTAGAAATCATCTATGGAGCCCCAACTCGGGAAGAAGCTGAACGTATAAAGAAAGGGCTTGCAATACCGGGTGGCTTGCGGCCTGAAAGTGGTCCTGTGTTTAGATGGAGTTGCAGCAACTGTGGATATGTTTGGGGCAGAGCATAAAGATGAAAAGGGCACTCCTATTATTGCTCTTTATGACAATCGCGGCTGATGGGTTAAAGCCGGATCATCGCCTATAATAATGATCCCTGTGTGTAACAGCACGGACAAGAGAGGAAAGGACTTGAAAATGAATACGGGCGGCGAAAAAATATTGGTCGTTGATGATGATGATAGTATTCGAGACATTGTTTCAAAAATGCTTTGCTGGCTCGGCTATGCAGTATTATCAGCTGATAGTGGTGAAAAAGGATTGGTTCTTTTTCTTAAAAACAAATTTGATCTGGTCATAACGGACTTTAACATGTCTGGTATGGACGGTATCCACCTGGCCGATTACGTCAAAGAAAAATCTCCCGCCACACAGGTTGTGCTTATGACAGGTGCGGATAAAGCGGTCATTTTATCCAAAATAAAAGGCACTGCTGTGGCTAAGGCCCTTTTTAAGCCCTTTACTTTAGCGGAGATGGATGTAACGGTCCAAGGATTGTTACACCCTTGAAGATTAAAGAACTTGCCAGAGTATCCTAAGGTACTGTCTTAACCAACGAAATTCACAGACCCCGCGCAGTCATCGCCATAAATTTACACCAATATTCCTAAACGTTGCTTATTCGAAGAATAACAAGGAGTCTTACGAGATGAATGTTCTGCTGATTTACCCGAAGTTTCCGGATACGTTTTGGTCTTTCAAGTACGCTTTGAAATTCATCCGCAAGAAAGCAGCGCACCCGCCGCTTGGCTTGCTCACCGTTGGGGCGATGTTGCCGGATGAATATCAAAAGCGTCTGGTGGACGTTAATGTGGACCAACTCACCGATGATGATCTGTCATGGGCCGACTTGGCCTTCATTGGAGCAATGGCCGTTCAGCGGGACTCGGCCAAACAAATTATTGCGCGTTGCAAAGAGATGGGCTTGAAAGTCATCGCGGGGGGACCGCTTTTTACGGCGGAACCGGATGCGTTTGAGGCGGTAGACCACCTGGTCCTCGACGAGGCCGAACTCACATTGCCGTCTTTTCTTGAGGACTTGAAAAGCGGTCATTTGAAAAAGATCTACAGGGCATCTGGATTCTGCGATCTTCATCATACCCCGCCCCCCTCCTGGGATCTGATAGATATGAAAAATTATGCGTCCATGAGCATTCAGTTTTCCAGGGGCTGTCCATTCAACTGCGATTTTTGTAACGTGACGGTTCTCTTTGGCCATAGGCCCAGACTGAAGTCAGCGCAACAAGTGATCGCAGAGCTGGACCTTATGTATAATGCGGGTTGGCGCAGTAACATCTTTTTTGTGGACGACAATTTTATCGGTAACAAGCGGTACTTAAAAACGCAATTGCTGCCGGCGTTGATCGAATGGCGCAAAGACAAGAAGGGCTGTGTATTTTTTACTGAAGCTTCAATAAACCTGGCCGACGATGCCGAACTTATGGACCTGATGGTCAGGGCGGGTTTCGATGCGGTTTTCATCGGCATCGAATCGCCCAATGATGCCAGCCTGACCGAATGTCAGAAAGTTCAGAACAAAAACCGGGACCTCATTCATGATGTCAAGACCCTGCAGCGCGCCGGTTTAGAGGTTCAGGGGGGCTTTATTGTCGGCTTTGACAGCGATACGTCGTCGACCTTCCAGCAACTGATCGATTTTATCCAAAAAAGCGGCATTGTGACCGCTATGGTCGGGCTGCTCCAGGCCCCACCGGGGACCCGGTTGTTTGACCGTCTGAAGAAGGATAACCGATTGCTGGGTATGAAGATCTCAGGCGACAATGTGGATGGCACCACCAACATTAGCCCCAAGATGGGGCTCGATCAGCTCATGAACGGCTACCGACTCATCATGGGACATATCTATGCCCCCAAGCATTACTATCGGCGTGTAAAAATCTTTCTCAAAGAATTCGGTAATTCCAGGGTGGAGACACCACTCAATGCGCAACGATTTCTTGCTATTTTCCGTTCGAGTTTTCGACTGGGAATTCTGGGCAAGGAGCGTTTCCATTATTGGTATTTAATGATCTGGACGATAGTGCGCAAACCCAAGCTGCTTCCTCTGGCCATCACCTTAGCCATATACGGCCATCACTTCCGGAGGATATGCGAGAACCATATTCTTTGATACGGATAGCCAATTATCCTTTAAAACTTACAGACATTTGCCGCAAACAGACAAGGAGTTCGTATGAATGAATTTATTGAATTTTTTGAAAGCAAAGGGATCAAAAATATCAAAAATTTGACTGTTTTTGTCCAAAATTTTCTGAAAGAGCCAGCAATTATTTTTAATTTAACGGAAGTTAAAAGAAATGAAATGGAACAAAAATTGGATGAAGCCCTGGCACTCTTCAAAGATTAAAAACGACTCAGCCTGACGAGCTTTGAATTCAAGCGGGCACGATATGGCTGATAGTTTCTTTCTGCAAAGGGTATGAAAATGATACGCCAGTATGTATGGTTTTCCGAAATTCATGAGCGTCACGAATCGTGTGGATGCAAAGGAGGTAAGCTATACCCGAATGGAATCAATCCCCAGGGGGGCCACCGCCGTCTTTGGATGACATCCTGGAGAAAATTCGACTGAAATTAGAGGGGTTCAAAGGCAGGCCGGTCCTTATCCTGGCCGCCGTCATGGGAGTGGTGATTATCTTGTGGACAGCCTGGTTCACCGTCCAGCCCGAAGAGACGGGGATTGTTCAGCGCTTTGGAAAAGTCATGCGCACGGCCGGCCCGGGGCTGCATTTTAAACTGCCTTTCGGTGTCGAGAAGGTCCGTCTGTTACCCACCGCCCGCGTACTCAAAGAGGAGTTCGGTTTCCGGACGGTGGCCACCGTGCCCGGCGAGAAAACGCGCTATGATCCGAGCGGTTCTTTTAAAGACGAGTCGTTGATGCTGACCGGAGATTTAAACGTTATCGATGTCCAGTGGATCATCCAGTACCGCATCAAAGACCCGATCCGCTATTTGTTCCAGGTACGCAACACACCGAAAACCATCCGCGATACCGCCGAAGCTATCATGCGTCGAGCGGTCGGCAACCGCCTCGGCAGCGATGTGCTGACAACCGGCCGGGTGGCGGTTGCCAGCGAAGCAAAAATTGAGATCCAGAAAGTTTTGACGGCCTATGACTCCGGCGTGAGGTTGGTGACCGTGGAACTTCAGGATGTAACGCCGCCGGATACCGTGAAACCGGCCTTCAATGAAGTCAACGAGTCACGTCAGGACAAAGAACGGACGATCAACAAGGCCCAGGAGCAGGCCAACCGGGAAATTCCCAAGGCCCGGGGAGTGGCGACACAGAGTATCAGCGAGGCCGAGGGCTACGCCCTTGAGCGCGTCAACCGGGCCGAAGGCGAGGCGACCCGTTTCGAGGCCATCCTGGGCGAGTACCAGGGGGCGCCGCAGGTCACGCGCCGACGTCTGTATCTGGAAGCCATGACGGGTTTGCTGGCGGATATGAAGGCGCTCTATATTGTGGATAGGGATCAGCAAGCCATGGTGCCCTGGCTCCCACTGGAGTCCGGTCAGCAACCATCAGCGGAAGGGAGGCCACAATGAAGTTTACTTTGAAAACGGCGATCATCGGCATAGCGGTGGTTATCCTTATCGTAATCTATAGCGGGCTTTACACTCTGGAAGAGGGCCTGCAGGGGATTGTCGTGCAGTTTGGCCGACCGGTTGGGGAACCGATAACCGAGGCGGGACTGCACTTTAAACTGCCCTTTGTGCAGGAGGTCCGGCGATTTGAAAAGCGCCTGCTCGTCTGGGATGGTGATCCGAACCAGATTCCCACCAAAGGGCGTGAGTTCATCTGGGTGGACACCACGGCGCGCTGGCGGATTGCAGACGCGAAAAAATTCCTTGAGAATGTGGCCAGCGAAGAAGGTGCCCAGTCGCGCTTGAACGATATCATCGATTCGGTAGTGCGCGACCAGGTGTCGAGCAGTGAACTCGTAGAGCTTGTACGCAGCGCATCGTGGGAAGTCCCCAGGGACGAAGCGCTGAAAGATATCCCCTAGGAGCGGGAGGAAGAGCTTAAAAAAGAGATTGCCCGTGGCAGGGAGGAAATCACCCGAACGATACTGACTGAAGCCCAAAAGATCATCCCTCAGTACGGCATCGAGCTGGTGGATGTGCGCATCAAGCGCCTCGATTACGTGGAAAGCGTTCGAGAGAAGGTATATGAGCGTATGATCTCAGAGCGCAAACGCATCGCCGCACAGTTCCGCTCGGAGGGAGAAGGACGCAGTGCTGAGATATTAGGGACGATGGAAAAAGAGCTGCGCCAGATCCGCTCCACAGCTTACCGCCGGGTGCAGGAGATTCAAGGCCAGGCTGATGCTGATGCCACGCGCATTTACGGCCAAGCTTATAATCGAAATCCAGAATTTTATGCCTTCTTGCGCACCCTTGAAAGCTATAAAGAGAAAACGAATAAGAATTCCGTACTGATCCTCACCACCGACAGCGACTTCTATCAATACATCAAGAAGGCGATCCCAGGCGAAGCGCAGAACCTGGCTCCGGTTTCACGAGAGACTGCGCCATAAGCAGGATACGTTGGGCGCTAAAGCGGTCTGCAAGGGAAAATGACGGTGGTGATTGTGAGGAGAGTCTTCGGCTCAAGGATTTCAGCCAATGACGGGCGAGAAACCACCGGAAAGGAAACATTATGCCAAATAATGTAGCGTCCAAGAATATCGAGCAATTACTGGCTGAGGCCGATGAACTCATACAGCAGATTAATTCCGATGTCATCAACGACATGCAAGAAGATCATCGCCTGCAGTTTGAAAAACATGCTCAAAATTTGAAAAAGATCAAATCCGAGGTTCAGGGCAACAAAATCGAGAAGAAAGGAACGTCGGAATTAAGCTCCAGCGCCGAGGGTATGCATGAGGCGATCCAAGATATTGTGAAGGCCATGCAGGACTTGACAAAATATCTTTCCTGATTTCCGCCAAACGCCTAAGAATAAAAGTCGGACGCTCAATCAAATATCAAAAATTATACGTTTTTACCGGCAGTGGGTCTTTCGGGAGTCTAATTGGGATGCCTTGAATTTCAAACAGGCATGTTACGTCATCGTAGAAAAATATAGGAAAATGAAAATGGCATCCAATGGAAATAAAGATCCACAAAATAATTTTTTCGATAAGTTACGTTCCCTTCTCGGTTTCCGGGAACGCCAGAATAATACCTTGCCCCCTAAAGCTCGTTTCAGCATTTGGTATTTTCTGATCGCCATATTTTTATTCACCTACCTGCAACAATATTTTTTTTCTGCCAAAGTGGAGACGATTTCCTACAGCCAATTCAAACACTACATCGCCGAGGGTAGCATCGGCAAATTGATTATCGGCCCTGAAAATATCAACGGAACGCTAAAGGGAGAGCCGGTCCAGATGTTCACCACCATTCGGGTGAATGATCCCGACCTGGTCAAGGATCTTGATGGACACAAGGTCAATTACTCCGGACACTATGAGAATAAATTTCTGAGCACGCTTCTCTCCTGGGTTATTCCCATTGGCCTTTTTTTCCTGATCTGGCGCTATGCCATGAAAAAGATGGGACCGGGAATGGGGGTGATGTCGTTTAGCAAGAGCAAAGCCAAAATTTTTTCCGAAAGTGAAACGAAGGTTAATTTCGACGATGCGGCCGGCATCGATGAGGCCAAAGAAGAGCTCCAGGAGGTAGTTGAATTTTTGAGCAATCCGGGCAAATTCCAGAAACTGGGGGGCAGGATTCCCAAAGGGGTGCTTCTGGTCGGTCCGCCGGGGACCGGCAAAACCCTTCTGGCCAGGGCTGTGGCCGGGGAGGCAGAAGTGCCTTTTTTCAGCATCAGCGGGTCCGAGTTTGTGGAGATGTTTGTCGGAGTGGGCGCGGCCCGGGTTCGCGATCTTTTCGCCCAGGCCGCCAGCCAGGCCCCCTGCATCATCTTTATCGAATCGATGAACTGGACGCGTTGGGCAAAGCCCGGGGTATGAATGTCATGGGCGGTCATGATGAACGAGAGCAGACGCTCAACCAGCTCCTGGTGGAAATGGATGGATTCGAAACGAATAAAGGGGTCATCATTATGGCCGCCACCAATCGCCCGGAAATTCTGGATCCTGCCTTGTTGCGGCCGGGGCGGTTTGATCGGCAGGTCCTGGTAGACCGGCCGGATATCAACGGGCGCGAAGCCATCCTGAAAATTCATTCCAAAAATGTTGTTTTGGGACCCGAGGTTGATTTACATAAGATCGCCGGGCGCACCCCGGGCTTTGTGGGACCTGACCTGGCCAACCTCATCAATGAGGCCGCCCTTCTGGCAGCCCGTAAAGATAAAGAAGAGGTGGGACTGGCGGATTTCGACGAGGCCATCGACCGGGTGGTTGCGGGCCTGCAGAAAAAGAACCGGGTGATGAATGCTCAGGAGAAAGAATTTGTCGCCTTTCATGAGTCCGGACATGCGATTGTGGCCGAATCTGTCGAACATGCCGACCCGGTGCACAAGATCTCCATTATCCCGCGGGGGATTGCGGCTCTCGGATATACCCAACGGCAACCCACGGAGGACCGCTATCTAATGACGCGTTCGGAGCTGCTGGACCGGCTGGCCGTTCTTTTAGGCGGCAGGGTGGCAGAGGAGCTAGTTTTTGAAGAAATCTCCACCGGCGCCCAAAACGATTTGCAGCGGGCGACCGACATTGCCCGGTCCATGGTTACGGAATATGGCATGAGCGATCGTCTGGGGCTGGTGAGCTATGAACGCCCGCGCCAGCATATGTTCCTGACGGAAAGTTTTGCTCCCGGTAAAAATTACAGTGAAGCCAAAGCCGCCCAAATAGACGAAGAGGTCGGCCGGTTTGTCGAGGAAGCCCATCAACGCGTTCATAAAATCCTCTCGGAGCGGCGAACTGTCCTGGATGATTTGGCCCATCTCCTTTCGCAGAAGGAAAGCGTGCAGGGAGATGAGCTCAGAATGATGTTGTCCGAATCCACAATCGGTATGCCAATTTCATCACCTCGGCGGTCATCCTAATAATACATAGGTTCCGAGGCCTCCTATTCCAAAGTCCGATTCAGCATTCCAATTGTTACGGCAAGGAGTGTTTGCTATTCAATTAGTTTAAAAGGGAGAACTTAAAATATATATTCTCTATATTAATAATACTTTTACCACTATCCTTTTTTGCCAGATCCTAAACTGCAGTAAGTTTTACTTAAGATTCGTTTCGTTTTCTCACGATCGATAATTGCTGGTAAATAGATGACATTTTCATCTTATCGCCATAGCGTTGCGTGGATTGAATAGTAGGGGTTTCGTAATGAATTTCAATCACTTGGCAAAACTGAGTCGCTTCAAAGATATCGTAACAACGCTTTTAAAATATGGGCTTGATGAGGCCGTGCAAAGACTTAACTTCCCAGGGGCAAAACTCATAAAAGGGATCCATCCTGTCAAGCGTGAGATAGGAATTTATGAACGTATTCGATGCGTTTTAGAGGATCTGGGCCCGACTTTCGTTAAGTTCGGTCAGATCATGAGCCTGCGACCGGATCTGCTGCCAAGCGAACTGCTTTTTGAATTGAGCAAACTCCAGGATGAAGTTCCGCCGGTAGAAACCTCCAAAATCCGGACGGTCGTTGAAAAAAGCCTTGGACAATCGATCGAAAGCGTTTTTTCTGTTTTTGATAACGAGCCGATTGCAGCAGCATCGATATCCCAGGTCCATCGGGCAGTTTTAAAAAAAGAGGGGTCGATTGTAGTCACAAAAGTTCAGCGACCCGGTATCAGAAAAAAGATCCAAGCGGATTTGGACATATTTGAAAGCGTCGCCCATCGTCTGCACGAAAATTCGGATGACTTGAGATCATATGATTTGCCGAATCTGGTTAGCGTCGTCCGCCGCAACCTGATAAGCGAAATCGATTTTCGAATAGAGGCACAAAATTTGAGAATTGCCCATTCCTTTGCCTCACAAACCGATGTGTATATACCTGAAGTCCATCATGAATATTGCCGCGAGCAAATGCTGGTTATGGAATATGTCCAGGGGGAAAAAATAAAGATATCGATCCTGGTGATAAATTCGATGCTCAAGGTCTCGCCAAACAAGGGCTCAACGCTGCAATTAAGCAAATACTCGAAGACGGTTTTTTCAACGCCGATCCCCATCCCGGCAACCTGCTGGTGACGGCAGACATGCGGCTGTGCATCATCGATTGGGGGATGGTAGGGCATCTGACGGAGAGAGACCGTTACGAACTGATCGATTTGCTTAAGTCGGTCGTCGATAAAGACAGCGACGCTTTGGTGCACGTTTTGCTTCGCTTAGCCGAATTCGATGGAGAAGTGATAGAGTATAGAGCCCTGGAAAGGGAGCTTTTGTATATCTTGAACACCTATTTTGCGGTTCCCATTCGAGATGTGAATATTGGTCAGCTACTGATGGCGATCGTAACGCTGCTGCGAAACTATCACCTGCGATTGCCGCCGGATTTGGTCATAATGGTCAAGGCGCTGGTTACCGCCGAAGGGACTGCGCGGCTGGTATACCCTGAATTAGACGTTGTTTCAGAAGCAAAAAATTACGTATCGCGATTAGCGGAACAACGTTTCAAACCGGAAAACTTGTGGCGGAGCTTTCAATCCAGCGTTTCAAGCATCTGGACTTCGCAAAGAGACATTCCTCGTCAACTCCTGCATATTCTCAGCAAGTTGGAAAGTGGAGAGCTGAAATTACACTTTCACCTGGACAAATTAGCACGATTAGTCAACACGTTGGATAATTCTTCGAATCGTTTAACAACCGGAATAATCGTCGCCGCGCTGATAATGGGATCCTCCATGATTATCACCACCGGTGTCGGACCGTTTATATTTGGTTTTCCCGCACTTGGTGTAATCGGCTATTTAATATCGACCGTGTTGGGATTATGGTTGGTTACCACCATTTTGCGTACCAAGAAATACTGAATTTATTTTTTGATATCGCAACATGCAGTGAGAATGGTATATGGATACTAAAAAGAAAATTATTGATAATGAATTGATGAAAGAAATCCTATCGATACGCGTCGATGCCTTATGGAAAATGCTGAGCCAAAAAGAAGACGGCCTTTTTCCAGAACCATACGAAGAGGGGGCCACCGGAAAATTTGACAATAAAGGAGCCATATTTATTCCAGGTGGATTGATACATAAAGATGTAGACGAGATGCCCATATGTTATGATAGCGACAGTGTGGTTACACCAGAGTCCTTTCGGGAAAAAGTCCGCGAGGCCATGCAATATGATAATGCCACATTGCTTTTTCCAGACGGCATTGCCACTGGTATCAACCTTGATAGCGGATTTTTTTCCAAAGCTGCCAGGCATATTTATACATTTAGAGAAGCCGCATTTCGAAGAAAAAAAAGAATTAAAGATCACATTTATTTTTCAGTAATTTCGGATGATATTATCCGCAGCCATTGCCCGACATATATGCCGCGTCCCTATGGGGCCCGCACACGCATCAGCTCCTGTGCAGTTATTGGTTTAATTGATCCGCCCTTATTTTTTTTGTATTGTAAAACTCACTTCAATCTTTCCATAGATCAAGCCGAAATATTCGCGAAACAGCTTGATAAGGCGCAAGATCCGGTAATAACAAACGATGGTACCGTTCTTTATCAACCCTACCTCATTATATGTCATGGCACACGATATAAAGAAAACAGTTTGACTGGCTTAACGAGACTATTGGGAATTGGCAACTTTGGAGAATTTGCAACGTTTTCTTTCGAACAAATCAATCAAACTCTTATCCGTGAATTAAAACAGAAACATAAGGCCTATACTTCTGAAGATATTTTTGCCGAATATAAAAATATTTGCATTTTAGGTATCTTACGTATTTATTCACCAACTAAAATTGGAAAACGGCCACAGAAGTATTCTCTCCATATTGTGTCACCAGAAAAAGATATTGGTTTAAATATGGATCAACTCAGAAAAGCGGCCCAAAAAAGATATCATTTTCGGGTCGATTAAAACGGAGGTAATTATGGAAATGAAAAAAGTGCTGGCAGGATGGAGCAAGATCTGCCCCGGCTGCAATATCGGACGTAAATATCCGGATTCATTTATCGGCAAGAAAGTGAGAAATCACTGGGAAAAAGGTTGCATCTCTCATAACGCCTACGTTGAGGTGTATGGAAGCGATGAGCTTTCGTCGAAAAAAAGTGATGAAAAATCCAACAATACGTGAGCTCCTGATAGATTATTTGTTTGAAAAAGATGTCACTGGGGATAATTAACAGGCTTAGGAAATGTTGTTATTTCCTATTTGGCTGTTGGAATTGGCAAGATGACCCAATCTAATCCGAGCATGAATTAATCTTTCTTTAAATTATTGCATTAAGACATATGGTCATCTAATTTAAATAACTTAAGGTTAAATGGTTAACTTAATTAAAGTATTAACCAATGGCCGGTAAAAGGAGGATAATATGAGCTTGTTTACTCCCGGGTTGTTTACTACGGTTGCAATACTTGTTCTCGTTATCTTTTTTCTTTCCGCAGCCTTACGCATTTTAAAGGAATATGAACGTGGTGTGATATTCAGGCTGGGGCGTATCATTAATGCAAAAGGACCAGGGCTAATCATTCTAATTCCAATTATTGATAAAATGTTAAAGGTGAGTCTGCGTTTAGTGGCCATGGATGTGGATCCCCAAGATGTCATTACCCGGGATAATGTATCCGTTAAAGTGAATGCCGTTATTTATTTCAGAGTCATTGACCCCGTCAAAGCAATTGTGGAGGTTGAAAACTATAGCTACGCCATGTCCCAGTTGGCTCAGACTACTTTGAGAAGTGTTTGCGGGCAGGCAGAACTTGACGATCTTTTATCAGAGAGGGAAAAGATTAACACCGAGCTTCAGGAAATACTCGATACCCATACAGATCCTTGGGGTATCAAGGTTGCAACCGTGGAGCTCAAACATATTGATTTGCCCACAGATATGCAGCGCGCCATGGCTAGACAGGCTGAGGCCGAGCGGGAACGAAGAGCCAAAGTGATCAATGCCGAAGGCGAGTTTCAAGCGGCAGCTAAACTGTCTGAAGCCTCCGTTATTATTGAAAAACATCCCATAGCGCTGCAGTTGAGATATCTGCAAACCATGGCCGAGGTTTCTACCGAAAGCAATTCAACGATAATATTTCCCCTACCAATAGAACTTTTCAGACCGTTTCTGAGTATATTGGAAAAGGCAGGCACTGATAAGCCCTAAGGACGCGGAGCTTTAAAATAAGGCTACATATATGCAGTGTAATCTGGGATTAGGCCAATGAATATTAATTGCAGCATTCCATTCACGAAAAGAACAGTGAGCAAAGGCGGAGTCCCTAATACCAGGATTAAATGTATCTGTTGACACGCCAATCCTTCGCCATCTGTATAAGAAACTGGAGGATATTTACTGAAAGTCCAACTCCCCGCATTATTTATGGACGATTGAGATGATAAACAAGGAAGACTAAGATATATTGCAGAAAGTAATCCGTCAGGATATCAAGGACTCCTTTGATGATTATGATTCCCCTGTTCAATATGGTGACATTATGTGGCGACGCTTAAAATCGCATCTTTGTCTGTTTAAAACATAGCATTCGGATTAAAAAATCATCATAATCTTGACCGCGGGCGGATTGTCGTCAGGTCTTTTAAAAAGACTCTAAAGGGTGAGATCAAACTTGACAAACTTGAGCAAAAGCTCGTTAATACAATTGGAGAGCCCTCCGAACAGAGGCGGTTGAAAAAAACATTTATAATTAGTGTTCGAACGGGTATCCAGAACAGAACTCTTTGATATTGCTGATTAATATCGCATAAAAGGAAAACGAAGATTTTCCAGTTTAATGCATTTTTTACTTGCATTAAAAACTCGTAAACGGTAGTTATCTTGTTGAATTAACATTAAAT
>Ga0209678_1000445_pt1 | contig 13671 bp, 9 predicted proteins | sample WorMetilvaeELBA1_FD_187404 | JGI IMG/M metagenome (GOLD analysis project Ga0209678, IMG submission 187404) | Marine gutless worms symbiont microbial communities from Max Planck institute for Marine Microbiology, Germany - Olavius ilvae ELBA.1... ...
CTTGCTCTTTAAAATCAAAAAAGGCCTCCAATCGGAGACCTAATTTAATCTGATAAACCATTTCTGCTTATTAATCTATTCTAAAAATCCTCCATAGGTTTAGAAATATATAATCCGCTTAATAACAGATACCATTAATCGCTACTGATCATATCATTGCACCAGTAAAATATTATTCCCCGACAGGCTGGGAACACCAATATGGATTTCTCTTCCTTCCATTCATTATAATCGCCTTCTATGTCTGGACCTATATTCTATTTTTACTTTATCGTGGATTTATATCGGCATCCAACTCCATTGAGAAAAGAGTCAGATTAGCAACGTTCATGGCTATGGGTTTTGGAAACAGTTTTCTTTATTTTCTGGGTGTAATCTTACCGTGGCTTTTTGATATACAAACCCATAGTCTTGCCCCACTTGGCATGGTTCCACTGTGCATGGCTTTGACATATAGCTTAATGAGGTCACAGCGGGAGACTATTCAGGAATTAAACATTGGTTTAGAAAAAAAAATCGCCTTGCGTACTGAAGAATTAAGTTTTGCGAATAGGAAACTCAAAAGTACTCAAAAACAAATATCCAAATACATTGATCCCAATGTTGTGGAGAAGATATTTGAGGGTGAATTTACCACTGAACTTTCTCACTGCCGAAAAAAGTTGACAATGTTTTTTTCCGACATCAAAGATTTTACCCAATTTACCGACTCCTCTGATCCCGAAGACGTTGCTAAGTTACTAAATGAATATTTAGGAGAAATGGCTCAGATAGTTCGGACTTGGGGAGGAACGATTACACAATTTACTGGAGACAGCATCTATGCAATCTTTGGAGCGCCTGATTCACAGGGGGATCAAGGTGATGCCTTGTCATGCGTTCGTATGGCTACTGAGATGCAAGAAAGGATGAAGACGCTTCGTGAGAAATGGTGGAACCAAGGTATCCAATTGCCCTTTGAAATCCGTTGCGGCATCCATACCGGTATGGCAAATGTGGGTAATTATGGCTCGGAAGGATTTATGGAATATTCAGCCATCGGTCTGAACACCAACCTAGCTTCCCGCTTAGAACAGGTCTGCGAACCAGGAGAAATATATCTATCTCACGCTACATGGGCCTTGGTTAAAGAGGAGATACCCTGTGAGGAAGTTGGAACCATTGACATTAAAGGTTTTCATTATACTATTCAGACCTACCGTGTGTTGCTGAACGATGTGAAGGCATCATCTATGAATAAGGATTAAAAGTCGATTACTTATCTTACTCAATAAGATTATTCAAAAAATTTAAAATCCATTTATTCATCCAACTATTCACAAATGAGCAGAACTTGCAGATACCCTGCTATAGTATCTGTAATAATTACGTCCTCTGAAAAGTACAGGTATTGTAAACCAATCCCAACTAAGGATTTGTTCATATCAAAGGTGAATAGCAATTTGAAATAGGCAAAATGGATTTTTGGTCATTGCAATTTAATTGGTTCTCGTAAAGTAAAATTCGAACGATTTGCCGGGTTCATCAAACGACTGCGGCCTCTGGTGTCCGCCGGGTTTACTTACAAGAATTGTAAGAGTTTCTCCATCTACCTCATAAATGCCCAATGCGGTCTTACCAGTTGATTTTGGCTCGGCAGTTTTCAGATCTTCCAGATCAATTTTCTTGAGTCGACAGTTTTTATTGAGCTTGAGGAACCCCTTGTACCACACATTCAAATCTTCACGCACCAGGCTAAATTGATTGCCCGCGATGGTCAAGGTCCAATCTAGAATCGGTCTGTGGATTTCACAACCGATCCAAGATCCCTCGAGTTCGGATTGACGACTGCATGAGTCCAAAATCATCGACAATAAGAAAACGATTGGAAGTATGCCGGGCCGTATTGTCTTCATGGCGCACTCCTTTCGACGCGAATGGATGGTCCATTATTGCTGCTGTTATGATTGTGCCACAACATCCGAAAAGTGATTCTAGGCGGCTTTTGCCAGGCAGTTTGGTTGCGGGCTGCAATTTGCGGCGGACAGTTTTCTCAGCTTCTGGTTCAATCTTTTTAAATAGTCTGCCTTGCTGCCACCGAAGGTGTCGGCGATGTCCTTGGCGATACAAATATTGAGCCGGGCTTTATCCCTCAATGACATCTTATAGTTCAGTGAAGTCATGGTGCGAAGCATGGTGCTACCTCTAATGTTTTTAAAAAGAATCGTGCGACGAAACCCGAGGATAAAATTAGCAAGTGGTGTGCCAATCATCTTCACGATTGAAAATGATATTAATTTTGGTCGTGCAATTATGAATGCTGTCAGGTAGTCAAATGGATTGCAGTAATATTCCTATTAATCACGGGAGATTATAAATTAGGTATGCTGCTGATAAACAGATTTTGATCCTTCATTTTCAATTTTAGGCATTTTGGCTTATTCCAGGCATTTTAGGCGTAACTGCCGGGTGTCCGTTACAGTTACAGGTGGTGTACGTTAGCGGACATTATTCCAGTTTTTCAGCCATCCTTATGGTCTGCCACTTTCCGCTGCCGCGATTCTGGCGGGTATTCCAGCTGGCACTGTCGAAGACCACCACTCGCCAACTGTAGCTCCGTCCGGGCTGCAGCGTGCCCGTCGGGATGGTGTAAGACAACATATTTTTGGCAGGTTTTGATGCAAATGCCCGTTCGGTCAAGGAAGGATTCCAGATTTCCAATCGATAATAAAGGGGGGCGTCCGGATATTCAACGGCGCCCCAGGAAAACTTGGTCGTCTTTGAGGTGAGTGTTAGTCCATTGGACGGGGACAAGAAATTGGGATCCGGAATCGGGAGCGATCTGAGCACGGATTGGGTATTCGTTGCGGATGCCTTCATGCTGCCGCTGGTGACCTTGAAGGTATACGTGCCGGTTCCAGGAGATCCGGGCATGGCGAGCCAAAAAACCCTGAGCTGAGGGAAATAGGTGAAATCGTCTTTATTAAACGGCAGAATCCCCTGGGGGCCGGTGATGGTAATCGAATCGATTTCGCCCGGTAACTTGCCCGAAAAACTATCGCCGATAACAATGTCACAATGGGTTCTAAAACTGTTGTCAGATTCGCGGACATTGTAAATTTGCGCTAAAATCCGGAAGTCATCAAACTCTTCGGCCATTGTGAAACGCAGCCACGGACTGTCGGATCGGTTCTGCATCTCGGCCCATTCGGCGCTGTCCATTGCGCGAACTCTCCATTTATACGTCCGGCCCGGCTTTAATTTATCAGCAGGGACGGTGTGAGACAGCCTGTTCTGGGCTCGGTCCGTGTTGTATACGCGGTAGCCTGATAGTTCTTCGATGATCAAACGGTAGTATATTTCGGTGCCCGGATATTCAACCGGCTCCCATGCAAAGGTTGGTGTATTGGACGTGAGAATCTGCCCTTCCGCCGGAGAGAGGGTATTGGTATCAAAGAGTGGAATCCTTCGGTTCACGGTCTGATAATCGGTGGTTGTACCAGTTAATCCATTGCCGGTTACCGTAAATGTATATTTGCCTAACTCGGGGGGGGCATCGAGAGAAAACCAAAAATCCCGAAATTGCTCAATATACCTGTACTGCGGCAGTGTCAAGGGCCGTGAAATCCCGTTCGAATCCATTATGCTGACACTGATGGAATCGATATCCTCCGGCAACTTGCCGCGAAAATCTTTCCGGACAACGACCTCAATATCCGTGCTAAAACTGTTGTCCGGCCGACGGAGATAGACGACATTCCCGTCAATCGGCATTCCGGGCAGCAATGCCGGGCTGACAGCTGCCTGTAAATAGGCCGCTTCATACCATTGTCCGGCTGCCATGACACCCCGGTAATCCTGGATATGGGAAATTTTTTCTAAAGGATTGCGGTTAACCAGGATAAAATCCGCCCGTTTGCCGACCTCAATGGTTCCGAAGTCGTTTTTTCCCGTCATGGCTTCCACGACCTTGGAAGCATTTACGGTTCCCGCTGCTATGGCTTCATAAGGTGTAAATCCATTTTCCACCAGAATACGCAGCTCGTCATGAAGCGAAAATCCCGGCACAATACCCATTTTGCCGCTTCCGGCGTCTGTTCCTAAAACGATGGGTATTTCGGCGCGATGTAATTCAACCAACAGGGTTTTGGCCAGGTCATATTTGAAAGGTGTCAACTCCTTGATCCCTTTGAATTGTATTTGATGCTTTTCCTTTCCCTGGCGAAAGGCTTGCCGGTACTTATGAGGTAAAAACCGGTTTTGCGGGAGGGCCAGAAACGCATTGGGAGCCAACAGTTTTTGAACGATCACGTCGTCGACGACCAGGGTGGAGCATATCGGAATATTGGCGGATCGGAGCATGCTGATAACCGCTGACAACCGATCTTTTTGATTGTTCTTAAGTTCTTCAATATCAAATCCTACTGATATCTTATTCTGTTGAAATGCCTGGTTGATGACATAGGGCAGCCACTCTTTCGGCTTCAGGTTTTTGGTTCTGTCAAAATCGATGAGCTCAAAACCCAATTCTTCAATATGGGCGATCTCATCCATGCCCGCTGCCAAGACGCCTTCCAGTCCTATCGCAAAAGGGATATGGCCGATGGTGTATAATTTGTGTGTTTTGGCAATCTCCAATGCTTGCTGGAAATCTTCTTGCGAGAAATAAGAGCAAAGCTTGATGCAGTTGAATCCGGTCATGCTTTTGGCTACGAGCTCCGGGGCATTTTTCTCGTCTCCGCGAATCGTTGGAGCCGCCACATACAGCGTTGGTCCGCTTCGTTTGCCGGCTTTTATTTCATCGCGCCACTGCAGCATATAATCACGTCCATCCAAATCCCTTACCGTGGTTACGCCGTTGGCCAAGTATAAATCCAGCTGATGAAGCGGCCATTCTCCAGCCAGATGGGCATGCATATCAGCCAACCCGGGCATTAAATAGGCGCCCCGGCCTTCGATGACTTTTGCGCCCGGCGGTATTTCCACCTGATTGGCCGGGCCGATCGTAAATATGCGGTCGCCTTCGACCAGAACGGTTTGATTTTCAATTATCTTTTCACCTGTCATGGGAACCAGGTTTGTGTTTTTAAATGCAGTAATCTTCTCAGGTTCGCCACATCCCATAAAAACCAAAATGAAAAGAATTATTGACGGCAATGGTTTGAACAATTTCATCTTAAGATTTATTGCCTAAATTTCACTCGTAGCGTAAGGAATCGGCCGGGTTCGCCCTCGCTGCGTTAATGGCCTGGAATACCACCGCCGCAAGACCGGTTGTCAAGACCAGGGCGCCTGCCAGGGCATAAAAGCCAAAACCGAATTCGGCTTGGTATGCAAATATTTTCGGAATAAGTATTCTGTCGAGAAGGTAAAAAAGCGGCAAGGCGATAATAATGGCCAAGGTAATCAATCGAAAAAAATCAAACAAGATGAGCCTGATGATATTCGCCATAGTCGCACCATGGGCTTTTCGAATTCCAATCTCTTTGGTTTTGCGCCGGACCGTATAGGTTGCCAGTCCGAACAATCCCAGGCAGGAAAATAAAATTGAAAATACACTGATCATCCCGGCCATTGCACCCCACTTCATTATGCCGGATAAGTTTTCTTCGAAACGATCATTCAGCATGGCGTATTCAAAGGGCATGTCCGGGGCAAATTCGCGCCAGCGATTTTGGATGAAGTTGAGCACCCGGGACACAGGAGCATCAGCCAATTTAATGTAAAGGTAATTAAGATTTTGGCGATCCAAATACAGGGCGGTGGGCCAAATTGAAAAAAGAAGCTCTTTAAAATAAAAATCCTTCGTCACGCCGACTACGACACCGGATTGGCCACGCATACTTAACTTTTTTCCAACAGGTTTTTTCCAGTTGAGCTTGCGGGCTGCGGTTTCATTGATTATAAATTTTCCGCTGTCAGCAAATTCGCGCGAGAAACTCCGGCCCTGCACGACCTGCAAATCGAGCATTTCAATAAAATCGTAGTCGATTCCGTATGTATTCATGGTTAAAGCTTCCTTTGCATCTGTTCCTTCGGGAATCACTTTGCGCACGCTTCCCCAATTGGCAGGCGCCCAGACGGCAGCCGACACAAAGGTGACATCCGGATGACGCTTTAAATCTTCCTTTAAGGGTCTTAGCTTTACACTTGAATAATTGATTCCAAGTTTTACCAGCAACACGCGATCTTTTGCGTAACCGACATCGAAACTTAAAAGGTAATGGTACTGATTAATTGATATTAGTGTGACGAGCACGGAAAAAATAGCGGCAACCATTTGGAGCACAATAAGCGCCTGACGCATACGGGTGCCCTTTTTACCGGTGGGCAGGTTTTCTCTAAAGATTCTCACCGGTTCCAGACGCGACAAGAACAATGACGGATAACTTCCGGCAATAATGCCAACCAAGATTGTGACGCCGAATAAGGCGATGATCAACAACGGTTGGCTCAGGAGATGAGGACCCACCCGGGTAGGGTCTGATGCAATCAGGTCGGCAAACACGGGATACATAATTTCGTTAAGCACGATTGCCACCGGAAAGGCGATAAGAGATAGAAGAACGGATTCGCCTAAAAATTGCCACATTAACTGGTTGCCGGAAGCGCCCATTGATTTCCGCACACCGACTTCGCGGGCTCTTTGAACATACTGGGTTGTCGTCAGGTTCATGAAATTAAAGCAAACGATCAGCAACAAAATAAATCCAACAACAAAGGTTAAATATATGATTTCCGGGACTTGCTTTCGCCATAACCCCCATACGTTTAATGAGTTGAGATTCAAATCGGCCAATTGAAGCAGATACATTTTTTTTGGAAAATCAGGTGAATTCGAGAGATGGTTATCAATGAAAGCAGGAAATTTTTGCTCCAATTTGGTGGGGTCGGCGTGTTCGGCAAGGCGCACGAACGTGGCCCCGCTAATATTCCAATTCGACTCCCAGTCAAAGGTATTGGACGAGACCAGCACATCATATTTCAGGCTCGAGTTATGGGGGACATCCTTGCTTACCCCCGTGACCACCAGGTTGAGATCCTGCCAAATCGTCAGTTTTTGCCCGACCACATCTATGCTGCCGAAGTATTTGCGGGCAGTCGATTCAGTCAAGACAGCCGAATTGGGATCTTTAAGAGCGGCCGCCGCATCACCAATAGTCATTTCAAATGTAAAAAATGTCAAAAAAGTTGAATCAACAAACCAGATCGATCGCTCCTCCGCGTAAAACTTTTTCTCTGCCTGCCTCACCACCGTCCGGCCGGTGTTAATCCAGCGGGTGGCCGCTTCAATTTCCGAAAATTCATCCAACAAGAGGTGACGAAGTGGTGCGCGCGTGAAAGCAGAGTGATTGTAGCCGGTAGTTCCCGAAGGAAGCACCTGAACAAGAGTGTAAATTCGATCCGCATTCTTGGTGAAATTGTTATAGGTTAAATGGAAGTGAAAGAAGACCGCAGTTAAGCTAAAAATAGCCAGCCCGGTGGCTAGGCCTGCGATATTGAGAATCGCATAGGCTTTGTATTTATAGATGTTGCGAAAAGCTATTTTGAAATAGTTGAATATCATATCGAATGTGGCCTTCTCTGCAATGCCTCATTGAATATCCGGTTCCAGAAAACCGCGCCCCCGCAACCCATAGCCGTCAGGCTAAGGTGAAAAAAAAACGATATAGCCGAACCAATGTGTAACCGGTTCGGATCGGTTAAAATTACAAATTGCAAGCACCAAAATCCAAATAAATCCCAAATCCCAATACCCAATGACCCAAACCCAATTCCGACTTGAGGGACGATAGTGATTCGGAATCAAACCCTGATGTTGCGTCTCAGATTTTAATTTAATAATTGAATTGCCGTCATTCAAATCTCATGGCTTCAACATGCAGTATATAGTTATGACTTTATTTAGCCTGACGGCTATGCCCCACAACTCGTAACCCGCATCCCGCAACCCGTCAGCCCGCAATCGCTGAAAGCGGCCGCATATGCTTATCATATTTTTCTTTCAGGTTTTCCGTCACAACATGGCCGTCAAACAGATGAATCACCCGATTGGCATAGTCCGCATAGGCGGGGGAGTGGGTGACCATGATGATGGTGGTCCCTTTTTCATTCAAATCCACCAGCATTTTCATGACTTCGTCCCCGTGGGAGGAATCTAAATTTCCAGTCGGCTCATCGGCCAATATGACCTTCGGATCGGCGATGACGGCCCGGGCCACGGCCACCCGTTGCTGTTGACCACCGGAAATCTGCTGGGGGAAATGGTTTTTGCGGGGCATCAGCTCCAGGTGTTCCAGCAGATCATTGACTTTCTTTTTGCGGTCGGAGGTGGAAACACGGAGATACAATAGGGGCAGCTCGATGTTTTCAAAAACTGTCAATTCGTCGATGAGGTTAAAGCTCTGAAAAACAAAACCAATGTTGCCCTTGCGCAATTTGGCTCGTTTCTTTTCAGAATACTTGGAGACCTCTTCATCCATGAAATAGCATTCGCCGTCGGTCGGGTTGTCCAGCATGCCGGCAATATGCAGGAAAGTCGATTTACCGCATCCTGAAGGACCCATGATGGCGACAAATTCACCCGGCTGGACTTGGGCATTGACATTGTTCAAGGCAGTGGTCTCGACCTCTTCGGTAGTAAATACTTTGGTAAGGTTTTTGGTTCTGATCATTTGCATCTCCTTCTATATTTGTTGGGACACGGATTTTCACAGATGAACACAGATTATTTTAAAATCAGTTTCGCGCGATTGTCACCGAACACAAACTCGTAAAAGCAAAACGCAAAGAATCCCCCTGCCAGAAGCAGCCAGGCAATCCGTTTGGCCGTGAATTTATTTTTTTTGATTTTCCGGTCCATGTTTTCTAGGTTGGCCGGTCTGCCCGTTGAGCCCGTTAGCCGGTTAACCGGTCAACGGGCTAACAGGTTAACGGGCAAACGGGCTCAACGGTTATTCATAACGCAATGCATCCACTGGATTTCCTTTAGCGGCCTTGATGGTTTGATAACTGACTGCCAGCAATGCGATCGCCAGTGTCAGCAGGCCGGCGAGAGCATAGAGACTGAGACCGATAGTGATGCGATAGGGGTAGTCTTCCAGCCAGTCTTTGGTAAACCAGTAGGCCAGCGGCCAGGCAAACACATTGGCCATCAGCACCCATTTGACAAATGATTTTGACAGCATCAGCGCAATGTCCGACACGGTTGCCCCGAGTGTTTTACGGATGCCGATTTCCCGGGTGCGCTGCTGAGCCGAAAACATGGCCAGCCCGAATAAACCCATACAGGCGATCAGGATGGCGATAGATGTGAAGCCGACATACAGCAGCCCCAGTTTCTTGATGGTGCTGTATTTTGCTGCAAGCCCTTCATCTAAAAACCAGTAATCGAAGGTGCCGGTTGAGTCGATTTCTTTCCATTTTTTCTCCAGAAAGCCCATGGTTTCGGAAATGCTTTCGGGGCGGATCTTGATCAATGCACAATGAAATGCTTGCGGTTTGTTTTCAATGTAAAGCGGTTCGATGGTATTGAACAAATTGCGCTGGTGGAAATCTTTGACCACACCGACAATGGTTTTTTGAGCCATGTCGTCTTTCAACTCGGTGATGGTTTTGCCGATCGCGGTCGCCGTTGTCCAGCCGAACTTTCTGACTGCCGTCTCAGTGATCAGGATGGCCCGCTCGTTGTCGGTGGAATGCCTGGTCGAAAAATTGCGACCGGCTGCCAGTTCGACCGCCATGGTGGGAATAAAATCGACGTCGACACTGATGGCATCCATCTGCTGCATATCCTCATAGGCAAAATCCTGCGGGGCAAATACGTTTCTGCGGGTAGAACTGCCGGGATAATGGGAGCTGAAGGTGACCCCCACGATTCCACGGTGCTGTTTGAGTTGTTCTTTGACCGATTCGGTGCGCTCCCGAATGTCGGTTTCCACCATATTAACGGCGACGACCTGCTCTTTATTAAAGCCGAACGCCTTGTTTTGCAGATATTCAAACTGGCGAAAACAGACGACGGTGGCAAAAATCAGGGCAATGGACACGGTGAACTGAAATATGACCAGCAGGCTTCGGAAGCGGGATTTACCGGCCCCCCTGCCATAAATCCCTTTCAATGCATGCAGCGGTTGAAAACCAGACATTAGAACGGCAGGATAACTCCCGGCGATGGCACCCGCCACCAGCGCCAGGACAAAAAATCCTGCGATCGTCCCCGGCGAATATACATTTTCAAAGTTTACCTCCCAGGGGAAAACCGAACCATACAACGGCATCAGCAACTCAACGATTCCCAGGGCCAGAAATAGTGAAATCAGGCTGAATACAACCGTCTCCCCCATGAACTGAACGACTAACTCCCCGCGGCCGGAGCCCAGGGATTTGCGGATACCGATTTCCCTTGCCCGGCCGGCGGAACGGGCGGTGGACAGGTTCATGAAATTAATGCAAGCGATTATCAGAATCATGACGGCGATCCCGATGAATGCCACTACTGCTTCGATTATGCCGGGGTGTGCAATATCGCCTTTCAATTTTGAATAGAGGTGGATTTGGGTCAGAGGCTGCAGCGTGAGATCAAAGCCGGCCCCCACATTTTGCAAGTTTTTATCCAGGTAGCGTTTGATCATCGCCGGAAATTTTTTTTCAAGTTCGCGGTAGTCGGTTTTGGGAGCGAGGAGAAGGTAGGTATAGTTGTCAAAATTTCCGGTCCATCGAGTCCGTTGCTTTTCATTGCCCACGAAAAAGGTTTCATAGGATATCAGCATGTCAAAAGTGAAATGCGAGTTTGGTAGCAATTTTTCAACCACACCGGTGACGGTAAAACTCGATTCGTTGTTCAGGTTCTCATGCACCGCGTTGCTTATCTTTATTACTTTTCCCAGAGGATCTTCCGCGCCAAAATACTTGTCGGCCATATCTCTGGTAATCACCACCGAATAGACCGCTGTCAGGGCTGATTCGGGATTCCCGCGCAGCAGCGGCAGTGTAAACACATCAAAAACCGTGTTGTCCGCGTAAAACATGTTATGCTGGACAAATTTTCTTTCTTTATAGCTGACCGTGGAAATACCCCAGACCGAATGGAAACGGACCGCCTTCTCCACTTCGGGATAATCCCTTGCGAGCGTCGGACCGGGAGCGTTATTGCTGACAGCGTATTTTCCCTGCAACGTCCCAAAATGAAATTCAGTTATCAGCCGATAGATGCGCTCGGCATTTTCATGATGGCGGTCAAAACTGAGTTCGTAGCGCACCCAAAGTAAAATGATGATGGTGCAGGCCATGCCCACCGCCAGACCGGCGATATTGATAATGGAATGGACCCGATGCCGGCGGAGATTTCGAATGGCGGTTTTAAAGTAGTTAAATATCATGAACAATTCCGGATTTAGGGGTAAAATTTCTTGAATCGGTCAAGCGGCCTGCAATTCTACCGGTTCCCCAATCTTTTGAGCAAGGTATATGCCACTGTGCATTTCGAGTGAATTCGAAATTAGAATATCAGATTATCCTATGAAATTATTGGTTAATTTTAATTGATCACCAACGTGTGCATTTTGCTTTCCGGCAAATCGGGCCGCTGTTTTAATCTAAGGTGTCCGCTTATGAAACAGCGAGTGTACGAATTCGTACAGTTGTGATAATAATCGCATTCATCGGATTTTGACCTGGACAGGCAAATTCATTTTTTAAGAATTTATAAATTATATATTCATATAATAAATTCATATGGTTAAAGATTTTTCAGCTGAAATTTAAAAATATTGCTTTTTTGCTGAAATTTTACGCATTCTGGAACGTTTCTGGCAGACAAGACTTCTGAAGAGGATTAAAAACCCAAATTCGTTTCCAAGTGGGGTTACACCAATGTCTAAAAATCCGGGCAATATTCTGATCGTGGATGACAACGAGGACCTGCTACTGGCGGCCCGCTTGTTTTTAAAGCAGCATTTCACATTGGTCCATACCGAGCATGATCCTGAAAAGATACCTTCACTGCTGCAAAATGAAAATTATGACGTCATCCTGCTGGATATGAATTTTACCATGGATTCCACCAGTGGTGTCGAAGGCTTCATGTGGCTTGACAGGGTTCTCCAGTCGGATCCATCAGCCGTTGTGATATTGATTACGGCTTTTGGTGATGTGGAGATGGCCGTTAAAGCCGTTAAGGCGGGCGCCATCGATTTTGTGTTGAAACCCTGGCAGAATGAGAAACTGCTGGCGACCATATCATCGGCTCTCAATCTTCGCTATTCCCGACTGGAGTTGGACAAACTGCGTTCTCAACAAAGGCAACTGAGTGAAGACATCGATCAGAAATACCACGATATGATCGGTGTCTGTCCGGCCATGAAGCAGGTGTTTGCCACCATTGACAAAGTCGCCGCCACGGATGCGGATGTATTGATTCTGGGTGAAAACGGCACCGGCAAGGAGCTGGTGGCCCGCGCCCTGCGCCGTCAATCCAGCAGGGCGGAAGAGGTTTTCATCAGCGTCGATATGGGAGCCATCCCCGAGACGCTTTTTGAGAGTGAACTGTTCGGTCATATGCGGGGCGCCTTTACCGATGCCAAAGAAGACCGTCCCGGGCGATTTGAACTGGCCTCGGGCGGAACCCTTTTTTTGGATGAAATCGGCAATCTATCATTGGCGATGCAGGCCAAACTGCTCAGCGTACTGGAAACACGCAAAGTAACGCGGTTGGGGTCAAACAAACCGCGTGAAATTGATATTCGGTTGATATGTGCCACCAACATGCCCATCTATGACATGGTGGCCCGCAATGAATTCCGGCAGGATCTTCTGTATCGCATGAATACGGTTGAAATCAATCTTCCGGCGCTTCATCAGCGCCGGGAGGACATTCCCCTGCTGGTGAATCATTTCCTGGCAATGTTTGCCAAAAAATATCAAAAGGCTATCAACGGCATCAGCGCCCCGGCGATAAAAAAATTACAAAAATACCAATGGCCTGGCAACATTCGAGAGCTGCGGCATACCCTGGAACGTGCGATCATTCTGGCGGAATCTCCAATGCTGCAGCCAACGGACTTTTTATTTCCTGAGTCGGAGAAAGAAGTTGAAGGCCTTGTTTTCGACAACTACAACCTCGGGGATGTCGAAAAAGCCGTTATCCGCAAAGCGCTTAAGAAACACGAGGGCAATGTGTCGCATGCTGCCAAAGAGCTGGGATTGACAAGGACGTCGCTGTATAGGAGGATGGAGAAGTATGGGCTGTGAATTCGGAAGTGGGAATTCGGAATTCGGAAGTCGGAACATGGAAGCATTGCGCAGAGGACAGAAGACAGATGACGGATGACAGAAGACAGAAGGCAGAAGACAGAAGGCAGAAGACAGAGGGCAGAAGACAGAGGTCAGAAGACAGAGGACAGATGACAGAGGGCAGAAGACAGAGGACAGATGACGGAAGACATAGAACAGAAGGCAGTGGACAGAATACACCCTCGTGTTAGCCTGCTAATGGTACTTTGTATCTATTGAACCGGCGGTTAAATAGAGTATCTTTTAGTTATCATCCGGTCATTCCCGCGAAGGCAGATATTTTATTGGGCCAATTTATTTTACATGGTTCGATTTTTTCAGCAAAGTCCGGCCGATTTTCTCGCTTTGCTTTGCACAGAATCTCGAAACAGATTTAGTTAAACAGTTAATTTGCTGTGA
>Ga0209678_1000446_pt1 | contig 13661 bp, 9 predicted proteins | sample WorMetilvaeELBA1_FD_187404 | JGI IMG/M metagenome (GOLD analysis project Ga0209678, IMG submission 187404) | Marine gutless worms symbiont microbial communities from Max Planck institute for Marine Microbiology, Germany - Olavius ilvae ELBA.1... ...
CGGATATCTCTGGCTACCCAAAAAATTTACAGTGACCGCCCGAGTTATAGAGTTGGGCAGGCGAGCGAGCTTCACCCTTCGGGCTCGCTCACCTGCCCAGCATCTATCTCTCGTAATGGTACCAGTCTCATAAGAGATCATCCTTCGTTTCGTCCTCGTCCTCGTCCTCGTGCTCGTCCTCGTTCTCGAAGCTTTTGAGCCGCTTTCAGAATCGAGGACGAGCACGATTTAAATAGCATGTCTTCAATAATATACCTGGTTGCATGGCTCAATTTGCAACCATCCACCCGGCAGCCCCGGACAACCGAACGCCGACATTGGTAAACCACAGTCGAAAATTTTCGTTTTCCCCCTGGTGTGCCAGGGAAAGTGTTAAGGGACCAACATGTCGATGATCCTCCCACGTCCCGGCTCGGCCCGATTCCGAAGACCCGCCGCGGCGGTAAACCCACTGGGTCAATTTATAATCTTTATCCAGGAAAAGCTCATACACGTCGCCGGGCGTATATCCCCCGGAGGACGGAAAGGTAACTACCACGCACTTTGCGCTGCCTTCGCCCATGGGAAGCGGTTGGGTACCGATGTCTTCAACTTTTGCGCGGCCGTCCCATGCAATTCGATAGGGGAACAAAAGCCAGTAATTGTCGTTAATAAACCAGGAATCAATTTTCTTAAGCTTTTCTGAGGTAGTTTCGTTGATTTCCTTGCGATTGTAGGTCGTGTATTCCTCACTGTTGGCTGCTTTAAAGATCACCTTATCGATCTTCGGCTCCCAAATCCAGAAACGGCTGACTCTCTTATTCCCAAATTTAACATTGAAGTTATACTGGATCTGCTCTACCTGGTCGAACCAGTCGACGCCATAGGACCGTGCAATACGCTGCCGGACATCTTCCGCCCGGACCTGGCTCACAGTTCCTTCCAAAGTACCGTAAATGATCAGCAGCATGAACAATAGAGAATATTTTAGAATTGTTGTCATGATAAACCCTCCGTGAAAGTTGTCTTATCAGAAGATAGATAGCCTCAACATGCTGTCAATGTCAGCGGCTCAGACCTTTTTCAACAAAAACTTCCCGTGTCGATTTAATGAACAACTCATGGTTGGGGTGGAACATTTCAGAAAACCTCTAAAAAGGAGATGACTGAAAACAGAAAATAGAAATAGATTGAAATCGTTTGCCTATCAATCCGCAATCCCAAATCCAAAATCTGAAATCCTTTTGGGTCTTGCCTCTGCGCATAGGATGCTTATCGTCTATTATTCGAGCACTTTAACCTCGGAGGAGTTATCCCGTGACCCCTGAAATCACCCTGGTTTTATGTATTCTGGCCGCGGCCGTTATATTTTTGATCACTGAATGGATCCCGATGGAGGTTACCGCCCTGCTTTCACTGGGGCTGGTGGCACTGACCGGATTGGTCACACCGGTGGAGGCGCTGGCCGGTTTCAGCAATCCGGCCGTGGTTACGGTTTGGGCGGTGTTCATTCTCAGCGGGGGATTGACTCGCACCGGCGTTGCCAATGTCATCGGACATTTTGTGCTGAGAATGGCCGGAAAACGTGAAACCACGATGATCATCGTCATTATGACCACCGCCGGTGTGATGTCGGCCATCATGAATAATGTCGCCGTTGCAGCCCTGATGCTGCCGGTGGTTATGGATATCGCCCGCCACACCGGCCGGCCGCCTTCACGGCTGTTGATGCCGCTGGCCTACGGTTCCCTGCTGGGCGGTTTGACGACTCAGATCGGTACGCCGCCGAACATCCTGGTCAGCGATGCCCTGCGGGATGCCGGCCTTGAATCTTTTACCTTTTTTGATTTTACTCCGGTCGGGCTGGTGGTCATGGCCTCCGGCACTCTCTTTATGACCTTCATCGGACGCCACCTGTTGCCGCAGCGAGATGTGGCCAAGGAATCATCCACCGACGATAAGATCGACTGGCAATCCCAGTACGATTTGCAGGAGCGCCTGTTCCAAATCCGTGTGCCCCGGGAATCGATCCTGGCGAATAAAACCCTGGCCCAGGTTAGAATGGGTTCGGTTCTGGGCTGGAATGTGATCGGCATTACCCGCCGCGACCGGACCACCCTGGCGCCGGGACCCACCGACACGCTGCTGGCCGGTGACCGTTTAACGGTCGAGGGCCGAATCGAAACACTGAATGAGCTAAAAAACTGGCACCAGCTGTTCGTCGAAGAAGGTGGTATAGACCTTGAGGCGCCATACTCGGATGATATCAAAATCGGCGAAGTCCGGTTGCCGGGCAATTCCCGTTTTGTCGGCGCTACCCTCAACTCCCTTGGCTTTAGAAACCGGTTCAATCTCAATGTGCTGGCGATACGCAATAAAGATCAAATCAGGCGCACCAGCTTGCAGGATGAACCGCTGCAGCGCGCTGACTTGCTGCTTGTGGCAGGGGCGGCAGAGGATCTCGAAGCGTTGCAAAACACGGCCGGATTTGATCAATTCCGCTACGTGCAACGATCCGAACTTATCGATATCTATCATCTGCATGAACGGCTGATGGTCATGCAGGTGCCGAACGACTCGGCCCTGATCGAAAAATCGTTGAAGGAAAGCCGCCTGGGAGATGCACTGGGCAGCCGCGTACTGGGAATATTGCGTGGCGAAAATCCCATTTTAATGCCGGAGCCGAGCGAAGTTCTGCAAGCCGGGGATCGTCTCGTGGTCGAGGGGCGTCAGCGGGATTTCGATAACCTGCTCGGGCTCGAAGAGTTGGAGATCGAACGCCGGGCCGACACCGATGTCGGAAAACTGGTATCCGGCGATACCGGTCTGGTGGAAGCCATTCTTTCACCCCAGACAACTCTGGAAGGCAAGACCCTGCGCCAGATTAATTTCCGGGAAAAATTCGGCCTGAACGTGCTGGCCCTGTGGCGCAAGGGCCGGGCCCTTCGCTCCAACCTGCGGGACACCGAGCTGCGTTTCGGTGATGCCCTGCTGCTGCTTGGCCCGCGGAACAAGCTGCAGTTGCTGGGCCGTGAGCCGGATATCATTGTTCTGACGGAGACCGCCCAGGAAGAGCTGCACACGGAAAAAATGAAATTTTCCATCCTGATCATGGTGGCTGTGCTGCTGCCGGTCATTATCGGTTGGGTTCAGATTTATATCGCGGCGGTTATCGGAGCTGCGCTGATGGTGCTGGCCGGATGTCTGAGTATGAAGGAAGCCTATCGGCAAATCGAATGGAAAGCCGTTTTTTTGATTGCAGGCATGCTGCCGCTGGGCACGGCGCTGGATCAATCCGGAGCTGCCAGGCTGATTGCCGAGGGGGTCGTATCCGTAGTCGGACCGTTGGGACCGAAAGCAGTAATGCTGGGCCTGGTCTCTTTGACATTTCTGGCCACCTGCTTCGTGCCCACCGCCGCCCTGGTGGTGCTGATGGGGCCGATTGCGCTCAATACCGCAGCCAATATGGGGTTGTCCCCTTTCGGTTTGATGATGGCCATTGCCATGGCGGCCTCGGCCAGTTTTATGACCCCCGTATCCCATCCGGCCAACATCCTGGTAATGGGGCCCGGAGGCTATCGGTTTACGGATTACTTAAAGATCGGGGGACTGTTGACCTTGGTAATCTTGGTGGTGCTGATGGTGGTGCTGCCGTTGTTCTGGCCGCTGACACCCTGATATGATTTTGGATTGCGGATTTTGAATAGTAAATAGGCTGAAAAGATTAATCTCTTATAATTTGTTCGATAGCGTTCGATTTGACCCACCCTCTTTTATTTTCCGACAATCGAATCAGCGACCAGCCGTCTTCGATTCTTTCCCGGTGGATGGTCGTCCCTTCATGGAGTTTGAAAAGCACCGTATCATCGGCATCCGGTCCGGCCAGGATTTCGACCTCTTTGGCTAAAATGACGACCCGTAAATCTGTGTTCACCTGGTGCCATTTCACCCCCAGTGAAACGCTGCCTACCAGCCAGAAAACCAACAGGACAATAAAGACATAATAGGACCACTCCGGGCGTACTATCAATCGCAGCAGCAGGATGCCCCAGAATAAAAGGTTCAGCACCGCAAAGCCCCACATCAATTCACGCAAAGCGATTTCATCCAACCAAAAAAATGCCTGTTTGAGAAAATTCTGGTCGGCCGATATGGCATCCTGGGTTTGGTCAAGGGCATAACGCAGGTTATAATTTAAATCCGCATCGCGCGGTATCAGGAGCTGAGCTCTTTTATAATTTAAAATCGCGCGCCCCAACTGTCCCGAACGAAAGCAGGCATTGCCGAGGTTGTAGTAAAGATGTCCGCTGGTGAACCCCTTATCGATCAGCTCTAGATAGCCATCGACGGCTTCCTGGTAGCGATCTTCTTTATAGGCCCGATTTGCTTCAAAATAAAGCTCTTCGACAGAAGGCGTGTCAGCCGCCAAACAGCTCCTGCCGCCCAAAAAGAGCAGGAGTATCAGCATAAATAATTTCAAATGATAAACCAGTCGCATAATCACGTATTTATGCCCTTTGGCCGTTGGAGAAGTCGAAAACAGTCAAAATCTTATCCGGTTATCTGGAAAGAGAAAGTTATAGTGGATGTGGGAGCGGCTTTCAGCCGCGATCATTTAACTTCGCGGCTACAAGCCGCTCCCACAGGAGTCTTTTAAGGTCACCTGAGCCTAAAAGATAAGCATAAAATCTTATTTGGTTTTAATCCAAAAAACAAAACAATACCACAATTCCTCAATCATCATTTTCCCGATATAGCAAGTTTTGCGCTGGGTGGCGACCGCCTTGTCCGAGTTGGATTCAAGTAACAAATAACCATTAACGAATAACAGCAGTTTAACGTCTTTCCTTTTCGATACGCTTGATAATCGGCACCAGATCGAAGTCAACAGCGACCGCCCCTGTCCCTTGCCCGGTGTATTCCGCATTTTCCAGCTGCTGCATGGCTTTTTGCAGATCTTCGGCCGTGTCCCTGCCAACCCCTTGTAAAATAAGTATCTCAACTGACTCCCGGGGGGTGAGGGAGCCGTAGGACAAACCGAAGCGGCGGTTCAAATAATCCCGGATCAGCGCCAGCAATCTGCCGGGAGGAAGCTCGCTCTTGCGATATTGTTTGAAAAATTCCCGGGCCGCCTTTTTCGCTATCAGATCAGGCTGGCCGGCCCGTGAGTTCCGCCGCAGTTTCAGACCGCCCAGCGTACTCAGGTATATAATTAGCGGCAGGCCCAGCATGGCTCCCAACAGCCAGTTCTCAAGCTCCAGGCGGCCGGCTGTCTTAAAATTTTGCATGGCGGTATGGACCGGGAAAATATCACGACCCAACTCCCTGATCGTCTGCTTGACGGCACCTTCATCATTTTGCGGCGCAGCATTCGGTTCAGAGATGTTGATAGTTTCTTTTTTACCGGGCAGCACCGTCAGGGTGTATGGGGAGGACGTTAGCGTTTGGTAGCGGTGGTTTTCCGTGTCAAAGAAGCTTACGGCAACCGGCGGAACCTCGAGGCGTCCCTCTTTCTCCGGCACCAGGGCCCATTTCATGGTCTTGGAGCCCCTGGTTCCTTCGTCAGCCTGGGCTGATTCCAGCACAGGTTTGTCGGCATAAATTTTAATATGATTCAGTTCAGGAATTTTCAGATCGGGGATCCGATTGACATTGCCCTGTCCGCTGATCGATACCGTCAAAGTGGCAGATTCGCCGGTTTTTAGCGAGGCCGGTTCCAGCGTAGACTGCATCTGAAATTTTCCGATCAATCCGCTGAAATCGGGTGGTTTGCCCTGCTGGGGCAGCGGATGTACGGTCAGCTTTACTGATTTGCTGCTCACGCTCAGGGGACGGCCGCTTGAAAAAGACGCAAATGGATCATCGAAAAAACTGCGGCTTGAGCGTCGGCGCGATTGCAGCACCGTCATGTTCATCTTGGCCGGATCGACCAGATAGCTGCCGGCTTTGGAAGGCACCAGGGCATAGTGGACTTCAAGCACCAGGTATTCCTGGCCGTTGCGCGTGCTGCGATATTCTATGGGCTTTGCGATTTGTTTAAATGTCAGATTTTCCGCATCCGGCAGATTGGGTTTGATGTTTCTCACATTGCGGCGCAAAAATAATTTCAGGATGTAATTCGTCTGCTCTTCCACATACACCGTATCATCTGATAGTTCAGCAGTTAAGAAAATAGGGTTGCTCTCAGCGCCCTGGCGCACAGCAGCCTTGACGACCCGCAGCTTCGCAGTATTACTGGTATAATGTTTACCATCGATTAAAACCCGCGCCGGGCCAATCTGAAAGGACCCGATTTTTTGGGGCTGGATAAGGTAAGTATAATCCACCCCGGAGCTTATTTTGCCGTTGATGTATTCGATCCGGCTTGAAGTTCCACCCGATCTGACATCAAAACTCTTTAATCCCCGGATTTCGGGTGTTGAATCGATCGCCCGGCTGCCGCTCACCGTGACAGTCAGCTGAACCGAATCGACCAGCTGGGTTTGCGACCGATCCAATTTCAGGCTCACCGAGATTTTGGCCCAAGTTATGGACGGCACCAGGAAGATCAATACCAATAGTGACGTTAAAAGAGATATTCTATTCATTTAAAAATTAATCTGAGAAGTTTTTGCCAAAAAATACTATTAAAATTTTTGGGTTAAAGCGTTGGACGCGATAACAACCATGCCATCGGGTAAAAGCTCGATTTATTTTCATTGAACAAACCAAAAATTTTTAATTTTACCAATCTTTACCGGATCGCACCCCCGCCTGCCGGTCTTTGATCTGCAGCCGCATCATTTGCGAGCGATCTTCCTGAATATTGTCCAGCAAGGCTTCGGCCTTTTTCTGATTCATCCGGATTATGCTCGCTCCGGCGGTCTGCTCGTCTGCCTGGGCGGGCGGCATGTCCGCCCGTGGCTTCAGCTCCCCGGCCAATTCCGGCCGGGATTTTCGCCCGGATTGCTGCTGGCCGGGTGATTGCTCTTCAGATGACTGGTCGGCCAATTTTTCCTGGCTGCCCGGCGACTGCTCCGGTCGATTTCGTTTCTGCTGCTGGGCCGTTTCCTGGTTGGAAGGTTTATCGCCATGCGGCTGTCCCTGGTCGTCCTTTTTCTTCTCCCCGTCCGATTGGTCCTTCTGGGATTGGTCCTGGGACTGCTTTCGTTGCTGCTGCTCCATCATTTGCACCGCGTATGCGGCAAGCTCCAGGTTGTGACGCGCGTCTTCGCTGGTTGGGTCTTGGACCAGCGCTTGTTTGTAATGTTCGACCGCCGATTTAAAGTCGCCCTGCATATAAGTCGCGTTGCCCAGGTTATAAGCGGCTTTAGTGCGAAGTTCATCATCCTGGCTGCGCCGCAGGACGCTGGCGAAAGCGGCTGCGGCGCCCTGATAGTCGCCACCCTGATAGGCGGCAACACCACGGTTGTAGCGATAGCGAAGATCTTTGGGATTGTCCATATCCGACTGGGCGTAAGCTTTTTCAGCTTCGGCAAATCGCCCCTGGCGGTATAGTTCATCCGGCGACTCGTCGGCCCGGGCGTCGGCCGCCGCTAAAATAACGGTGGCCAGCACAGTCATGAACAATAACTTCGCCCGCGCCGTGGTTGCCATGCGCCCGGCCTCCGTTTTCGACCGGGCGCTTTCATCGACGAATCCCTCCACCAGCAAAAGAATAAAGGCGGCCAGCACAAACAGGGAAAAGCGCTCCTCGTAAACTTTGATTTTACCGCTCTTGAGCTCCTGGGCCTGGGTATGGGATTTGATGCCGTCAAAATATAAAACATCCAAATCCAGGTCCCCGGCCACGGACCGCACATAGGTCCCGCCGGTCATGTAAGCGATATTTTGCAGACCTTCTTCTTCCAGTTTGGATAATATCAGGTTACCCTGGCGGTCTTTCTTGAAACCGCCGCTGCCGTCAAGCTCGGGAATCGGACCGCCGCCGACATCACCGATCCCGAAAATATAAACTTTAACGCCTTTGGCCGCAGCCCGCCGGGCCGCACTAATGCCCTGGTTCTCATTGTCTTCCCCGTCTGTGATCAACAAAATGACTTTATCAGTGACGGATTCATCATCAAAAGCGGAAATGCCCACATCGATGGCGGCCCCCAGGTCCGTGCCCGGAACCGGTATTAAATCCGGCTGCAAAGCGCTTAAAAACATTTCGAGGGCGGCATAGTCGAGGGTCAGGGGGCACTGGATGAAGGCGGCGCCTGCAAAGGCGACCAGGCCCACCCGATCGCCCTGGACGACCTTGATAAAATCCAGGATTTCACGCCGGGCCCGCTCCAGCCGGTTGGGTGAAATATCTTCCACCAGCATGCTGGGTGAAACATCGATCAAGAGCATGATGTCCACACCCTTTTGGCTGACCTCCTCGTAATGGCTGCCCCAGCGGGGGCCGGCCAGGGCAAACAGCATCAATCCCAGCGACAGCAGCAACAGCAGGGCTTTTATAAACCGCCGGCCGCGATGATGGTGCGCCGCAAGCCTTGCCAGAAGATGCGCATCGGCAAACGCCAGCAAAGCCCTTTTCTTTTTGCGGGTTTGGACAATCAGTACCACGGCCGCCAGGGGCAGCAGCCAGAGCAAGTTGAGCATCCATAAGTGAGACAGGTTCATGGAACGGTCCTTAGTATAGTCGATTTCAGAATAATCTCCAGACCAAGCAAAATCAGAGCCGGCACCAGAAAATAGGGGTAGAGTTCACGAAAATGAAAAAATTCTTTGACTTTAACCTCGGTCTTCTCGGCCCGGTCGATAATATCATAAATTTCCGCCAGCCCTTCGGTATCGGTAGCCCGGAAATATTTACCGCCGCCGATATCGGCAATCTTTCGTAATGTTCCTTCGTCCAGGTCAACATTGCGGCGTACGATGCGGGTTCCGATCAGGGACTTAACCCGAAAGGGGGCCGGTCCAATGCCGCCCACGCCGATGGTATATATTCTGACTCCCAGCGCCTGGACGGCTTCAGCCGCCTGCTGCGGTGTCAGATCGCCGGCATTGTGACGGCCGTCGGTCAACAGAATTAATATTTTTGACTCGGCTTTCAGGTCTTTCAGCCGCTTGCCGCCGATTGCCAGCGCGGAGCCGACGGCGGTCCGATCCCCGGCCATGCCGATGGTCATTTTTTCCACCAGGCCCAGCAGCAATCCCTTGTCCAGGGTCAGGGGCGCCTGGGTAAAGGCCTCCTCACCGAAAACCACCAGCCCGATGCGATCAACCTCTCTTTTTCGAATAAACTCGCTGACCACCTTTTTAACGGCCGTCAGGCGGTCCACCGGTTCGCTATCAAGCTCAAAATCCAGGGCCCGCATCGAACCGGAGGTATCGATGCTCATGACGATGTCCACGCCCGGCGATCGAATTTCACGCGAGACATTGTAAAACTGCGGCCGTGCGGCGGTCAGAACCAGCAATACCAGGCAGGCGGTCCGCAGGAAAACCGGCAGGCGCCGCCAGATGAAGCTGCCCGTATTGGCCAGCTCGGCCAGACGCGCGGTCATTGAATGGGTGATGGCCGCCGGTTTTTTCATTAATTCAAAACACAGGTAGCCGACCGCCCCCGTCAGCAGCGCCAGCAGTACCGGGTAGGCAAATCTGAACATCATTTCGGCACCTCCCGCGGATGTGCCGTTTCCTGATCACCAGCCGGCGGCGCACTGGATTCCCGAATATAGGCCAGCGCCGCTTTGATGTCCTCTTCCTTGCGAGCCGGGGTGGGCACGCTGTCGGCAAATTTGACCAGATCCGCCTGCAGCAGCAGGGGTATCAGCTTGCGATCCTGCTCGGCGCTGATGTGCCTGGCAATTTCCTCGGTCGTATACTCGGCGGCCGGAAAGCCGCGGATGGACTCCAGGTAACGCCGCATGATTTCAGAAAAGGAAAAATAATACTTTTTTACCCGGCCGGTTTCAAAATAGCCTTTGGATTCCAGACTGCGTAGCTCTCGGCGGGCACGAATATCGGGCGGCTCCGCGTATTGGCCCATAACTGTCGGTTTCTGCTGCCTTTTATACCACCAGAACAGCCCCGCTCCGATCAGAATCAAGGCCAGGAATACGGCCAGCCACAGCAGGGTGCTGCGCCAGATCGTCTGGGTCGGGACAATTTCGCGAATAGGACGCAGCTGAACCTCTTCAGCTTTCCGGCTGATATTTGATACGGGCTGGATCGAAACCGGCTCAGTTGCCAAAAGCTGCGCTTGTCCATCGGCGTCCAAATAAGGCAAGCCGATGGGCCCCGACTGCCAAGGTTCCACCTGATCGAACAACAGTTGCATTTTGATCTGCCCGGGTTCGTTAATTTGCTTTAGAATGCTGAGTTCATCGAGACCTTGCACCTTCGGCTTGTCGGGCAGCCGTCCGCCCTCCGGCAGCCGGTAATTCAGCGTGAGCCAGACCATCCCGCCCACATGAACCGAGGTTTGACCCAGGGAAGCGGTAAGGGAGCCGGGTTCAGGGTCCGGATTGTCCACGGCCAACAGGTTCCAGGGAACGAAGATCAAGATAAGCAAGACAAAAGTCGGAAGTCGGGAACTGGAAGTGGGAAGTCGGAATGCGGCCATCGACAAGCTCAGGCGAGTCAAAGTCGGAAAAAAGGATGGCATCATCCAAAGTTTGTGGAGGATGGTCCTTATTGATTTAAAATTTCGATTTTTCGCATGAAACATCATGAATTCCAACTTCATTCTGAGGCTGATGGTTATTGTTGGCTGAGAGTGACTTGCTGCCACGATCATGGATCGTACCATGATCGAGTTAATCGCGGCTAAAAGCCGCTCCCACAACATCTTTAAATTTTCCCTGGTGCTGAAGAGGTTTCCGCTTCGATCAGACTTGCGGCCCATAAAAGGCTGGACTTCCAACTTGAATCCTGCCTCCCAGCTTCCCGGCCTTCCAGCCTGCATGGTTCTCAGCCTCCCAGCCTCCCAGCTTCCCGGCCTTCCAGCATGCCAGCTTCCAAGCTTTTATACTCTCTTTTAAGTTGGCTATCAGCTATGAGCGATGAGCTACAATATCCAAACTTAATTTCCGACTTTGACTCGCCTGAGCTTGTCGAAGGCCGCATTCCGACTTCCGATTTCGAAAAATATCGACTTCCGACTTCGAAAAATTCCGACTTCCCACTTCATTTTATTCTTTGCCTCCGGCGGTTAAAAAGTCGCGTCAAGGGATCGACTGCGGAGCGATTGGTATAAACGGTTTCCATATCAACGCCGGCCTTTTTAAATAGCGCGGACAACCGGTCGGTATGTTGCCTCTGATAGTCGGCCCATTTTTCCCGCAGTGATTTGCTGCGTGTATTTATCAGGGCTACCTGCCCGGTTTCCGGATCCCGCAGGGTCATCAAACCTAAATTGGGCAGTTCATCTTCTGCCGGATCGCACAGTCGGATGACGGTGAGATCATGTTTTTTTGCAGTCAGTTTGATTGACCGTTCAAAGCCGGTGTCCATGCAGTCGGAGATTAAAAACACAATCGCCTGTCGCTTCATAACCCGGTTCAGATAATTGAGGACCTCATCGATGCTGGTCGTCAATTCCTGCGGTTCATACGTAAAAATTTCTTTGATCAGCCGCCAGACGTGAGACGCTCCTTTTTGGGGCGGAATGTACTTTTCGACCTGGGAACTGAACAGAATCGCGCCCGCCTTATCATTGGTCCGAATCGCCAAAAAAGCGAGCATGCCGGCGATTTCAGCCAGCAGCTCTCTTTTGAATTTGCTTTTGGTGCCGAACAGGTGGGAACCGGACAAATCCAGCAGGAGCATCACCGTCAGTTCGCGCTCTTCATGAAAAACTTTGACAAAAGGATGCCCGAAGCGGGCGGACACATTCCAGTCGATGGTGCGGATATCATCCCCGGGCTGATATTCACGAACTTCGGCAAATTCAATGCCCTGACCTTTGAAGGCGCTCTCGTACTGGCCGGCGAACAGGTCGTTGGCCAGGTAGCGGGTCCGGAAATGAAATCCCTGGATTTTTTTCAGTTGCTCTTCCGTTAGCATGTTTTTTGGTCCATAAAACAGAGGGCAGAGGACAGAAGACAGAAGACAGAAGTCAGAGGTCAGATGTCAGATGTCAGATGACAGAAGTCAGAGGTCAGAGGACAGACATTGTTATTGGTTATTGATTATTGGTTATTAGATGTCAGCGGCCGGACGTTTGATGTCCAGTCGGCCCACGATCACCAAATTAACCTCGACCTCATGCCTGCTATCCAGGCTTCGCCCTTCCGGTCTTAATGCCTCCCTGCTTTCCAGCCTTCATTCCTTTGCCTTCTACCTTCAACCCTTAACCTTTTACGTTACGTCCCTTACCTATTGTCTTTTACTTTCGGCTTTGAGCTTTCAGCTTTGAGCTTTGAGCCTCCAGCTTTGAGCCTTGAGCTTTTTTTTCCTATACCCTAAACCTTACACCATACACCCTATACCGATACCGAACGCCGAAAGCCGAAAGCCGAACACCGCTCCGTTATATTTCGCGCCCGGTATCCAGCATCCAGTATCGAGTATCCAGCTACGGTACTTCAATCCGTTCCAACAGCACCTCGATCAAGTCATCGGTGGTTTTGCCTTCGGCTTCGGCTTCATAACTTAAAATAATCCGGTGCCTCAGCACGTCCGATGCCATGGATTTAACGTCCTGGGGGGTCACATAGCCCCTGCCGCTTAAAAAGGCGTGAGCCCGGGCCGCCGTTCCCAGCCAGATAGATGCCCGGGGGGAGGCGCCGTAACTGATCATGGAGCCGATATCGAGCCCGAAATTTTCAGGATTGCGAGTGGCACCGGACAATTGCACGATATAGTCCGTGATTTTTTCTTCCATGTGGATCGAGTGCATGGCCGCCCGGGCCGAATCAATATCGGAAACTTCCACCACCCCGGAAATGTTGGCGGCGGCCTCGTTGTAAACCCGGTTCATTATTTCCTTTTCTTCTTCGGCGGAAGGATAATCCACCTTAATTTTTAGCATGAACCGGTCGATCTGGGCTTCGGGCAGGGGATAGGTGCCTTCCTGCTCGATGGGGTTCTGGGTCGCGAGCACCAAAAAGGGATTGTCCAAGCTGAACGTCTGCTGACCGATGGTTACCTGGCGCTCCTGCATGGCTTCCAACAGTGCGCTTTGCACTTTGGCCGGTGCCCGGTTGATTTCATCGGCCAAAATAATATTGTTAAAAATAGGGCCTTTCTTGATTTCGAAGGAGCCGTTGTCCGGTCGATAGATTTGGGTGCCGAGGATATCCGCCGGCAACAGATCGGGGGTGAACTGGATCCTTTGAAAAGATGTTTTAATGGCCTTGGCCAGGGTTTTGACGGCGGTTGTTTTTGCCAAACCGGGCAATCCCTCCAGCAGCAGATGCCCCTCACAGAGCAGTCCGATGAGCATGCGGTCCAAAAGCCCTCTCTGGCCGACAATAATTTTTTCGACTTCAGCCATAATCTGGCGCACAACGACGCTTTCTTTTTCAACCCGTTGGGTGATTTCCTGGATATCCATCGATCGTCATCTCCTAATTTATCCGCTAATTTATCCGCCCTGTAAATTGGGAATGGGTCTAATTTCAGGGCTCCTGACCTCGCGTAATTTCAATTGCAACTTATTGCGCGGCAAATACCAATTTCATTCGGGTGCCGGGGTAGACGTATGACTCCTGATTCATGACATCGCATAATTGTTTGAGAGCTCG
>Ga0209678_1000447_pt1 | contig 13646 bp, 12 predicted proteins | sample WorMetilvaeELBA1_FD_187404 | JGI IMG/M metagenome (GOLD analysis project Ga0209678, IMG submission 187404) | Marine gutless worms symbiont microbial communities from Max Planck institute for Marine Microbiology, Germany - Olavius ilvae ELBA.1... ...
TACCGCCAAACCGGTGAACGTCTGGGTGGCGATCTGCAGAATGGTTGCCGGCGGTTTGTAGGCCAGGGCCAGACCGGCCAGGCTCAAGACGATGACGAAGATCCGGCCGGCAATGCTGGTTTCATTGCTGGATTTGCCTTTGCGGGGGGCGATGTCACGGGTAAAAATGGAGCTCAAGGTCAAAAGCTGCGAATCCATGGTAGACATCAGGGCCGCCAGACCGGCCGCCATGACCAGGGCGGCCATGAAATCACCGGCGATCAAATTTAACACCATGGGCAATATGCGGTCGGCTTGTTTGCCCACCAGATCGGGATAAGACAATCGGCCCAGCACTCCCACGGTAATGGGCATAAAAAAGACAACCGTGCAAACCAGGGGGTACAGCAGCATGGTGCGGGCAATGCTGCGGTCGTTTTTGGCCGAGAAAAATCGCTGAAATAGTTGCGGAAACATGGGGTCGCAGAAAAACCACAGCACCAGGAAGCTGAACCAGATGCCCAGGGAATATTTGCCCAGTCCGCCGGGACGCGAGAATAATTCAGGGTTGGAAATTAACACTTTCTGGTTGGCTTCGACAAATCCGCCGTGATGCCAGGCCACCATAATCAGTGATACCAGCAGCAGGGCAAACATGACCAGCCCCTGAAAAAGATCCGTCCAGGCCACCGCCCGCAGTCCGCCGCGCAGCGTGTAAAGCAGGATGATGCCGGTTACGATAATGCAGCCATAAAAGTATGGCAGCCCCAGCAGCGCCTCCAAGGCATAGCCGGCCGCCATGGGCTGCAGCGCCAGGTAGGGTATGGTAAATACAATCATCACAATGGCGAACAGAAAAGACAGGGCCGGGCTTTGATACAAGGTTTTAACCAGCTCGGGCGGTGTGACCAGGCCGTGATCGAGGCCGACGATCCTGATTTTGCGGCCGATGATCCAAAACGTCAGCGCCATGAATCCGGTACCGAAACCCATGATGGGGAAAAAGGCATAGCCGTCGCGGTAGCCGGCGCCGGAGGTGCCGAAGACCGTGAAAGCCGAAAAATTAGTGGCCACCATGGTTCCCAGCAGGATCAGGGTGCCGAGCTTGCGGTCTGCCAGAAAGTAGGTGTCCGGGGTCGATTTCCAGCGCGTGCGGGCAATAAAACCGATGACAAGGACCGTTAAGAAATAGGCGCATAGAACGAGTATTTTGGTTAACATTATGGATCTCTCCTTTAAAATGGATTTTTTATAGCTGGAAGGCCGGGAAGCTGGGATGCCGGAATGCTTTCTTATGTCAAAAGCCTTCGGGATTTCGGCTTTCAGGGTTTGAGCAACAAAAAAAGCCACCTCGACCTTTAGGTCGGGATGGCTTTCGCCTGGCATAACCTCAGTTAATCGACGCTTGCGCGTCAGTAATTTTAACTAAATTAGTGGCTGATTGATATATGCTTGTGTGATTTCTGTCAAGTCATTTTGACCGGGTATAAAGCTTGGCTATATCTTTTTTCGGAAACATCTCGAATATCCCGGGGATAATGTTTTACGCTGCGAATATAAGAATTCAAGCATTGACTATGGGAATTTTGTATTGCTTGATGATGGCATCACGGGTGACTATCGTTAAACGCTCAACCATCGCTTGAGCAATGAGCATCCGGTCGAATGGATCGCGATGATGTGATGGGAGATTTCCGACAGCTTGAGCATGATCCGCGGTAATCGCCAACATTTCAAAAGATTGACGGTCCAATACCTCGCGAAAATTTGATGGTATTTCCAGTTTACCCAATGCCTGTTTAATTCTAATTTCCCAGATGACGGCTGCACTTACAAAAACGAGGTTATTTCCGTCGGCAATCGTTGATTTGGCCTTATCTGACAAAGTCGGGTTAGCATCGAGCCACCACAACAATATATGGGTGTCCAGCAATAAATTCATGGCTATTTCATTCCAAAGGCTTTGGCTATGTCTTCGGGCAGTTCGTCAAAGTCATCCGCAATTATAATTTGTCCTTTCAGGGCCCCAGGCCGGCGCTGTTCTTCATTGCGTTGGTACCTTACCAGTTTGGCAACCGGTTTGCCGGCTTTGCCGATGATCACCTCTTCACCAGCCAGCACCCTTTCTAGCAGGGCGGATAATTGAGCTTTGGCCTCTGAAACATTGGTTATATGCATGGTTATCACCTCCAATAGATATAGTCTGACCAGACCAGACCAGATTGTCAAGTTTTTTCTTAATTTCTATAAATCTGAAAATGGATTTTATGGCATAATCAATTCCCTGGATATCTCCAATATTCAAGTAAACTAAAATTAACTACAACAAGTTAAGACTTGCCAAGTTAGGACTTGTCGAGTATCAACTTGCCAAGTTTAGACTTGTAGGTTGATATAATTTAAATCAAATCCTAGGAATTGATGGTATAATTCACCGACATAAATGGTGTAAAAAAATTTGGAGGCCTAATATGCATGCGGAAATTGTGATGATCGGAACGGAGCTGCTACTGGGAGAACTGGTCGATACCAACGCCAACCGATTGGCCAAGGCTTTGCGCGAAATCGGTCTTGATATTTACTACAAAACTACCGTCGGCGATAACGAAGAGCGCATCACGGAAGTCCTCAATCTGGCGCTGGACCGCTCGGATGTGATCATCACCTCAGGCGGGATCGGACCGACGGTCGATGATATGACCCGCCAGGCCGTGGCCAATGCTACCGGCCGTAAACTGGTTTACAGTGCCGAACTGGAAGCCCAGATTGCGGAACGTTTCCGCAGCTTCGGCCGCGTGATGGCTGAAAACAATAAGCGCCAGGCATACATACCGCAAGGCGCCCAGCCGCTGCCCAACCCGGCCGGCACGGCCCCTTGCTTTCTCAGTGAAGATGTTCAAGGGCGCGGTTTTATCATTTCCCTGCCCGGCGTGCCGCGCGAGCTGTCCTATATGATGAAAAATACGGTGCTTCCGTTGCTTGGCGAAAGAATGGGGGGGACCAAGGCCACCAAAATTCGGATCCTGCGGACCTGTGCCGTGGGTGAAAGCAATGTCGATCGGACCATCGGCGATTTGATGACCACCCCCAACCCGAGCATTGGATTGGCAGCTCATGCCGGACAAACCGATGTCCGCATCACGGCCAAGGCCGACACGGAGGCCCAAGCCGACGCCTTGATTGAGTCCCTTGAAAAACAAGTACGGCAGCGGCTGGGGGTCGCTATTTACGGTGTGGAAAAAGAAACGGTACCGGAGGTGATCGGGCAGCTGTTGTCAGAGAAGAAATTGAAACTGGGCGCAGTCGATACCCTTACGGGCGGTCTGCTGACCCGGGATCTGATCGAGGCTGGATTCGGCCAACTGATCCAGGCCGATCTGCACTCGATCGACCTGTCGGTCGCCCTGGAAAAGGCCGGCCTGGCATCTCAGGCAGATGACCGGAACGGGGATTACCACTCGCTTGCCATGGGTCTGGCAAAGTACGCTGCTCCGCCCAACGGCATGGGAATCGCCCTGATCGGCCCATTCAAGGACAATTCGACCTACATTGCAATTTGGGGACCGGGCGATATGCGTCTGACCAAAGTCGGCCGCAACTATCAGGAGGCCGATTATATCTACCGCTGGCTGGCAACCCAGGGTCTCGATTGGATCAGACGGGCGCTCCTGGGTCAACTGACATCCCCGGCAGATTGGAAGGATTAGTGAATGATAGGTTAAGCAGGACAGCCAGCAACGAGCTCAGCCATACAGGTTGAAGACCCTAAAAACGTGATATCAAAGGTTGCCGCCTTCATTGTTATTTATTGGGCCATTTCACACAACGGGATCCACAGATTATCCCGGATCCCAGTCGATATAACAAACCGTACTAATGGTTGTAACCTTTGAACTTTGAACCCTGAACCTGGAACCAGACTTCCCGGATTCGGATCAGACCACATACTGGGATTGGGTGTTGCGCTGTGCGTCGACACAATCACAATATGATTCAAACACAAAATACATACAGGCGCTCTTATGGGTTGATTGTTGATAGAAACGGCAATTTTTTTGCTGCTCCCGGCCTCCGGCTGTGCAGACGGAAATTATATCCCGCTTACAAAAACATACGTCGTCTATCTGCACGGTGATTACCTCCTATGACTTATTGACCTTTAACATTCTTAAACGATCCACGATGCAACGCTTGTAAAAGTCCGCTGAAACCACCCGCTCAAACGTTGACCTACGCGAAAAATAGCTATGTAGTTTTCTGCATCTATAGTCAGCAATATTTATGCCAATTAAAGGCAATGAGATTGACGCTGTCGTAGATTTGCATCCAGCCGGAATCCGTAAATGTCAGATTTCGAACGGGCGAAATCCCCATTAAACCTGCAATGGAAGACATTAGTTCCGAGAATCGCCCACGGTTAAAAGCTTCAAGGGCAACATATAGCCGCGAAGAATTGATTCTGGTGCCTATTTGAGGCAAAGCCGTTGCAATAAGTTTTGCTTTGGGAAGGCCGGGCTGGTGAAAGGAAAACAGCCCTTTATATTCAGTTCTAAGCAGGCGGGGAGCTAAATTCGACAAAATATTGACGTTACCGAATATTTGACATCTGAAATATATCTTAACCTGATAACGCAGATAGAATTTGACATTATTGATGATTATTACTATTCTGGGAATTAAGTAATACTTGTACCGGAGGTAAAATGAAAACTTATACCATTACTCCAAAAGGGCAGGTTACCATTCCGGCCGAAATAAGAGAAAAACTGAAATTGTATCCGGGCGATAAAATAACATACGAAGATACGTCCGTCGGTGTTCTGATTAAGCCGGCCAAAAAGGACATGCTCGCAGATTTTGGTTTCCTGAAAGAACGCAGGCACTCTAAGGATCTTGAAGAAATCAGAAAATTGGTCAGAAAAAAAATAGCCGGGAAAATTCAAAAATGAAAAAAGTATTTTTTGATACCAATTTTCTCTTGCGCTTTTATCTCGATGATATTCCGACCCAGGCTTTAAAAGCGAAAAAGATGGTACTGGCAGCCAAAGAGGGGGCGATATTATTGGTTACGGATCTGATTGTCATTTGTGAAATGGTATGGGTAATGGATTCGTTTTACGATCTTGAAAAAGACGTGATCTCGGAGAAGATCACCAATCTTTATCGAACGCCCGGTGTATTTGTATTCAACGGTGAGGTCCTGCCGGAAGCGCTGTATATATATCTGAATAAAAATATCGATTTTACAGATGCCGTCGTCGCGAGCAGTGCGTCAAAAAACCATATTGAGTATCTGGCCTCATTTGATAAAAAACATATGAATCGGTTAAAAGATCTGGGAATTAAGCGAATCGAATCGCCGGAAGAGATATTGTGAAGGCCTACAGGTATCGGAATTTTTGGATTACGGATCTTAGTTTTTTTCCAGGACGACGCTCGGAAAAAGGGGCGACGTCGGGGCAGCAATGGCCAGGTTGGTAGATTTTAGGTTTCAGGTGTCAGGGAACCGAGGTGCTAAATCCTGACACCTTGTATAAAACTACGTTAAAAGCGAACCGCAGAATATTGAATATCGAATCCTCCTGCGGCGGACAAGTGTCGAAGGGTGGAATCGCTTCGCTTGGTCTTTTTTAAAATAGAAAACCTTCAGTTTGGGGCAGCATGTTGTCAGAAAAAAAGCCTAAGGGCCTAAAGAGGCTTCTGACCCAGCAGATGGTCCCCAAGAGCCTTCATCATATCCTGCCAGACTGATTTCCCGGTTGAAGATGCATCGATGATGTGGTGGTAGAAACGCTCGTCTTCGGCCGTCTGATCCTTTTCGACAACGTAAAACCGCCATCGACTCCATTTTTTCGCTTGAACGAGTTTTTTTAGTTTGCTCAGTGGAATGAATTCGTCCTGTGCATCGATAAATACCAAGGTGGGAACATTCAGCTTTTGATCAGCGTTTTGGTTGAAGCGATCCAGGCTGTCAAACAATGCGTTATAAGCGGCAATGGGGGTGCCTTTCTTATTGGCAAGGTAAGCTTCGGGAGCCATGGTCGGTATAACCAGGCGCGGGAATGGCGCCAATACCCGTTCGAGATAAACAACGGCGTGCAGTCTGATGGCCGGCGCAAATAGGATTAGCTTGTCAAATTTTACATCCGCATTGGAGGCAAACAGGTCTAACCCGATCAAACCGCCTAATGAAAAAGCGGTCAGAAAGAGCGGAACCTTCTTGGCCTCACCGCGGGCCTTAAGCTGTAAGTAGGCCAGGTAGGCTTCATTCAACCACAGCTGACAGGATACGCTTTTGAACGCTTCCAAGCGTGCCTGGTTTTCATCGATGTCCTTGCGGCGGGAATAGTTGTCACCATGTCCGCGCAGGGATAACCTCAGGACATCGATGCCGGAACCGGTCAACTCCGATATTATCGGCTGCATCTTGTCGGGCCGCAGGTTGAGGCCGTGAATCACCAGGGCGACCCCCTTCAGCTCGCCCGGGGTATCTTTAAAATACCAGCGCAAAGAATGGTTTTGTGATTGGATCTTTAAAAAGTCGTCGATCCCATCTTCAGCAGAAGACGCGATGCCGGGCCTGCTAAAAAACTGCGGCCTGCCCTCCGGCTCTATGCCGCTCGAGGACGCTTTCATAAATAAGGGAGTAATCGAAAGAATAAGGCCTGATATGGCGACCACTGCAAGCTTCATTCCCATGGCACTCGCTTTCAGGATGCTGGTATTTGACAATCTATATTTGCGGGCGGGGTTAATTCCCGCTCCTGCTAATCGCCAATTTTAACGAGCATTTTACCGAAATTTTCGCCTTTGAAAAGGCCAATAAACGCCCGGGGCGCATTTTCAATGCCTTCAATGACGGTTTCTTTCCATTTGATTTTGCCTTCGCCAATCCATTTTCCCAGGTCCGCGTAAAATTGCATTAGCATATCAAAGTGATCGGAGACAATAAAACCCTGCATGGTCAATTGCTTGCCGATTATAGACGCCAGGTTCGAAGGGCCGGGAACCGGGGCGGTGGCATTGTACATGTCGATCATGCCGCACATGACAATGCGGCCGAATTTGTTCATATGCTCTAGGGCCGCTTCCAGATGCACACCACCGACATTTTCATAGTAGACGTCGATACCTTTGGGACATTTTTTCCCGACTTCGGCAATGATGTCATCCGTTTTCTTATAGTTAAAGGCGTCGTCCACCCCGGCCTCTTCCAAAAGCCAGGAAACCTTCTCGTCGGAACCCGCACTGCCGACAACATAGCAGCCCTTGATCTTGGCGATCTGGCAGACAATCGCCCCCACCGCTCCTGAAGCCGCCGAGACAAATACCGTCTCGCCTGCTTTGGGTTGGCCGATTTCAAGCAGACCGTAGTAGGCTGTAAGGCCCGGCATCCCAACCGTGCCAAGAAAGGCCTGGACCGGGGCAATCTTCGGGTCGATCGCCATGAGTCCGGTGCCGTCGGAGATAAAGTATTCCCGCCACCCCAGCATGCTGATTACAAAGTCTCCGGACTGATACTGCTCATTTTTGGATTCGAGCACCCGCCCGACACAGCCGCCATCCAGGGGCTGGTCCAGTTGAAACGGCGGCACATAGCTCTCGCGGTCATACATGCGCCCACGCATGTACGGATCGACCGACATGTAAATATTTTGAACCAGCACTTCACCGTCGCCGACTTCCCCAACGGCCACTTCGGCCAGTTCAAAGTCACTCTCTCCCGGCAACCCGACCGGGCGGTTTTTCAAACGAATTTCTTTACTTATTGTTTCAGCCATAATTTGCTCCTTTTTTCGTGATGCGATTTTCAGTTATAGTGCTTCTAAATGTAAGGTGTTGCTTATTTTATCATTTATTTTTCTCGCAAAGCCGCAAAGCGCGGAAAGGTAATACCTTAACTAAACCTTGGCGTCTTTGCGCTTTGCGTGACATATTTTGAGGCTACGTTCATTCAGGTGATGTACCTACTCGCAGACGACCGCTCGCCGGGTGCTTCGCAGCCACAGATTGGCAATTGTCACCAGCACCAGGAATGGGATGACCGCCAAATTGATGGTCTGCCATCCCAGGGCGTGCTGGACGGCACCTGAGCTGAATGACGTCAGAGTGACGGTGCCGAACACAATAAAATCATTCAGGGCCTGGGCTTTGGCCTTTTCTTCCGGCGCATAAGTTTCTGTTAGTAAAGTGGTGGCGCCGACAAACAAAAAATTCCAACCGAGCCCCAGCAATACCAGGGCACTCCAGAAATGGGTGACGGTTGTCCCGCTGAAATTGATCCAGACACACAATCCCAGCAGCAGTATTCCGGTCAGCATGATGTTGGCCGTGCCGAAGCGCCGGATTAAATGCCCGGTAAAAAACGACGGGACGAACATCCCGAGTATATGCCACTGAATGACAAAAGCCGTATCCGAAAACGCATGGGCATATCCGTGCATGGCCAGCGGGGTGGCGATCATGATGAAATTCATGATCCCGTAGCCGACCATGGCGCTGGCAACGGCCACCAGATAGGCCGGCTGACCTGCGATAATGCTCAATGGTCGCCCGCTGGTTGACCTGGCGGCGGCTGCCGGCTTGGGAATTTGAAGCAAAGATGCAAAGCCGAAAGCCAGCAGATAAAGCCCAACCAGACAGGCATAACTGCCTGCGAATTCTGCGGGCAGCAGATGCCTGGACCAGTTGGCCAAATTCGGCCCGGCAAATGCGGCGATAACGCCGCCGACCAGGACGTAGGAAATGGCCCGGCTGCGATAATCGTCCGGTACCACCTCAGCGGCGGTAAACCGGTAATACTGCCCGAATCCGTTGAACACACCGATCAATGCCGTACCCAGGCAAAACAGGCCGAAATTGGCTGTGACCACGGCTGCGGTCATAATCGCAGCCCCGGCCAGGCCAAACAAGGAACTGGTCATAAAGCCCAGCCGGCGGCCCACTTTCGCCATATACAGGGAGGCGGGAATCGTGGTCGCCATCTGAGCCAAGAACAACAGCGCCAACGGCATGGTTGCCAGGGATTTATGGCCGGCTAAAGCCAGACCCACTATGGCAGAAGAGGTCAGCAGGGTCGAGGTGCCGGTGATCAGTGATGCCTGGCTTAACGATAGAAGGATAATATTGCGCTTCATATTAGTCGGCCGCCTTGCGAAGTAGCAACCCCATGATTGTAAACAGTTCTTTTTAGCTGGAATAACCCATTCGATATCCATCCTTCGAAATTTGATAATCTGCGTTTCACTTTTATCCTGATGAATTCATGCAAAAATTTAGCACCTCGGTTCCCTGACACCTGACACCTGAAATCTATAAACTGCGCGATTGCTGCCCCGTTTGGGCTGCTTTTTCTAGGACTGATTTGGCTAAATCGTAGAATTTCTAAACTTAATACTTATTTTTCTGAATAAAAGGGGGGCTGGAGCGATTTGATATATTCTTGACTTGCAGCGGTGCCGTCGGCACTAATTTTTGACATCGTAAAAACAAGTGCTTATGTCTGTGTATTTATATCCAGGGTTACCGCGAACTGCTTCTATAAAATAGGTTGTGTTTTATCTTCCGGCTATTTTCTTATTCTTCAAGGCGGAATAATTAGAGGTATCTTCATGCAATGTCACCAGTGTCAAGCAGTCAATAGAGAAGAAAGGCGATTGCGCCGGGCCGAGGTTTTCGACGCCTTGCGGCGGCTGACCATGCGCGCAGCCGAAATCCGGCCCCAGGTCGTGGTTTTTGAAGATTTGCATTGGATGGATCAGGCCACGGAATTCTACTTGCGGTTCATTACCGACAGTATTCCCGCCGGCCGCCTGATGCTGATACTCACCTATCGCCCCGGCTACATCAACCCTGTCGAAGAGAGAACCTTTCAATCCCGGATTTCCCTGAGTTCCCTGTCATCAGCCGACAGCATCGCCATGACCCGATCCATCTTAGCGGTCGACAGTCTGCCCGAGGATCTGCAGGCCACCATCGTTCGCAAGGCCGAGGGCAATCCGTTTTTTGTGGAAGAGGTTATAAAATCTTTAAAAGAAATCGGCGCCATTCGACGCTCGCAGGACCGATTTGTCCTGACCCGGCCGTTGGATGACGTGTTCATTCCCGATAAGATCCAGGACGTGATTCAGGCCCGAATCGACCGGTTGGACGAGGCTCCCAAAAAAATCCTTCAGCTGGCCTCGGTTATCGGGCGAAAATTTACCCATCGCCTGCTGGCCCGACTGGCTGAGAACGGGGGCGGAGATGAGGCTTATTTACATGAGCTCAAGGCACTGGAGCTGATCTACGAAAAAGACATTTATCCGGAGTTGGCCTATATGTTCAAGCACGCCCTGACCCAGGATGTGGCGTATAATTCATTGCTGGAGAAACGGCGACGTGAGCTGCATTACATCATCGGCCAGGCCATGGAAGAATTGTATGGGGACCGGCTGGCCGAAAATTACGAGATTATCGCCTATCATTATGCCAAGGGAGAAGATTGGGACAAAGCCTTGGAATTTACCATCAAGGCCGCGGGCAAAGCCAACCAGGCTTTTGCATATCGCGAGGCGCTGGCTTATTTTGATCAGGCCTTAAAAATAACCGAAAAAGTCGGCGGTGCGACAGACACTGCCACGCGGATGTCAATCTACGAGGCGCGATCTGAGCTGTACCTGGTATTAAATGAGTTTCAGCATTCGATAAACGAAAGCGAAAAAATGTTGGCCTGTGCGCGTCAGCATGGTGATTCTATCCGTGAAAACAAAGCCCTGACGGCAATGGGATACGCATCCCTGTGGCACCATGATTTCGATCAGGCAATTGAATATGCCCGCCAGGCAATCAAAGTCGGCGAGAAAATGGGCGAAGATTCTGTTCTGGCGGGGGGGCTACTTCATTCTGGCGGAGGTTGAAGCCTTAAGCGGCCAACTTGATGAAGCCAAGCCGAAAGCGAATCGGGCGTTCAATATCAGCCGGACAGCCGGCGATCTAATGTATCAATCATTGTCGCTCGGAATACTGGGGCATTTCAAAAACTGGAGAAAACTCCATATTGATAAAGGAAGTTTATGAAAACGGTTGAAGGTTATCACGGCGAATGGAACATGGGCAGTCCCGGCGGTTGGGAATACCAGCGGATGGCCCAGATTCTTGGCAAAATGGCATGGGACCGGGTTCGACGCAATGTGGAAGTGGGCATAGAAGTTGATTTTGAGGATCCTCAGATAAATGCGGTTCCCGGATTTGCCCGCATGCTGCTGCGCGCCCACAAGAATCGCCACGGCGCCAATTCCGTACATGCGGTGCTGCTCGCTGAAAAGGAAACGCTGGATGTTGTGCTGGAAAATAAAAACTTCGTGGACTATTTGAACGCCCAGGACGGCGTTAAGGCTTCCCTGGCCGGCCCGGGCCACCTCAGCCTGAAAAACGGCAAGGTGTTTTGCAGCGGGACAGAGGCCACGGTGATCTTCATGGATTTTAACCTGGATACCCTGGTTAATATCGGAAAAGATGAAGACATCAAGCCGATTGAAGAAGCCATCAAACAGGGGATTCTGGTCAATCCCAAGGGAATGGAACCGCTGGGGGCCAAAGGTCTTTTCGAAGTTCTAACGGACGAATCCCGTCTAACGTTAAGTCAAGAAACCCCCAAGCACACACCCTGGACCCGGCAATTTTTCCGGCGCCGCACCACGGGTCCCCAAGGGGAGCGAATTGACGATCTGGTCGACTGGACGGCCGAGAATTGGCCGAACCTGGTGTTAAAACCGGCCCATGGATATTCCGGCCATGGTATCTTTGTGGGATATCTGAAAAAGCGCATCAACAAGCATATTCAGGCCGCCTTGGATGCCGGCAATTATATTGTCCAGCAACTCGTGCCGCTGGGATTGTGGTCCGAGCAGACCATCTGGCCCATGATGGAGCAACGCACTTTGGTTTCCAAGGTTTGGCAGACGGATTTTCGCTGTTTCATTACCGACGAAGGTTTGCAGGGTTTTCTGGCCCGGTTTGGCGGGGTTCCGACCAACGTGGGCTCCGGTGGCGGCGTGCAGCCTCTGGCTATCCTTAAAAGCGAGCTGTCCCCCAAACAGGCGGTCGATAAGGTCAACCGGGCGCTGCAGAATCTGGGGTATGAGGCTTTTGCGCAGATCCAGGAAGAGGTCCACCGCCATGCCACCGGCATGGGCTTCACCTATCTGCTGGGTCCGATTCCAATTCCACTGCGGCCAAGATTATTAACCCTGGGCCATTTGGCGGACCTGCGCCGGTATGCCCGCTGTCTCTGGCAGGATGCCGTTAAGCTGGAGGAGGCGTGGCGACAGGGCTAGCTCGACGATGTCATTCATATCGGAGAGACGGAGAAGGCCTTAGCCCTGAGCCAGCCCTGGCGTGGCAGCCCGGCGTTAATGGTTTCCGATGGTTTATTCAGCCTTGGTGCGGAATTGCCGGATTCAGAGATTGTGGAAATCGCAGATGAAAAAAATCGTCATTGAACGCCCCGGAGGCTACCATCGGCTAAAAATTATTGAGTGTACCCCACCCGCCCCCAAAGATAATGAGGTTCTGGTCGAGGTCTGTGCGGCCGGGGTGAACTTTGCCGATATTTTCATTCGCCTGGGGCTCTACAAATCCGCCAAAGAATTTGTCGGTTGGCCCATTACGCCGGGCTTTGAGTTTGCGGGAAAAGTGTTGCAATGCGGCCGGAAAGTGTCCGGCCTTGCCCAGGGTGCAGCCGTTTTCGGCCTGACGCGATTTGGCGCCTATGCTTCCCACCTGTGCGTCCCGGCCGATCAAATTTATCCGGTGGCACCGAACTCGAAATTTACAGCCGGGCAATGGGCCGCCTTCCCGGCCGTTTTCCTGACAGCCTATCACGGTTTGTTTCAAAATATGGCGCTGCGGGCCGGCATGCAGATTCTGGTGCATTCCGCCGCCGGTGGGGTCGGCGGGGCCCTGGTGCAGCTGGGTAAAATCGCCGGCTGCCGGATGACCGCCGTGGTCGGCTCGAGTCACAAGGTCGACCCGGTGCTGGCGCTTGGTGCGGATTGCGTCATTGACAAAAGCCAGGAAGACCTGTGGATCAGAGCCTCCCGGATCTGCCCGGACGGATTTGATGTGGTGTTTGACGCCAATGGCCCGGCCACATTGAAGCAAAGCTACCGGCACCTGGCTTCCAGCGGCAAGCTGGTGTGCTACGGATTTCACTCCATGCTGTCGACCCGGGCCGGCATTCCCAATTACCTCAAACTGGTTTATGAATATTTGCGGGTTCCAAGGTTCAATCCCCTGAATATGACCCAAGACAATAAAAGCCTGATCGCCTTTAACCTCTCCTATCTATTTCACCGTCAGGATTTGCTGGCAGAAGCCATGGCGGATCTCATCAAGTGGGTCGAAGATGGCAAAATCACCGCACCGGCCCTGCAGGTATTTCCATGGGATAAAGTTGCCGATGCCCACCGAGCGCTGGAGTCCGGCAAAACCGTAGGCAAGCTGATCTTAGCATTTTCGGCAGCGAATCAGATAAGTTAACCGAATACCTTGACTTAATTAGTGCCTGAACGAAAAGTGGCCGTTTTTCCAGTTAGCCCGGCCGCTAATTATCACTCATTAAATTACTGCCGTTCAAAACGATGGCGAACAATAGCAAATCAATATTTAGCAGCGTTTTCTCTAAA
>Ga0209678_1000448_pt1 | contig 13644 bp, 2 predicted proteins | sample WorMetilvaeELBA1_FD_187404 | JGI IMG/M metagenome (GOLD analysis project Ga0209678, IMG submission 187404) | Marine gutless worms symbiont microbial communities from Max Planck institute for Marine Microbiology, Germany - Olavius ilvae ELBA.1... ...
AAGTGATTGGTAGTTTGCTAAGCCACTACAATGCACAGTTTCTACTATCAAACACAAAAAAAAACAATAATTGCACTGTATTTACAATATGTACGGCAAATAACCTAGCCAAGTGCAATTAAAAATAATTTGAGTGATGGAACAACGAATGAAAAGGGAAGAATCAAAATTGTTACAAATATAAAAATTCTAAACCCCACCAAACTCGAACTTTATGGGGTGTTAGATTATCAATAGCAAGCACTTATCGAACAATCTGGGCTCCCGAAATGTGACGATAATACTGACAAATAATTTAGGTTCCTGCAAAACATGATCACAACAATCTCATCATAAGTGACGAAACAATTTGGGCTCCTGGCAGGCTCGCCATAAATGTCACGACCGAAGTCAGATGAGAGTTTTTGTTTGATCACGCGCAAGTCAGTATATAAAGTTTATTAAGCAATAATTACATGCAGCAATAATCATACAAAGATATATATATTAAATTATACCGAACGACTCTCAATCTGATGAACACATCTAACTCTTCACAGATGCTCTACTCCAGCTCCGACACAAAACTGGATGCACGAGTCTCAGTCTGACGAACACAGAACTATCATCACACTCTTCACAGATTCAAACTCCAAACTCCAGCTCCGATACACAACGGATGCACGAATCTGTCTGACGAACACAGTACTATCATCTCACTCTCCACAGATTCTATAGCGTGCACCAAACTCCAACTCCGATACAAAACTGGATGCATGAATCTCAGTTTGACGAACACAGTAACATCATCTCACTGACTCCAACTCCGATATAAAACCGGACTAGAACACACATACGTACACACACATCAGTTAATGCTGACATCAATCCAAATGATTCTACTACCAACGACTCTCAATTTAACTGGCCCATTCTTCCAGCGATTACAAAGGCCTCCGGTTTGTTTTAACCGAGTACAAATCAACATTAATCTTTAGTTTAAACTTTAGTGCTGTCAGTACAGGAGCAGCATACATAAAGGAAACAAGTCTGGACTACTCTGACTCTACATGTGTGCTGTAGAACCTGTCTGCTATGTGTGACGGCAAACTGTGTTGGACAAAACCACAGTCACTCAGCCCAGCTGCTGTACCGCTAAGGTCATTAATACAATACCACACAGTCACTCAGCCCAGTAATCACGCTTACTACAGTTGAAATAACAATCCGATACTTACAACAAAGTTCCGGTCTGCGTATACGGATGAATCTCAAAATCTCACATCAAACTCTCACACCAAAAATTCCCCTTCCCGCTAACTGTCCATGAATTTATAGGCCCGGTCACATGGCGATCTTATGATCTGTCTTATGACCGCCGCTGACTGACCGACTAACTGACCACAGGCCCAGGCGCACACAGCGGTCTCCGCTCACCTGGCGAAGTGAATAGGTGAGTGGCCGACTGTTATAACCAAACACCGCGACGCGCAGTCACCCACCTAACACGCACCTGTCTAAGTTGTGTCACATTACTTCCCCTTTCGGAGAGGAAACTCAATAGTTTTCTCAGCACACACACGACACAACTAAGTCACATAACAATCTTATGGAATCCAAGGCCTTAAACAAGTTTGCATTATAGATCACAATGTACTATCAAAGTTCACAGCCTTTTCATATACAAATGCATCCAATATATATTAAATCAGACAAATCAGATGCATGCAAAATAACTCCATCCGATATCAGTTATATAATGATATCCAATTCATCAATCTGATAATGTCAATATGATCAGACGACAACTACATAAATAATACTAATACATATCAGTCCAATCAAATGACGCAATACAAAATATAGTACAAAGACTCGACTGACAATACAATAATAATCATGTCACATTAAAGTTAAACAATATACAATAATGACAAATAATGGCAAATCACAATCGAAAAGTCTCGAACAATATAATCAAGTTACTCGGCAACATGACGACTGAGAAAATCTGCTCCAATATTCTCTGAACCCTTAATGGCTTTAATCGTGAATCGATAAGGTTGTAAGGCTAACGCCCATCTCATCAAACGACCATTCTGAAATTGAGCCTTGCCTAGATACTGGAGTGGCTGATGGTCTGTTTCCAATACAAATGGTTTCCCATACAGAAAGTTTTGAAACTTCTGTACAGCCCAGACAATAGCTAAACACTCCTTTTCGATTGTTGAGTAATTTCTTTCTCTCGGCAACAACTTCTTACTAGCAAAAGCCACTGGGTGCTTAACCCCTGCCTCTTCTTGGAAAAGTACTCCCCCGACTCCATCATTACAGGCATCAGTCTGTAAAATGAACTCCTTGCCAAAGTCAGGTAAACTAAGTACTGGCGGACAAGCAATGTGAGACCTCAAAGCCTGAAAAGCTCTCTCCTGAGGTTCTGTCCATGTCAATTGATTCGGTGTGCCCTTCTTAGTCAAATCGGTAAGGGGCACCGCTAAAGCTGCGAAATTCGGGATGAATTTCCGGTAGTATCCGACCAGACCCAAAAATGATCGCAACTGTTTCTTGTCCACAGGTCTGGGTGCTTGCAAAATTTTGTTCACCATTTCGGCTTTCGTCTCCAACTTGTGATTTCCGATCGTATGTCCCAAATATGGCACCGACGGAAATCCAACAAAACATTTACTGGGACGTAATGTCAAATGTGCCTCTCTCACTCTCCCAAAGAAATCTCGTAACGCACATATATGATATTGCCAGTTTACTGTATGGGCCAACACATCATCGACGTAGTTATCCAAACTATCGTTACCCAACAGCAACTTTCGCATCAGTCGATTAAACGTGGCTGGTGCGTTGACTAACCCGAAAGGCATTACTCTGAACTGGTGCAGCCCTCTATGAGTTACAAAAGCTGTGTATGGCTTATCACTGGCCCTCATGGGTATCTGCCAAAATCCTTTAGTGACATCAAAGGTAGAAAAATACCGATCTTTCTGTAGTTTGGCAAAAATTTGCTCCGGCTGCGGCATTGGCTCTGGGTCAAAGATAGTAACTTTATTGACCTTTCTGAAATCTACACACACTCGATTAGATCCATCTGGCTTCTTGACAATCACAATTGGCGATGCATAAGCTGATGTGGACGGTTCAATTATTCCCAGACTTAACATAGTTTCCAATTCCTTTTCTACTACATCTTGCATGGCATGCGGTATTGGATAAGGTTTACTATGAATAGGATCGTCCGTCGTCAAAGTTATGGAATGCTCACCTAAGGTGGTTAACCCGGGAACATCCGTAAAAATGTCTTGAAATTCGTCCAACAAATCCATCACGTCTTTTCGTTCTGCCTCTGACAACTCCTCACTGATCTTGACATCCTTGTAAGTCTCACTCTGCTGTTCTCGATACAAATCTATTTCATCATCAACTTCTTCATTTGTCTCAACAACAACCGCACTCAACTCCGGAACACTCACATTATCTTCATTGTCTATCTTCTCAATGGCTTCACGTTCCCAATACTTCTTCAACATATTTGCATGATAAGTTGACGTTCTGCCACTCAACCGAATCTTATAGTCATCACCTCTCACTCTTTCTAACACTGTGAATGGTCCCTGCCACTGCATTAACAGCTTATTCGAATCCGTCGGCAACAGCACTAACACCTTATCTCCTGCTTGAAATATCCGAGATTTCACCTTTCGATTGTAATACTTACTCTGTTTATTCTGAGCCTTTGCCAACTCTTTATGTGCCATCTCACATGTGTCTTCTAACCTCTCCTTCAAGTCAACCACATACTCATACGTCGTCTTCACTTCTGGTTCAACTGACTCACTCGTAAGCAACTCTCTCATGATACTCATGGGTCCTCGAACTGTCCTTCCATACAATAATTCGAATGGTGCATAACCCAGACTTTCCTGTCTCACCTCACGATAGGCAAATAGTAACGCTCCAATATATCTGTCCCAATCTTTTGGTTTCTCAGCACACATCCGTCTTAACATGTTCTTCAGTGTCCCATTAAATTTTTCTACCAGCCCGTTACACATGGGGTGATACGGTGTGGTAACTAATTGCTTTACTGACAATAACCTGCATACTTCTTTCATAACAGCTGACATAAACTGACTGCCCTGGTCGCTCAAAATCTCTCTGGGAATTCCTACCCGTGTGAACATGTTCACTAGAGTTTCGGCAACTGTCTCGGCATGAATATCCTTCATCGGTTCGGCTTCCGGATATCTGGTAGCATAATCTACTAATGTAAGAATATATCGATTCTTCTTGTCTGTAACTGGTTGAATCGGTCCCACAATATCAACGGCTACTCTATCAAATGGCGTGTCAATCACTGGCATCTTCCCAAGTGGTACATTAGCCACCTTTCCCTTAGCAACCGTTCTTTGGCAAATGTCACAGGATCTACAAAATCTAGTTACATCGGCATTCAATCCAGGCCACCAAAACTGATTCCAAATCCTGTCTTTAGTCTTTTTACGTCCTTGATGACCACTCATGACAGCCTCGTGCGCCAACTTTAATATACGCTCTCTCAATTCTATCGGCAAAACAACCTGCGAAACATCACGTCCATCAAAAGTCTTACAAAGTCTGTACAAAATGCCATTCTTAATCTTAAATTGAACATCCAAGTCATCTTGTTCTTCTTGAGCTGCTTTCTCGAACAACTTCCTTAAACATTTATCCTCATGTTGCATCACAACTAAATTGTCTCGGCCAACACTGATATCAAGTCCTTCCACTACTTTCAAAGGTTTTGTCGGTTTATTCTCCTTCTGAATCTGAGATCTGGTCATAACTGCCTGAACTTTCTCTAAATCCCCTTCTTCTTTAACTCCTGGTATATTTCCAATTATGACATCGTACAATGGGTTCCTCATACATACAGCCTTTACTTGACCACTATAGTAAGGTGTATCGATCTCAATCTCGGCTACTGGTACTCGTCTTACAGTTCCATCAATTAACACACACGTCTCCTCTGCTCCTGTTAACTGGTCATCCTTCACTAAACTACGCTTCACAACTACAGTAGAACAGCCACTATCTCGTAGCACAGACACCTTATGTCCTCCTAGCATTCCATCTTGTACTGGCATATTCCTGTTATACGACTGACAAGCATCAGCAATAACCGGAAAACTGCATCCACATTTCATTATAACTTCACTTCCAACGGAATGTAATGCTGCGTTGCATTTATGGACTGGTTCAATGCATAATTCACACATCTGACGCTGATGAGTCTTACATTGAAAAGCACTGCCCTGTGTTGCTTGTATACTGCTATCTATATCCTTCTGTGAGGTCTGTAACTGACAACTTGACGAATCTGATCTGATATTGAAATTCCTTTGCGGACTGCGACTTCCACGTCCAAACATAGGCTTACGATAACCTCCTCGGTAATTTTGACTCGTTTCCATGGCGTTCAAAGCAGCCTTCTTAGGTTTCTGAAAACAGTTTCTAGATATGTGACCAGCCTTTCCACAGTTGAAGCATGTCTTACTTACTGGATGAGAATAACCACTCGCACTATTCACAGTCACACTACTTCCAAACTTCTTCTCGTGACTTGTTTCGGCACGTGACTCCACCTTCCTAGTTACATTCTTATTTGCATGTGCTTCCAAATACTGCTCCGCTATACTAGCTAGCTCATCCAAATCCTTAGGCTTCCTTTCTCTGAGAAATATGGCTAGCTGCACTGAACAGCTCTCTAAATACTGCTCTCTAACCACAAGATTCTTCAACCCTTCGAAATCTTTCTCTACATTGGCCAACTCAATCCATCTCATCAAGTAATTTTCCAATCTAGCAAGAAACTGAGCAGGCGCCTCGTTATTCTCTGGTTTAGCGCTCTTAAATTTCTGCTTAAATCCTTCCTCGGTCAGATTAAACCTTTTCAGCAACGCGTCCTTCAAAATGTCATAATTCTGAGCTTCCTTCACCGGCAATCTAGAATATACTTCCAACGCTCGACCCTTAAGTAAAGCTGATAAATAAACAGCCCACTGATCCTTCAACCAGCCTTGACTATCGGCATATATCTCAAATCTATGCAAAAATGAATCCATATCGTCCTTTGACTCGTCAAAACATGGCATTTTAGGTCCTTTCGCCATTCTACGACCTCGTATATCCACTGTGTGACCAACGTCCTCTTTACTATCATTCAATCCTTCCTGCATTACCGAAGTCTCTAACTTCTTCATTTCGATTTCAAATTCCATCCGGCGTAATTGCATCTCTCTGTCTTGGTTTTCTTTTTCAAAATCACGCTGTTTCTCTCTTTCCTCACGCTCTTTGGTTCTTTCTTCACGTTCCAAATATTGCTGCTCCTTGACAAAATCTCTTAAGTCTGTACCCTCCAATCCCAACTGTTCTCCCAACTCCTTCAAAGCCTGTATAGTTGTCATGATTGTGTTAGAACTACAGGGTTCCAATAGCGAAATGAACTCAGTGACCTCTTACTGACCTGAGGCCGTTTGCTTACTGACTTACCAGTCTACTATTTATGAACAGTAGTACTAGGTACTTTACACTAAGTGAGTTTAGGCCAAATTACTAACGTACTTACAAAATCGCACAGCCACACTATTTCAAAATACGATGGGAAAATTGCTGTCGGTAGACAAAATAATTAGCTATGACAATAAATACTATATTATCCGTACAGCCGCCGTAATGAAATCACAAAGTGATTGGTAGTTTGTTAGGCCATTACAATGCACAGTTTCTACTATAATACACAAAAAAATAATTGCACTATATTTACAAAATGTACGGCAAATAACCTAGCCAAGTGCAATTTAAAAAAAAATCTGAGTGATGGGAACAACGAATGAAAAGGGAAGAATCAAAATTATTACAAATATAAAAATTTTAAACCCCACCAAACTCGAACTTTATGGGGTATTAGATTATCAATAGCAAGCACTTATCGAACAATCTGGGCTCCCGAAATGTGACGATAATACTGACAAATAATTTAGGTTCCTGCAAAACATGATCACAACAATCTCATCATAAGTGACGAACAATTTGGGCTCCTGGCAGGCTCGCCATAAATGTCACGACCGAAGTCAGATGAGAGTTTTTGTTTGATCACGCGCAAGTCAGTATATAAAGTTTATTAAGCAATAATTACATGCAGCAATAATCATACAAAGATATATATATTAAATTATACCGAACGACTCTCAATCTGATGAACACATCTAACTCTTCACAGATGCTCTACTCCAGCTCCGACACAAAACTGGATGCACGAGTCTCAGTCTGACGAACACAGAACTATCATCACACTCTTCACAGATTCAAACTCCAAACTCCAGCTCCGATACACAACGGATGCACGAATCTGTCTGACGAACACAGTACTATCATCTCACTCTCCACAGATTCTATAGCGTGCACCAAACTCCAACTCCGATACAAAACTGGATGCATGAATCTCAGTTTGACGAACACAGTAACATCATCTCACTGACTCCAACTCCGATATAAAACCGGACTAGAACACACATACGTACACACACATCAGTTAATGCTGACATCAATCCAAATGATTCTACTACCAACGACTCTCAATTTAACTGGCCCATTCTTCCAGCGATTACAAAGGCCTCCGGTTTGTTTTAACCGAGTACAAATCAACATTAATCTTTAGTTTAAACTTTAGTGCTGTCAGTACAGGAGCAGCATACATAAAGGAAACAAGTCTGGACTACTCTGACTCTACATGTGTGCTGTAGAACCTGTCTGCTATGTGTGACGGCAAACTGTGTTGGACAAAACCACAGTCACTCAGCCCAGCTGCTGTACCGCTAAGGTCATTAATACAATACCACACAGTCACTCAGCCCAGTAATCACGCTTACTACAGTTGAAATAACAATCCGATACTTACAACAAAGTTCCGGTCTGCGTATACGGATGAATCTCAAAATCTCACATCAAACTCTCACACCAAAAATTCCCCTTCCCGCTAACTGTCCATGAATTTATAGGCCCGGTCACATGGCGATCTTATGATCTGTCTTATGACCGCCGCTGACTGACCGACTAACTGACCACAGGCCCAGGCGCACACAGCGGTCTCCGCTCACCTGGCGAAGTGAATAGGTGAGTGGCCGACTGTTATAACCAAACACCGCGACGCGCAGTCACCCACCTAACACGCACCTGTCTAAGTTGTGTCACATTACTTCCCCTTTCGGAGAGGAAACTCAATAGTTTTCTCAGCACACACACGACACAACTAAGTCACATAACAATCTTATGGAATCCAAGGCCTTAAACAAGTTTGCATTATAGATCACAATGTACTATCAAAGTTCACAGCCTTTTCATATACAAATGCATCCAATATATATTAAATCAGACAAATCAGATGCATGCAAAATAACTCCATCCGATATCAGTTATATAATGATATCCAATTCATCAATCTGATAATGTCAATATGATCAGACGACAACTACATAAATAATACTAATACATATCAGTCCAATCAAATGACGCAATACAAAATATAGTACAAAGACTCGACTGACAATACAATAATAATCATGTCACATTAAAGTTAAACAATATACAATAATGACAAATAATGGCAAATCACAATCGAAAAGTCTCGAACAATATAATCAAGTTACTCGGCAACATGACGACTGAGAAAATCTGCTCCAATATTCTCTGAACCCTTAATGGCTTTAATCGTGAATCGATAAGGTTGTAAGGCTAACGCCCATCTCATCAAACGACCATTCTGAAATTGAGCCTTGCCTAGATACTGGAGTGGCTGATGGTCTGTTTCCAATACAAATGGTTTCCCATACAGAAAGTTTTGAAACTTCTGTACAGCCCAGACAATAGCTAAACACTCCTTTTCGATTGTTGAGTAATTTCTTTCTCTCGGCAACAACTTCTTACTAGCAAAAGCCACTGGGTGCTTAACCCCTGCCTCTTCTTGGAAAAGTACTCCCCCGACTCCATCATTACAGGCATCAGTCTGTAAAATGAACTCCTTGCCAAAGTCAGGTAAACTAAGTACTGGCGGACAAGCAATGTGAGACCTCAAAGCCTGAAAAGCTCTCTCCTGAGGTTCTGTCCATGTCAATTGATTCGGTGTGCCCTTCTTAGTCAAATCGGTAAGGGGCACCGCTAAAGCTGCGAAATTCGGGATGAATTTCCGGTAGTATCCGACCAGACCCAAAAATGATCGCAACTGTTTCTTGTCCACAGGTCTGGGTGCTTGCAAAATTTTGTTCACCATTTCGGCTTTCGTCTCCAACTTGTGATTTCCGATCGTATGTCCCAAATATGGCACCGACGGAAATCCAACAAAACATTTACTGGGACGTAATGTCAAATGTGCCTCTCTCACTCTCCCAAAGAAATCTCGTAACGCACATATATGATATTGCCAGTTTACTGTATGGGCCAACACATCATCGACGTAGTTATCCAAACTATCGTTACCCAACAGCAACTTTCGCATCAGTCGATTAAACGTGGCTGGTGCGTTGACTAACCCGAAAGGCATTACTCTGAACTGGTGCAGCCCTCTATGAGTTACAAAAGCTGTGTATGGCTTATCACTGGCCCTCATGGGTATCTGCCAAAATCCTTTAGTGACATCAAAGGTAGAAAAATACCGATCTTTCTGTAGTTTGGCAAAAATTTGCTCCGGCTGCGGCATTGGCTCTGGGTCAAAGATAGTAACTTTATTGACCTTTCTGAAATCTACACACACTCGATTAGATCCATCTGGCTTCTTGACAATCACAATTGGCGATGCATAAGCTGATGTGGACGGTTCAATTATTCCCAGACTTAACATAGTTTCCAATTCCTTTTCTACTACATCTTGCATGGCATGCGGTATTGGATAAGGTTTACTATGAATAGGATCGTCCGTCGTCAAAGTTATGGAATGCTCACCTAAGGTGGTTAACCCGGGAACATCCGTAAAAATGTCTTGAAATTCGTCCAACAAATCCATCACGTCTTTTCGTTCTGCCTCTGACAACTCCTCACTGATCTTGACATCCTTGTAAGTCTCACTCTGCTGTTCTCGATACAAATCTATTTCATCATCAACTTCTTCATTTGTCTCAACAACAACCGCACTCAACTCCGGAACACTCACATTATCTTCATTGTCTATCTTCTCAATGGCTTCACGTTCCCAATACTTCTTCAACATATTTGCATGATAAGTTGACGTTCTGCCACTCAACCGAATCTTATAGTCATCACCTCTCACTCTTTCTAACACTGTGAATGGTCCCTGCCACTGCATTAACAGCTTATTCGAATCCGTCGGCAACAGCACTAACACCTTATCTCCTGCTTGAAATATCCGAGATTTCACCTTTCGATTGTAATACTTACTCTGTTTATTCTGAGCCTTTGCCAACTCTTTATGTGCCATCTCACATGTGTCTTCTAACCTCTCCTTCAAGTCAACCACATACTCATACGTCGTCTTCACTTCTGGTTCAACTGACTCACTCGTAAGCAACTCTCTCATGATACTCATGGGTCCTCGAACTGTCCTTCCATACAATAATTCGAATGGTGCATAACCCAGACTTTCCTGTCTCACCTCACGATAGGCAAATAGTAACGCTCCAATATATCTGTCCCAATCTTTTGGTTTCTCAGCACACATCCGTCTTAACATGTTCTTCAGTGTCCCATTAAATTTTTCTACCAGCCCGTTACACATGGGGTGATACGGTGTGGTAACTAATTGCTTTACTGACAATAACCTGCATACTTCTTTCATAACAGCTGACATAAACTGACTGCCCTGGTCGCTCAAAATCTCTCTGGGAATTCCTACCCGTGTGAACATGTTCACTAGAGTTTCGGCAACTGTCTCGGCATGAATATCCTTCATCGGTTCGGCTTCCGGATATCTGGTAGCATAATCTACTAATGTAAGAATATATCGATTCTTCTTGTCTGTAACTGGTTGAATCGGTCCCACAATATCAACGGCTACTCTATCAAATGGCGTGTCAATCACTGGCATCTTCCCAAGTGGTACATTAGCCACCTTTCCCTTAGCAACCGTTCTTTGGCAAATGTCACAGGATCTACAAAATCTAGTTACATCGGCATTCAATCCAGGCCACCAAAACTGATTCCAAATCCTGTCTTTAGTCTTTTTACGTCCTTGATGACCACTCATGACAGCCTCGTGCGCCAACTTTAATATACGCTCTCTCAATTCTATCGGCAAAACAACCTGCGAAACATCACGTCCATCAAAAGTCTTACAAAGTCTGTACAAAATGCCATTCTTAATCTTAAATTGAACATCCAAGTCATCTTGTTCTTCTTGAGCTGCTTTCTCGAACAACTTCCTTAAACATTTATCCTCATGTTGCATCACAACTAAATTGTCTCGGCCAACACTGATATCAAGTCCTTCCACTACTTTCAAAGGTTTTGTCGGTTTATTCTCCTTCTGAATCTGAGATCTGGTCATAACTGCCTGAACTTTCTCTAAATCCCCTTCTTCTTTAACTCCTGGTATATTTCCAATTATGACATCGTACAATGGGTTCCTCATACATACAGCCTTTACTTGACCACTATAGTAAGGTGTATCGATCTCAATCTCGGCTACTGGTACTCGTCTTACAGTTCCATCAATTAACACACACGTCTCCTCTGCTCCTGTTAACTGGTCATCCTTCACTAAACTACGCTTCACAACTACAGTAGAACAGCCACTATCTCGTAGCACAGACACCTTATGTCCTCCTAGCATTCCATCTTGTACTGGCATATTCCTGTTATACGACTGACAAGCATCAGCAATAACCGGAAAACTGCATCCACATTTCATTATAACTTCACTTCCAACGGAATGTAATGCTGCGTTGCATTTATGGACTGGTTCAATGCATAATTCACACATCTGACGCTGATGAGTCTTACATTGAAAAGCACTGCCCTGTGTTGCTTGTATACTGCTATCTATATCCTTCTGTGAGGTCTGTAACTGACAACTTGACGAATCTGATCTGATATTGAAATTCCTTTGCGGACTGCGACTTCCACGTCCAAACATAGGCTTACGATAACCTCCTCGGTAATTTTGACTCGTTTCCATGGCGTTCAAAGCAGCCTTCTTAGGTTTCTGAAAACAGTTTCTAGATATGTGACCAGCCTTTCCACAGTTGAAGCATGTCTTACTTACTGGATGAGAATAACCACTCGCACTATTCACAGTCACACTACTTCCAAACTTCTTCTCGTGACTTGTTTCGGCACGTGACTCCACCTTCCTAGTTACATTCTTATTTGCATGTGCTTCCAAATACTGCTCCGCTATACTAGCTAGCTCATCCAAATCCTTAGGCTTCCTTTCTCTGAGAAATATGGCTAGCTGCACTGAACAGCTCTCTAAATACTGCTCTCTAACCACAAGATTCTTCAACCCTTCGAAATCTTTCTCTACATTGGCCAACTCAATCCATCTCATCAAGTAATTTTCCAATCTAGCAAGAAACTGAGCAGGCGCCTCGTTATTCTCTGGTTTAGCGCTCTTAAATTTCTGCTTAAATCCTTCCTCGGTCAGATTAAACCTTTTCAGCAACGCGTCCTTCAAAATGTCATAATTCTGAGCTTCCTTCACCGGCAATCTAGAATATACTTCCAACGCTCGACCCTTAAGTAAAGCTGATAAATAAACAGCCCACTGATCCTTCAACCAGCCTTGACTATCGGCATATATCTCAAATCTATGCAAAAATGAATCCATATCGTCCTTTGACTCGTCAAAACATGGCATTTTAGGTCCTTTCGCCATTCTACGACCTCGTATATCCACTGTGTGACCAACGTCCTCTTTACTATCATTCAATCCTTCCTGCATTACCGAAGTCTCTAACTTCTTCATTTCGATTTCAAATTCCATCCGGCGTAATTGCATCTCTCTGTCTTGGTTTTCTTTTTCAAAATCACGCTGTTTCTCTCTTTCCTCACGCTCTTTGGTTCTTTCTTCACGTTCCAAATATTGCTGCTCCTTGACAAAATCTCTTAAGTCTGTACCCTCCAATCCCAACTGTTCTCCCAACTCCTTCAAAGCCTGTATAGTTGTCATGATTGTGTTAGAACTACAGGGTTCCAATAGCGAAATGAACTCAGTGACCTCTTACTGACCTGAGGCCGTTTGCTTACTGACTTACCAGTCTACTATTTATGAACAGTAATACTAGGTACTTTACACTAAGTGAGTTTAGGCCAAATTACTAACCTACTTACAAAATCCCACAGCCACACTATTTCAAAATACGATGGGAAAATTGCTGTCGGTAGACAAAATAATTACTTTATGGCAATAAATACTATGCGATCCGCACAGCCACCGTAATGGAAATCGCAAAGTGATTGGTAGTTTGCTAGGCCACTACAATGCACAGTTTCTACTATCAATTACACAAAAAAAATAATTGCACTATATTTACAAAATGTACGGCAAATAACCTAGCCAAATGCAATTTTAAAAAAATCTGAGTGATGGGAACAACGAATGAAAAGGGAAGAATCAAAATTATTACAAATATAAAAATTTTAAACCCCACCAAACTCGAACTTTATGGG
>Ga0209678_1000450_pt1 | contig 13540 bp, 12 predicted proteins | sample WorMetilvaeELBA1_FD_187404 | JGI IMG/M metagenome (GOLD analysis project Ga0209678, IMG submission 187404) | Marine gutless worms symbiont microbial communities from Max Planck institute for Marine Microbiology, Germany - Olavius ilvae ELBA.1... ...
CCTGTCCCCTGCCCTCTGCCCCCTGCCCTCTGCCCTCTGCCCCCTGCCCCCTGTCCTCCGGCTAAATCATTGGACGAAAGGCTGTTTTTCTGCTACAAACCAAGCTGCCATGACAAAAGTTGTTGACCTACAAGAATATCGAAAAAAATCGGTCGAGCAAAAAGGATTTGGCGCCTGGCAAAAACGTTTTGGCGAAGCCTTTGACTCGGCTACCCACCTGGCAGATCTTTCAGATAAAACGCTGTATTATATGGCCCAGCCCGGCGAGCCGAGCTCTATTGCGTACTACGAAGTCATCATGGGGGTTCTGGGTCTGGGTCCGGCGATAAAATTTCATTACCTCGCAAATGCCGATCAAATGCGGGTGGTGGATCTTCATCTTTTTTTAGCGGATCAGATACGGTTTGAAATGATGAGGCGTCTTAAATGGATCGCAGGCTTTGAGGGGCAAAACTACGGTATTCTAGAAATGGTTCAGCAGTTTGATAGCGTTAAGGAAAAATGCCGGGTAAATCCGCCGGAGCTGGCCGAATCGAACTCTGATTTTGCCGAGTACAACCAACTCACCCCGGGTGATAAAGAAGTCTTCATCCGGCGCATGCTTCAGGAAGCGCTGGAAGCGTTTAGAAAAAGACGGTAAACCTAAAGCGGACAAACCGGAAGTGAATATTGAAGTATGAATACTGAAGAATTGTTGTTATTCACCTTCGTGTATTCGTGGCTTGGTGGCGAAACCGTTTATGCAGACCCCAAAAAAATTTTCCCGGTGGAACTCGAATACCGTTCCACCGGGATATAATTCAATTCTAGGGCAAACCAGCACCTCTTTACATCCATCCCCAATGCGACGGCTGCCATGCGGTTTGAGGTTAAACTCCTCAGGGCATTATCATAGAATCCTTATTTGACCGTTCGCGTATAAAAGGATTCATCGTTCAGGTCGCCAGTCGGATTCAGCGGTTTAAGCAACTTGACGCTTTGGGGACGAACATGCCTTCTTAACACGGAGTGATTCGACCAGAATTCATCCGTATAGCTGAAAGAAAAATGCTGTCTTACAACCCGTGCAGTTACTCTGCGGGGATGTAGGGGATTTCATCACCCCACCATCCTTGACTCTCAGAATTCTGCAAATCCTGTTGCGTGGTATTTTTGTATCCGCCCCAGCTATAGAACATGTGATCATGGTTCTTATAGATGGTATCGTGTTCGTACCATTCGGCGGAACAACCAGCTAGAAAACCTACTATGATGAGTAAAAATAGAATTTTTTTCATCAACGAACCTCCTTTCTAAAGTTAAACAGAATGGAATCTGACCCATCCGACCGTTTTAACCTTGCGCCTATTATAAACACCTTAAAAAAAAAGTCCACCAAAAAAAATAAATGAACCAAATTTTTTACACAATCCCTCATCCCGGGCTGAATTTGCCACGCCTATCATCATAAGCATTCGAAATCTATTGCTATTATATAACAGCCATCAAATTGTTAAAGTCCTGCCCCAAAAGACCCGATAACAATTGCGATATCCCTCCGTGAAATCCCCCCGAACCTGGTCGGTGGAGGGCAGAATCAATTCAAATTTATTATAGTTCGCTGGGCCATCGATGCGCATCCAATGCCTTTGGGCTAACAAAAAGCAAAATAAGAACAACCTCCGGTTTGCCGGCTTTATCCTGATATGCCTCTGCGTTGCGGCTGCGGGCTGCGCATTGTCGGAGCAGAGATCTCATCCGGAAATTAAAATCAAAATCGATACGGTTACACACCCCGTGCTCATTCCACCGGATGTCGGCCTGCTTGAGCTGTTGCCGAGTGGCTTGATCCGCCAGCGGGATGATTGGAGTGCGGCAGGCCGTAAAAACCTGCAGATCGCAATATCAAATTATTTTAAAGACAACAATATCACCCTCAAACCGCTCGTCATCGATTCCACTATCGCTCAGGAAATTGCCGAGGTTCAGGCGCTTTATCGATTGGTACATAAATCCATGCGGCAGCAGACATTCAAGGCCCATGAAAGCTCGCACGCCAACCGTCGGTTTGAATATTCGGTGGGTTCCATCAACACGCTAATGAGCAAACTCGGCGCCGATGCCATGATTTTTGTCAGTGGCTATGACCGGGTTTCCCTCGCAGGACGCAAGGCTTTGATTGATCTTGCCATAGCGGATGCGGCGGGCACCATTCTTTACTACTCGGTCAAAGGTTCCATCCAGGGCAGCGACCTGCGCGACCTCGCCAGCGCTGAGTTCATGGTGCAGGAGTTGCTGGCCGGCTTTTCGAGGATCAAAGGATGAAATTAATTCTCATGCTGATCTCTGTCGGCATCCTGGTTTCCGGTTGTATTACGCCGCATGCCGTGCCGCTAAATGAGGAACTCCGCTCCGCCGAAGACGAGCAGCTGCTCTGGCGCCGGGTACAAAAAGAGCAGGAAGTCATCAACAAAAGTGGATTTTTATACCATGATCCCGCGCTTGAAAACTACCTCAACCGGATCGCCAAAAATCTTCAGGCACATTCCGTCGCACCTGATTTCGATATTCAAATTAAGGTTCTCAAAGATCCGAATTTAAATGCATTTGCCTATCCCAACGGGGTAATATACATCCACACCGGAATTTTGGCGCGCATGGATAATGAAGCCCAGCTAGCCTCGCTGCTGGCCCACGAGATGACCCACTGCACCCACCGCCATTCATTACGAATTATCCGCAGCATTAAAGACCGGCCGGCCTATGTTGCCGCCGTCCAGGATACCCTGGCAAAAATATCGGCTGTTCAAGAAGTCGCCCGCCTGCTGGGTGCAGCCGGTTCGATAGCGGCGGTCAGCGGCTACAACCGTGAGCTTGAAAATGAAGCGGATCAGGTTGGACTTGACCTGATGGCCAAAGCAAACTATGATTCTACCGAAGCCCTGAAACTGTTCGAGCACCTGAGACTGGATATTGAAACCGAGGAAATCGAGGAGCCCTTTTTTTTCGGCACCCATCCCAACATCCAGCAGCGAATCGAAAACGTCAGCGCCTGGCTGACCGCAAATGCCACGGATAAAGACACCCTGATCAAAAATACGGACGAATTTCAGGCCGGTCTGCAGCAGGTGATGCTGGTCAACGCCCGGCTGGACCTTCGCTTAGGGCGCTTTGATCTAGCCCAAAAAGCGGTGGCAAAGTACCTGGACCGAAGGCCGCATGACGCCCGGGCCAACTACCTGTTGGGCGAGATACTAAGGCAGCGCAATCATCAGGACGATGCCACCGCCGCAATCAGCTATTATAAAATGGCGATATCACTGGACCCGTCTTTCCCCGAGCCGCACCAGGCCTTGGGGCTGATGCACTACAAAAAAGGTAAAAAGCTGCTGGCGAAAAAGTTTTTCGAATCCTGCCTGCTGCTTTCACTGGATGCCGGCGACAAAGCCTATATTCAGGGATATTTGAAAAATTGCGAAACCAGCGGAGAAGAATCATGAAAAAATTAGTGCCCCTTTTAATTTGCATCCTTTTCATTTTCAGTTGCGCATCCGCAGCGCAAAAAACCAGCCTGAAGGAATTGCCGGACGCCGATTTCTCGGTGGATATCCCGGATGGATGGTGGAAACCAAATCACACCGGCAAATACCTGCTGACCAAGGACGGACCCTATCTGCAATATGTGCTCATCCAACAGCGCCCCCTGAACAAATCCTTTCGGTATACCAAGAAAAAAATCAGTGTCGGGATGCTCCCCCAGGAAGCAGCCGGCATCATTATCGACGAACTTGCATCCGATCGTTATCTTATGAACTTCAAGGTCGTTGAAAACATGCCGGCTACCGTAGGCGGGCACGCAGGATTCAAAGTCCGGTTCACCTATGAGGACAAAAACAAGTCGACCTACCAGACTCTGTTTTATGGTTTTAACAGCGGAAATTTCTTTTATAATTTACGCTATTGTGCTGCTGCGCGGCATTACTATGATAAAGACATTGCCTCTTTCGAGCACATTGTCAGCAGCTTCGAACTGGCCAAGGATTAGAGCACGTAATCTAAACAGCAACCGGTTATCACTGTCGTCAAATAATAGTCCCCTTATCCACAGCTTTGCAACCTTTGTATATCTTGGATTTTAGATTGCGGATTTTGGATTTGTGGTATCGCTGCGCTCTATCCATTTATAAAACAGATAGAATACCTCAAATCCAAATCCAAAATCCCCAATCCAAAATCTACAATCTAAAGTCCTCCCTCTGTTCATCATCAATAGGCAAGCTTGCTTCAATCGGAATGCATTTATGGCAATCACTGACCGAATCAGTGTATCGTCAGAAACTCCATCTTGCCGCCCCCGAATTCAACCATTGCATCGGCGGCAATGCTTAAACCGCTTTCTAGATATTCACGATCAATACCTGGAACAGCATAGGCGTAGAAAAGCACACTCTCGGAGGCCGGGCTGACCCGTGTTTTTTCATCGGCTCCCTGGCAGAGCACGCACACGATTTCCCGATCATCGCGCAAGACGATCTCACCCTTGCGGGTGACAAACCGGCGCCCGCCCATTCCGGCGCAGATTTCGTTTTCAGCGGCCACATCCAGGGTCAGATTCCCCTCAAAATTATTAAAATCGGCTACCGCCACCAGGATACCGGCACACATCTCTGCCATGAAATGGGCATCGACAAAAAGAGAATAGCGTGGAAACCCGCTGTTGATTGTTCGTTTGAGATGCTTGGTCAGGGGGCAGTCATGTCCGAATTGTTGAAAAAAATCAGCGTAGGTCTCAATTCGTCCGGATATCTGAGCCAGCGTTTCCCGTTTGCGCATTTTGCGCAGCAGCTTCCTTTTATAAAGGTCGAAGCCCGGCGGATTCTCGTCGTCGCGACACCCGGAGATCAATGTGAGGCCGAAGCCCACATCCGGATAGGCAGCCTGGTATTTCTGTGACATGGAAAATGCGTGATTCAAAGCGATACCCTCCTGATGTTGATTGATTGGCTATATAGTCAAATTTCGAGAAGACAGTCAAATGGTTGCCAGGATCATTGGCTGTGGTAGCGGTGCCGCATATTACAATTTTTCCGCTGAACCAGCGGCATAATAGCACTCTTTCGCTTGGGAATAACTAGCTATAAACCGGTAAACTTATTTATTCGGGGCCAAAAAATAACTAATGGCATTATTGACTCTTAATGTCAATTCCGTGACTTTTTAACAATGTCCGGGTCCGTATAACTCGCTTTAAACATTACGCGATCTTCTAACTATCCGTTATAAAGGATGAAATATTTGCAAGAAACTAATTGTAAAAAACCTGGTATGCTTTTTGCTTGAACGTATAGTTAAATTGTAAATCCCCAAAATATAAGCACAAGGAGACTGAGTTATGTTCAAAAAGTTTTTAGTTTTAATCGCGTTGGGAATCTTTATTGTTAGCTGTGCCGCAGTGCCGACCAAAACCGCCACCCCCCCACCACCCCAGGAAGTTGTGGTAAAAGTTCAGGCAGCGGATCCGACAAATGTCAGTGTTAAGAAAGAGGAGCCTAAGGTAGATCGGGTCAACAAATCCATGGAAGTGCCCAATCCCGAAGGCCGCCTTTCGCAGCTTTCTTTTATTTCAAAGGACAAGGCCTTTGTCAAAATTTTCTCGGGACTTTCGGTAGCCGATGTCACCCGTTTGTGGAACGATCTTGTGGTTCTGGAGAACAATACCGCGATTCGGGACGTGAACCTTTTTATCAACTCCCCCGGCGGCGATGCATTTTCAGGCCTGGCCCTGGCTGACCAGATCGAACGTGCTCGCAGAAAAGGCTTTAAAATCACAGCCCATGCCTCCGGCATTATTGCCAGCGCTGCCGTACCGGTATTTGCTGTTTGCGATGTCCGCCTGGCCGCACCGGGAACCATTTTCATGGTGCATGAAGCGGCTTTGTGGAAATGGCCGGGGCGTGAAACCGCTTCCGATATCAGATCCCAGAATGAATTGATGCATCTGCTGCGGGATCGCTACATTGGAAAACTTGTCGACAATTCCAAACTGAACAAGTTAAAGTGGGAAGAGCTTGAGAAAAAAACCACTTGGTTCAGTGCCAATAAAGCACTGAATTGGGGACTGGTGGACAGTATAGAATAATCCAATCGGGTAACAGTTAGCAATAGACAAACTTCGTGCCGAACTGACTCAAGCTGCTCTCCTTATAGATAAGCGGATCTGGACCCTGGTGCACCGGAGTTTAATGCAGCACAAAGGCCGTTGAAGTTATGATACTTCAACGGCCTTAAGTCTTTAGAGGCGATATATCCGTCGTCAAAGTGAAATTTCACTATCCGATGTCTATATCTCACTGACTATTTTGGATTTTAGATTTCGGATTTCGGATCGGTGGAATCGCTTCGCTCTATCCATTAATAAAACAGATAGAATACCTCAAATCCAAAATCCCAATTCCAAAATCCAAAATCTATCCGTACTTGATCATCGATATGATAACTTGTCTCAAACGGAATGTATTTATGACAAGCGCTATACCGAAAGTGAATTAGGGAAATATTTTCCCGGGATTTAAAATTCCGTTGGGATCGAACACCGATTTAATCTGCCGCATCCACTGCAGGCTGGATCCATGCTCGGCAACCATATATTTTCTTTTTCCCAGCCCGATGCCATGCTCGCCGGTGGCCGTACCACCCAGTTCCAGGGTTTTGTCAACCAAACGGTCCACGATCTCTTCGATCTGACCCCACAGTTTCCAATCGGCTTTCTTGCAGAGAATGTTCAAATGGATATTCCCGTTACCGGCGTGGCTGATATAATACGTTTTCAGATTGGTACCGGCCATCTCTTGATTGATGGCATCGATTACCTCTGAATAGGCGGTAATGGGCACCGCCGTGTCCATGACCTTAATGCGTTCTTCCGGGTGATTGCGTACGATCATTTCTCCCAGATCATGCCGAGCCTGGAAGATGCGGTCGCGTTCGGCTCTGCCGAGCCCCGGCTGGAAACTGCGGCAGCCTTGTTCACCGCAGATATCTTCTGCCATTTGCAGTATTTCCGCCAGCTGGCTCGTGGTGGAGCCGTGAAACTCCATGAAAATGGTCGGCAAAATATCTAAATCCAGGCTTGCTTCGCGGTTCATCAGTTCGACACATTCCGGTCCCAGCAGTTCCAGGGCGGCCGGATTCAGCCCGCCGCGGATAATTTCAAAGACCGCCCGGCCGGCCTTGGCGATTGATGGAAAGTTGGCAACGGCAGCCGAGTACTCGGCCGGCAGCCCGGCCAGGCGCACGGTCGCCCCAACCACAACCCCCAGGGTTCCTTCGGAGCCGACAAACAGTCTGATCAGATCATAGCCCGAAGACGTTTTGCTGGCCCGGGTGCCCATTTCGATGATTTCGCCATTGGCCAGGGCAACGGATAATTTGAGCACATAGTCCTTGGTGGACCCGTAATAGATAGTGCGCGTCCCACTGGCATTATTGGCAATCATGCCGCCCAGGGTGGCCCGTGCACCGGGATCAGGCGGGAAAAACAGTCCGGTGTGTTTAAGCTTTTCGTTTAAATCCTGATACACCAACCCGGGCTCCACGTCGGCCTGAAAATCCTCTTCCCGGAGCGCCAGGATGCGATTCATTTCTGAAAAATCAAGCACCAGACCCCCTTTAAGGGGAATCGGATTGCCCTCCAGACTGGAACCGGAACCCCAGCCGGTTATCGGAATCATATTCGCATTGGCGTACTTGAGAATTTCGGCAACTTCGGATGGTGAAATCGGCCAGATAACCGCCTCCGGCCGATGGGGTGGATGACTCGACTGGTCCCGGGCATGCAAATCCAGCACCGATTCCCCGGCTGAAAACCGATCCGAAGCCACCATGGCCTGTAGATGTTCAATATGGGTTTGATTGATCGAATTGAATTCCAAATTAGCCTCCTTGTCTCAAATAGCTCAGTCACCCATACAAAGAGATGACAGATTTTATGAAAATTACCGGTTTAAATAAAAAAATGAAAATTCCAAGCACCAAAAACCAAATCTCAAACAAATCCCAATGACCGAAATTCAAAATTCGAAACCATGCTGCTCGGCCCTGAGTTCAACACCTCAAAGCGCTCCGCAGGCCAAATGAATGATCCCCAATACAGACGTGTCCAAAACTGTCGTCACCGTAAACCTGACTTATCGATGGAATGCAAAACAATGTTGGTGAATGTTTCGGTCATTGGATATTGAATTTTGGGATTTATTTGTATTTTGGTGCTTGATATTTGAGATTTTAGCAACTCGTAATATTTTTCTTTCGAATGGCACAGAATTGATATCGAAGCGAGCCCGCCTTGTGTTATGGGTTAAACGTCCTGTTGCTTTACACCATTAATTCCGGTCAGAAAAGGATTTTGTTCTCTGATATATAAATAAGATAAATCCGGCATCGGATTAATTCTTGACTTCACAAGATATCCTATATAGTAAATAAGCTTGTTATAAAAAATGAATCATCTTCAGCGGCAATCGACACGCACTCTTCAGGAGAGTAGGATCCGTCCGGGGACCCGTTTTAACTAGCGGGCCTAAAACCAATAAAAAGGGGATTTTAAGATTGTAAAAAATTATTCAAAAGGTTCCAGCTTGAAGTATTGGAGTGCTGGAGTACTGGGGTATTAAAAGAGAACATCTAAACTTCAGCCAATTCTCCAATTAATATTTAATCGACGAAGGGAGGAATAGCCATGAGCCAGAAAAGAAAAACAAATAAGAGCATCGATCGCAGAACCTTTCTAAAAATTTCCGGGGCCGCCGGCATCGGGGTGGCGGCGTCTACATTTGGCGTTCCCATGCTGCTGCGCGCGGCACCCCCCACGATCAAAATCGGATCTGTCCAACCGGCCACCGGACCGCTGGCCGTCATCGGCGTAGGCCAGCGCCGGGGCAATCAACTGGCGGTTGATTATATCAACGCCATGGGCGGCATTAAATCCATGGACGGTGCCAAGCTGGAATTGCTGCTGGGGGACAGTGAAAGCAAACCCGAGGTGGGGCGCTCGGAGGCCGACCGCCTGATTAACGGGGGCGCGGCGGTGATGACCGGTCCTTTTCAAAGCGGCGTGGCTCTGGCCATATCCACCCTGTGCGAACAGCGCCAGGTGCCGTTTATCATGGACGTGGCGGCCTTGGACAAAGTTACCGCCAAAGGTAAAAAATTTACCTTCCGTGTTTTTATCACCGTCTCCGGATTGCTCAACGGGGCCATCAAATATCTGAAAATGGTCACCGATATGAAGGGTGTCATGCCCAAGCGCGCCGTGGTAACAAACACGGCTGATGCCTTCGGCAAAGGAATGTCGGGTGGGTTCGTCAAGTTTATGGAAAAATCCGGCCTGCCCATCGAAATTGTGGATCGGGTTCAATACCCGCTGGGGATTCACGATCTTTCCGCTGAAGTCGCCCGCATAAAAGCCGCCAAACCGGATATCCTGTTCCCGGTTTCCCGACCCGGCGATGGAATTCTCCTGACCCGAGAGCTTTACAAACAACGGGTCGAATTGATGGGCATTTATGGCCCCGGCTCCCCGGGCTGGTATGAGCCGGACGTCATCAAGGATCTGGATAAACTGATCTACTATGTCATGGTTAATGTGCCCTGGATCAACCCCGAAAGTGCGGTTTATCAACAGGCCAATGCCGCCTTCCAGAAAGCCCACAACCGCTATCTGGATACGAATAGCGCCTACGCCTATACCGGCATCCTGGTCATTGCCGATATCCTGGAACGGGCCGCCTCGACCGATCCTCAAAAAATATTGACTGCCACGCGCCAGACCAATTATAAAAATCATCCCGTGGTCGGCGGCCCCATTCAGTTTGACGAAAAAGGCGACAATACCGGCGCCCTGACAGCTCTGATTCAGGTCCAGCCGGATACCGATCTGCTCAAACGGATAAAAATCGTCGCACCCCAGGAGTTTGCCCAATCAGACAAAATTGTCTTTCCGGCACCGCAGTTGTGGGAACGAGCATAGGAATGGATTCGAATTTAGCGATTCAACTGAGTATCCAGGGGATATTGTTGGGAGGGATCTATGGCTTGATCGCCATCGGTCTCTCCCTGATTTTTGGCGTTATGGGGGTCATCAATTTTGCCCACGGACAGATGATGGTCATGGCCATGTATGTCTCCTATTGGATCTTCACCCTGCTTGGCATCGACCCTTATCTTTCGCTGGTGATCGTGGCGGCCGTCATATTTGTGCTGGGGTATCTGATTCAAGCCTCAGTGGTTAACCGCATCCTCGATTTTCCCGAAGCCATGCAGGTACTGCCGCTGGTTTCAGTGGGCCTGATTCTGGAAAATCTGGCCCTCTTGCTCTGGGGGCCGGATCACCGCAGCCCGCAGACCGCCCTGAGCCTGAAAACATTGTGGATCGACCAGATCATGATCGACGTCTCCCGGCTGATTGCCTTCGGGCTGGCCATTTTAATAACCATCCTGATATTTATCTTTTTGAAAAAAACCACAACCGGCAAACGCATCCGGGCTGCATCCGACAATCGCACCGGAGCGATCCTCGTAGGCATCGATGTCGACCGCATTCACAACGCGGCCTTTGCTCTGGGAGCCGCCACGACCGCGGCCGCCGGAGTGCTGCTGGTGCCGCTGATGCCGATTTCGCCCCATATGGGCCACGATTTTACGTTAACAGCGTTTATCGTGGTCATCCTAGGCGGTATGGGCAATTTAATCGGCGCCCTGGTCGGCGGCCTCATCCTGGGGCTGGCCGAATCGGTCTCGACCCTGTGGCTGCCGGCAACACTGAAACACGCGGTCAGTTTCAGTATTTTGATCATCATCATGCTTTTTCGACCTCAGGGACTCTTCGGGGGGAAAAAATGACGCGACTGTATCTGCTGCTTTCCGCCGTTTTTGCGATCCTGCTGCTGCTGCCCCTGTTTCTGGACAATTACGCCCTGGGAATTTTCGTGATGATCTTCTACTGGGCCTATGTTGGCCAGTCCTGGAATGTGCTGACCGGCTACACCGGACATATTTCCCTGGGCCATGCGCTGTACATCGGCATCGGGGCCTACGCCACCACCTACCTGGCGCAAACGTTCGGCTTGACCCCCTGGGTCGGCATGTTCATCGGCGGCCTATTGGCCGCCGTCATTGCTCTGTTTCTCGGATTCCTGGGATTTCGCTTTGGCATCAGAGGCGTTTATTTCGTGATCATGACCATCGCATTTGCCGAAATAACGCGCCTGGCAGTATCCCACATCGAGGCTCTGGGGTCTTTTACGGGCATTTTTCTGGACTTTGACCCGTCTTTTTTTAATTTCCAGTTCAGCGGCAATGTCCCTTATTATTATATCGCTCTGGGTTACATGGTGGCCTCGCTGATTGCAGTGCGTCTGATTGAAACCTCCAAGCTGGGCCGTTTTATCGTCGCGATTCGGGAAGATGAAGATGCCGCCCAATCTTTGGGGGTCAATACTTTCCGGTACAATATGATGGCCATCGCCATCAGTGCGTTTATGACATCGCTGGCCGGTGCATTTTATGCCAATTACATTTTTTACCTGCACCCCAATACGATGTTCGGGATGTCGACCAGCATCGAGCTTATCCTGCGGCCCATTGTCGGCGGGTTGGGAACCCTGTTCGGACCGGTCGTCGGATCATTTATTTTAACCCCTCTGTCGGAAATTTCACGGGCCTATTTTGCCAGGGGCGGCCTGGAAGGCCTGCATCTGGTCCTCTACGGCGTGCTGGCCATACTGGTGGTTCTTTTCATGCCCAAGGGGATTATTGTGTACGTTAAACTGCTGTTAAAGCCGATATTGCAGCCGGCGCAAAACGTGGAAACGTCTCTGAAAAAGCGAATATCGAATATCGAATAATGCAGGTCGAAGGTCGGTATGATGCTGCTAAGCGATTAACCTCAAGCGCAGCGCTCCTAAAGTGAAACGCTCAGCCAACATAATTACTATTCAGGTGTTATAAAGGCATAGGCCACAATATCGGAAACCGAAGAAGCAAATTGTCCTAGAGGAATTCCGTGAGCATATTATCAGCCAACAAAATTACCAAACATTTCGGCGGTTTGACAGCCGTGGGCAATCTTTCCTTCGAATTGCTGGAAAACGAGGTGCTGGCTTTGATTGGTCCGAACGGGGCCGGCAAAACCACTGTTTTCAACTGCCTGAGCGGTTTTATACCGCCGGACGCGGGAGAGGTATATTTCGAAGAAAAACCGCTACACGGACTCCAGCCCTATCAAGTCTGCCAGTTGGGCGTAGCCCGCACCTTCCAGATCGTTAAACCGTTCCTGACCATTTCCGTGCTTGACAATGTCATGGTGGGTGCCCTGGCCCGGGAGAAATCGACGGCCAATGCCCAAAAAGCCGCCCTGGAAATCATCGAATTCATGGGCCTGTCAAACTGGACTCAAAAAGAGGCCCAAGGATTGCCGCTGCCCTTGCGCAAAAGGCTTGAACTGGCCAGGGCTCTGGCCACCCAGCCGAAAGTGCTGCTTCTGGACGAAGTCATGGCCGGCCTGAACCCGACCGAGGTCGATGAGTTGATCACACTTCTAAAACAAGTCAATCGGCAGGGCATCAGTATATTGCTGATCGAGCACGTCATGCGCGGTGTTATGGCCCTTTCCCAAAGAGTGATCGTGATCAGCTACGGGGTCAAAATCGCGGAGGGCAAACCGGATGAAATTGTCGAGAACAAAGAAGTAATCGAAGCCTATCTGGGTAAGGAGTTTCTGAGTGCTCAAAGTCGAGAAAATTGATGTTTATTATGGAGATCTGCAGGCCCTGAGAGACGTCAGCATCGACGTCGAGCCGGGAGAAGTGGTCTCGGTTATCGGATCCAATGGTGCCGGCAAATCTTCTCTTCTGAAAACCATATCGGGAATTTTGCGACCACGCCGGGGGACCATTTCCCTGGACGGCAGCGATATCTCCCATGCCAAATCATCGCGCATCGTCAAAAAGGGTATCAGCCATGTTCCGGAGGGCCGGCAGATCTTTCCGACCATGACGGTGTTGGAAAACCTGGAAATGGGGGCCCAGTTTCCCCGCACGAAAGAAGTGCAGCATGAAACGCTTCAACAGGTATTTGCCTATTTTCCCAGGTTGAAAGAGCGGCTCGGTCAAAAAGCCGGAACTTTGAGCGGAGGCGAGCAGCAGATGTTGGCCATGGGACGCGGTCTGATGTCATTACCTACACTCATGATGCTCGATGAACCATCACTCGGTCTGGCCCCGGTTCTGGTCGACACAATTTTTGAAATCATCAAAAAAATCAACCGGCAAGGCACCGCGATCCTGCTGATCGAACAAAACGTCTTCCACTCGCTTAAAATTTCCACCCGGGGCTACGTCCTCGAAAACGGACAGGTTGCGTTGAGCGGAACCGGTCCGCAACTGCTGGAGAATCCGCACATTCGCAAGACGTATCTGGGGCTGTAGACGAGGATACGAGGATACGGGGTGCGGGGTGCGGGGTGCGGGGTGCGGGGTACGGGGTGCGGGGTGCGGGGTACGGG
>Ga0209678_1000451_pt1 | contig 13530 bp, 9 predicted proteins | sample WorMetilvaeELBA1_FD_187404 | JGI IMG/M metagenome (GOLD analysis project Ga0209678, IMG submission 187404) | Marine gutless worms symbiont microbial communities from Max Planck institute for Marine Microbiology, Germany - Olavius ilvae ELBA.1... ...
TTTAGAGAAAACGCTGCTAAATATTGATTTGCTATTGTTCGCCATCGTTTTGAACGGCAGTAATTTAATGAGTGATAATTAGCGGCCGGGCTAACTGGAAAAACGGCCACTTTTCGTTCAGGCACTAATTAGTTATTAATCTCTTTAGATCACGGACAAAAACCAGCATCCAACATCCAGTATCAAGCCTCCGGTTTTAATACCAAAAAATATAATTTCCCCGGATGTTTAAGGTGGCCTGCGGCAATTTCCGCGTAGGGCCCGTTGCCCCAGAAAATATCCGCCCGGCCCGGCCCTCGAATCGCGCCACCGGTATCCTGATTCATGGCGAACCGGGTAAAGCGCTGCCAGCTTTGAATATTGCCGGCACTATCGACAATCGGCATTTCAGCTTCGATAAAGCAAAGGGCGCTTTTCGGGAAAATGCGGCGATCCAGCGCAATCGATCTTCCCGGGGTTAATTTGACATTAATATTGCCCAAGGGGCCGTCCGGCTCGATATTAAAAAAAACGTAGCTGGGATTATAGTTGAAAACCTCCTCAATTTCATCCGGATGCTGGTCCAGATATTCCCGGATTTTTTGCATGGACATTTCTTCCACGGTTATTTTTTCATTGTCGATTAAAAGCTTGCCGATACTGCGATAGGGCCTGCCGTTGGAGGTATTGTAATGAACGTTTAATACGTCCCCGCTATCAAGGTATACCTTGCCGGAACCCTGGATCTGCAGGAAAAATATGTCAACCGGATCTTCAACCCAGGCCAAAACTTCCGTCGAGCTTTTCAGGGCCCCACCGGAATCTATTTCCTTGCGATCATAGTAGGGCAGTACTTTTTGTTGTGTGTAGCGGGCGATTATGCTTTCGCCGGCGTATTTCTCCTTGAAGAGCGAAAGGTCGATTCTGATTAAATCCGGCGGACGGGCATAAATCGGAAATCGATATTTTTCGCTGGGCGTGAGTCTACCCCTTAAGTGAGGCTCATAATACCCGGTATATAACACTTCACCCTTGCCGTTGCGGCCGATGGAGCGATAAACCCGATATTTAGATTGAATAAATTGTTTGAGTTCGGCGGCGGTCGGACGGGATTGTACAAACTCCAGAAAACTCTGCATCGAACGGCGCATGTGCTCAGTCGTGTAGCTATCCCGACCGAAGATAAATTGCTGGTCGATGGGAATTTTTTCGAGATATGACAGACTTTTTTGCAGGCTATGCGCGAGACCGTCATAGATCATGTCATCTGCAAAGTCCGGTAATGACCGATCCGTAATCATTTCCATCACAGCATCTTCATCAGGTGCCGGGGTGGGCAGCGGGCAACCGGATATCCAGATGGCAAGCACCATGGCCAAAATTGCATAAGAAAATGCGGTCGGAATTTTTATTGTTTTCATTTGCGCACGAATCTTCCCAACCCGGACAAGCCGGAAATGAAAATTGAATATTGAAGACTGAATATTTGTGGTTCGCCTCGACTCGACTGCCGCTCGACAGGCTCAGGCCCCGAGCAAGTCGAGGGGAGCTCGTCGCAGGTCGGCGGATCTATTTTATTCTATCGTCACCGTCAGAACAGCTAAAATCAGATTAACTGATACCTAGCCGGTATAAAGTTGCATTCATGAATTATGTTGGCTCTCTTTTATACGCTCCGCTTTTGCCGCCCGATTTTTCGAGCAACCGCATTTCGGATATGGTCATTTCGCGGTCATATGATTTGCACATGTCATAAATCGTCAAAGCGGCTGCCGACACGGCTGTCAGGGCTTCCATTTCAACGCCGGTTTGATCGATCGTGCGTGCGGAAGCTTCAATGGCGATACTATGACTGCTCTCATCCGGCTTGAAATCAACCTGCACATGGGTGAGACTCAAAGGGTGGCACATGGGAATCAGCTCGGATGTTTTTTTGGCAGCCATGATACCGGCAATTCGGGCGGTTTCCAAAACATTACCCTTTTTAACTTTTTGATCGCCGATCAATTTTAATGTCTCAGGTTTCATAATCACCTTGCCGCCGGCAACTGCGACGCGCACCGAGGGTTGCTTATCGGTAACATCCACCATGCGGACCCGCCCTTTATCATCGATATGAGTAAATCTGGACATGATAATTCCTTAGAATGAATAATGAATAATGATAAATGAATAATTGTGGAAGTCGCTGCGCTCCGTCGATTCAATTTATTGCAAGATACTAATTTGAAAAATTTTTTCTGATAGTTCATACCTTAGACCTTCCACCTTTCCATATCTATCAAACAGATTTCGCTACCCCATACGCCATGCCCCTTGCGCTATGCTCAACGCGCCATGCGCCCGCCCCCTGCCCTATTCCCTTTGCTCTCTGCCCTTGGCCGCCATCTCCTGGGCCTTTGCCAGATCCTCCGGCGTGTTAATGTTGAAAAAGGATGCCAACTCCGGATCTTTAGAGCGCAGCACGGATTCAGGAATTTTTTTAAGCCGATGATTACTCAGAGCTCGTTGAATTTTGAGTTTGTTTTGTTTGATATGATGTTCGGCCGTATCCAGACAGCGTTTTGAATAGATAGCACAAAGCGGCTCCATCCCGGCCGCGGTTTCGGGCATGATGATGTCGGTTGTCCGGTCAATATTTTCGAGGAGAACTTCAACCAGTTCTTTTTTTAGAAATGGTGTGTCACAGGCCGAAAAAAATGCGAACTGATGCTTCAGGTAAAACAGACCGGTATGGATACCCGTCAGCGAGCTGCGGACCGGTAAAATATCACTGACGATCATTAAATCCCACTCAACAAACTGCAGCGGGTCGTTGGTCACCAAAATTATTTCATTGAACAGCTCTGAAAAAATTGTGTACAGTCGATCCAGAATGCGCTTGCCGTCTACTTTGATGAAAGCTTTATTCTGACCGTTAAAGCGGGTGCTCAAACCGCCGGAGAGTATAACACCGGTGCATTGATGGACCATTATTAAGACTCATTCATTTATGAATCGGTTAAATTAAGTGCTTCAAATTAGCGGACTATTTTCTGACGATCGTTAAGATTCCAACATAGGGAAAATGATCGTCAAAAGCAAGATAAACCCGGACATACGAATCATACATCAAATATTTAAGCATTAGCACAGAAAGGCAGTGTAATATGCTAAAATTCCAAACCTCAAGCATCAAATTTCAAATAAATCCCAAATTTCAATATTCACTAACCAAACAAGGGAAATTAATGGGAATTTTTTGCCGACCATGATCCATCAACAACGATCTTCTTGGGCAGAGCAGTAGGATAATTGTTTGTTTGGAATTTTGAATTTGGTGATTGAGATTTATTTGAGATTTGTTTATTGGTTATTGGAATTTCTATCGTTTGGATCTTGATGCTAGAACTAAACATCATGTTCCTAGCAAATGATCGAGGACAGAAAACGGTAGACAGATGAGAAAGGAATATCATGGGTACCCACGAACATAAAAAACATGCGCCGCGCAGTGTCTCCATCGGGATCATTACCGTGTCGACCACCCGGTCGCTGGCGGATGATGCCAGCGGCAATTGGATCAGTGAGCAGGCCCGCCAAGAAGGACACAGGATCAACTACCATCAGGTAGTTACCGACGATGCCGAGCTGATTGCCGCCACAGTGCGAGATGTCATTCAAAATGAGCGGCCAAAGGTGATTTTGATGAACGGCGGCACCGGCATTACCAAAAATGACGTTACGATTGAAGCCGTAAGTCCCATGTTTAGCAAAACCCTGACCGGATTTGGCCCCCTGTTTGCCAAGTTGAGTTTTGACGATATTGGATCGGCCGCTTTTTTATCGCGTGCCACGGCCGGTATCATCGAGGGTACGGTAGTTTTTTGCCTGCCGGGCAGCCTGAAGGCTTGCCAACTTGCCTGCCGGGAATTGATTTTTTCAGAGTTGGGGCATCTGGTGAAGCATTTGATGGACTAGTTGGGGCGAATTAAACCGATCCTTACTACCAACCGCGTCATTCCATTTGAAAAAATGGCTGTGATCCGTTGTACTTCACGTAATTGCATGAATATTGGATATGGATCTAATTCAGGAATTGAGGGATTGAGGGATTAAAGGAAGCCTATCTCATTTAATTTATTGAATTTATCCTTTAATCTCCCAATTCTTCAATTATAGGACATTGACCACTACCATGGTCTCATCGTCCTTTCTTTCGGCCAAGCCGCGGAATTTTTCCAATGCGTCATACACTGCATCCAATATTTGTTTAGCTGATCTCGTGTGATTCTCTTTTATGACCATTTGCAGACGTTCATTGCCGAAATGCTCATTTTCCGGATTGCAGGCTTCCTTGATGCCGTCGGTTCCGATTAAAATAATTTGTCCCGACTGAAGGGGAATATTCGCTTCTTCGAAAATCCAATCTTTCATTACGCCCAACGGCACTCCTTCGCCGCCGAGTATGGCGCAGGTATCTGTGGCGGGACTATAGGAAAGTGCCGATTCATGGCCGGCATGCACCCAGCGAAAGCATTTTTCTTTCAGATCGATTTCACTGTAAAACATGGTAATAAACAGGTTGAGTGCTTCGATGTCCTGGACGAGACGTTTGTTGACATCGGATACGATCGCAACACCGTTGTCGGGACTAAGAATTCGCTCACGAAAACAGGCACGGACTGAGGTCATTAAAATGGCGGCAGAAATACCGTGTCCAATGACATCGGCCACCACAATTCCGATCTTTTCCTGCCCCCATTCCTCTGGATTGATAAAATCATAATAATCGCCGCCGGTCTCATCACAGGAGATGCTTTTGCCGGCAATGTCATAGCCATCGACCTGGGGCTCGGATTTCGGCATCAGCATTTGCTGGAGTTTGCTGGCCTTGGTCAAATGGCTTTGAAAGTTTTTCAGTTGGGTGTGGTCGGTCGTAATTTTTTGATACTCGTCAATTCCACTTTGAATTGCGTCGCCCAGGATTTCGGCCGGACAAGGTTTGGGATGAAATTTGTAGATGCTGCCTTCGTTTACCGCCTTAATGGCGGTGGTCATGTCGGCTGAACCCGTTAACATCATTCGGATTGTATCCGGGTCGCTCTGTTTGACCCGGCGCAGAAAATCAATTCCATTCATGCCCGGCATCATGTAATCGGAAACCACCACGGCATAGGGGCCGTTTTTTTCGACTTTTTTGACGGCCTCCTCGCCGTTGACTGCCGTCTCGACTCGAAATTTATTTCGCAACTGACGCTTAAGGCCAGCCAGCAGCATTTCATCGTCATCGACTAATAGGATCTTGGTCCTCATCATTATCCATTCCTTTCGGCATATTCTATACAGATCCGGCGCCATTCAGGGATTCGATCTGCTATTCCCAGCTGGTCCAGATATTCATTGTCATATTGTAACTCCGGTTGCTGATCTTCCGGGGATTCTTCTTCGTGATCCAGCGCATTGGCAACATGCACAACCGTCAACAGTCCCAATTGGGAGGCCGCACTTTTTGACGGACAGTGGTGAAAGGCAATGGCTTCTATTATCGGATTTTCCAAATTCCACAATCCCATCAAGTAGGCGCCGATCTCCGCATGGCTGGTACCGAAAATCGCATATTCCAACTCCCACAATTCTTGGTCTGAATGGCGCGATTCGGCCAGCACCTTCTGATAGGTGTCCTTGAAGTTAGTTGCCAGAATGAGCTTGCCCAAATCGTGCAGCAAGCCGGCCATCAAAGAATAATTTATCAACTCCGCTTGCATCTTTTCAAACTTGACAATTGCTTTGGCATACGAACTGACTGAGATGCTATGATCAAAAACTTTATCAATATCAAACCAGGAATATTCTCTTTGACTGAATTCCGAGAAAATTTTTACTGACAGAACCAAGGATTTGATGGCATCCAGGCCCAGCAGCATGACGGCCTGCTGGGGGTTGCCTATTCTTTGCGGAAGCCCGAAAAAAACAGAATTGACCACCTGCAAAATTTTAGCGGTCATGCTGACATCTTTGCCAATGATGGTTGCCACATTTTTAATCGAAGGATCATCTGATTGCATCTCGGCCATAATTTCGGTGTAGATGGAGGGCAGGCTGGGAAGAGATTCGATCTGCGAGACTATTTTTTTTATGGAACCATCGGACAGGATATCCCGCAGGGCAAACAGTTTGGACAGGGTTTGTTTTAGTAGTTCAACATCACACGGTTTGGAAAGACATTGGTGGGCATATTGAATGGATTGGATCGTGGTTTCCTGCTCGACATGGCCCGAAAGGATGAGCCGGACGATATGGGGATGACGCTTTTTAACCTGCGCCAGCAGCTGAGATCCATCCATCTCCGGCATTTTCATGTCGGAAATGATGACATCCATGGGATTGCGGTCCAGGATTTGCAGTGCTTCGGCCGCGCTGGTCGCAAAGGTGATATCCCACACATTGCGCATTTTGCGGAGCGTACGCTGCAAGCCATTTAACACCAATGGCTCATCATCCACAAACAGTATCCGTTTTTTTATGGCGTCATTCATTTTCGTTTGGTTCAGCTCCAAGCGGCAGCCCGACAATAAACGTCGTTCCCTGGCCCACCTGGCTTTCCAGGTGCAGGGTACCCTTGTGTTTGTCAACAATAACGGAATGGGATATGGCCAATCCCTGGCCGGAACCCTTGCCGGGCCCCTTGGTGGTAAAAAACAGGTCAAATATTTTATGGCGGATATCTTCCGGGATACCGGCCCCGTTATCACTGATCCGGATTTTAGCCCAACAGTCTTCCTGATAGGTGCTGATCCGAATGATGCCCGATTCAGCAGACGCATTTCCGTTCGCTTCGGCAATGGCATGGGCGGCATTGACGATCATATTTAATATTACCTGATTCAATTCGGCCCTGAAACAGGGGACGTCGGGCAATGATGCGTCAAAATCGGTTTCCATTTGGGCGACATATTTCCATTCGTTCCGCGTAATGGTAATTGTTTTTTTAATTTCCGAGTTAATGTCAGTCGGTTCTCTGGTAATCATTCCCGGATGGGAAAATATTTTCATGGCCTGAACGATCTTTGTAATGCGATCGACACCCTTGAGAGTATGCTGCAGGGCGACTGGAATTTCCTCTTCGAGGTAGGCTAGATCCAGATCCCGGATGCGCGTTTCAGCCCCGGCGATCAGTTCTTCGGTTAGGGAGTTCAATTTGGCTTTCTCTATCAAATTTTCATATTCTCTGATGACTTGAATCAAGTCTTCATAGGCATCCTGGAAAAAGCGGGTGTTGTCTCCCACGAATTGAGTTGGTGTATTAATTTCATGGGCAATTCCGGATGCCAGTTGCCCGATGGCTTCCATTTTCTGCGACTGCTGAAGCTGATTTTCCAGCTTTTTGCGATCTGTTATATCAGCTCCGATGATGGTCGAACCCAAAATACTGTCATCATTGCCGTTTACATGATTAATGGTCATGCCTAGATATCGATCTTCACCGTCCAACCGCTGGAACCGAATATCGTCCACCCGGACCGGCCCGCTGGCAGTTCGGCTCTCAGCCACGCCACCGGCAATTTTATCCCACTCCCAGGCAACACCGCATTGCTCAAGGGGCAGTCCCTTAACATCGGATTGATTTTTACCGAATAATTTTTCGGCATTTGAATTCCACAGGACAATCCGATTATCCTTCGAAAGACCGATTATTATTGTCGGCAGCGACGAGATCAATTGGTTGATCTCGTTTTGACCCTTTTCAGGGGGAGTTTCGGCATTTTGGCGCTTGCCGGTGACGGAGTTCAGTTTTTCAGGGGAAATCTCAGGTTCAGGCGCTTGTCTTTGCATAATCATTTCCATACGATCCCAAATGTAAAAAAAGATTTCAGGTTTGATACTCAACCGGATATTCAGATGCCATTAATTTTTCGCAATTGTGAAAAGGAGGGCCAAGAATCATGAATATTTAGGGCAATTCTCCGGGTATGCCTTAAATTCGTTGCGAAATAAATAGTCCACTAATTTATAATCATCATCATAAATCGGTGGATGCAGACACTAATATTTCATCGGCAATTTATGAGGATTCTTTAATGTCTTTTTGGATGTCCGGAAGATGGAATTTAAGAATATTTTCCTTGTTCCAAGCCGCCGGACACCGAACCGGCGGTGCGATGGATAAATGAGTTTTATTGGTTGAATTTTTAATATGAGCCGGATAAAACGGAGTTGCACCCCAGGTGCGTCTTTATTTTTGTTTTTTGATGGATTTCTTACAGCCAGCGGGAAGGGATAGTTGAGGATGGGAACGGATTTTTCAGGAAAAGCGGTGATCGTTACCGGGGCATCCCGCGGCATCGGCCGGGAGATCGCCCGGCAGTTTGCTGCACGGGGCGCTGTTGTCATTGTGCATTACCATAAAAATCGGGATGCGGCCGAGCAAACCATCACCACACTTGCCGGCACGTCGCATATTATTGTTCAGGCGGATTTATCCGATGCGACGGCCGTTGGGAAAATGGCAGACAAAGCAGTCAGTGGAATGGGACGAATCGATGTGCTGGTCAACAATGCCGGGATCTATGAATATCATCCGGTTGCCACGGCAACCTTTGAAGACTGGCATGACAGCTGGCAGAAAACCATTTCGACCAATCTCATGGGGCCGGCCCATCTGTCATTTCATGTGGCCCGCCATATGATAAAAAGCGGCGGCGGGAAAATCATCAACATCACCTCACGCGGTGCTTTTCGCGGCGAACCTGATGCCCCGGCCTACGGCGCCAGCAAGGCCGGACTCAATGCCTTCAGTCAATCCATGGCCCAGGCCCTGGCTCCTCACAACATCTTCATGTATGCGGTTGCTCCCGGGTTTGTGGAAACAGATATGACGAATTCCCTGCTCTCCGGTCCGGCAGGCGATGCCATTCGAGGTCAGAGTCCGCTGGAGCGCGTGGCCCGTCCGGAAGAGGTTGCCCGCGTGGTGTTGTTTCTGGCGGCCGAGGGTACCGATTTTCTGACCGGCTGCATCATCGATGTCAACGGCGCTTCCTACCTGCGAACCTAAGCGGCCTTGCCATCTTTTTATTGATCCGTTCGGATTGTAAGCACAAGGCCTCGAGTCTATCTTCAATTATTTGTGGGTATGGGCTTCCGTCGGTTTCGATTGCCAGAAAAGGCAGATTATTCACATCGTGATATTTTTTTTTGTAATTCGGGTCCTTCGATGCACGCACTTTTCCATCCACAGTCATCTCTGCACTTAGCAATGCCTCAGCCACCCGTGATGGTAAGCAGCCAAACGGCCCAATGGATATTATGGCCGATACCGAATGCAGAATCTGCCTTAGCGCTAAACCGGTTGTCAACATCGCTTCACCGCAGAACCGTTTATTCATAAGATGGGCAGCATGCCCGACAGTTTTTGGTATATCAATCATTTCTCTCGTATACAGTCCGGATTTTTCAAATATTCGCTTGAGTCTCCATTCTTGAAAAAATTGCCACCAGCACCGAATATACAAAGAAATATTTTTTTTGAAACCAAGATTCCTATTCGATGATAATTTATGTCTTAAAATGTAATTTGCATAGGATAAAAATTCTGTTATCGGTGCAGTTCTGACAACGATATTTCGTCTAGCTAATCTTTCAATCAACTTTTGCCTCGACATCCGGTCGTGCCTCACATAAACTTCACCAACCAATGCAATTTTGTTTGCTTTGGCATAGGGTGCCTTTAGCGGTATTTTTTTTATTTGCGCCATGCTGCGATTGATTTGTTTAGATAATGATTCTATTGACTCGCCGGCGAGTATTTTCTTAATATTTAACCATTCATGTTCAAATATGTTGAGCGCATTTTCAGCATCGACGGCCAAGGCCCTTAATGCATTGCGAATGTCTGCCAGGCTGTCTGTTATTAGCAGGGACCGCCATGCTCGCCAGAGAAAACCTGGGCCGAACCCCGCATAATTGTTGCTGTCCGCCAATACCAGAAAGGCGACATCTTCGATTCTCTGCTTCTCAATGATGCTTTGCATAGACCTGTGATATTGACCGAACCGGCATGGTCCGCTGGAGGCCGGTATAAAAAAAACGATGATCTCGTGATCCTTTTTTTCTTGCTCGATATATTTGAGAAGTGCTCCAGTTAAAAGCTGCATCGGAAGACATTCTTTGCAGGATGTATGTGCCCTGGCAAGTTGCAGCACATCCATATCGGAGTCAGGAAGATTTTTGGCATTGATTCCCATGCTCCGTATTGCTGCTGCGAGGCCTTCAGATCCAATTTCACCCATTGTCGGAACCAATACCGTCACATTTGGATGATCAATCGGGTATTGCCTGCCATTAGACGATACCACATGCAGTCTTCCTTTTTCAGTCTTCAAATCGGCTGCACGAAATTTGGCATCGTCTATGACAATCTTTTTCTTTTTCAACAATTCCCTATAGCTAGTGGCTATATCTAAGAAGGCATCAATCCGGGTGTTGAGCCCGGCATCGGCCGTATGGCTATCCAGTTCTAGCGTAAGTGACGGTTTGGGGCCCATGATATCTCTGAAAAACGATACGACAAATGAATCCGGACCGCAGCTGAAATTTGTAACAAAGGCGCCAAAGAGCTGGGGATGCTTTTTGACCAATTCTGCAGCCATTAAGTTGATCTGCCCCATGCCCCAATACATCGTTGTATACTGACACTCCTTCTCATAGGGCAGGAAATCAACCGGTATGATGAGCAATCCCCTGGTGGCGAATTTATGCGGTATTCCTTTATTGGCTTCGTCAGCAAATGCATTATGCGGCCGGCCAAAGAGGACGATAGCCGTTTTTTCAGGATTCTTTTCCAAAGCCCGTATGGCTTTTTTGCCAGCCTGCTTGATCTCCTCAAAGAATTGGACTTGCTTGTTTGCTGCAAATTCGAAGGCCGCCTCACTTTTTGCAGCCGGATATCCAAGTTTGGTACCCAACTGGCTAAAGGTTTTTTGGTTGGACAAGAAGCCCTTGCTGAAATCCAACACCGGGCTTAATATCTGAGCTTGGGTGTCTTTAAATGCCGCGCGCAGATAAGCATGCTCGGACTGAACAAAGACACATGTCTTTTTATATTCATTTTTAGAATTTATGGGTAGTTCTGTGACAACCGGAAGAAATATGAAATCCGGTGTCATGCTCAGAAGATCATGAAATAAACCATGGGCAATTTCTGCCGGATAACAGAAAGCGGCACCGCGGTTGTCAATCCCTTCTTGATTGACGTTGGCGGACAGTACGACCTTCATGCCAAGCTTTGAGAAAAAATTATAATACAAGGGATAAAAGGTGTTGGTTAAAAATGATTTGTTGATGCCGATGGTGCCGGAATTATCGGATGGTGGTGTTGACGCAACCAATCTTTCGAATACCAGTTGCTGCCGGTACTGGACTAGATTTAAGGCGTCCGTGTCATACCTGATTTTCAATCTCCGGTTGTAATACCGATCGCACGAGCCGCCAAATGGATATTTTTTTTCACCGATCTTAATCGTCATGATCTCGCATTTTCGATCACATTGGTCGGTGCTAACGGCACATACAAAAGGTTTTTTATACTCTACTTTGCGCGCGGCAAGATTTTTTAAGTTAAAACCTTGCGATTCAATAAGGCCTAACTCAAGCCGTTGCTTGATCTCAAGCGCAACGCCAAATGCACCCATTAATCCGGGATGGGGCGGAACAATGATTTTCTTTTTGGTTAGGGCCGCCATGGCTATCGGTACGGCTTTGTTGTAGCAAACACCCCCCTGCATGAAAACCTTTCTGCCCACCGGCCGGTTACCTTTAACCCGATTACTGTAATTCAAACAAACTGAGTAAACAAGTCCTGCAACAATGTCACTGTGTTCGATGCCTTCTTGGAAAGCGGTCTTAATGTCATTGCTGATGAACGCCGCACATTGGTCATTGAAATTCGGTGGTTTTTTTCCTTTCATGGCGATAGCGCCGATCTCGGCTACGTTAATACCCAAATATTCTTGGGCGGCTTCTTCAAGGAAGCTGCCGGTTCCAGCCGAGCAAGCCTCGTTCATGGCGTAATCGCTCGGAACCGAATTTGTAAGATAGGTATATTTTGCATCCTGCCCGCCAATTTCAAAGATGGTGTCAACATCTTTATCAAAGTAAACAGCCGCTGTCGCGTGGGCGGTAATTTCGTTTATAATGTTATTTGTAAGCGCATGCAGGCCGGTTACATGTCGCCCGGAACCTGTAACACCAAGATCGACAATAATGATATCCTTTTTTATTTGTTCAGCCAAAGCACTATAGCAACAGCGTGCGGCCCGAATCGGGTCGCCCTTCGTTCTGATATATACCAATGCAAGCATTGCATTGTCGTTCATCCTCATAACGACTGCTTTTGTGGTAGTCGAACCCACATCAAGCCCGATGATGCACTTATCGCCGGTTGCAGCTGGTTTTTTTCTTAAATTTTTAAAAACAACCAGTTCTTTATATACCGCCAGAGGCTTTCGGAAACTAAAGCTTGATTGGCGCTTTACAAAAGGACTTTTATCGGGCCAGGCTTTTTTCTTATTTTTCAAGGCCCACAAGGCGGCGCCCAGCGCCTCAAAGTAGGCAGCTTCTTTGGGGATTTCAATTTCATTAATTTCTTTTTTAAGGAAATCCATGACAACTTTGTTTTGGGCGGTGCCACCCACTACCATGACTTTTGGATGCTTAACGCTGGTTAGCAACTCTGAGATTTTTTTGGCCACCATTTCACTCAACCCGGCGGTGACTTGTCCTAACGGTATACCGCTGTTTAATGCATGCGTACAGTCACTCTTGCAAAACACGGCGCATCTTCCTGAAACCGCGTGAGGTTCTTCAACCGACGCGACCTTCAAAGCCTGATCAACTGATAAATTCATTCGTTTTACTTGTTGCAGGAAAAATTCTCCCGTACCGGATGCACACTTATTACCCGTGTAAACGTTTTCAATTTTTCCCTGCTCGTCCAGAACATAAACCATAAAGGTTTCACCACCAGCACTAACGATGGCGTTGTTATGATTTTTGCCCACAAAATCATATGCAAGCTCAGTTGCTTCGAGTTCTGTAATTGAAGGAAGATCAACAAATTTTCTAAACTTGCGGCCGGTGGCAGCCACATAATTATAATTTGCAAATTTGAGCTCAGCGAGTTTTTTTTGGAGTGCCTTGGCTGGATTTCCCTCGTGAACTAACCGATATGTCTTAGTTACTTTAGGCTGTGACTTTTGGGTCAGTTCTACTATTGTGAGGGTGGTTGCACCGATACAGATGCCTAATGAGATCATGTTGCTTAGATAATTTTGTGTTTTGCCGGTTGAAAATATGTTTATGACTTAATTTTATATTCTTTGAGTATAACTTCCTTAAAACCGTCAGGAGTGATTTTAAAATAACCGATTCGACGTTTTGGATCAAAATTCAGGGCTCCTGACCTCGCGTAATTTCAATTGCAACTTATTGCGCGGCAAATACCAATTTCATTCGGGTGCCGGGGTAGACGTATGACTCCTGATTCATGACATCGCATAATTGTTTGAGAGCTCG
>Ga0209678_1000455_pt1 | contig 13446 bp, 11 predicted proteins | sample WorMetilvaeELBA1_FD_187404 | JGI IMG/M metagenome (GOLD analysis project Ga0209678, IMG submission 187404) | Marine gutless worms symbiont microbial communities from Max Planck institute for Marine Microbiology, Germany - Olavius ilvae ELBA.1... ...
GGTCGTGGTCGCATTGGCATGCAGGTCGATGTTCATTGCGCGTTCTCCGGTAGCGAGGTGGCCACCAGTAGCTCCATAACTTCTCTGGCACGCAATAATGACCCGATCTTAGATCCTATGTAATCATCCGGGACCTGACACCTACCCCAGCGAGTTGCATACATTTTGACATATCTCTTTCTCCTCTAAGGAGCGGTTCACTAACAAGCTATCCATCTTCATGCAGAAACATCAAGCTAATTCTTCGTGGCTTTGTGTCTTTGTGTGAGGTTCGACAAGGAGCGTCACCAGACCTAAGAAGATGGATAACGTGTTAGTGAACCGTTTCTATTTCTCAATGCTGACAAGCAGTAAGGATCACACTTCAGGTCCTGGCTTTGGTCGATGCTTTCTCGATGTTGTACGTGATGTACCACTGCTGGGCAATGGACAGAATGTTATTGACTACCCAGTAAAGCACAAGCCCCGCGGGAAAAAAGGCGAAGAAGATAGTGAAAACGAAGGGGAGGCTCATCATTACCTTGGCCTGGATCGGGTCCGGGGGTGTCGGATTGAGCTTCTGCTGAATGAACATGGAGACACCCATGATGAGGGGCAGCACGAAGTAGGGGTCGGGACCGGATAGGTTATTGATCCAGAGGGCAAAAGGCGCATGTCTGAGCTCGACGCTCTCCAGCAAGACCCAATAGAGGGCTATGAATACGGGGATCTGCACCAGGATCGGCAGGCAACCGCCGAGGGGGTTGATCTTCTCTTTCTTATAGAGCTCCATCATGGCCTGATTCAGGCGCTGCTTGTCGTCTCCGTATCGGTCTTTGAGGGCCTGCATCCGCGGTGTCATCTTGCGCATGTTGGCCATGGATTTATAGCTGGTCTCGGACAGCTTGTAGAAGGCCGCCTTGATCAGGACCGTGAGGATAATGATGGCCCAGCCCCAATTGCCGACCACCGCGTGAATCTTGCTGAGCAACCAGTAGATAGGTTGAGCCAGGACGGTCAACCAACCATAGTCGACCGCAAGCTCCAACCCGGGTGCAATAGACGCCAGGGTATCCTGCAACTTGGGTCCCACAAAGAGCCGGTTCTCGAAGCTGTGCGTAACGCCGGGAGACAGTGTCACAGGCTCGGAGTATTTACCGATGATATAGCGGGACCCGTCGAGGACATTGGTATAAAAGGTCTCCTGGGTGCCGCTGGGTGCGATCCAGGCCGACATGAAGTAGTGCTGGATCATCGCAATCCAGCCCTCGGAGACGACACGCCGCAGCTTTTTGTCCCGCATGTCGTCGAAGGACTCCTTGGTATACTTGTCCTCCGGGCTGTAGTACACGCCTCCCGTGTAGGTATAGAGGAACTGAGAGGCATTGGGGTCGACCAGCTCGGTCCTTTGAAGTTGCTCATAGGAGCGGATCGCCAGTGATGAACCGGTGTTGTTGGTCACAACCTGCGTAAGTCGGACCACATAGCTGCCACGCTGGAACCGGTAACGCTTCTTTACCTCGACCCCGGAGGGATGAGTCCGGAGAAATTCGACAACCAGCTCATTCTCGTTCGGCCCAAGGACAAAACGGTCGCGGGCGCTGGAAAAGGTCGCCTGGTGGGTCGGTAACTGTCCCTGCTGCTCGCCCCCAAGGAGCCCGGACTGGGCGATGAACATGTTCGGCGGACTCGGCTTGAACAGCCGGAACCTGGTTTCCGAATCCTCTGCCACCACGGCATAATCCTTCAACCAGGCGCTGGTAATAGTGGCACCCCGCCGTGAGAGCTCCAGCTTCAACACGTCGGTTTCCACGCGAATGAGGTCTTCCTTCCCCACCGTTTGCACGGACGGGACGGGCGTAGCAGCCACCGTCGGCACAGCCGCGTCCGGTATCTCCGAGACCTCCGGGGTAGCGTCCGACGTAGAGGTCTCCTGAGTCGGGACGGGAGATTGCTGCACGGTCTCGGGCCGGACAACAGGGCGCCCATAGTCTCTCATCCACGCCTGATAGATCAGCAGCAGAACGACCGCAAGGGCAAAGAACAACAGGAAACGCAGATTAACCATGAGAGCTATCGTCGGATGTTCCCGGGACCGGATCATAGCCACCCGGATGCCAGGGATGACATCGCAGGAGGCGCTGCAAGGCAAACCCGGCACCCCGCACCGCCCCATGGGTCTCAATCGCCTCGACGGCATAATGAGAGCAGCTGGGATAGAAGCGACAATGGTTTCCGAGCAACGGACTGATCAAGTATTGGTAGCCACGGAGGAGGCCAACTAACAGGTTACGCATAATCGTTCCCGAACCCGTTTCCAGTGTGCCGCCAGGGAGGAAGAAAGCCGGCCGTTCGGCAAGGTTACGGCATGGCGACGACAGAGCACGACCAGGTCGATACCCGGCAGGCAATGGCGACGCTGACGAAAGCTTTCGCGCACGATGCGTTTCAGACGGCTCCGGTCGACGGCCCGCCGCGCGTATCGCTTTGAAATCGCAAGCCCCAAGCGGGCCGGTTTACGACCGTTGCGTCGAGCGAAAACCTTAAAGCAGGAATCGGTCGAGGTTGCCGGCTGGGCAAACAGACTCCGAAAATCCCCTGATCGCTTTAGGCGCGCCTGCTGCGGAAAGCGCGCATCGGCAGGACTCGCTCGAGGGGCCTGGCGATCAGGTCGAGAGACGCGCACGCCCCTTCGCACGCCGCGCTGACAGCACCTTACGCCCACCGCGAGTGGACATACGCGCGCGAAAACCATGGGTCCGGGCACGTTTTAGCCGGCTTGGCTGGAAGGTTCTTTTCATTAGAGTTGTACCTTTTGTTAATCTTTAAAAATCAATCAGTTATCTTAAGATATGAAGCCCATACCGTAGTCATTAACCAGGAAACAAAGACTTAGACGCCTCGCGATGTTCATAACATACTGATTCTAAAGCATGTTACAAAGGGTACAACTCTATTTGTCAATTCCAAGGAGCACAGTGTTCGCTCGCCGCTAACAATCTGATTGAAAAAGGGATTAGATTATATTTTCTCGGCAGCCGTGAGGTCAACGACAAGTCTTGTCCACCATGATAATGAGTCCGAACCGGATACAGCTACTTGGGCCATCAGCGACAATGAGCCGGTCCAACCGCTCAACTCTGTATAATTTTCTTCCCGATCAACAGGTTGTTGCCGGTCACCGGCTTCCGGCAGCCGGCGACCGGTAGCCGGAAAATCGCTTCCCGACACTGGTCCGGTCGCGTTTCCGGCCTTATAGTTGGTGTATCGCAAACAACGTGGATCCTTAAAATCCCTAAGGTACGGCCTTCATGCAAACGCTTGTCCTCACCTTATTCTGTCTGTTCATTTATGCCCCTATGCTTGCAGCCGACTGGGATCGGCCTTTCATCGACGAGGCGGGATCGCCGCTGCCCAGTAGCGTCGAGGATAAGGATAGAAGCTGGAAGGAAGGGGCCACGAACCTGCCACCATGGCCGAACGACAGGGATCTGGTCGAGTTCAGCGTGGATGATCCCGAGTCGCGGTTTCGTTACTACATCGACGGCAAGCACCTCTCGATAGGTGCCGACGGGGCGGTACGCTACACCCTGGTCGTAGAGTCCCGAAGCGGTGTCCGCAACCTGTCCTTCGAGGGCCTGCGCTGCGCGCCGAGCGGCATTTTCAAGGTCTATGCATACGGTAACAATGGTCGTTTCGAGGCGATCGACGGCGATTGGATCTCCATCCCGGGACGCCACCGCGACAAGGTCCACCGCGATTTGCACAAACATATCCTCTGCATCCCGCGGGGATTCGAGCCGCGTTCCAAGCAGGACATGATTCACGCCATGCGGACTCGCGCCTCGAGTGCGGCAAGTACCGGCTTCCTGCCCGATTAGGGTGTATCGAAGACCTTCACTGTCCATGAATAACCCATTACTCGAATTGAAAGGGCTCCCGCCCTTCTCCCGCATCCGTCCCGAGCAGGTCGAACCTGCCGTCGATGACTTACTCGCCGCGTGCCGGGCGCGGATCGAGGCACTGACGGGCCGCGCGGATCCGCCCACCTGGGAGGACTTCGTCGAGCCCCTGGAAGAGGCCAACGACAGGCTCGACCGGGCCTGGTCGCCGGTCAGTCACCTCAATGCGGTTATGAACAGCGAGGCGCTGCGTACCGCATACAACGCCTGCCTGCCCAAGCTCAGCGAGTACGGCACCGAGGTCGGTCAGAACCGAGTCCTGTTCGAGGGCTTCCGGGCCGTCGCCGGCCAGGAGCACCTGGATACCTCCCAGCGCAAGTTGCTGGAGAACGCGCTGCGCGATTTCCGTCTCTCCGGCGTAGATTTGGCGCCGGACAAGCAGGCGCGCTACAAGGCGATCAACCGGGAGCTGGCCGAGCTCACCAGTAAGTACGAGGAGAACCTGCTCGACGCCACCAACGCCTGGAGCAAGCAGATCATGGACCCGTCCGCGCTCGCCGGGTTGCCCGCTTCGGCCCTGGCCCTGGCGCAGCAGACGGCCGCTGATCGGGGCGAGGAAGGCTGGGTCCTGACCCTGGACCTACCCTCCTATCTCCCGGTCATGACCTACGCGGACGACCGCGGGCTCCGCCGCGAAGTCTATACAGCCTACTGCACCCGGGCCTCGGACCAGGGACCGGACGCCGGCAAGTGGGACAATACCGAGCTCATGGATCGCATACTCGCACTGCGTCATGAAGCGGCGGTGTTGTTGGACTTCGGAAACTACGCCCAGCGCTCACTGGCCGCCAAGATGGCCCGTTCCACCGCAGCGGTCATGCGGTTTCTGAATGACCTGGCACAACGCTCCGTGGCCCAGGCCAGCCGCGAGCTGGAAGTATTGGTGCAGTTCGCGGAGGAAGGGTATGGATGCAAAGGGCTCGAACCCTGGGACCTTGCTTATTACTCGGAAAAGCTGCGCCAGCACCGGTACCGGATCACCGCGGAGGAACTGCGCCCCTATTTTCCCCTCCCGCGGGTGCTCGCGGGTATGTTCGCGGTGGTGGAGCGGCTGTTCGACATCCGGGTACGGGAGGTGGAAGGCGTCGAGACCTGGCATCCGGACGTGCGATTCTTCGAGCTCCGGGACGGGGATGGCGGCGGTGAGCTGCGGGGGCAGTTCTATCTCGATCCCTTCGCCCGCAGCAAGAAGCGTGGGGGCGCCTGGATGGACGTGTGCATAAACCGCTTGCACACCGGCCACCGCGACCAGACTCCCGTTGCCTACCTGGTATGCAACTTCACACCCCCGGTGGGATATCGGCCATCCCTGCTCACCCATGAGGAGGTCGAGACCCTGTTTCACGAATTCGGCCACGGCCTGCACCATTTATTGACGAAGGTCGATTATCCGGCGGTGGCAGGCATCAATGGTGTGCCCTGGGACGCGGTGGAGCTGCCGAGTCAGCTGCTGGAAAACTGGTGCTGGGAACCCGAGTCCCTGGCTCTGATATCGGGTCACGTGGATACCGGGGAACCTATCCCCGAGGCTCTGTATCAACGCCTGCGGGCGGCAAAAAACTTCCAGTCCGCCATGCAGCTGGTGCGCCAGCTCGAGTTTGCCATCTTCGACTTCCGCCTGCACTTGGAGTACGACCCGCGGCAGGGCGGGCGTATCTATGAGATCCTCGATCAGGTACGCGATCAGGTAGCCGTGATGAAGCCGCCGGATTTCAACCGCTTTGCCCACGGCTTCTCCCATATCTTCTCCGGGGGCTATGGGGCGGGGTACTACAGCTACAAGTGGGCGGAGGTATTGTCCGCGGACGCCTTCTCCCTATTCGAGGAACGTGGTCTATTCGACCCGGATACGGGGCTCGCCTTCCGCAAGTCCATTCTGGAGCAAGGTGGGTCCTGCGATGCCATGGATCTCTATGTGGGCTTCCGAGGACGCGAGCCGACCATCGACGCCCTGTTGCGGCATTCGGGTATCAAAACGTAAAGCATAGGATGGACGAAGGATGCTGGTGAGCGCGGTAGGCCGTAGCAGGACTACACCAACCCCGACCGCGAACCGCATCGATGGACGGCCCGTGCCCAACAGAGAAAACTACGAATCACGCGAATCCACGCGAAAATCGATGCGTGCCGATTCGCGTGATTTGTCGTTTCCCTTTCGATAAGGTTCGCTACGCAAGGTGATCCACTGCTTGCCTATCTGCGTGTAGGAACGCACACCCGGATAGGCAGCAAACCGCATCTTTGTACTATAAGGAAACTCAATATCATGACTACCTCAGACGTGATTCAATTCGCTACTCTCGGCGTGCTGACCATTACATTGGCAATCCTTGCCTATCAATCCTACTCTAACGTCTTAACGCTTCGTGTTGCCACCACTACTGCACGTTTAGATTCCTATCTATCGATAACTGCAAAGATTACACAAGACGATGTGGATACGATGCTTCTCCATTTATCTGACATTGACTTCGACCGAATTCCCTCAAGAACACTTCGAGTGAAAAGTTACATTCCATTCTTGCCTTAATGCTCGCCATATGTTACTCAATGCGACACATTATCAATGTCAATTTTTGATGTACAAACCGGAGGCATGATGCACGATTACTTCATGAAACACGGCGTATTCAGCTGGAATGAATTGATGACGACCGACCTTGAAGCGGCAAAGGAGTTCTACTCCAAGATGTTTGGCTGGACCTTCGAGGAATCCACCATGACCACGGGCGAAACCTATGTGGTTGCCAAGGACGGCGACGCCATGCTGGCGGGCATGTTCCTCAAGACAAAAGACGTCCCCGAGCATATCCCACCTAATTGGGGCGCTTATGTCACGGTGGACGACGCTGACACTTCCGCCAAGCAGGCCGAAGCGCTGGGAGCAACCATAGTCTTTCCGCTGACCGACATCCCTGGCGTGGGGCGGTTCTGTGTCGTGCAAGACCCGCAAGGCGCGGTGTTCAGCATCATCACCTATGAAAAGAACGGGGAATGCGCAAAATAGGATAATGGCTCGGTCCGATGCAATACAAGGATCTGAGAGATTTCATCGCCCGGCTCGAGCAACGGGGCGAGCTCAAGCGGGTGTCCATCGAGGTCGATCCCTACCTCGAGATCACCGAGATCTGTGACCGTACCTTGCGTGCGGGAGGACCCGCCCTGCTGTTCGAGAGGCCCAAGGGATCGCGGATCCCGCTCCTGGGCAATCTCTTCGGTACCGCCAAGCGGGTGGCACTAGGGATGGGAGAGGAGTCCGTCGCTGCCCTGCGGGAGGTCGGAAAGATGCTGGCTTTCCTGAAGGAGCCGGACCCGCCTCAGGGTGTGAAGGACGCCTGGCAGAAGCTACCCGTGTTCAAGAAGGTGCTCGACATGGCGCCGAAACGGATTAGTGATCCTCCCTGCCGGGAGATCGTACACGAAGGAACGGAGGTCGACCTGGGCCAGCTACCTATCCAGACCTGTTGGCCGGGAGACGCGGGACCCCTCATCACCTGGGGGCTGGTGGTGACCCGGGGACCGGACAAGCCGCGCCAGAACCTAGGCATCTATCGTATGCAGGTAGTGGGCACTAATCGGGTCATCATGCGCTGGCTGGCCCATCGCGGCGGTGCCCTGGATTTCCGGGGGTGGCGTCTGGAGCACCCGGACGAACCATTTCCCGTGTCCGTCGCATTAGGGGCGGACCCGGCAACCATGCTCGCCGCCGTCACCCCGGTACCCGACGGATTGTCCGAGTACGCCTTCGCCGGTCTGTTGCGGGGCAGCCGAACGGAGGTTACCGACGGTATCGGCAACGACCTGCAGGTACCCGCGAGCGCCGAGCTGGTGCTCGAAGGTCACATCCACCCCGAGGACACGGCCGCCGAGGGTCCCTTCGGCGATCACACCGGCTATTACAACGAGGTCGAAAGCTTTCCCGTCTTCACCATCGACCGCATCAGTCAACGCCGCGACCCCATCTACCACAGCACCTACACGGGCCGGCCGCCGGACGAACCGGCCATCCTGGGCGTGGCGCTCAACGAGGTCTTCGTCCCCATCCTGCAGAAGCAGTTTCCGGAGATAATCGATTTCTACCTACCGCCGGAAGGCTGCTCCTACCGTTTGGCGGTGGTCAGCATGAGGAAACAATATCCGGGACACGCCAAGCGCGTGATGCTGGGCGTCTGGTCATTCCTGCGCCAGTTTATGTATACCAAGTTCGTGATCGTAGTGGACGAGGATGTGAACCCCAGGGACTGGAAGGACGTTATCTGGGCCATGACCACGCGCATGGACCCGGGGCGGGACACGGTTATCGTGGAGCGCACGCCGATCGACTACCTGGACTTCGCCTCCCCGGTATCGGGACTAGGCTCCAAGATCGGCTTCGATGCCACCAACAAGTGGCGCGGGGAGACCCAACGGGAATGGGGTCGGCCCATCCGGATGGATGAGAAAATCAAGCGCCGCGTGGACGAGCGCTGGAACCACTTCGGGATCGACTGAGCCCGACTCCGAACCCTCGCCGCCAGAGACCGCTCAGGTCCGAATCGTCTGCCCGGACGTTGCCGGAGGGCGTGCGGCCCTATAGAACAAGGACCGCACACCGATGCCTCTGTTTAGCGGAAGCCGCCGGACCTCGGGACCTTGGGTCGGGCCTCGTTGACCGTCAGATTCCGACCCTTCACAAGCTTGCCGTTCAGTGCTTTGATGGCCTTCTGAGCCTGCTCGTTATCGGGCATGTCCACAAAACCAAATCCCTTGGACTGACCGGAGAATTTGTCCTTGATCACATCCGCGCTTGCCAGCTCACCGAATTCGCCGAAGATTTCTCTCAGCTCATCATCGGTGACCTCGTAGTTCAGGTTTCCTAGGTAGATCCGCATCGTTCTCTCTCGTGCAATTGTGCATTGATCGATCTGACACCGTCGCCTGACCAATGCACAAGTCAGACAATAGTGAACCGGCTGTGTGCCGCCGTATCCTGCCAACCGCCTTCGACTTCAAGGTCCTCCCCCACCCCGCATCCCAAATATAACCGGAATCCGCCGGACGCGGATACCGGTTTTCGGAGCAACCGGTTTCGGATCGGGGGGAGTGCCGTCGCCGAGTATCGGACAAGAGCGGACGGACTGAGCGAACAGGTCCCGCAGGCAAACCCCGGACGCGGATCCGGAGCGGAATGAGGCTTCTCTCCGTGAGTGATTCGGAACCCTGAATACCGTAGCGCTGGAACCTGGGGCAACCCTAGTTTATCCGGGCTTCCCCGTCAACCGGATTTCCGCCGCATCACAAAGGCGCCAAGGATGCAAAGAGCACCGAGTACCCAGTTTCGGCTGATATTGCAAATTCATAGCCTCTGTTGGCTCATACACTCCGGTGTGCGACCAGCAGTATCGATCGAAACTGGGTACTAGGGGCTGTTGACATTCAGAATAAAGCCATTTTATATCAGTCTTGTCATCGGGTTAGGCGCGCCTTCCGGCATTGACGTGTGCCAACGAGATCGAACGCGCCGTAACCCGACAATGCGGTCTATCGAATCCCCAGATAACGCAGGTGATCCGTTCGAATCCGGGTTATCTACGGATCAAGCGGTTGCGCACCATCGAATGTCGGGTTACGGCGCGTTCGAAGATGTTTGTATCCTTCACCATCGAGAGACGCGCCTAACCCGACCTACAAAGACTGCCCCCTGACGACTGACAACTGCCAATATCAACACGCCCTAGTCGAGGGGTAAGATTCGACGCCCAAAGGCGCGTTGATTTCCTGTCGCACCGGTGCCGGCGTCTTGACATAACCTACAGCGACCTTACCCCCGTGCTGCCGGTCCGCACGGGCCTGACATTTGGATGTAGGATGCGGTGAGCGCGGCAGGTCTTACAGGACGACAACACAACACCAGGAGGCGCGAACCGCATCGATGGACGCCCGCAGCGAACCGCATCGGAGGCCCTTCAGGGCTCCGAGGCACGAAACCCGGCCTCTGCCACGACCCGGATCAAATCAGTGACATCCAAATGGTCACCGCGTACCCGTACCAGCCCGGAAGCCAGGTCCGGCGTCGCCGCGCTGACGGTCGCCACACCTTCCAGGGATTTTTTTACGCTGGCCACGCAGTGCCCGCACGACATACCCTCCACTTTGAGCATAAGATCCATTCCCGGCTCCAGGCCACGCCGTGTTCGGAGCACCGTCTTGAGACGAAGCCCCAGCAGATAGGCGAGCAGTCCGCTCAGAAGCAAGGCGGAACCGATCGCGATGTAGGGTGGGCTGTGCCCACCGTGTCCACCGGCGGGCACGGCCCACCCGATATGGGCATCTTGCAGCAAGGTGTCGAAGCCGAGCCCGAGCAGGATGCTCATCAAGACCACGGTCCCGAGGTAGATTGCCAGGACACGGGCCCCTAGCACCCGATAGACGGCACCGAGCGTCGCCACGTTCGTGGCCGGTCCGGCCATCAGGAAGACAAGGGCCGTACCCGTCGGCATGCCCGCCGCGATGAGGGAAGCGGCTATCGGTACCGAGCCGGTGGTGCAGACATAGAGGGGGATCGCAATAGCCAACACGAGCAACATGCCGCCGATGCCCTGGGTCCAGGTCAGGCCGGCCAGATAATCGGTGGGGATAAAGGTAGCGATCAGCGCCGCAGCCAGGACCCCCGCCAAGACCCACAAATCGATCGCCGCCAACAGGTCGAACACCGCGTAACGCAAAGCCCCCTTCAGCCCCCCCGCGCCCGGTTCGGCGGCAGTCACCACGGACTCATGGCGAAGTCGATTATCAGGTGTGGTGAAACGGTTGACCAGGGTGCCGCCGATCACGCCCGTTACAAAGGCCGCCGCCAGCTTGAACAAAGCGAACGGCCAGCCCAGAAAGGAGGCGCTGACCAAGAGGGAATCCACCCCGGTCTGGGGCGTACTGATCATGAAAGCGGTGGTCGCGCCCTTGGAGGCGCCTTGGTTACGCAGGCCCAGCGCGGTGGGGATGACCCCGCATGAGCAGAGGGGCAGCGGTACGCCGATCAACGCGGCCCTGGCGGCACTGCGCAGGTCAGGACGGTTGAGTCCCCGGTGCACCAATCCCTCGGGTAGATACAGGTGCACGAGCCCGGCGATGAACAGCCCGAGCAGCAGGGAAGGCGACAGGTCGAGCATGACCTGCCAGAGTTGGTAGAGATACCCGTCACACACGGATTTATCCGTTGTTCGGTTGCCGGCGGGTTGTCGAAACGACCAACGGCACCATATTGAAGAAGGTTATCGACATGCACAAGCCTCCATCCCAACCATCTGTTGTAGATTGTAGAGAGTGTCATGAGTTTCAAGGTCCGTACCGAGCCCGGCGGTCACACCTTCGAAGTCGCGACCGGCGAGAGTCTGCTCGCAGCCGCACTGCACCAGGGAATCGGTCTGCCGTATGGCTGCCGCAATGGCCAATGCGGCTCCTGCGCCGCCCAGCTGTTGCAGGGTGAAGTCGCTTATCCCGAGGGCGTGCTGGAGGCGCTTGAGGGCCGGAGCCAAGAGACCTGCCTGACCTGTCAGGCCGTCCCCCGGAGTGATCTGATCATCCTGGTCCGGGAGGTCACGACCTCGGCCGAGGTGGAAGTGCGCACCCTCCCGTGCCGGGTCGTCGCCAAGCAACAACTGAACCATGATGTGATCCGGCTCTATCTCAAGCTGCCGGACAATCAGCGCCTCCAGTTCTTGGCCGGACAGTACCTGGACTTCATTTTGCGCGACGGACGCAAGCGCGCCTTCTCCATCGCCAATGCGCCCCATGACGACGAGCGCATCGAGCTCCATATACGCCGCGTACCCGGCGGCGAGTTCACCGATTATGTCTTCGACGACATGCAGGAGAAGGCCATCCTGCGTATCCAGGCGCCGCTGGGGACCTTCACTCTGCGGGAGGACTCGCAGCGTCCGCTGATCTTCATGGGCGGGGGAACCGGCTTCGCACCCATCAAGGGCCTCATCGAGCATGCCTTCCATATCGGTATCGAGCGCCCCATGCACCTCTACTGGGGGGTCCGCGCCCGGCGCGACCTCTACCTGCCGGACCTACCCCAGCACTGGGCGCGGGAGCACTCCAATCTGACCTATGCGCCGGTCCTGTCCGAACCGGACGCGGATTGGACGGGACGCACCGGCTTCGTCCACGAGGCGGTCATCGCCGATCATCCGGACATGAGCGGCTTCGATGTCTACCTGAGCGGACCACCGATTATGGTGGATGCGGGCCGAGCAGCCTTCGGGGCCCGCGGGCTGGCGATGGATCATATGTTCTCCGATGCCTTCGAGTGGGCCGCCGACAGTCGATCCTGAATGATTCGGCGCGGTTCGGGGGACCGGACGTGTTGGGTTACGGCGCGTTCAACATATTTGTGTCCTTCGGGACCGAGCAGCGCGCCTAACCCAACCTACGCTCAAGGCGAGCCCGCGCGGACCTCGCCTGGGGTAGGGTGGGCTGTGCCCACCAATACGCCTACGAATCACGCGAATCCGCACGGATTGATTCGCGTCGATTCGCGTGATTCGTAGTTTTCTCTTTACGCGGACCGAACGTTGTCCCTTTCAAAGCCCTTCAGAACTGCTTGCAGGCCTGGAGCTTGGCGTCCAGGATGCCGATGTCGTTGCCTTGGGCGCCGAGCAGTACGTCCAGGGCGATGTGGGACAGGGCGTACTCGGTGGCGCCTTGGTCGTCGCCACCATGGGCATCGCGCCAGCGATCACGGTAGGCCTCCAGGAGCTAAGGTACTACCCGTTGTTGCCGCCGCGGTCGCCGTCACCGCGGACCCCTCGCTGAGCGTCGCGGTGCAGGTCCCGGAGGGGTGCCGGCGGTGATGGTACAGCCGAGGCCGCTCCCGGTCACCGTACCAGTTCCGGTTCCGCCGCCCGTCACCGTCACCGTCAACGCGAACGACTGGAGCTCGAAGGCGCCGATATCGACGGCGCTTCCGTACTGGCGCGGCTGGCCCCGCTGATCGGTGGTCAGGGACGCATCCGCCGTACCCTTATCGAGGGCGGTGCCCCCCACAACATTGCCGGCCAGGATACTGCTGGTGAGCGTCACAGCGTCAAAGCCATAAACCCTGCCGCCGGAGATTGATGACGTGTTACCCGAGACGGTGCTGTTGGTGAGGGTGAGCGCACCCTCCGCACAGACCGCCCCACCCTGTCCCGAGCTGCTGCTGCAATTGCCCGCTGCAAAAGCCGCTGTGGTCTTGGCCTTGGTCAGGGTCAGATTCTCCAGGGTCACCGCTACGTTAGTCCTGCAAGGTCATGTTCTGAAAATGCTTCGGCTCAGGGTTACCGAATAATAATCACTAGAGTTGTACCTTTTGATAACTTACTGATTTTCAGGATATTTTTAAGTTCCATATGCCAGCTGAGAGGGCAAAGAACTGGTTTATTAAGGAAATTGATTGATTCCTAATTCGGTGCGTCAAACAGTGAAAGTGCTTCATTCCACCGATGGCATGTTCGACAAGAATACGTACTTTTGCGAGTTTGCG
>Ga0209678_1000456_pt1 | contig 13367 bp, 5 predicted proteins | sample WorMetilvaeELBA1_FD_187404 | JGI IMG/M metagenome (GOLD analysis project Ga0209678, IMG submission 187404) | Marine gutless worms symbiont microbial communities from Max Planck institute for Marine Microbiology, Germany - Olavius ilvae ELBA.1... ...
AAGAAATGGAATATAGGTTTGTAGCACAACAAATACCTCCTAATCTGTTGCACTCCAATTTACGCTATATTTATGCTCCTGTCAAGTAAAATCAACAGGTTATTCACCAGAGATCAAGAGTTCTGAAATTAAAAAAGATAGAATTCCTTCAATTCCTAAATTCCTAAATCCCTGAATCCCTAAATTGAACCCGTGTCCAATTTTCATGCAATTCCTTTACGTACAAAGGTTCACAGTCATTTTTTCAAACGAATTTCCGAGGTCTGAATTTGGTATTGTCAAAAGGTCTGGAAGTTATCTCGATTGCGGAATGCGGAATGCGGATTTATTGAATCGCTTTGCTCTATCATTTTATTTAAAACAGACAGAATACCTTAAATCCAAATTCTAAGATCGAAAATCCAAAATAGCTAAGGATGGTGATTTCATATGAAGATATTAAGCAGATCAGCACTGGCAGCCATAATTTTACTTTTACTGATTTCCTCATCAGCCGCTCAAGTCGAACGCCTGCAGGAAATGACCATGGTGGTGCCGGCCCAAAGCATTGCCAGAACCATCGACCCCCTGCTGCCGTATAAAATGGATTTCGGCAAAAATTTTGTTGGCGCTTTGTATATTCAATCCATCGATAATATCAAAATTAAGGAAGGCAAAATCTTATTCTCTTGTCTCATCAGCGGCAAAGACATCAAATATGCAACTAAAGTCGGCAAACAGACCATCAATTTTGTGGTGGGCGAGGTAAACCTGCCGAGCCGTTGGGAGGTGTCGTTTAAGTACGACAAGAGCACCGGGAAGCTTTTGCTATTTCCTTACCTGCTGGGCTCGAAAGATGAAAAAGACTTCACCCAGGGCGATGTACTGATGAATTCCTTGCTGACAGCCCTCGGCAGCGTGGAATACCCTTTTGATCTGAACAATCTCAATCCGGTTAAAACCAAGTTTTACAATCAGCTGGTGACGCTGAATGTGGCGATTGCCGATATTTATGCCGCTGATGACCGGCTTTTTATAGAACTGATTCCGGCGGTTCAATTAAAAAGCTTGGATGATTGATAATTTTTAAGTTTATCTAATTCTCTTGACATTGCGCAAATATGCGTTGTAGTATTGTGCGCAATATAATATTGTGTAGCACATATGTGCGCAATCGAGATGGGCTATGAATCCTTTTTATTATGGACAAATCGTTAAAGATGAAAATTTTTGTCGTCGTCCGGAGCTGGTAAAGAAACTTAAGAGCAATATCAAAAGAGGGCAAAATGTATATATTCAGGGGGAAAGGCGCACCGGCAAATCTTCATTGATTTTTGAAACTGTCCGCAGTTTGAAAAAATTCAGACTGATCTATGTTGATCTTTTGGAGGCAAAATCCTCTGATGATTTTTTGAAACGAGTTGTCATGGCTGTTGCCTCAATGGAGAAAAGCGCCAGGTTTTTCGAGCAAATATTCCAGAAGCTATCTCATATGAGGCCCCTGGCATCCATCGACCCGCTTACCGGTTTACCTACCCTGACAATAGATGCTGCTGTGGAGCTAAAATCGGATTCGATTCCCGGCGTATTGGATCTGATAGCATCCTACCAGCTGAAAACAAAACCATTGGTCGTGGTATTTGACGAATTCCAGGATATTCTGAACTTGAAAGATGCCCGGGAAGCTTTGGCATTGTTAAGAAGCAAGGTGCAGTTCCAATCCGAAATTGCCTACGTCTTTGCCGGCAGTATACGCAATAAAATGGACCGTATTTTTAACGATCCGGATAGCGCTTTTTTTAAATCTGCCATACCGATCCAGGTAGGATTCTTGGATAATAATACTTTTCAGGAATTCATTACCCAAAAATTTGAAACCGGGAAGCGACAGATAACAGCTAACTCCCTGAACAGCATATTCGAAATCTGTTCCAGTATTCCCGGTGATGTACAGCAATTGTGCAGCGCATTGTGGGACACGACATCCTTTGGCGACCGGATTACAGAGGAGCAGATACCCGTGGCGCTCGGGCAAATTTTTTCCCATGAACTCAAAGGCTATGAAACGATTCTTAAAATCATTACCGTGCAGCAGTTGAAATTGCTGACAGGTTTAGCCAGACTGGGAGGAAAAGCGCCGATGTCCTCGGAGTTTTTGAAAAATGCCGGAATTTATCAGGCCTCCTCTGTCAAAAGAGCTTTAAACAGACTTATCGAGCTTAGAATCATATTCCACTACGAAAATGAATACAGGTTTGTAAATCCCTTCTTTAGAGCATGGCTTTTATATAAAAAATTATAGTCCCGGATCCACTTTTGAGACATGGAAGCAGTCAAACCGCCATCAATTTTTCAATTGCATCGAAATCAAAATCTTCCGCCAATCTGATCAATTTATCGCAAAAGAGCGTCGCGCCGTCGGATTCGGTTTTCAACTTATCGGCGATTGCTTTAATCTGCATCACGTCGCCTATTTCAATAAGCTCATTGATGCGGTCGATCACAGCTTTATCGATTTCCGCCGGCAGCGCAACTACCTCATTTATGCTGCCATCGCTTGGCTGACCTTCGGCTTTAGGGGCTATTGTACAAATCGCAGCCAAGGCCCGGCCAAGGGCGCTTGTCAGGTCCGCCATTTTTTGCTCCAGGTCCCCGGCAGAAACGGTCGCTGCTGACTGCCCTTTGACCAGTTTCTCAATTGCCACGGCCGCGGCCTGCAGTTCGGTGGCCGCCAGATTGCCGGCCAACCCCTTCAGGTTGTGAATCAGGCTGTGGGCCTGGTCATAATCTCCGGCTTCCAATGCCGCCTGAATATCGTCGGCCAGCCCGGCATAGTCGGCCTGGAAATCAAGCAGGAGTTTGCGATAAAGACGTTTGTTGCCCATCAAGCGCGCCAGACCGGCCGGCAAATCGAAGTCCGGCAAAGATTCCGGCAACTCGGATTCAGCGCGCTCGATCTGATCCGGGTTTTCAGGAGCATCAAGCTCCTGCTTTTCCCCGGCCCTAGCCCGTTCGCCAAGCGGCCGGGTCCACTTTTTTAAGGCAGCAAACAGCTGTACCGGATCTATCGGCTTGGTGATGTGGTCGTTCATACCGGCGGCGATGCTCTTTTGCTCATCACCCGCCATGGCATGGGCCGTCATGGCGATGATGGGTACCGGATGCTGGATGCTGGATGCTGGATGCTTGATACTGGATGCTGGTTGCTGGTTGCTGGTAGCCTGAGGATCGAGTTCTGAGGGCTGAGGATTGAGGACTGAGGTTTGTTTGATGTTTTCGGATTTAAAATCAGAATCTTTCCCGATTTCATTCTTTATTCCAAATTCTGTATTCTGACTTCTGTCTTCTGTCCTCTGTTCTTTGTCCTCAGTCCTCAGTCCTCTGCCCTCAGTCCACTGCCCTCTGTCCTCTGCTTTCACCTTTGAGCCTTGAGCTTTGAGCTTCTCTTCTTCCTGCTTTGAGCCTTGAGCTTTGAGCTTTCCTTCCCACTTCCGAATTCTTCTGGTCGCCTCGTATCCATCCATGACCGGCATTTGAATATCCATGAGGATGGCTTCGAATTCCGATGATTTTACCAGCTCGACCGCTTCGCTGCCGTCGTTGGCAATCGTCACGCGCAGGCCGGCGCCTTCCAGGATTTCTTGAGCGACCTGCTGGTTGATTTCATTATCTTCCACCAGCAGGACCCGGGCCCCCCGGATGTTTTCCAAACCCTCGCCATCCTGAACATTTTTGTGTCCGGCCCGGAATACGTCTTTTATCTCCTTGCCCATGGCTTGCATGATCGCATCGAAGAGCACCGATGAGCTCACCGGTTTCAGCAGAAAGCCTTCCAGGCCTATTTTATTGCTTTGCTGAATAAGTTCTTCCCGACCGTAGGCTGTCACCACAATGATGGTTGGGATTTTTCTCAGGGACGGGTGTGTTTTGATGCGCCTGGAAGCTTCTAGACCGTCCATACCCGGCATCGCCCAGTCCATAATCACCAGCTCAAACGGCGTACTCTGATCAGCCAGTTCTATTGCTTCCAGGGCCTTTTCACCGGATGCTGCCGGAGTGATTTCAAATGAAAACGATTCCAGGATATCCTGCAAAATTTCCCTGGAGGTCTTATTGTCATCCACAACCAGGACCTTCAGCCCCCTGAGGTCGGCCGACGGCACATAGCGGCTTTTGACCGCTTCTTTACCCACACCGAAGCCGGCCGTAAAGCTGAATGTTGTACCCTGTCCGGGTTCGCTTGCCACCCGGATCTCGCCGCCCATCATATTGACCAGGCGCCGGCTGATGGTCAATCCCAAGCCTGTGCCGCCGTAATTGCGGGTCGTCGAAGTGTCAGCCTGGGAGAAGGCCTGGAAAAGCTTGGCCTGTTGTTCTGCCGTCATGCCGATGCCGGTATCCCGCATGGCAAACTCCAAGGCGACCCTGTCCTCTGACGCTTCAATTATTTTCGTGGCCAATACGATCTCACCTTGCTCCGTAAACTTAACGGCGTTATTGCCGAGATTGACCAGGATCTGATTGAGTCTTAAGGAGTCGCCTACCAGAAAGTTGGGCACCCGGGGATCGAGGTCAAATAAAACTTCCAGGTTCTCTTTCTCCTGGGCCTTGACGGTGATCACATTGGCAACATTTTCCAGGGTCTTGGACAGGTCGAACTCCACCGCTTCCATATCCAGCTTGCCGGCCTCGATTTTGGAAAAATCCAGGATGTCGTTAATAATGCCCAGCAGGGAATTGGCGGAAGATTGGATTTTAGTCAGGTAGTCGTGCTGCTTGGGTGTCAGATCGGTTTTCAATGCCAGGTGCGCCATTCCGATCACGGCATTCATCGGCGTGCGGATTTCGTGACTCATGTTGGCCAGAAAATCACTTTTGGCCCGGGTGGCGTCCTCGGCGGTTCTGCGCGCCTGCTGGAGCTCGCCTTCGATTTCCTTCTGGTGGGTAATATCCGTGGCCAGCCCGCACATGGCGTAGACTTCTCCCTGCTTGGTGAGCAGGGGGAACTTCTCGGTCAGATGGATATGAACACTGCCGTCGCTGTGGGGAATGGGTACTTCCAGATGGATGGCCTCGCCGGAAGTCATGACCTTCCGATCGACCGCCATGATCTGTTCGGCGATTTCGGGCGCAAAAATGTCGCGGTCCGTTTTGCCGATCACCGCTTCCTTGGGCATGCCGAAGGCTTCCTCGAAATAGGAATTCACCAGCAGGTGTCGGCCCCGGGTGTCCTTGATAAAGACCAGGCTGTGCACGCCGTCGATAATCGACTGCAGGCGGTCCTTGGCTTCCAACAGGTCCTGTTCCATCTGCTTGCGCTCGGTAATGTCCTGCTTGACCGCTACAAAATGAGAAATCTCACCATTGTCATCCAGGATGGGGGATATGGAGGCGCTTTCCCAGAATTCTTCTCCATTTTTGCGTTTATTGATAAACTCGCCGCGCCAGACTTTACCGGCGCTGATCGTATCCCAGAGCTCCTTGTAAAACGAATCGGGAAGATTACCGGATTTTAAAACATTCGGATTTTGCCCGACGGCCTCCCGGGCGGAATACCCGGTGACTTCGCTAAAGGTCGGATTGACATATTCAATGGTACCGGCTTTATCGGTGATCACCACCGTAGCCGGACTGTTTTCAGTGGCCTGGGAAAGCTTGCGTAACTCGGCGGTTCTTTCCTGCACGCGGTGCTCCAATTCATCCTGGGCCTTTAACAGCGCCCGGCTGGTGCGTTCGCCCAATATCAGGACCAGCAAGACGGCGCCAACGGACAGGAGCAGGGTAAATCCGAGCACCCCGAATACCGTCCAGCGGATCCGGTAGTAATTGGACAGCGCTTCATCCGCATCGATTTTAGCCGCCAGCCCCAGTCCCAGATCAGCGTTCCAGAGGCAGGCGCTGAAGACCGGCACGCCACGATAATCCCGCGATCCCTTGGTGTCGATTTCGATTTTCGAGTGACCATAAGTTTGCCCTGCCTGTTCCATAGCGCGCTTTAATTCCAAGGCGCGGGTTGCCAGGCGGGTTAACGGCAGCCGGGTGCGGTCGAGCTGGGGGAGATGACCCTTTACCAGATTGACGCCGGGGTCTAGCATCTTCAGGGTCAGTGCGCTTTTTTGATCCTGCCCGAGGAGCCTGATGCGGCGCAGCTGTTCGTTAAACCGGCTTTCGGAAAGCAGCTGCCCCTGCTCGTTGAAGGCAATGGTCTCGCCGCTTTTACGGGTATCGGCAGATGGCAGCGCCCGGGAAAAGTCTTCGGAAGGATCGATGCGCAGGGTCATAACGGCAATGATCTGGCCGCTGGTGTCCCGGATGGGCCCCATAGAGAATTTGGTGGGCGGTTTCCCGGCGCCTTTTAATGCTGGCCCCTCGCCCAGGGGGACGTCGGATTCGATGGGCGGTACGAACATGACTTCGCCCTGAAAAGCCCGCCGCAGCAAATCCGGTTTTTGAATCGAAATCAAATTGCGGCTGCCGATGTTGGCATCCCGCATGGATCCGATGCTGACGTGATCCGAGTTGATGATAAAAAAGCCGATATTCGAAAATATATCCTTGTTGTCCTTGAAAAACGCCCGGGTATCCCGCAGGGCGTCGGAGGCTAACAGCTCGTCCCGCTCGGGCGCAACGGCCAGCAGCCGCCGGGTCAGCGTCACCAGCTGCGGATCACGCCCCAGCAGCTTCAGAAATGATGTGCGTTGTGCAACCCACAGATTGAGCCGTTCATCTGCGGTTTTGATAATTTCTCTGAGATTTTTGTCGACCCCGGCCAGCGTAATTTCCTTATTCTGGCTTAGCGTAAGCCAACCCAAAAAGCCGACAATGATGACAAAAAAACTCAAACCAACCAAAACCAGGCCGCGAAACCAGCGCGATCCGAAATTGACCGCAATATGTTCTTTTTGGATTATTTTGACCAGCAGCCAGGCCAGCAAACTGACAACCAGGAACACCGCGAGGCCGTATCCCAGAAGGCGTCCAAAAGAAACCGGCAAGGCAGCGGGTCCGGCGGGAGGGTCAATGTCGGTCACAATCCACTTTTGCCGGATTTGACTCATCTCCCGGGGCGCAACCGTGGCCATGGCCTTGTTCAGGACCGATCGCAGCAACGGCCAGTCCTTGCGAATCCCGAGGCGCAAATTCGCCATGTCGGGGTCTCCGATGTTTACTTCACCGGAAATGCGCAGGCCGGACAGCAAATTTTCGTTGATCAGGGTGCGAACCACGGCGCCCTCACCCAGGGCGGCATCAGCCCGGCCGAAGGTCACCGCCTTGAGGCTCGTCAAGGTATTCTCCACCGGCAGACGCTTGATTTGGGGAAACGATTTGGTCAGCACTTCTTCATAAAAAAATCCTTTGGGAAAGGCCACCGTCTTGCCGAACAGGGCCTGGATCGTCTCATATGCGCCCTTAGTTGAGCTGACAATGACATTGGGATTTTTCAGGTAAGTTTCAGTGAACAGCATGTACTGCATCCGGTCTTCGGTTCTGACGATGTTGAGCATGACATCCAGCTCGCGGCGCTTTACCATGTCCAGAAATTCGCTCCAGCTGGGCCCGGAAATATATTCGACTTTCAGTCCCAGGCGGTTGGCCAGCAGATTCATGTATTCGATGGACAGGCCCCGCGGAGTGCCGTATTCAAAATAATTGAAAGGCGGCCAGTCCTTTTCATTGTGGACCCGGATGATCGGGTGCGCTTGCAAAAAGGCCTGCTCTTCCCCGGTAAGCGTTGGCCACAGCTCCCCTGCGACCGGTGAGACGTCGGCTTCCGGGGAAAAGTCTTTAAAGTCCTGCACGATCCATTTGTCTTCAAGCTGTTTTCTTTCAGATCGGCTGATCGCATGCAGGCCTTTGTTGACCTGTTGAATCAGGGCCGGGTTGCCTTTGGGAGATGCCGTGTAATACACCTGGGAAAAAAGCGGTTTGTCCGCCTGATATTCGAAGATATTGGTAAGATAATTATCTTTCAGGAAATAATGCAGGCTCAGTTTGGTCGCGACAAATACCTTTATCTCGCCCTCCAGGGCGGCCCGGAATAGATCCTGGAAACGATCATACAGGACGATTCGGTTGGAGGGCACCCGGGAGCGGACAAAGCGCTCGGTATACCCGCCTTTCTGCAGCCCGATGAAAAAGCCGGATGTCCTTCCCAGCGTTCTGATCGGATGAACCGAGGGGTGCGTGAATATGTAATAATCGAGGGCTAAAATCGACTCCGAATAATCCAGCAAAGCCTGGCGTTCTTCGGTTTTGAAAAGACCGGCGTGCAGATCGACCCGGCCGTCTTTGAGCAGTTGCAGTGATTCATTAAAGGATCGGGCTTTGACAAATTCAATTTGTTGTCCTGTTTTTTGCGCCCACAGCCGCCACAAGTCCGGGAACAGTCCAGCCGGCCGCGAGGCTGCATCTTCAAATTTGAGCGGCGCCACCCCCACGTTGTAAACGATCTTCAGCTCGTCGGTCGCCCATACCGGCACCGCGGCCGCCAAACTTAAAATCGTCACTAGACCCAGCACATATAATTTTGTACCCTGCATACCAATACCCTTAATTTGAGGACGGCCGGATTCAGCCGGACCGGATCTCTCTATATTGCTACTCTCTGGGCAGGGTACTGAAAAAATGAACAAAAATCAATATCATCGGTTCTACGGCTCTCGCTCTTGGATTTTCAGTGGCCACATTCAATCTGAGGCAGTTTGAAAGGATTGAGGGACTCAAAATCGAAATCCTGTCTTTTCAAGCATAAATTATTTTTAAGCCATAGTTTACTTTTCAGTCTTCTCCAAGCGGGACGCTGCCACAGCAGCGGCACCAGCTTCAAGCAGTCTTTTATTCGATCTCTTTTCTGTCGGCTGTCCATCTTCCGATGCTGGGGCATTTTCCTCCGGCGGCAGATAAACGGTGACGTTGCGATGGGCAAATTCAATGCCTTCTTCTCTGAAGTGCTCCTGGATGCGTTTGTAGACTTCGCGGCGAACGACAAACTGTTCGCCGGGCGGGGTTTTAAACTTTATCCGCAGAATCATGGCCGAATCGTCCATTTCCCGGACCCCCTGGGATTTGATTTTGCTGAGCAGCACCGGGCCGATCTCTTCATTGTTTTGCAGCTCCCGGTTTATTTTCTTGACGATTTTGCGGATCCGGTCGACATCGGCATCATAGCGCACGCGAACATCCAGCTTGGTAATGATATAATCGCGGCTGAAATTCTGGACCGCCCCCATGTCGCCGAATGGGATCGTAAACACCATGCCCCGCGGGTGGCGCAGCTTGACCGAGCGCAAGGAGATCTGTTCCACCATGCCTTTAATCCCGCCGGTTTCAATATAATCGCCGACCCGGAATGCGTCATCGATCAGGAAGAAAACCCCCGACAGGATATCGCGCACCAGGGTCTGGGAACCAAACCCGATGGCCAGCCCGATGACACCGGCCCCGGCAATCAGCGGTCCGATATCCAGCCCGAGGGTTGACAGGATAATCAGGCTGACGATGATAAACAACACCGAAAGGATGAACTTGCGCAGCAGTACGAGCAGAGTGCCGATCCGGGAACCGCCGCGGCCGCCTTCTTCCATCTCATCATCGCCATCCGGCATTTCCTCCCTGATTTTTCGATCAATGCGGGCTTTGGCAAATTGCCAGACGACAATACCCAGCAGGAGCAATCCCATGATGTTCAGGGCGGTGGAGGTAAACAGCCTGCCCAGCGGCATATCGATACCCCACAACCGCAACATGATGAAAAACAGCAGGGCCACCAGAAGAACACGCAGGATAATTTTGATCAACGCCAGATGCTGCTGCAGATATGATATTTTGTCTGCCTTCTGATCGTCTGCGGCCTGCGGCGAAGCAGATCCGGGATCAATCTCCCGGCGCGGCTCGGCGGTATCCGGTGAGATAAAAGATGAAGGGGCTGCGCCGGATGCAATGTCCAGCAGGCGTTCGGCCCAACTGATGATGCCAATTAAAAGAGGAATCAAAAACACGCTGACAATGGTCGACAGCATCGCGACTTGCCCTTCGGCCAGTCCGCGGATGAACCAAAAAAACCCCATGCCGATTACGTAGAGCAGGGCGAACCAGTGCCAGGTTCCAGCGATCTTGGTGCGCATAGAAGATGCGGCCTTGTCCCCATCAGGATTGCCGTCCCGGATCGCCCGGGCGACCCGGTGCCGGCAGCGCCAGATCAAAATCGCCATCAAAAAGGAGACGCCGAGTCCCGATGAACTGTACATGAATAGAAAACTCTCCCGGCCAATTCCGGCTCCCAGAAAAACAAAAGCAACATCGGCAATGACAATCGCCGTTCCGACGATGGCAATGGTCCAGCGGTAAAGAAATTGAGCATCTTCGTCTTTGAGGGGAAATAAGCGCAAGGCCGGGGCGGCCGGCGATAGAACAAGATTGGCGGCCAATATAAAAAACCTGATGTAATAGCTTGGCAGCAGGACACCGGAAACGATCGGGTAGCCGGGATCGCCCTCATCATAGAATATGGCCCACAGCATAAAACTGACCAGGATATAGGTGCCCATGCCCAGCATATTCAACAGGAGGCGCGACAGTACGCGTCCCAGAAAGTGCCAACGCCCCAATGAAGCCGCCTCCAATACCTGACGCCGCAGGTTTTCGGTGGATCGCCGCACCAGCCGTTCGATGGCCAGACCGGCGACAATAAACAGGGCTGCCATCAAAAAAGTAAAGCCAAGGTGGGCCGGACCGCGCCCCAGATTCAAATTGTTGAATGCCGCTGACCATTCACCGCTGTCAAAAGCGGATCCGGATTCGGTAAAAAACGAAACAAGCCGCTTCTGCGCACGAGAAAAAGCCTTTTCACCCTTAAAAAAAAGCAGCGAAAATTTCTCGCCCTCCCTCAAAGAGTCGTCAAAGGCGGAGCTACCCTGTTCCCGGTCCCGGGTGACTTTGGCATTGAACATCTGGCGGGCTTCGCCGGCCGGCAGGGCCCGGCTGATGGAATCCAGCTCATCCCGGCTGAATTTGACGGTCACCGGGTTTTCACCAGTTCCAGAAACTGCCTCGGATCCGGCAGCATGTCGCTGTCCCGCACACCAGATACTCAAAATGATGAGCGTCGCAATTCTTACCATCCTCAAAGCATCAATCTTCATTTGCACCCTCGCTTTGTTAGGGTTCAAAATCAGGCAGAGAATCAAGCACGCGGTGCTCAACGGAGCTGTTTTTCCGGCGGATAAATTCCCGGAGTCCATCATCGCGGCCCCGGCAGCAATTCAGCAACACACGGGATACCGGCTCAGGTCCGTCATGAAGGCTTTTTGCCGGGCCGCATGCCAAAGAAGATTGCATACCAGACAAGATCAGCCCAGGTATGCGACCCTTCAAAAACCGAACGCAGTCCAATAAGGGCCATAGACAACGGTATCACAAAGAGAAATATTCCGCCGCGATGGTCGCACCAGCCGGATAGTCGTTCGATCCAGCGCCGCCCCTGGTCTGATTTCAGGTAAAGCAGCAGCGGAAGGCTGATCAGGGAAATGATAAAGAGAAACTGGAGAAACCACAAATGACCGGCAAAGGGGATGGGCAGCAGCCTAAAGGGTGACGAGGTTAAAGCCGGCAGCTTGAAACCCGCGAAGTAGTGCGGGATAAGCTGCCAGAAGCTGCCGTCATATCCCCGATCGGTAATCTGCTCGAAGTAATACTGCAGCGGCAGCAGGACCAGGAGCCCCACGGTGTACAGGGGGATCAGAAGCCGCCTGACCCGGTCCCGGAGGTACTCTCCGGCGCGCCGGGACTTCAGCGCGTACCAGGCACCCACGCCCGACAGCAGGAAAAAGAGCTCCATAACCCAGGTCCAAACCAACCCACGCCTGGACACGAAAAGCGGAAGGCTGGTCTCCGGGTTTTTCAAATGCCACCCTTCCGGATCGAAGAAGCGGGTACAGTGGAAGAGAAAGACGGCCAGCATGGCGATAATCCTCAACCAGTCGACGTCGTATCTTCGTTCTTTCATAAATTAGCTTCCTTAATATTACAAATATCTAAAGGGGCTTATGAGGTCAAGCATATTTACAATATGGTCATCGCTGGATGGAAACTATTTGTTGCTATCGTCGATACTCATGCCGGAGATAAAAAGCTTTTGGTAGAACCGAGGCTCGCTGTTCAATTATAATTCTTATTTCGTATTGCAGTAAACCCATCGCCTTGACATTACATGACAAAACTTTTGAAAATAAGATAATGCACACATAACATTCGGTTTGGGTATCAATGGAACATCGCCTTATCAACATTAAAAATTATCAATGGAATGTATCCGTCATACATTCAATCTGAGAGCGAGGCCCGGAAAGGGATATATGCGCGCTTATCCGTGAGGTGAAGTGCAATGCTAAAGCTGCGGAAGCAGTGAGAAGGGCTAAAAATATGGGGTCAGGGCTTGATCAGTGATTATAGGTTGACGACGGATTTGATATGAAAAGCACATGGCACCCGCCGTCGCTTAAGCTATGGCGCGGCAAGCTGTCCTTGGCGAGTTGAATATGAAGGTGCACTTTTTCACGTTTTTTCTCGCGGTAATAACCAGCAAGATATTTTTGTAACCGATGATGATCGATAATCAGTGAGCCGAAGGGTGACAATCATCAGAAAGAAAATGGCGTTAGAGCAAAATTTTCTAAGGCAGGTAGAAGCCATTAAATCACAGATCAAGCCCTGACCCCATTGTTTAGAAGCGGTTATCAATGAGTTTGGGCCTCCACCTATCGTCCCAAAAGTAACCTCGTCGGTTGTGACGCCGGTTGAAGTCCCTGGCAACCCCCCCTTTGATCTCGAAAGACTAGACCCATTTCATTTAACAGCGAACTCGAAAAGTTCATTGATTTAACTCTCACCCCACCGGAAAAGCATGATATAATGAAAATAATAGTATGGCTAACGAGAGAAGATGATAAATGGTATCATTTTTCTGTACTGAAAGTAGTCCTACAGGTATTCTTATTTGATATATATTTTTTATCATAAAAATAATCTCAATTAACAGGGAGTATAGTAAAGCCGCATGACAAACGCATGGATAGATGCTCAACGCAAGGCTAATGAAAAGGCTGAGGCTAAAAGACGCGGCTCAATGACCAAGTATTGGGTCATTAAAAAAGGCCGATGGGTGAGAGTTGAGAAAGATGAATGGGAAAATTCATCCATGAAAGAATGAGATGAAAAAATCAGACACGCTCATTTGCCGCGATAGTGCCGTAAAATTAATAATTTCAGAACTCTTGATCTCTGGTGAATAACCTGTTGATTTTACTTGACAGGAGCATAAATATAGCGTAAATTGGAGTGCAACAGATTAGGAGGTATTTGTTGTGCTACAAACCTATATTCCATTTCTT
>Ga0209678_1000457_pt1 | contig 13297 bp, 7 predicted proteins | sample WorMetilvaeELBA1_FD_187404 | JGI IMG/M metagenome (GOLD analysis project Ga0209678, IMG submission 187404) | Marine gutless worms symbiont microbial communities from Max Planck institute for Marine Microbiology, Germany - Olavius ilvae ELBA.1... ...
AGCGGCCGGACTGATAATAGAATTCTGTATCAGTCCGGCCCGGACTGATAATAGAATTCGCGCTCAGTCCGGCTGCCGGACTGATAATAGCTTTTTCGGTTACGTCAAATACTACGCCGTTAGTCATTACCCCATTGGACCCTGTAAACTTCACACTAGCCTAGTAGCATTCAAAGCAGTTATAAATTTTCATACCACCTGTCATTCACTGACAAATGAAACAAATTATAACATATATGTTGTGCGCAGTTTGTCGATAGGCGCAATCTATCGATTGTGCAGATCTTCACTTGCGCATTCTTACGATCAACAAACTGCGCAACAATCTATCGATTGTTGCGCAGTTTTTCGACAGTATTTACCTCTGGTACGATCGATAGATCGCACAAAATATTTCTTGCGCAGTCGATGGATTTTGCATAGAATAAGTATCATCTTAGGTTTAGCACTGCTATTGTGAGTTAATAAGTAAGTAATATCGGCGTAGTTGTCTATGAACGAAGGCGACGGACGGAAAGACCGAGACTTTTTCTTTCAAGACCAAGACCAAGACTTTACCCGGACCACTGAACAGGTTACCATATCATGGTCACAAAATGAACAAAACAGTATACACACGACACGCATGAAATAAAGACAGTAGGCCTAATGTAAACTAACTCAGAAAGAACAGTGCTAAACAACACTAAAACTCAGTCTCGTGTTGCACATTTCACTGTCACTGTCTCTCACTGTCACTGTCAATGGCAGTCACTGCCTGTTACACTTTGCCAGCATGAGATCACACAGAAGCTGGTCGGACATCCTTGCTCTATGAGGCCTGATGAACAAACCGCCATGGCTAAAAACACGCTCAACCGGTGCTGACGTGCAGGGCGTGCAGAAGACGCTCTCAAACAACGACTTCAAACAAGCAAACTGCTTGTTGTCCTTGACTAGACTAGAATAAAGTAATCTAATAAGTAATCAAATCAAAGCCTGCTAGCCGTGTACCGTAAAATGCATTAAATGCAACAACTTAAAGCTTGATTTTTAACCCGAACGTCCCAAATTGTTATTCTTAGTACCAGCTATTAGTCAAACCCATAAAAGTCTTGAAAATTCTCAAGACTTTTTGTCAAGACCAAGACCAAGACTCTGGTCTCAAGACCAAGACCAAGACTTTATTTTTTTGTCCTCGAGGCGCCTCGAGACCAAGACTTTGGTCTCGAGGACTACATCACTGCATATATAGCGCGTCTGATGGGACCGGTCTGCCTAATTAGCCAGGGCCGGTTTGAAGAGCCAGTCCACCCCTATAGTGGGAAGCCTGGGGTCCGGGCCCCCTGGGTCTCCCATTACATCCGGCCCTGCCCCAACACCCTCCCACTTGTGGGACCACACCATTGTCGTCACTCGTCAGTACTAAACGTTATGGGCTGTAGAACAAACCCTTTCGCCACACACCAGTGATGTAGTCCTCGAGGTCTTGGTCTTGGTCTTGACAAAAAGTCTTGAGAATTTTCAAGACTTTTATGGGTTTGACTAATAGCTGGTACTAAGAATAACAATTTGGGACGAGACTGAGTTTTAGTGTCGTTTAGCACTGTTCGTTCTGAGTTTTCAGCGCTCCCCCAGACCAGTGATGTGGTCTAAGATATCGGTCTTAGAACAAAACCGGTCTGAGCCTTAAAAAATCGTTCTTGATCTTGCAGGTTTTATGTTGTGTTGTGAAATACAATCTAGTCACGCTTGTCGTCATAATGATCTTGGAGGATACAGCAGCATTTCAAGTACTAGTTTGGTTTCTCTATTTTGTGCTTGGAACATCACTACTGTGGAGATCAACATGCAGTGACGTTCACTTACTTAAAAGTTAAATCCGCCATGTCTACGTGTAACACTGGTCGCCTGTCAGAGCAGGATTGTTCCTGCCTTGGTGTCCTGTAAACCACACTTTTATATTTTATTGTTGATTTTAATGCTTTATCATACTTCAGTGTGTTTTACAAATAAATTTGATTGATTGATTGAAGTGTCTTTGTTTACTTCCAGTCAGTGGCGTATTTAGGGGGGCCTTGTGCGAGGGCCCCCCAGACCACCTAGCTGGATTTAAGGGGGCCTACTTCTAAGGGGAGGAGAGGTGAGGCCTGGGATGGGAGGTGGGTAGGGGCGAGGGATGGAAGGGAGGGAGGGAGGGAGAGAGGGGTGGGTGGGTTGGAGCCCCCCTCCCCTTGTGAAATCCTAAATACGCCACTGCTTCCAGTGGCTTTGACCTGGCCAGCGGACCAATTAAAAAACCGGCCCACCTGGCAATGCCAGGCAGCCAGGCGGCCCAGTCGGGTCCGCCCCTGCCTCGATCCCACCAACAGAGGGCCTCCCACCAAACCCGTCATATGTTATTTGTCCGTTCATTAGACACGAGTTTAATGTCCTTTTATTCCGACGTTTTAAACCGGACAGATGCTTGCACAAATAGACCCGTAACTTTTTTGCTAGTGTAATGGGCCTTGGATTATTTCGGATATAATACAAACATATTACATCCAAGGTCGATTACACTAGGAAAAAGATATTTGTTGTTTGACAGGTACGCGGGCTGTCCCGCCTATGCCTAACTCATTATACGCCCAGATTAACATCAGACAGTAGACACGCGACTCAAGTGCACTCAGAAAATTAAACAAATGTACAGTTGTAATTACAATATTATTCATTGTTATCTGTTACAACAACTGCACTCAAAGTGTCACTGTAGATCATTAATAGGAAGTCATTATATGCGCTCTGGTAATTGAACGTGTTTCATCACGCCAGCTGCTTCTTTGCCGTCACTGTCGCTGAACGTGGTGTCCACGTGACCGTGTTGCTGTGGGAGACGACGAACTCGCAGCCCCATCTCCCGACGCAGCAGATAATTATTAAGCAACTGTGGCACGCCAAGCTGCACGGCGTGAGTCTTGCTACATTCTTTGCAAAGGAAGTGGCGTTTAACGCCACCGACGTTGCTCCGTCTCAAACACAGATGCCGCGGTACGGCAGACACGCTGGTGAAGTGCACGCCACAGATGGCACACCAGTCTACAAACATCATCCACATAATAATGTTTTATTTTGTAGAAGTATTTCCGGCTTACAGCATTCGATGAAGATGACTGTAAAGCGTGTTCAATATAGTGATTTACTCGCAATCTCCCATAGAAGTTGCAATCGTCAAAGAAATACCCGTCATAGCAAGAAGATTACTCATGAACAGTCCACCGAAGGTCTGCGTAATTCTTGCAATGTAGGACATTTATGAAAAGTTTCAGATGAACTGAATGGTGTGGAGCGTTATATGTCGTTAGTTAGTTGTTAGATCGCGTTATTTAGTATAGCAGCGCCAGAAAGCGTTCATATAATAGCGTTTACGTTATTGCATGTTAAATCCTGAGAAACGTGAATGAGACAGACTTACATCGAAGGAGCGTAAATTTTAAGGTGCGCCGTCTGGCGAACGGAATGACACATTAGTCCAAATTTATACGTGGGCGTCGCATACAGCTTCTTCGATGCGACATCACGTTCTGCTCTGTCCGTACTTCACTCTTTCTGCACTTTCTGTGCAATCGGGACTTTTACAATGTGTTTAAGCTGGTTTCATAGTGTGGTGTATACGTACGTCTCCAGCATACATGACGCTCCTGTTGGTCGTCCATCGGTCACAGCTCTCGCTTCTCACTCACAGTTTCGGCGTATCTATTACACGTACGTTACACAATAATGAATAGTATTGATACTTTTCTCCCGTGTGTGTTGTGATAATATTACAGGATTAACAGTTTATCTATTGTGACATCAAGCTGAGACTGAAACGGCAAATTGCACAGTTATACAAAGTGATTTATGACTGCTTACCGGCAATTCCGAGAACAGCGGACCGAGAATATTGCGCGGCAATTCATGACAGGCCTAAGGCCTACTCTTTGCGCAATCGATAGACTGCGCAACAGTGTTGATGCATTCCAAGAATATTTCTTGTTCTCGATTTCGAAATCTTGCTTCGAATTACCCTCAGCGGCGGATCCAGAGCTTGTCTCTAGGGGGGGGGAGCCCATGTCGAGCGCCCCCCCCCCCCCCCCCCCCCCCCCCCCCCCCCCCCCCCCCCCCGCATTCCTCCCCTCCTTCCCTCCCTTCCCTTTCCCCTCCCACTCGTCCCTCCCTTCCCCTCCCCTCCCTCCCCTTGAAGAGGGGGGTCCGGGGGTCCTCCTTCGGAAAATTTTGAAATTCTAGATTGCTGTAGGTGAGTTTTAGCACATTCTGGCATGCAAAACGGGGTTTGCAAATGTGTTTTTAGGTCGCGCTATGAAAAAAAAAATTTGGTCCCAGTCTAGGGGGGCGATCGCCCCTCCCGTGGATCCGCCACTGATTACCCTTACTGCAGTTTCCAGTGTCGTGTCAGCTAGTCCGTTTTTGACGCGAGTTCTTCCTGAATTGTGGATGTGCAGGCTCTGATGTGATGACCCCATCTGAACGTGCGCTCGATAGATGACAGTTAAGACAGTCCAGCTAAGCACGAGCCAAAAATAGACAGAAAAAATACTGAAAAAGACAACCGTTGAGCATTATAATTCCGGTCCAGTGTAACTCGTGGAAGTGGGTTTTGAGCCAGGAATGCGTGATGGATCCTTGAGGGTGAGAGATGAGCAGATGGGATATCATGAGTCACAGACAAGATACAGGTATTCCACTTCAAAAAGGCTGTGACCTTGAAAACCGGGTTAGGTGTCCGTCGACGTCAATGGGAATGGATGGAGCGCGTAGCCTATGACTTCCGACTGACGTTCTATATAGTAACTATCTCGTTTCTGGGATATTCAGTGTTGAACAATATCGCGACCTTGAAATCCCGGTCAAGGGTCAATCACGATAAACGGCGATTTCACACGTTGTCTGGTTTGGTTTGGTACCAGAGGCGGATTTAAGGGAAAAGGCCTCGTTGGCCACTAATCAAGACGGCCCCTTCCTTCCCCTCCCCTCCCTTCCCCCTTTCCCTCCCCTCCACTCCCCCTTTTCCTCCCCTCCCTTTCCTTCCTCTTCTCTCCCCTCCCTTCCCCCTTTCCCTCCACTAGGGGACGGAAAAGTTTTCAGTTTTTTTGTTCTCCAGATGGTGTTTTTAGACATTGGTGACAATGGGCATGTTCTTAAGTTGAGGCCCCCCGCTATAGGGTAGACAGACAACGTGGTATTTGATGCAGAGAACCTGCTTGTAGTCCAGCTGTTATCTGAAAAGACGTAGAACAAATTGGGTAAAAGCCAATTTTTGCATCATATGATAGCTTACTACATGTACTAACATGATCTAAGTCCCCTAGTTTTTTAACCCTTGGGCAAAATTTTTTACAGCCAAAAATCCAATATGGCCGCCACCGAAACTGGCAATTTGCATATCTTCAGCTGTAACTAACCAAATGTAGCATGTAGTATGTCATTTTCAACATTTTCAGGGTCAAGGAATGCAATGGTGACATTTAAAAGTGCCTCAGAGTAATGATTACAAAGAAACAGTCAGTTGTCGATGGCCCGTGACACGCTATTCTAGGCGCTAAGCCTGCCATTGTGACATTCTAAAACTAAACATGCAGAATTCAACAGTAAACTAGAAAGGCACCTTTACACATGTAAATCATCAGAGGCATTGCAATAATGCATAAAATTGCAGTTAATAAACTAAAAAAACTAGCTTATAAATATATATCAAGTTTGCAAAAATGTGTCATAATTACCTCTAAATACAAAATGTTGCAAAGCCTGGAAACGGATATTGGCAGCAATGAACAACAAAGGCAAACAAGTACCACAGGGCACTTAATTAAACTTGAAATTTGTACTAAATTTAATGGGTTAAGCAAAAAGGCACTTCTTAGCCAGACGAACAAGTCACATGATTCACATTTCTCATATCATGTGACATTCACATTGTAATGGATATTGTATTCATTTGCGTGTATGCGTCACTGTATGCAACTGTGCATATGATTTTGACATGCACATAAAGAAGAAAAGCATTATGTACCCTTACAATGTGTTCGTCTGTTACCAGTAGTCACGGCGGGGACGTGAGTGCCAAGACTACCACAGCACATTCGAGCGAGCAAGTAAACACATTTTGTAATCCAGGGAGAGTCCCCCACTGTTAAAGATGCGACTATAGACTGTACAAACAGAAAAGGGGATTTCCATGGGCTACACACAATTGTGACATTTTAATTGTAAGCATTAACATCCTCACTCTACTGGTAATGCAAACAAAGTTTTGTACTATCATTTAAATTTGCTGCTAATCACCACTAATAGGAATTCACATCAAATGCATCACCATTAGCCCATTTTTCAAATGGGTGAAATTTAACCAAGACTACTCCGAAAGCTGCAATAACGCTGTTTTCAAAATTATACCTAAACTGAACTAAAGCCCATCAAGGCAAACATCTACAAGTAACTAAAAAAATGCACAATCCTCTCAGAGGAGCGATGAAATGACCTAGTGAGAGACGGCCAGACAAACAACACAGAGGTCGTGTCGCCTAATGAATGCTCTAATAACTGTTTATAACAAAGTTTGTAATACACTGGGTACTGCTAGTGACCAAATAACGGTATATGATAAAACCCGGAAATTGGAATAATGGGCCGATACCGTCGGTTTAAGCAGTCTTACCACCACTATGTTAAGTAAAACGAAGTATTGTAGTCTACAGGTCCCCAAATGTCAATAAAACAGCTCGCTGCAAATGTGATGTCCAGCATTGAAACAAACCTGAACCTGTACAACAATCGTGTTCCTGCTGGGGAAACCAAACACTTGACTACATTAGCAAAACTTAACTACAACTTGAATACAAATTACAGACACACATCATACGAATATGACAAGCAGCAAAAAAATAGCACCTGTAGAACGTATTTACATATTTACAAAAATCGCAGTCAAAGTACAATTGTATTATCTCCAAAAACAGTGATAAAAGTAAAAAAAACAGCACCTAGATTAAAAGGGGTCCAAGCAGCCAGTCGAATTCTGACACTGCTGGAGGGAAGCCCGGACTTAAATACCGAATGAATAATCCTATGAACTAACACCTAACCTAGACTCACCTCTTGTCAACCCTGTAAGGTGCAACTATATTGTTAGCCTAACTATATTTGAACCTGAGATACGGTACTATTCCTGACTTTAGCTCCCTGCCTGCTTCCTGATAACCAACTGCTTACCCCTTCCACTACACCGAGTACCCTACCTTTTTGAGACCAGTCCGGACAGCTGCACGAACGTTGTGCCAATAGCGCTTCTGACCTTTCTGACTCAGATGTATCCCGTCCTGATCAAACACCCCTTGCTGCTCCCCCGGCACTAAACTGACTGGCTGGTTCCAAAAACCGTGGTGCCTCCAGTAATGGATTGTCTGACTGCCCTGATATGCTGCCTGCAGACTGTTGTTGACCTCAACTACAACTGGCCAATTTGCTGGAGTGGCTGGAAATGGAAGTAGCTGACCCACATAAATGATCTGACACTGCTGACTCAAAACCCCAAGAAGACCACTCAGATTGGCAACTACCTGATCTGCCCTACCATGACTTGATGACCTGAGGTCGTTTTCGCCCATGTGCACAAAAACGACTGCTGGCTGAATGCTGCTCACGTGACCTAACTGCTGCCTGATGCACTTGTTGCCCGGACAAACTGTCGCACCCCCAATCCCAATACACTCCACCACTACCTGATCCCGACTCAACCCCAAGTTGCCATACTCCTTCTGCTGACTCTCCATGAATTCCCCTAACCTGCGTACATAGGAGTGCCCAAGAATGCAAACCCTGGTGGTGGTTGATGCAGCCTCACAGGGTCGACAGCCTCCTTCTGTGCTTGAGTGTGCCATTCTGCGACACAAAACGTCATATGTATGTAAGATAAAGTAAACAAGACACAAATAGTGTGCAACTAGGTACACCTGATTAACAGCCTCCCAATCAAAAACTGTTACTATAGGGTGTCACAGAAACATGAAAGAAAGAATCTACCAGTATTGATAAACAGTGAAAGCAACACAGCAGCCAGTCAAATACTGACACTGCTGTAGGGCATCACGAAAACACAAGAGAAGATAACAGTATTGAAAATCAGTATAACTAGTTAAAGTGACACAGCAGAGGGTGGAGGGAAATTATAAGTATAATGAGACTAGCAAACACAGAAATGAAAGACAAAAACTCGGTTCACTCATTGACCACCACTTCCTCGTCAATCCATGCTAATGATTCATCATCCAGAAAATCGGACTCCTCATCACTGGTATCCTTGTCGGAATGGTTTTCCTCCACATCGTCACAGACCTGGTCGGCTGGTACCACGTGAGCTGCATTTTCGCAGTCTTCGCCGCAGCAGTATTTGCATGATGCAAGGCACGGCAGCCCATGTTTGCGACAGGAACAGAGCTGTGAGCTGCAAGGCTTCTTTGTGGTGACTTTGCACTTGCATGTGATGACATTCAGCAAATCATCTGGCGCAGGCTGCAAGTCTGTTGTCACAGGCACCAGTCTGTCATTGGCCACAGTCCAACCCCATTCCATTGGGTTCAGCTGATCTGTCGACAGGGTCTTCCACTGTACTGCCTGCAAATGCACCCGCATAATGTGAAAGCGTGCAGCTCTTTCCGTTGGTGGTAGACGCTCTGGACGTGGCTGTGTTCTCCTGGTAGCAATCAGGTTCATGTAGACTGCATAACGCAAGTGGTTTAATGAGTCTCCTACCTTGCCACCATACAGCATCACCAGTATTTGAAGTCCAGCATCAATAACCTCAGTCTGTGATGCACGATGGGAGGTCAAAAGATCAGTGAGAGGAAGCATAGCAGTTTGTCTTTGCACTTTCCTGAACACACTGGCTTTGCCATGACCAAACAATGCAGAAGTGGTATCACAACCACTGAGCGCGTGTACAGCTAAGATCTGCCTAACACCTGTTTCACCTACAGCATCGCAAACTTCTCGGACAGAAATAATTGCTTGACGGGCACTGCGGGCTCTTGTTATCTCAGACATCATGTAAATGTTGCTCATGTCTGATGCAAAGTGATGTACGAGTAGTACAAGCACATCAGTGTCGTCTGCGACCACCATTACTTCTTCCGTCTTGGCAGCGAGATCTAGAGCTGTTTTGGCTATCAGCGTGTCTGCATCATCATGGGCTTGCAGCACAGCATATCCAAATTCTTGCAGATGACTCATCAGCAACTGAACAAAGCACCTCTTGTTCTCTGTATTCGTCATGAATGCGCTCTGATTGTGGTAAACCGGTAGATTATCCATGACAGTGACTGTTGGCCCAGGCTGAGTGGCTCGTCTGATGTGCTCACTGTCCTTGACTGTCGGTCGACCACTGTAGCCATCGAATACAACTGTACAATGCATGTATCGACGAGCAATGTGAGATGAATAGGCACGCAGAACATCACCATAAGTTCCACCTTTTGGCCACACCACCTTATGCAACAAACAGCCACCATCCAGGACATGTGCACCTGTGAAGTTGATCTGTAAAGATGTGTCAACTGACTTGGTCATCTCCTTTGCCAATGCAGCTTTATTTGTTTTCCTGAGACCTTCACCTTTAAAAAGCGATGCTGGAACCGGTGTGAGTTCATACTCAAAGCACGTCTCTGTGCAGCCACTCTGTGCCATGACAAGAAGAAGGCGGCTGAACAAAACGTTAGGATCGATCACAATGTGGCCTTTCCCAACCTTGACCTTCTTCCCCAAGTGAGACAATGCTTTTAGCTGGCTGCTTCTCTTCATCACTGTATCGGTGAAGGCTTGCTTGTCCATTGTCTGCATAATGCCCTGTCCAACTTCTTCAGCCAAGTCACAGTTAACACCATCTTCATCAGCAGCGACAAATCCAGTTGAAATGCTGCGCAGTTTGCCATCATCAACAGCAAACGGATTGTGAGCGGCAAACCAGTTCAGAATTTTGTTCAGGTCAGAAAAGTCACGTGATGATCTTCCTTTGCCAAGTTCAGGATGAGACAGAGATACGGCTTCATTAGCACAGGTCAGATGACTCAAGGCGGCATGCACGCTTGCAGACTGATGCAAGCTGTGAATCCACAACGAGCGAACACTGTCGGTCATGCCCCGGCCATGTGTTAATCCACCGCGACCTTTAACTGCCTTCATCATCACTTGTTCGATGGCTAGGTCTGTGGACAGACCAGCCCAGAAGCGATCAGATCTACGGACCGTATTGAAACCTGCCTGGAACTTGTTGTACAGCCATGGATGTGTATGTGGCAGATCCAGCATCATCTGCAAATACAGTCTGGCACTCTTGGCGTAATGACAGTGACCAGTTGCGGCAAACAAGTTCAGCATTTTGGAAACAGCAACAAGATGCATATTCCAGTCACCGGTCCTCTCGGCTCGAATAGTTGTCCTCAAAACGTCGACGTAGTGAGAATACTGGATCCACAGCTTTGCAGTTCTGGACTCATCCGACAAAGTCCTCTGCTGATCACGACAAGCTAAGTCCAGTTTCACCACAGAAGTTTGCAGCTGTACCTCCTCGAACGTAGTAGAATCACGTGCAACCATGCCGTCATATGCAGAGCGCAATTCCTGCAAGTCTGCACTTGTCAACGGGCCGACATAAGATTCACTGTCGACATCAAGTAGAGATCGTAATAACAGAATCCACAAAGCAGAGTCTGCTAAAAAATGCGCCCGGACAGCACGTGCTACGGCCCTTCCATTCATCATGTGAGTGAGTGCGTTCGGTCCGTAACAGCATTCCAAAGCTTCCACAAGTCCAGAACCAGCCATCACAGTACCGATGCTCCCCAGGAAACTCATGATCATATGGAAAACACCCATTCTGCAGACTATGTTGAGGGATTGTGATGTTGCTACCTCAACTGCCTTTATCCACAAAGGCTGATCTAATGTCACACAGGGTGTCTCCATGTTCAACAACTTCGCCTGGCTGATGATGAACAGAAGTGTTGATAGAATGCAAGACCGGTTTCCTGGCTCTAAGTCGATAATTGGCAGCAGATGAAATTCAGCCGGTGGCAAGTATTCACCCACTGACACGCTTTCCATGAATCCAGACCAGTTTGGTCGAGGTTCCGACGTGCCCCGAAAATACCACCCGACTTGCCACAGCAAATTGTCGTTGACAGAATCCGGCAGAATGTATGGATAGTTGAGCTCACTGATTGGCCGGAAGTAGAGTTGTTGCAGTGGTGGAAGATTTGGCTGGCTGTAATAGTGAAGAGGAATGCCTTTCCCTTTAACGACACTGGCAGAATTCACTCTAGCCAATCTTTTTATTGGTTTCTCACCAAAACTGCCACAAGAAATACGACCAGCACTTGTCTCTGAATCCATACATCGTACAGACATTGACATGATACCCATCCCATGAAATGTCCCTTGACCATCTAACGTTGCGACATTATGATCAACATTGTCCGCTGACCACTGGGTAAACATATCCGGACCACTTGCTGGCAGATTAACTCCATCTGTCTGCACCACAGATTGTTTGAATCGCAGCACTTCATCAGCAGAAGCTGAAAATCCCAAACGAGACATTTTCTTCAACAAGCTGGATGATCCAAACATGTGATCAATTGATACACCCACTCCAAACAGTACTGGCGAAATGACTGACCTTGGACGACTTGCCTGCACTATGCTGTGACCCAACGCAATTTGTTTCACCTCATCCGTGACAATATTCTGGAGGAAAGACCTGAGTAGATCTGGAACCCATTCCTTCACTGCTGTCTTGTCACCAATAGCCTCACTTGTTGGGTACTCGTCCATTCTGTACAGACACTCCCGAATGCTTCCTTTTATCAGCTTAGCTGCAGCCTCCACAATCCGGTATCCATCCTTCGTCACATCTTCCTCTCTGTCCGCATACCACTTGTCAGTAATGATACGTTGGGCCATGTTCTTGAAACACACAACGTTTTTCCGACCAAAAATATCGGCAAAGAATAACTCGTCTCCATATCTCTCCTGCAGCTTCTGTTTCATATACTTGGCAGAGTATGCACTGCATGAACTGTCGCACAATGACTGCATCTGCTCAACCAGCTCATGAAGCGTATAAAGTTCACAGTCTTCGCATTCCAGCCGGCTACACAAGATGCCAAATACCTCTGCTGCAACACTGTCAGGTGATCGTCCAACGTTCGTTCCCGGCACATCAGCCCTGCATCTGCCATATTTCATGAAGTTGCGATGGCACTGACCATGGTATACAGCATCAGCAGCATGCAAATCGCCACACGTCAGCAGCCTTCCTTTTACTTCAAAGCCCCAATTGTCCTGCCTCTCATCGCAAATCTGCAGCATCGTCCCCATCAGTTTGTCAGATTTTGCCTCATGCACAATGCTTCTGTTGGGATGCTTTTTATCTACAACTGCGCTCTTGCCACACAGAAAGCACAGAGTTTTCCAATCGAAGGCAGGAGCACCAGTAGCGGAACGCAGGAACTTTGACTTTGCAGAGCTGTTTACACTGTCGTCAGCCGGACGCTTTACTTGATGGTAACAATCATTCAGATACTGTCTACGACAGCACTCGTGAACATTTACAGTGGATGGGTTTGACAACAAGTAGTCAGCCAGCTCACTATGGTTGCACTTAAGACAGCATTCCAGCAACCTAGCTCGACCCTCCGAAACTCGCACCGCCTTACCGCCATATTCAGCAATGAAGTCTTTACGGCAAATAACACAACGCTGTTCACTGAACGACGCCATTTCACAGTTAGATTTACATCGCTAATAAATCAGCACGGACCAAAGCAAGTATATCTATCTATCCTATGAAAGCATTGTCGTGACTAGTGAATGACAAAAGATACGCCGCAATATAAAGCTGTCAATAACAAAAATCAAGTTCTAACAATGCACTACGGCATAATCACCTGAATGAAGAAGAACAGAAATCACGCAAAAAATGACTTTTAACTAAGATAAAGTCCAATACTCACACAAAGTAAACAATCGCGCCAACCAAACAACTCATCAAATCGCAGCAATATGCATGCGCGCCACCTTGCATATCCCTCCGCGCTGTACTAAAGAGTGCTACAGTTTTTGGTTCGCCAAAAAGTTTGCCCACTTTCCACAAAACTAGGGGATCCTGTTTCGCGTAGGGTAATTAAATGCCTATTACAACAGATCAAAATTGAATTTTACCTAATTTGTTCTACGTCTTCAATGGGAAAGTTCGTATAACAGCTGGACTATGTCGGCCCTG
>Ga0209678_1000459_pt1 | contig 13257 bp, 13 predicted proteins | sample WorMetilvaeELBA1_FD_187404 | JGI IMG/M metagenome (GOLD analysis project Ga0209678, IMG submission 187404) | Marine gutless worms symbiont microbial communities from Max Planck institute for Marine Microbiology, Germany - Olavius ilvae ELBA.1... ...
AGGACTGGCGCCGCATCGCCACCCGATACGACCGCCTCGCGGTCAACTTCGCCGCCGCCGTCTACCTCGCCGCCATCGTCTGTTGCTGGTTATGAGTCCGGAGCCTAGCGATGGTCGCGACCGCGCCCACCACCGACGTCGCCGCCGCGGCCCCGGCGGCGCAGTACGACTGGGACCGGCTGGCGGCCCAGGCGCGCACGCGGCGGAACCTCAGCCAGGCGGCGCTGATCGGCTTCCTGATCCTCGCCTCCGTGCCGATCCTGCTGCCCTATTTCTGGGTCCTGACGATATCGTTCTCGGCCAAGACCGGCGGCGTCGAATCGTTCGTCCTGTGGCGCGCGGTCGGCATCATGGTGCCGGCGATCGTTGCCTTCGCGCTGGGCCGCATGTTCCTGCCCGAACGCCGCCACCAGCTCTGGTTCGCCGGCTTCATCGCGGCCGTGGCGCTGATCGCTATCGTCGTCGCCATCGGCCCGCACCTGCACGTCGCGAACTACCGCTTCTTCTGGAAGGCCGACATCGTCACCGACCTGCCGGGACGCGGCCAGGCGACGGTCTATTCGCAGTTCCCGTCCGTCTGGACCGCGTTCAGCAACTCGGCCATGTTGGCGACGGCGCAGACCGTGCTGGTCGTCACCGTCTCGACCTTCGCCGGCTGTTACATCTCGCGCTTCGCCTTCCCCGGGCGCGCCGGCTTCCTGCAGGCCCTGCTGGTGCTGCACGCGTTCCCGGCGATGACGCTGATCATCCCGATCTTCCTGATCATGCACTGGACCGGCATGCTGGACACGATCACCGGCGTCATCCTGGTGATCTGCACGCTGGAGCTGCCGTTCTCGATCTTCATCATGAAGGGCTTCTTCGACGCCGTGCCGTGGGACATCGAGATGTCGGCGATGACCGACGGCGCCTCGCGGCGGCAGGCGTTCTTCAAGGTCGTGCTGCCGCAGGTCAAGGTCGGCATGCTGGCCGTCGGCGTGTTCGCCTTTATCAAGGGCTGGGAGGAGTACGTCTTCGTCCGCACGCTGTTGTTCGAGAAGTCGAACTGGATGATGAGTCTGTATCTCTTCTGGGTCGCCGACGACGTGATGGGCGTCGACTACGGCATTGTCGCCGCGGTGGCGGTGTTCTACGTGCTGCCCAGCCTCCTGCTCTACATCTTCTGTCAGAAGTTCCTCGTCCAGATGAGCCTGGGCGGCATCAAGGGGTAGACCGCGATGGCGCGTATCGAGCTCGAGCAAATCCGCAAGCAATGGGGCGACGTCGTCGCCGTCGAGGGCATGGACCTGACGATCGAGGACGGCGAGTTCGTCGCCGTCCTGGGCCCGTCGGGCTGTGGCAAGTCGACGACGCTGTTCATGCTGGCCGGCATCTACGCGCCGTCCGGCGGCCGCATGTCCTTCGACGGCATGACCGTCAACGAGGTGGAGTCGAAGGACCGCAATGTCGGCATCGTCTTCCAGTCCTACGCGCTCTACCCGCACATGAACGTGGCGGAGAACATCATGTTCCCGCTGAAGTTCAAGAAGCTGCCGGCCGAGGAGGCGCGGCGCCGGGCCCAGGCGGCGGCGGACCTGGTGCAGGTGCACGAACTTATGGACCGCCGGCCGAGCCAGATGTCGGGCGGCCAGCAGCAGCGCGTGGCGCTGGCGCGGGCGCTGGTCAAGGAGCCGCAGCTCTTGCTGCTCGACGAGCCGCTGTCGAACCTGGACGCGACGCTGCGCTTGAGCATGCGCACTGAGATCACGCGGCTGCAGCGGCAACTGGAGGTCACCACGATCCTGGTCACCCACGACCAGATCGAGGCGACGACCATGGCCGACCGCATCGTCTGCATGTCGAAGGGCCGCATCGAGCAGGTTGCGAGCCCGCACGACCTCTACGCCAGCCCGGCGTCGATCTTCGTCGCCAGCTTCGTCGGTGCGCCGCCGATCAACCTCTTGGACGGCCAGGCGTCGAACGGCAAGGTCGTGGTCAACGACGTGCCGCTGGACCACAACGGCAAGGCCGCGGGCGCGGTGACGCTGGGCCTCAGGCCCGAGCACATTTCCTTTGCCGAGAGCGGCCTGGAAGGCACCGTCGACCAGGTCGAGCCGATGGGCCGCGAGACGCTCTACCTGATCGAGACGCCGATCGGCAGCCTGCGCGTGCTGGCGAACGGCAGCGGCGCCCATCACGGCTCCGGCCAGGCCGTGCACCTGGCCTACCGCGCCGAGGACACGCTGATGTTCGACAGCAGCGACGACGCGCTGATCCCCGGCGCGCACGTCGCCGGCTCGACGGCCTAGCCCAACCCTCCGAGCGGCCGACGAGACGCCCATGGCCGCGGCCATCATCGAGTACGCGTGCGCCGAGCTGCCCACGCTGGGGGTCGACGAGCGCGCCCGGCTCGCCGCCGGGCCCATCGATCCCGCCGAGCACGACCGCCTGGTCGAGACCCTCGTGGCGTTCGACCGGGTCGAGGTCGTGCCGCCGGCCGCGCCCGCAACTGCGCCCGACGGCGCCGTGCGGGTCGCCGCCTGGAACATGGAGCGGGCCAAGTACCTCGCGCCCTCGGCCCGGCTGCTGGCGGACGTGCGCGCCGACGTGGCGCTGTTGTGCGAGATGGACCTGGGCATGGCGCGCTCCGGACAGCACCACACGACGCGGCTCCTGGCGGGCGAGCTGGGCCACGGCCACGTCTTCGGCGTCGAGTTCGTCGAGCTCGACCTGGGCGACGCGCGGGAGCGCGACTGGCACGCGGGCGAGGCCAACCGCCACGGCCTGCACGGCGCCGCGATCCTCTCGCCCCACGAACTCGCGCGGCCGGCGATGATCCGGCTGGAGCGCGACGGCCGCTGGTTCGACGGCAGCCGCGGCGAGCGGCGGATCGGCGGCCGCATCGCCCTCGCCGCGACCCTGGAGCTGCCGCAGTTCGACCTCGCCTGCGTCTCCGTGCACTTCGAGAGCCACAGCGACCCCGCGCACCGCGCCGAACAGATGACCGTGCTGCTGGACGCCATCGACGCCTATCACGGCGCCGGCCCCGTGGTGCTGGGCGGCGACTTCAACACGATGACCGCGTCGTGGGACGAGGTGCACATCGCCCCCGGCAAGGACGCGCTGTTGGCCGAAGACCCGCAACGCCTGGCTGACCCGGCGCGCTACGAGCCGATGTTCGACGTGGCCGTCGCGCGCGGCTACGACTGGGCCGCCGCCAACACCGCCGAGCCGACCCAGCGCACCCGCCCCGACGGCACGCCGCAGCCGCCGCACGCCCGCATCGACTGGTTCTTTACCCGCGGGTTGGAGGCGTCGGACCCGGCGACGGTGCCGGCGGTCGACAGCGCCGGCACCGCGATCTCCGACCACGATCTTTTGGCCGTCACGGTGCGACCGCGATGAAATTCGTCACCCTCAACATCCAGTACGGTGTCGGGCGCGACGGTGCCTGCGACCTGGCGCGCACCGCGGCGGCGGTGGCCGAGGCGGACGTCATCGCGCTGCAGGAGGTCGACCGCTACTGGCGCCGCACCGGTCTGCAAGACCAGCCGGCGGTGCTGGCCGGGCACCTGCCGGAGCACCACTGGGTCTACGGCGCCAACCTGGACATGCACGCCGCAACGGCCGACAGCCGGCCGACGCAAGCAGTTCGGCACGATGATTCTGGCGCGCTGGCCGATCCTCTCCTCCCGCAACTTCCCGCTGCCCAAGGTCGGGCTCCTGGACCACCACTCGATCCAGCAGGGCGTGCTGGAGGCCGTCGTCGCCGTGCCGTCGGGCGCGATCCGCGTCTACTCGACCCATCTCAGCCACCTGACGCCCGACACCCGCCTGCCGCAGGTCGAGGCGCTGTGCGACATCGTGCGGCGCGCGCCGGAGGAAGGCGGCGCCTGGTGCGGCGACCACCCGAACCCGGAGAGCGGCTGGCTGGAAGAGGACGAGCCGCCCATGCCCGAGACGGCGGTGGTCGCGGGCGACCTGAACATCCGGCCAGGCGCGCCGGAGTACGACCTGCTGGTCGGGCCGCGCGCCGGCAAGCATGGCGGCCGCCTGCGCCGCCGCGACGGCCTGCACGACGCGTGGGTCGCCGCCGGCAACCCGGAGGCGAGCGGCATCACGTGCTGGCCGAAGAAGCCAGTGGGACCGGTGACCGAGCGGCGCATCGACCACGTGCTGGTCACGTCGGACTTGCTGACCCACATCCGCGGCGCCCGCATCGACGACGAATGCGACGCCTCCGACCACCAACCCCTGTGGGTCGATTTCGATATTTGAGGTGTGATCATGGCGATTCTGACCACCACCATCGGCGCGTACCCCAAGCCGGCCGACGCGCCGGTGCCGGGCTGGTTCACGATGCGCGACACGCGCCGCGAGGAGCCGACCCGCACGCACTCGGAGTTCCTGCGCGACCGGCCGGCGGGGGCCGACGCCACGCTCGACCGCATGACCCAGGACGCGGTGCGCGACCAGGTCGCCGCCGGCGTCGACGTGCCGACCGACGGCGAGATCCGGCGCGAGCACTACATCTACTACCACCTGCGCCACGTCGACGGCTTCGACTTCGACACGCTGACGGACAGGGTCATGCGCGAGGGCAGCTGGCACGCCAGCGTGCCGACCGTGACCGGGCCACTATCGGCCGGGGCGCCGTTCCTCGCCGACGACTGGCGCACGGCCCAGGCGGCGACCGAGCGGCCGGTCAAGATCACCGTGCCCGGGCCGCTGACGATCATGGATTCGACCGCGGACGATCACTACCGCGACCCGCGCGCCCTCGCGCTCGCGCTGGCCGACACGCTGAACGTCGAGATTCGCCGCCTGGCCGAGGCCGGCTGCACCTGGATCCAGGTCGACGAGCCGATCTTCGCACGCCAGCCCGGGCCGGCGCTGGAGTACGGCGTCGAGGCGCTGGGCCGCTGCTTCGCGGGCGTGCCACCGACCGTCAACCGCGCGGTCCACATCTGCTGCGGCTACCCGTCCGACCTGGACATGGCCGACTACCCCAAGGCCGACCCCGGCGCGTATTTCGAGCTCGCCGCCGCACTCGACGCGGCGCCGGTCGACGCCGTGAGCCTGGAGGACGCGCACCGGCATAACGACCTGGCATTGCTGGAAAAGCTCGCGAACACGTCCGTCATTCTCGGCGTGATCGGCATCGCGCGCAGCCGCATCGAGAGCGTCGAGGAGATATCGCAGCGCTTGCGGGCCGCGCTCGAGCACATCGATCCCGACCGCCTGATCGCCGGCCCCGACTGCGGCCTGATTATGCTCGATCGCGACACCGTGCTCGCCAAGCTGCGCAACCTGGCCGAGGCGGCGCACGGCGTCGGTTGATCGTCGTCTCGCCACGCGCGCACACTGGCGCCCAACAACAAACAGGGGAAATCAATGAGCGGCGACTACGAGGTCATCGACCCGCGTTTCGCGGACTACGTCCTGGGCAACTGCCGCGTCGAGCGGCTGTTCAACGGCACGCTGTGGGCCGAGGGGCCGTGCTATTTCGCCGACGGCGACTACCTGGTGTGGAGCGACATCCCCAACGACCGCATGCTGAAATGGGTGCCGGAGCTGGGCGTCACCGTCTACCGCCACCCCGCCAACTACACCAACGGCCACACCCGCGACCGCGAGGGGCGCCTGGTGAGCTGCGAGCACGGCGCGCGCCGCGTCACCCGCACCGAATGGGACGGGTCGATCACCGTTCTCGCCGACGCGTTCGAAGGCAAGCGCCTCAACTCTCCCAACGACGTGGTGGTGAAATCCGACGGCACGGTGTGGTTCACCGACCCGCCCTACGGAATCTTGAGTGACTACGAGGGCCACAAGGCGAACCCGGAGTACGGCGGCTGCTACGTCTTCCGGCGCGACCCGGACGGCAGCCTCAATGTCGCCTCCGACGACTTCGTCAAGCCCAACGGCCTGTGCTTCTCGCCCGACGAGTCCCGCCTCTACATCGCCGACACCGGCGCCAGCCACGACCCCAACGGCCCGCGCCACATCCGCGTCTTCGACGTCGGCGCCGACAATGCGCTCACGGGCGGCGCCGTGTTCGCCACCTGCGACGCCGGCCTGTTCGACGGCTTCCGCTGCGACACCGACGGCAACGTCTGGTCCAGCGCCGGCGACGGCGTGCACTGCTACACGCCCGACGGCACGCTGCTCGGCAAGGTCCTGGTGCCGGAGGCCGTCGCCAACGTCGTCTTCGGCGGCGCCAAGCGCAACCGCCTGTTCATCGCCGCGACGACGTCGCTCTACGCGGTGTTCCTCAACCGCACCGGGGCGCAGTGGCCGTAGAACGGCAGGGCCGCGATCTCGGCGCCGCCGCAACACCCCCCACCCTGGCCCTCCCCCTCAAGGGGGGAGGGAGGAGCTGCGCGCAACTCTCTGGCGCCTAACCAAAATCCCCCCCTTGAGCAGGGCTATCGCCTATGGCCGGTCAGGGTACTGTCGCCCTGATTTGACGTGACGTCACGTCCGGCGGCCCGCCAGCGTCGCCCGCCGGAACGGGCCACTCTCCGCCACTCTCTGTGCCTCTGTGCCTCTGTGCCTCTGTGCCTCTGTGCCTCTGTGCCTCTGTGCCTCTGTGCCTCTGTGCCTCTGTGCCTCTCTCTGTGGTTCGACCTTGTTGGTTCACCACAGAGGCACAGAGGCACAGAGAACCTTCAAGGACGGTCGCACACGCCTCCCATTTCGCGTCGCCTGCGCCGGTCGGCGAGGGAGTAACCTGTTGAGCGCGAACGGAAATCCCCTCCCCCTTGAGGGGGAGGGTTAGGGTGGGGGGTGTTGCGGCGGCGCCGAGCGCACGGGTTTGGTCTTTTGTCTCTGACCGAGTCACCCTCACCCCGGCCCTCCCCCGTCAAGGGGGAGGGGGTTCTTCGGCGGGCCACGCCGGGGCGACGTCACGTCGCGGCGTGGGGCGCCCGGTGGCCATATGCGAGTGCCCTGCCCTTGACGGGGAGGGTCGGGGTGGGGGTGACTCTCCGCCAGAGGCAAAAGGTGTGGGACCCACCGGCCGCAATGCGCCCCCTCACCCCCCGCACGCCGCCTTGTACGCCTGCTCGAAGATCATGCCCCAGCCGAAGTCGTAGCCGCCGCGGATGCCCTCGGCGCGCTCGCCGAGCGCCTCCCAGTTGCTCTGGGTGAGCTCGACGCGCGTGCGGTCGTCGGCGAGCGCGGTGAAGCGCACCTCGACGAGGGTGACGGCGCCGCGCGGCTCGCCGGGCGGGACGAAGTGGAAGTCCATGCTGAGGAAGCTGGGGGGCTCGTAGACGCGGATCAGGCCCCAGTCGTTTTCCGTGCCGTCGGCGCTGACCTCGACGATCGTGCCGCCTTTCCGCGCCTCGACGCGCAGCTCCTTGACGGTACTCTTCGCCATCGCCGACACGGAGAACTTCTCGACCGGCCACCAGCCGCCCATGCCCTCGATGAACACGGCGAACGCCTTCGCCTGGCCGCAGGGGACCTCAATCGTCTTGACGAGGGGATCGAGCATCGGGGCCTCCTAGGTGTCTTTGTCGTTGATTTGGCGCGCGATCTCCGCGCTGTAGGCGGTCAGCACGTCCGACCAGAAGCTCTCGAGATAGCGCCGCAAGTCCTCGAGGCCGTCGCGCTTGATGGCATAGACCCGGCGGTTGCCGCGCGGCTCGACGCTGACCAGACGCGCGGATTCCAGGACTCTCAGGTGTTGCGACACCGCCGGCCGGCTGACCGGCTGCCCCGTCGCCAGCTCGCCCACGGTCTTGGGTTCGTCGCGCAGCGCCTCGAAGATATGCCGCCGGGTCGGGTCCGCGAGCGCCGTGAAGACCTCTGCGTAAGCCATGACTTACGGTAAGCCACTACTTACGCTGCCGTCAAGGACCCCTACCCCTGCTCCTTGGCCTCGCGGCCGTAGACCAGCAGCATCACCACGATCACCGAGCCGTAGATGACCTGGCGGCCGGCCTCGGGCATCTGCATGACCGAAAGGATGCTCTGCAACAGGCTGATCAGGATGACGCCGGCGACGGTGCCGAGATACGTGCCACGGCCGCCGAGGATGTGGGTGCCGCCGAGCACCACCGCGGCGATGGCCGGCAGCAGGTACGGGTCGCCCATGGCCTGGTAGGCCTTGGTCGAGTAGCCGGCCAGCAGCACGCCGGCGAGCGCGCTGCACATGCCGCTGATGGCGAAGCAGGCGATCAGCACGAAGCGGGTGTTGACGCCCGAGAGGTAGGTCGCGCCCTCGCGGTTGCCGATGGCGTAGATGTAGCGGCCCAGCGGCGTGCGCGTCAGCATGAAGACGATGGCGGCGCCGACGATGGCCCAGACGAACACGGCGGTGGGGATGCCCAGCACCGGCCGGCTGGTCGCCAGCCAGTGCATCAGGTCGGTGGCGTGGTCCTGGGGCGCGAAGCCGCCGGTGTGCAGCACCATCAGGCCTTGCGCGACGGCGTTGACGCCGAGCGTGAAGATCATCGAGGGGATGCGCAGGTAGGCGACGCCGATGCCGTTGAAGACCCCGAACGCCAGGCCGCAGGCCATGCCGATGGGCACCGCCAGCGCCGCCCCGGTCGGCCCCCACCAGCCGGCGGCGGCGGTCGACATCATGCCGCCGACGGTGACGAGCCACGGGATCGAGAGGTCGATGTGGCCCAACAGGATGACGATCATCGCGCCGGACGCAATGATGCCCAGGAAGGCGGCGACCTGAAGCTGCTGCAACAGGTACGTCGCAGAGAGGAAGTTCGCCGAGTAGAGGCTGCCGGCCAGCACCATCAGCACGATGAAGCCGAAGGCGATCAGCACCGGTTTCTCGACGTGTCGCCCCACTGTGCGCATGACGGCGTCCATCGGCGTCACCCGAACAGTTCGAGGCGGTTGCGGATGCGGAACACTCGCGCGGCGCCGAGGCTGACGGCGCCCAGCAGCACGACGTCCTGGAACAGCGGCTGCCACAGCGGCGGCAGGTCGAAGACGAACAGCAGGTCGTCGATGGTGCGCAGCACGAAGGCGCCGAAGATCGAGCCGATGGCGCTGCCGGCGCCGCCGTAGAGCGAGGTGCCGCCGATCACCACCGCGGCGATGGAGTTCAGCGTGTAGGTGCCGCCGATCGGCGCCGAGGCCTCGCCGGAGAAGGTGACGAAGGTCAGCAAGAGGCCGGCGAGCGCGGCCAGGAAACCGGCGAGGGCGTAGGCCGCGAGGCGCGAGCGGCCGAGATTGACGCCCGACATGTAGGCCGCGCCCTCGGCCGAGCCGATGGCGTAGCAGCCGCGGCCCAGCGTCGAGCGGCGGAACGGCAACCAGACGACGAGCACGACCGCGAGCAGCAGCACCAGCGACGTCGGCACCGTCTCCCACACCGTCCAGGTCATCATGTCGGCGATGTCCTCATGGACGTTCTCGACCCCCTCGCGCGGCTCGAAGCCGCCCGGGATCGGGCGCAGGAACAATGCGATGCCGTAGTACACCGCGCCCATCGCCAGCGTCGTGATGATCGGCTGCAGCCGGCCATAGACGATGATGGCGCCGTTGATCGAGCCGGCCAAGAGCCCCGCCCCCAGCGTGCCGACGATACCCAGCGCCACCTGCAACGGCGTGCCGGTGACGATCGTCGAGGCGATGCAGTTGGCCAGGACGAAGACCATGCCGACCGAGAGGTCGAGCCCGCCGGTCAGGACCGGCAGGGTCTGCGCCATGGCGACCAGCGCCAGCAGCACCGCCTTGTTCGCCGCCGTCGTCACCACCGGGACCGTCAGGCCCGCCGAGTGGTTGGCGATGTAGAGCGTGAACATCAGGATGAACACCGCGATCGCCAGCAAGAGCCCGTAGTTCTGGCCGAGCCACAGCCGCAGGTCTTTCATCGCGGCCGCTCCAGGACGCGGTGCTCCTCGAACGGCGTCTCGGCGGCCAGCGGCAGGTTCAGGGCACTGGCGACGATGTTGTGTTCCGAGATGTCGTCGCCCTCCAGCGTGCGCACGATGCGCCCGCCATAGAGGATGGCGACGCGGTCGCAGCAGCCGATCAGCTCGTCGTAGTCGGTGGAGTAGAACAGGATCGCGGTGCCGGCGTCGGCCAGGTCGCGGAGCAGCTGGTACAGCTCCTGCTTGGTGCCGACGTCGATGCCGCGGGTCGGGTCGTTGAGCAGCAGGATGTGCGCCTCGGTCATCAGCCACTTGGCGATCACCACCTTCTGCTGGTTGCCGCCGCTGAGCGACGCCGTCGGGTCGGCCACGTCGTCGACCTTGATCTGCAGCTTCTCGACCATCGCCGCGATTCGCTTGGCCTCGGCGCCGCGGTCGACGACCAGGCCGCGGCTCAATTGCGTGATCGACGCCATGGAGATGTTGTCGCGCACCGACATGGGCAGCATCAGGCCCTCGGTCTTGCGGTCCTCCGGGATCAGCGCCATGCCGACGGCCGCCGACTTGGCCTTGCGCGGGCTGTCGATCCGGACCGGCCCGCCGTCGACGCGGACCTCGCCGGAGACGCCGCGCAGCACGCCGAACGGCCCCAGCAGCAGCTCGCGCTGGCCCTGGCCGTCCAGCCCGCCCAGGCCGACGATCTCGCCCCGCCCGACGTGGAACGAGATGTCGCTGAGCGTCGTGCCCCAGCCGAGTTTCGAGACCTCGAGCACCGGCTCCGGTGCCGCCGTGCGCTTGGGCTTCGCCGGAAACACCTGGGTGTAGTCGCGGCCGATCATCAGCTCGACGATCTCGGTCTCGCTGCGCGCGCCCTTGGCGAAGGTCTCGATGTGGCGGCCGTTGCGGAACACGGAGCAGGTGTCGGACAGATCCTCGATCTCGTGCATGCGGTGCGAGATGTAGAGGATCGCCAGGCCCTCGGCCTTGAGGCGCGCCAGGATGTCGTAGACCTTCTCGACGTCCGCCGCGGTCAGTGCCGAGGTCGCCTCGTCGAGGATCAGCAGCTTCGGGTCGCGCCCCAGCGCCTTGGCGATCTCGACCATCTGGCGGCGCGACAGCGACAGGTTCTTGACGCGCTCCTGCGGATGCACGTCCTCGCAGCCGATGCGGGCCAAGAGCTCCTCGGCGCGGCGGCGCTGGGCGCGGCCGTCGATGAAGCCCCAGCGGCCCGGCGGATCGGTGATCGAGATGTTGTCCGCGACCGTGAGGTCGGGCATCAGCGACAGTTCCTGGAAGATCGACACGATGCCCTGGCGCGTCGCGTCGACGGGCGTCGGGAACGCCACGGGGGCGCCCTCCAGGAACATCTCGCCCGCCGTCGGCTGCACGACGCCGGCCATGATCTTGATCAATGTCGACTTGCCGGCGCCGTTCTCGCCCAGCACCGCGTGGATCTCGCCGGGCTCGCACTGAAAATCGACGCCGTCGAGCGCGACGACGCCGCCGTAGTGCTTGGTGATCCCGGCCATGCGCCAGAACGGCGTGGCCGCGGCCGTCTGGGTCATGGCGCGCCCGGATCCCGGCGTGGCGGAGAGAGCCGCGCGGCCGGCGCGCCCTCAGGCACGACCGGCCGCACGGGTACGGACCCTACTGGTCGGCTTCCGTCTGACCCATGATCTCCACCGCGGTGATGTTCACGCCGCAGGGCGGGAGCTCGTTCGGGGTGAAGAAGTTGTCGGTCAGGTCGGGATAGAAGTTGTCGCCGGCCTTGAAGTCCGGGTGCTCGACCAAGGGGATCGGCACCGAGACGTACTGCGGCAGCGTCTTGCCCTGCAGCGCCTCAATGGCGGTCTTGGCCGCGATCGCCACCAGGCCCGGCGACTGGCCGGCGGAGGAGCAGATCAGGCCGTCCTTGCCGTGCTGGGCGCACAGCTTGCGGAAGCCGTTCTCCGCCTCGCCCGCGACCGGGATGAAGGGATGGCCGGCGTCCATCAGCGCACGCACCGCGCCGGTGGAGCCGCCCTGGACGAACATGCCGTCGAACTGGCCGTGCACGGCGACGGCGTCGGCCGTGACCTTCTGGGCCGTGCCGTCGTCCCAGTTGCCGACCACCTCGATGATCTCGAAGTTGTTGCCCGACGCCTCCATGATCTCGCGGAAGCCCAGGTGCCGGTCGCGGTCGACGGAGTTGCCCGGCAGGCCGCGGATCTCGAGGATCTTGCCGGACGAGCCGACGTTGGTGGTCAGCCAGCGGCCCATGATGCGGCCGATCTCCGACTGGTCCTCGTTGACCTGGATGACGTCCTCCGTGTCGAGCACGTTGTCGAACGGCACGAACACCACGCCGGCGCGGTTGGCGCGGCGGATGACCGGGCCGAACGCCGTCGGGTTGACGGCGATCGTCAGGATGGCGTCGTAGTCCGAGTTGATGAAGTTGTCGATCGCCGCCACCTGGGCCGCCACGTCGGTGCCCGTGGAGACGATCTTCAGCTCCTTGATGAACGGCTTGACGTCGGGCTGCTCGGCATAGGCCTTCAGCGTCTTGATCATCTGGATGCGCCAGGTGTTGCCGACGAACCCGTTCGCCAGGGCGATGCGGTACGGCGGCTCCTTGGCGTCGAACTGGAAGTACTTGGTGTCGGCGCTGAACGGCGCGAAGCAGGCCGGGTTGTAGCCCGGGCCGGAGACCATCTTGGGCTTGGCCGCCGCCGGTCCGGCGAGCGCGAGGCCGGTCACGGCAGCCGCCATCGCGACCGCCGACAGTGTCCTGTGGAGCATCGGTTTCCTCCCCTTGTGGGGCGCCCCGGCGCCTTGTTCGCGAACCCGCCGTGGACGCAACAACACGGGGACAGGCCCTCCTTCCCCGCAAAAGTCGTACTTTTGGGGTCGCGGAGTTCCGGCCGCCCGTCAACACCGGTGCGCGGAGATGTCGTGGAAATCGCCCGTCTCGCGAGCGCCGGCGGTTACAGGACCGACAGTTCCTCGTGCAGGCGGCGCAGCGAGCGCTCGGCCAGGTCGTTGAGCGACGGCGCCAGGCGCAGGGCGCGGGTGGCGTTGCCGCTGCGGCAGGCCAGCTCGATGGCGCGGGCCAGCTCCTCCAGGCGGCGCAGGCCCAGGGAGCCGGCGCTGCTCTTGATCGTGTGGCAGTCGCTCTGCAGCGTCTCCAGGTCCTCGGCCAGCACGGCGTCGGCGATGCGGCGCAGGCGGGCGTGGGTGTCTCCGCGTCGAAATGGCCGGCGGCCTCCAGGAGGCGGTCGACCCCGGCATGGCGCACGACGGTGGCGATGGTCGTGAGGTCGATCAGCGCCTTGGCGTCGCGCGGGCTGCGGCGGCGGGGCGGCGCGCCCTCGACGGCGCCGGCGTCTGCCGGTGCCTGCCCCGGCCCGGCCCAGCGCAGTACGGCCGGCAGCAACGTGTCCCGCTCGACCGGCTT
>Ga0209678_1000460_pt1 | contig 13249 bp, 9 predicted proteins | sample WorMetilvaeELBA1_FD_187404 | JGI IMG/M metagenome (GOLD analysis project Ga0209678, IMG submission 187404) | Marine gutless worms symbiont microbial communities from Max Planck institute for Marine Microbiology, Germany - Olavius ilvae ELBA.1... ...
TATCGAATCAACCGCCGATTCGAACTCCACACCTTGGTCGATCGGCTGCTGTGGAGCTGCGCTAGGACGGAGCCTTGTTCGGAAAATTGGCTGCGCCTCGGCCACGTGCGGGATAGCTGAGTTTCGACACTAATCACCTAACAGGATGTTCAGGATTAACAGGATTTTTTGTTGTGAAGAGTACTTGCTGGTTTGGTAAGGGCGTGATCGGGCGTAGGAAATTCAGGAACGACAAGCATCCTGTAAATCCTGGGTAATCCTGTCCTATTGGAGGTTCGCGACGAAGCTCGAGTTGGGCACTCGTCGGTCTGAGGCGAAGCCTCGCTAGGCTTTACACCTGGAGTGTCAATGCCATGAAGCTCGGTGTCCTTGTGCTCGCCGCGGGAAAGGGTAAACGAATGCGTTCGCGGCTGCCGAAGGTCCTGCACCCGCTTGCCGGCAGGCCGCTCCTGGCCCATGTCCTGGACACCGCGCACGCCCTGGAGGCGGCACGGGTAGGCGTCGTCTACGGCCACGGGGGCGAGCTGGTACCCCGACGGATGGTCCACTACGACTGCATCTGGGTGGAGCAGGCCGAACAGCGGGGGACCGGCCATGCCGTCATGCAGGCGATGCCCTACATGCGGGACATGGACCGGATCCTGGTCCTCTACGGCGACGTACCCCTGATGCGGCCGATCACCCTCCAACGCCTGATGGAGGCCGCGGCGGCCACCGATCTCGGCGTGTTGACCGCGGTGCTCGACGATCCCGCCGGCTACGGGCGCATCGTCCGGGACGAAGCCGGGCGGGTGGTGCGCAACGTGGAGCAACGAGATGCCACGGCGGCCGAGCTGCGGATCGGCGAAGTCAACACGGGCTTTCTCGTCGCGGATCGGGCCAGGCTGGATGACTGGCTTGCGCGCATCGGGAACCATAATGCCCAAGGCGAATACTATTTGACCGATATCATGGCGTTGGCCGTGCGCGCGGGGGTGGAGATCGCGACCAGTCAGCCGGAGACCCTGGATGAGGTGTATGGGGTCAATGACCGGGTCCAGCTCGCGGCCCTGGAGCGTTCCCTCCAGCGCCGCCGGGCGGAGGCCCTGATGCGTGGCGGCGTGACCCTCGCCGACCCCGCCCGCCTCGACATCCGCGGCCGGCTGCAGGCCGGGGAAGACGTCAGCATCGACGTGAATGTGGTCATCGCAGGCGATGTCCGGCTCGCCGCAGGCGTATCGATCGGACCCAATTGCCTGCTTCGGGACTGCACCATTGGTCCCGGCACCCAGGTCTTTGCCAACTGCGTCATCGAAGGCGCCACGGTCGGCGCCGATGCCCGCATCGGTCCCTTCTCTCGGCTCCGTCCGGAAGCGGTGCTGGCGGACGATGTGCATGTGGGCAACTTCGTCGAGCTCAAGAAGGCCCAGGTCGGCGCGGGCAGCAAGGTGAATCACCTGACCTATGTGGGTGACGCTCACATCGGCCGCGACGTCAATGTCGGTGCCGGGACCATCACCTGCAACTATGACGGCGCCCACAAGCACCTGACGGTGATCGACGATGACGCCTTCATCGGCTCCAACGCATCCCTGGTCGCGCCGGTGGAGATCGGCGCCGGCGCCACCGTCGGCGCCGGCTCGGTCGTTTCCCGTGAGGTGCCCGCCGGAAAGCTCACCCTCACTCGCGCCGGGCAGATTACCCTGGACCATTGGCAGCGACCCCGTAAGCAGGGCCGTAGATAGGTTGGGCAAAGGGCGTAGGATGCGGTGAGCGCGGTGGTTCTGAGCTTGCCGGCCGGTGCACGTACTTCCTCGCGCGAACCGCATCAATAAATGGCCCATGCCCGACCAGTTGGACATGCCCAACGTCCAAAGATGCGGCGCGGCTTGCCTGCCTCGTTCCTGGGACGGTCGGCGGGTGCTCACCACATCCTACGGGCGGTGGTGCTGGTGCTGGTGTTTTAATGCAACACGACGCTGATGAGCCTAACCTTCCTGCATACGGCGGACTGGCAGATCGGAAAGCAGTTCGCGCAGATTCTGGGAGATCCGGGGGCCGCGCTGCGACTGCGGCGGTTGGATACCGTCAAGGCCATCGCCGAGCTGGCGCGGGAACGTCGAGTGGACGCGGTGCTCGTCGCCGGTGACGTGTTCGAGGACAACGCCGTCTCGGACGAGACCCTCAGGCGGACCATGCAGGCGCTGGCCCCGTTCGAGGGCCCCTGGGTGCTGCTGCCCGGCAATCACGATGCGGGCTTGACCCAGAGCGCCTGGAGCCGCCTGCGCCGGCTCGCAGTAGTGCCCCCGAACGTCATGCTCGCCGACCGGCCCGAGCCCATCAGGCTTGGTGGGGGGCGGCTGGTCGTACTGCCGGCCCCGTTGCGGCGGCGGCACGAGGTGGGGGACCTTACGGAGTGGTACGACAGCCTGCGCTCGGATGCGGGTGTTTTGCGGGTCGGGCTCGCGCACGGCGCGGTCACGAACCGGTTGCCCGCGGCGGCCGAGGCCCACAATCCCATCGCCGACACCAGGGTGGAAACGGCGCACCTCGACTATCTGGCCCTGGGCGATTGGCATGGGACCCTCCAGGTGGCGAACCGCACCTGGTATGCAGGCACCCCCGAGCCGGATCGCTTCAAGACCAATGAACCCGGCAATGTGTTGTGCGTGACCTTACGCGAAAGCGGCACCCCGCCCCGGATAGAAAAGATCCCGGTCGGCTACTACCGCTGGGTCCGGCTGACCTTTGAGGTCATGGATGACCAGGCCCTGGCCGTCCTGGATGGCCGACTGGCTGCCTTGGGTGAGAGTGAACGGACCCTGGTGCGGTTGCAGCTGACCGGCACGGTGGATCTCGCCACCAGGCAACGGCTCGATGGGCTGCTCGACGGCTGGCGTGCCCGTCTGCATTTCCTGGATGTGGACCATAAGGCACTGTCGGCCCGGTCCGGCCCCGACGCTATTGCCGCCCTGATTACCGAGCTGGGGGCCACCGGCTTTGTGCGCGATGCGCTCGAGACCCTGGTCGATATCGAGGGCGACGCGGGACACCCCGACCAGGCCGACACAGGCAGGGCCCTGCAGATCCTCTACCGCGAGCACCGGGCCCTGCGGCAATGAGCGCCATGCGCTTCAAATCCATCGAGGTGGAGCAGTTTCGGCAGTTCCGAAGCGCGGTGGCCGTCCGCGGTCTAGCCGCTCGGCTCAACGTCATCGCCGGCTACAACGAGGTTGGTAAATCCACCCTGCTGCAGGCCGTTCGCGCGGCCCTGTTCGACCGCTATACGGGCAGTATAGGAGAGCGTTTTCGACCCTATGGTGCCGCGGTGAGCCCCAAGGTCCGCCTGGTGTTCGATCTGGACGGGACCGAATACCGACTCACCAAGGTCTTTTCGCGGCGACGCGATGGCGAAGCGACCCTGGAGGCAGCCGATAACCGCCGCTGGGAAGGCCCCGAGGCGGAAGATCATCTGGCGGAACTCCTGGGGTTCTCCTATGCGGGCCGAGGCGGCAGCCGCCCGGAGCTACAGGGCCTGGCCGGGCTGTTGTGGGTCGAACAGGCGAGGGCCTACGAGCCGGTGACCCTGACGGACCGGTCCCGGCGACAGGTCCATGCGGTATTCGAGCACGCAATGCGAGAACTCTTGGGTGGCGATCAGGGCGAGACACTGCATCGCCACATCACGGCGTTGCGGGGGGAATACTTCGACGTGCGAGGTAAGCCGCGCGGCGACTACCGGCGCCTGCAGGAACGCGAGGCCGAGCTGCGGCAGCAGCTGCAGGCGATACGCGGCGAGCTGGAGGCATACGAAGACCAGGTGGACCGCCTGGAGCAACGCCAGACGGAGCTGCTCGCCGATCGGGAAGATCGGACCTTGGAGAAGGCCGAGGAGCGTGCCCGATCAGCGCAGGCGGCGGCCGAGCGGGTGACGGAACTGCGGGCCGAGGTGCTGGCGGGTAAGGAGCAATGCGGTCGGACCAATGCCGAATGGGAAGCGGCGAAACAGGCCTGGGCGAGCCGTACCAGATTGATCGGCGAACACAGAGAGGCGCAGGAGGCGGAGCAGGTCGCCGAGCAGGCAGTACAGGAAAAGGAGGCCGAGTTGGCGCACCTGAAGGGGCGGCTTACGCAGCGCCAGGACCAGCTCGCCGAGCTGAAGGTCCGTAAGCAGGAGCGGGATGCCGAACTCCGCTTGGCCCGTGACGCCGCGGCCCTTGGTCATCTCGGGGCGGAACACGAACGTCTGAACACCGGACTCGAAGAGGCCCGAGGCGCGGATGCCGAGCGGCGGCGGTGCGTATCGGAGCGGGCCGCGCTCCGGGTGACGGAGGAGATGGTATCGGCGCTAAAGCAAGTCGAGCGGGCCCGCGATCTTGCCGCAGCACGCCTACACGCCGCCGCGACCCAGGTTATGTATCGATTGGAACCGGGCGCGGTGGTCGAGCTGGGGGAGGAACCGCTGGCCGGTGATGGATCGGTGCGCCTGACCCGACGCACCGAGCTCCGAATCGAAGGCATCGGACGCTTTACGGTCATCCCCGGTGGAGAGGACCTGGACGCGCTGCGACGTAAGGTAGAGCAGGCCGAACGCCGGCTCGGGCAGGGACTTTCCGAGGTGGGCACTGACAGCGTCGCCGGCGCCGAGGCGATGCTGCGTCGCTCGGGGGAACTCGACAACCGGGCGTCGCAACAGGCCGCGATCCTCAAGGGACTTGCCCCCGCAGGTCTCCAAGTCTTGGAGGACCAGCTCAGCGCCGTCGGTGCCCAGCGGGATGATCTGCGCCGCCAGCTGGGTGACGATGCTGCTCGGGAATTCGGAATAGACGACTTGGAGCAAACGGTCCGGGCGCTCCGGGACCGGATCACCGCAATCGAAAGCGATGTCTACGCCGAAGAAAAGCTGGTCCAGGGGTTGCGGGAGGCGCTTGCGGGGCTCCGGGCGGAGAAGATAGCCGCCGAGCGACTCGCCGGGCGTTGTGCCTCCGAGCTGGAACGGGCCCGAGTCGAGACACCGGACGATCGGTTGCGGGAGGCCCTCGCAGACACGGAGCAACGGGCCGGCGCCAGCCGCCGCCGCCTGGAAGCGGCGACCCAGGCGCTCGCGGCCGAGCAGCCGGAAGCCGTCGAGCTGGAAGTCGAACGGTCGAGACATGCCCTCGAAGACATCAAACGGGAGATCGAGCAGCTCGAGCGCGAGGTCCGTGATCTGAGGGTGGAGCTCGCCGCCCTCGGACAGAAAGGGCTGGCCGAAGCAGTGGCATCCGTTACAGCAGACCACGCATTCGTAGCCTTGCAGCTGGAACAGGCCGGTCGGCACGCGCGCGCGCTCGATTTGCTGCAAGGTACCCTCGCTGCCGCCCTGCAGCGGGCGAAGACGGCCGTCGCCGAACCGGTGGTAGCCAAGCTGGTTCCCTACCTGCGCCGATTGATCCCGGATGCCGTTCCCAGGGTCGATGCAGACCTGATCCTCACCGGGATCGAGCGGGGCGGGGCGAGCGAGCCCTTCGAAGATCTGAGCATCGGCACCCGGGAACAGCTGGCCGTCCTGATCCGGCTGGCATACGCCGACTTACTCAGCGAGGCGGGCGAGCCGATAACCCTGATCCTGGATGACGCCCTGGTCAATTCCGATGATGAACGCCGCGAGCGGATGAAAGCGATCCTGTACCAGGCGGCGCAGCGTTACCAGATCTTGCTCCTGACCTGCCATGGTAGGGAATACCGGGACACGGGCGGGACCTTCATCCGGCTTGAGAACGCCCTCGATGAAGACGAATCAGGTTAGGGGCGGGTTATCCGAGTGATCGCCGCCTTTCTGTTAGTTTTGTTGGGGTGCTTCCGTCACCCCAACCTACGGGCTGTTCGGCGTTATTCGGCGTGACCGGTGGGAAACCCGACCCGCCGGCGCTTTTCCCATACTCAATTTCGGCTCAAACTATCCCGTGGCCAACCAACCGCGGCTGGGGATGTGGGGCACGGGCCATCCCCATTCATCACTCATAACTCATAACTCATAACTCATAACTCATAACTCATAACTCATAACTCATAACTCATAACTCATCAGCACAAGATGTAGTAGTTGATAGCCTCTTGTCAGCGTATATATTGTGTTTATGGGAGTAGATCCCACTACCCACACCATCCCTGGGAAATCCAAAAAAACCCCGAATCGAGCCGCCCGAGGAGGAAACGTGGCCCCTGATAAAGCGCCATCCGTCGTTCCATCGGACCCCATCGCGTCGTCGCCCACGCGCGAGCCGCGGGATCACCGGGCCCAGCTCACTGCTCATGTGCCCGGACAGGTGCAGGTGATCCGACGCAACGCCGAGGTCACCCACTTCGATCCCAACAAGATCATGGTAGCCATGACCAAGGCCTTCCTGGCCGTCGAGGGGGCCAATGCAGCCGCTTCCAGCCGGGTCCATGACACCGTGCAGACCCTTACGGACCAGGTGGTGGGCGCCCTCACCCGCCGCCTGCCCGGTGGCGGCACGGTGCACATCGAGGACATCCAGGACCAGGTGGAATTGGCCCTGATGCGCGCCGGCGAACACAAGGTGGCCCGCGCCTATGTGCTCTATCGGGAGCAACGCGCCCGCGAGCGGGCCGAGAAGGCAACCGCTGCACCGAGGGAAGCACACCAAATCAAGGTTACCCGCGCCGACGGCAGCACCCATCCGCTGGACATCGCCCGTCTGCAGCGCCTGATGACGGAGGCCTGCCGGGGTCTGGAGGCGGTCGACGGCCAGGCCGTCCTGGACGACACCTGCCGCAACCTGTTCGACGGGGTCAAGGAGGCGTACGTGAGCCAGGCCCTGGTCATGAGCGCCCGCGCCCTGATCGAGCAGGAGCCGGAGTACGGCTTTGTCGCCGCCCGCCTGCTGCTGGACATCCTGCGCCGGGAGGCCCTGGGCTTCCTGGGGATGGCCGTGGGGGTCGAGACCCAGGCGGATCTGGCGGAACGCTACGGTGACTACTTCACCGCCTACGTCAAGCAGGCGGCGGACCTGGAGCTCCTGGACCGCCGCCTGACCCAGTACGACCTGGAACGCCTGGGCGCCGCCCTCGAGCCCGAGCGTGACCTCGCCTTCACCTATCTCGGGTTGCAGACCCTCTACGACCGCTACTTCATCCACAGCACACAGGGGGTGCGCTGCGAGCTGCCCCAGGCCTTCTTCATGCGCGTTGCCATGGGTCTTGCCATGAACGAGCTCGACCGCGAGGAGCGGGCCATCGAGTTCTACCGGCTCCTGTCCTCCTTCGACTTCATGAGCTCGACCCCGACCCTGTTCAATGCCGGTACCCCACGCCCCCAGCTGAGCTCCTGTTATCTGACCACCGTCCCGGACGACCTGGACGGCATCTACAGCGCCATCAAGGACAATGCCCTGCTGTCCAAGTTCGCGGGCGGGCTCGGCAACGACTGGACCAGAGTGCGGGGCATGGGCGCCCATATCAAGGGCACCAACGGCAAGAGCCAAGGGGTGGTGCCCTTCCTCAAGGTCGCCAACGATACCGCTGTAGCTGTGAATCAGGGAGGAAAAAGAAAAGGCGCCGTCTGTGCCTATCTGGAGGTTTGGCATATCGATGTGGAGGAGTTCCTGGATCTGCGCAAGAACACCGGTGACGACCGCCGCCGCACCCACGACATGAACACCGCCAACTGGATACCGGACCTGTTCATGCAACGGGTCGCCGAAGACGGCCCCTGGACCCTGTTCTCCCCGGACGAGACCCCGGACCTGCACGACCTCACCGGCCAGGCCTTCGAGGACGCCTACTGCGCCTATGAGCAACAGGCCGCCCGCGGCGAGCTGCGGGTCAGCAAGACCCTCAGGGCCTGGGACCTGTGGCGCAAGATGCTCGGCATGTTGTTCGAGACCGGCCACCCCTGGATCGCCTTCAAGGACCCCTGCAACCTGCGCTACACCAACCGGCATCTGGGCACGGTGCACAGCTCCAACCTGTGCACCGAAATCACCCTACACACCAACGACCAGGAGATCGCCGTGTGCAACCTGGGCTCGGTGAACCTGGTCGCCCACGTGGGCGAGCGCGGGCTGGACACGGACCGCTTGGCCAGGACCGTCGGCACCGCCATGCGCATGCTCGACAATGTCATCGACTACAACTACTACAGTGTGCCCCAGGCCCGGAAGTCCAACCTGCGCCACCGCCCGGTAGGGCTCGGCATCCTGGGCTTTCAGGATGCCCTCTACCAGCTGCGCATCCCCTACGCCGGCGAGGCGGCGGTACGCTTCGCCGACCTCTCCATGGAGGTCATCGCCTACCATGCTATCCGCGCCTCCACGGACCTGGCCGAGGAGCGCGGGCGCTACCCCAGCTTCGAGGGCTCCCTGTGGAGCCGAGGCATCCTGCCCATCGACTCCATCGCCCAGCTCGAAGAAAGCCGCGGCGGCTACCTGCAGATGGACCGCGGCAGCACCCTGGACTGGGACCGGTTGCGCGCGCGGGTGCGCACCGTCGGGATGCGCAATTCCAACTGCATGGCCATCGCCCCGACGGCCACCATCTCCAACATCGTCGGGGTCAGCCAGTCCATCGAGCCCACCTATCAGAACCTGTTCGTCAAATCCAATCTGTCCGGGGAGTTCACCGTGGTGAACCCTTACCTGGTCAGCGATCTGAAGGAACGGGGTCTGTGGGACCCGGTCATGGTCAACGACCTCAAGTACTACGACGGCTCCGTCCAGGCCATCGACCGTATCCCCCAGGAACTCAAGGAACTCTACGCCACCGCCTTCGAGATCGACCCCCGCTGGCTGGTAGAGGCCGCCAGTCGGCGCCAGAAATGGATCGACCAGGCCCAGAGCCTCAACCTCTACATGCGCGAACCGAACGGCAAGAAATTGGACAACCTCTACAAACTGGCCTGGGTGCGGGGACTCAAGACCACCTACTACCTGCGCTCCCTGGGCGCGACCCATCTGGAGAAATCCACCATGGAAGACGCCGCCAGAGCGAGTCAGTTGAATGCGGTGGGTGGCGATTACCTTGCCGGTAAGGAAAACGGGGCGGATGAGATCCAGGCCTGCTCGATACTGGACCCTGATTGCGAGGCGTGTCAGTAGAGAGAAGCTACCAGTCGCCAGCTACCAGCCGCTGGAAGCTGGTGGCTGGTGACTAATGAACCACAGAGACACAGAGAACACAGAGGAAAAGAAATGTATGAAGGTATGAAATGTAGGATGAGTTAGGCTAGGGATGGTCGTAACCCACCGAATTGTTGCAAAGCGAACCGTTACTGGAATAATCGGAACTGACGCCTTTCGCTTTGCCTAGTTTGACTGGATCCCTTTAATCACAGTTTTTCTCGTATGGAAAAAAGATATCAAGTATTCGTGAGCAGCACGTTCCAAGATCTCCAAGAAGAACGACAGGAAGTGATGCATGCGTTATTAGAATTAGACTGTATTCCATCAGGTATGGAACTGTTTCCAGCCGCGAACGAAACTCAGTGGGATCTTATCAAGAGAGTCATCGACGATTGTGATTATTACCTGCTAATTCTTGGTGGCAGATATGGTTCGATAGGACCAGAAGGCATCAGCTATACCGAGATGGAGTATAATTACGCTCTATCCGTAGGCAAACCAACAATAGCTTTCTTGCACAAATCGCCTGGAAAGATCGAGTCAGACCGATGTGAACAATTAGAGGAGGGACGCAGAAAACTCAAAGCGTTTAGAGAAATTGTGGAGACCAAATTATGCAAACATTGGGTATCGGCTGATGAATTAGGATCGGTAGTAAGTCGTAGTCTCGTTCAATTAATAAAAAGAGAACCAGAAATAGGCTGGGTAAGAGCAAATGAACTTGCTGATCGCGATGCAACAGTTGAACTGCTAAAGCTTCGCCGCCAGGTAGATGAGTTAAAGAAGGAGTTGGCAACCGCTAGAACATCAGCACCAAAAGGAACCGAAAATCTGGCACAAGGAGAAGATAACCATCTAATTCAATATACTTTTAGGACAAAATCTAGATATAGTTATCTGGATGATTCTACTAATTGGGAAGATAGCTTCCAAGCCTCATGGAACGACATTTTCTCCTGCATTTCCCCTTTGATGATTCACGAAGCATCCAACCCGCAAATTGAATCGACTCTTGGCAGTTTTTCCAAGGAACGAAACATTGACCAGTTAAGAGAGGACGGACGGATTAGAAACCAGATCGGAAACGTGGGGTTATTGGATTTCAAGATTAAACCTGACAACTTTCAGACTATTATCGTTCAAATGCGAGCACTTGGGCTAATCACAAAGAGTGAGAAGACCAGAAGCGTCAAGGATACGGAAACCTATTGGACTCTCACCCCTTATGGTGACAACATCATGACTCGGTTAAGGGCTATCAGACGAGACCACAAAGAGGAAAGTGAAGTTGATATCAAGAAAGAAAATGACGATGCTATCTAACAAACCCACATAGGATGCGATGAGTAACACAAACCGCATCGGAAGATGAACCACGAATCCACACAAATGCACACCAATCCGCTCGTCGGCACCCTGGGGGTAAATCCCCGTACCGGCAGAAAGGACACCCACAGGAGCTACACCGATTCGTGAAAATTTGTGTTCATTCGTGGTTCCTGGCTGGCATCAATGATGTAGTTCGATGCCTGCCTGTCGGCAGACGGGTACTTACCACATCATTATAGTTGTACCCTTTGTAACATGCTTTAGAATCAGTATGTTACTAACATCGCGAGGCGTCTAAGTCTTTGTTTCCTGGTTAATGACTACGGTATGGGCTTCATATCTTAAGATAACTGATTGATTTTTAAAGATTCACAAAAGGTACAACTCTATTGATGCGGTTCGCGGTCGGGGTTGGTGTAGTTCTGCTACGGCATACCGCGCTCACCGCATCCTACGAGCTTATGCAAATAACGGGGCTGCGAAATAATGAAACTGCCGAATATTGAATGGCTCATTGAGAACGGAGGCAACGTCGAGGTCGGTCATTTCGACGTTCTCGACCTTGGCGAGGTCGCCGCGGTGGCATCCGACGACAACAACATGCTTGCCGCGCTGGTCAGGCGGGATTCCGAGTCGCTCGATGCGTTATTACGTCGGCTCGATAAGGCAATCGACAAGGCACTGAACGATCAAGAGTACATCGACGAAATCAACGACTGACAGCCTGTGTGGCCCCGTAGGATGCGGTGAGCACGGTAGGTCTCACAGGATGGCACCACATAGGAGGCGTGAACCGTATCAGCTACCAGCTACCAGCTACCAGCTACCAGCCGCTGGAAGCTGGTGACTGGTGACTGGTGACTGGTGAACCACAGAGACATAGAGAACACAGAGGAAAAGAAATGTGTGAATATATGAAATGTAGGATAGGTTAGGCCGGGAATGACCATAATCCATCAGGTTGTCGCGAAGCGACTCGTTTACCATGACCCCGAAGGGGTCGAACATATCAGCCCAGGGCAGCGCCCTGGGTCATCAGCGTATGGAATCGAGCCCTGAAAGGGCGTTACATAAAAGCGAGATGACAACGGAAAAGAAATGTATGAAGGTATGAAATGTAAGATGGGTTAGGCCAGGGATGGCCGTAACCCATCGGGTTGTCGCGGAGCGGCTCGTTTACCATGACCCCGAAGGGGTCGAACATATCAGCCCAGGGCAGCGCCCTGGGTCATCAGCGTATGGAATCGAGCCCTGAAAGGGCGTTACATAAAAGCGAGATGACAACGGAAAAGAAATGTATGAAGGTATGAAATGTAAGATGGGTTAGGCCAGGGATGGCCGTAACCCATCGGGTTGTCGCGGAGCGGCTCGTTTACCATGACCCCGAAGGGGTCGAACATATCAGCCCAGGGCAGCACCCTGGGTCATCAGCTTGGCCGGTGCATGCCGAACAATGGGTAGCGATGCAATCCGAGTAGGGGGAACCGACAACCATGTCCATATCGCCTGTACGCTATCCCGGACGCTTACCGTCAGCCGGCTACTCGAAACGATCAAGAAATCTTCCTCGCAGTGGATCAAAAAACAGGACGAAGCAAACCGAGAGTTTGCCTGGCAGGCTGGTTACGGCGCCTTTTCGCTTGGACAATCACAGCTCTCGGCGCTGGTTCGATACATCGATAACCAACGGGAACACCACCGAGTGCGGAGCTTTGATGACGAGTTGCGCAATCTGCTGCGGAAGTACGGTGTTGCCTACGACGAACGGTATCTATGGGACTGACGCCTCAGATGTCACGCCCCTTCAGGGCTCATCTTTCCTCCATCTCTCTCCCCAGGGCGTTGCCCTGGGCTGGTATGTCATGCCCTTTCAGGGCTTGGGTACCGAAATCCGGTGCCGGGGAAGTCGCAAACACAGTGGGGGTCTGAGTGATTACGGTGAAGCGAACCGCAAGAAATGTATGAAGGTATGAAATGTAGGATGGGTTAGGCCAGAGATGGCTGTAACCCATCGGGTTGTCGCGAAGCGGCTCGTTTACCATGACCCCGAAGGGGTCGAACATATCAGCCTAGGGCAGCACCCTGGGTCATCAGCGTATGGAATCGAGCCCTGAAAGGGCGTTACATAAAAGCGAGATGACAACGGAAAAGAAATGTATGAATGTATAAAATGTAAGATGGGTTAGGCCAGAGATGACCGTAACCCATCAGGTTGTTGCGGAGCGGCTCGTTTACCATGACCCCGAAGGGGTCGAACATATCAGCCCAGGGCAGCACCCTGGGTCATCAGCGTATGGAATCGAGCCCTGAAAGGGCGTTACATAAAAGCGAGATGACAACGGAGCGGAGCGGCTCGTTTACCATGACCCCGAAGGGGTCGAACATATCAGCCCAGGGCAGCGCCTTGGGCCATCAGCTAGCTATGTATAGAGGTCCCTACATCTGAGAGGAAGTGATTATGCCCTACCGGAACATCGATGCAGCACCTTCGGCCGCCGATATAAAAGCCGTCAAGGACGCCTTCGATACCGTGCTCAAGAAACTACCGTTTCTGGTCAACCTGACGTCCCAGGAACGCAAGACGATGTTCAAGACCGGGGCCGAGAGCGTGTCCTTCGTCCGGAGAATGCCCTGAGCGCCGCCCAGACTCACCCGCAGATTCTCCCCGCCAGCTTCGGCACCCCGGAATTCGAGAGGTGATTAGTATCGAAACTCAGCTATCCCGCACGTGGCCGAGGCGCAGCCAATTTTCCGAACAAGGCTCCGTCCTAGCGCAGCTCCACAGCAGCCGATCGACCAAGGTGTGGAGTTCGAATCGG
>Ga0209678_1000464_pt1 | contig 13172 bp, 7 predicted proteins | sample WorMetilvaeELBA1_FD_187404 | JGI IMG/M metagenome (GOLD analysis project Ga0209678, IMG submission 187404) | Marine gutless worms symbiont microbial communities from Max Planck institute for Marine Microbiology, Germany - Olavius ilvae ELBA.1... ...
AAGATAACTACCGTTTACGAGTTTTTAATGCAAGTAAAAAATGCATTAAACTGGAAAATCTTCGTTTTCCTTTTATGCGATATTAATCAGCAATATCAAAGAGTTCTGGATACCCGTTCGAACACTAATTAGACATCGATCAGCCAGGCTTTCTATTTAGACCTAACCTGAGCGATTCTTAACCACCGGGCCTGATACGGGCGGGCGTAAAGCCCGCCCCTACAATAATCTGATCAACCTGTTAGGTAGGGGCGGGGTTTATTTAAAACACCAACGTTTTGTCCAGCTCTTCAGGTGTTATTTTGAACACGGCATTGTGCGGCGCCAGCGGCTCTTCGTAGAAGAACTGCGGCAGGCGGTCGTCTTCCGGCGTTAGACCGGCTTTGCGGTTAAACTCAATTTCGGCCTGCAGGGTACGCACACCCAGGGCCACCAGGTCGTCCGGGGTCAGCGTGGAGCCCCAGCGCACGTTGATGGCTGCGGCCAGGGCCGGCAGCATGGCCGGATCGGCCATGGCGGATGCGGCCAGCATGCACAGCCCGGTATTGTCGACCATGGCCATGCTGATTTGCGATTCCCGTGAGGCATCCACCTGTCCGTCAGGTTCGGTACCCTTGAGTTGACCGGTCAGATAAGCTCCGACCAGATTGCCGGCGGTGTGGTCGGCCCCCATGGGCGAGGTGGCGTAAGTCACGCCGTTGCCCTGCATGCCGCGCGGATCATAGGCGGCAATGCTCTGGTTTTTAACGGCCGGGACGCGGCTGTGATTGAAGTGCCGCCCCACCGCCACCGGACCGTTGCCGATAACTTTACCGATCTCGCTTCCCCGGGCCACTTCTTCGAGCATGTCGATGGCGGCCTGGGCGTCGCCGAACTCCTTGTAGCCGGCATCCATGGCCACGCCCACGGCGACGCCGGTGTTGATGGTGTCCAGACCGATGTCGTCGCATAAATAATCCAGCCGCGCAACGGCATCCAGGTCGGTGATGCCGGGCATACCGCCCATGGACCAGAGGGTTTCGTATTCCAGCGAGGCCGTGACGTATTTCCCGTCCACGTCCATGTACTCGTTGGAGCAATGAATAATGCAGCCCGTGCATCCCTTGTGTCCGGTGCGGCCGCCGCGTTCGGCCACGGTGGCCGCCAGGGTTTCACCGGAAATTTTTTCATGGTCTTCCAACTGGCCCTGGGTGGCGTTGAGACTGGGGAAAGCCCCCAGGCCGTTGACGGCGCTGACCAGCCCGGCCGTGCCCACCGCGCGCAGCATCTCCCCGGTAAAGGGATTTTTGGCGATCGCCTGGGCCACGGCCTTGGCCGCATCCTTGAAGGCCTCGGAATCTGCAGATGCATCCGCCGCGGAGCCTTCTTCACTGACCACAATCGCTTTTAGCCCTTTGGCGCCCATCACCGCCCCCATACCGCCGCGGCCCGCGGCGCGGCACGGTCGATTGTCCACGTCCGTGCTTTGAACCGACGCTGAGGCCAGCTGCTGCTCACCCGCGGGTCCGATGAGCAGAAGGCCGTTTTTCTCACCGTAGCGGACCAGCATTTTCTCGGCACATTCATAGGTTCGAAGTCCGACGAATTCATCGGCCGGTTCCAGGGACGCCTGACCGCCGGCGTCGATGCGCAGGACCCAATACTTGCCGCCCGGGGCCTGTCCCTCCACCACGAGGGCCGCGATGCCGCTTTGGCCCAGGGCATGCGGCGCGCTGCCCCCCACGTTGGACTCCTTGATACCGCCGGTCAACGGGCTTTTGGCGCCGATGGAGATCCGGCTGGTATTGACCAGCTTGGTGCCGGTGAGCAGTCCGCCGGCCAACACCAGTTTATTGTCCGGTCCCAACGGGTCGCAGTCGGCCTGAACTTCAGTATTGATCAGGATCGATGTCAGCCCCCGGCCCCCTAAGCCCATATATTCCTGGGGAAAATCAGTCTCGGTGATCGTCTGGTCGGTCATGTTGATGCGGATAAATTTCATGCGTTCCTCCCTGGTTAAGTGTGTCAAAATTTAAGATATACCATTTATTTAATGGTCGGGGTGGCTTATGAATAGAGTTAGGCCAAAGGGTTCCGCCACTTCAGCCTGGGGAAACGAGCGAAATCAGAATCGGTCGAGGCCAACTCGCAGCCATGCTCAATGGCGAGAGCTGCCAAATGTGCGTCTGTCACCAGATTGGCGACAGCCTGACCATCCGTGAGCACCTGTTTGAATACAGTCCAGTGTCGTTCGGTTGGCCGAACGACTCTCGTACAGGGCTGATCCAACCAGCTCTGGACGCGATCAAGTGCCCGATCATCCTAACATCAAATTAAATGATGTCAAGACATCATCTCTCGAGAACTTTTTTAGGACCTATAAACCAAATATAAAGGCAAATTTGAGATTGCAGAAAGTTTTTGAACAGTCCCGATCTTGGAGTATTGGAGTACTGGAGTACTGGGGTATTAAAAGAGAACATCAAATCTTTGACAGGCAACGATCCAGGGTTGTAATAAATAAGTCCACATGCTCGCGCTGCCAGCTAAAGTTGGGGCGCAATTTCAACACGTTTTTCGGACCGGCCTCGCTCACTAAGACCCGTTGCGCTTTCATCAGCTCTATCAGTAGCGCCGTCTGCTGGTTGGCCCTTGTTTTTCGTGCGCGATCGGTGACAAATTCCAACCCGATCATCAGGCCCTTGCCGCGCACATCGCCGATCAGCGCTTGTTTCCCGGCCAACCGGTGCAATTGGCGGCGGAAATAGTCTCCCAATTCACGGCTTTTACGGATGAGGCCGTGACGCTCTATTTCATCCAACAACGCCAAACCTGCGGCACAGGCAACCGGGTTGCCGCCGAACGTACTGAAGAGATCAATCGCATGGGAAAAACGATTCAACAATGCCCGGCTGGTGATCACGACACCCAGCGGCAACCCATTGGCCACCGGTTTTCCCAGGGTAACCAGGTCCACATGGTCCAAAGCCTGGGCTTTAAAGCCCCACATACTACCCAAACGCCCCAGCCCGGCCTGCACCTCATCGGCCACCACCAGGGCGCCGGCCTGCTTTGCTTTTTGCGCCACCAGGTTGAAATAATTGTCCGGCGCCATCAGGACGCCGTTGCTGCAAAGCACCGTGTCCACCATAAAAACCGCCGGCTTGTATCCATGTCCGGCCAGATCGGCAATCGCGCGATCAGCATCGGCGGCATATTTTTCCGCGGCACCCGGGTCATTGGCAAAAGGGCCGCGGTACATATCCGGCGCCTGCAAACAGGCAACGTTGTCGGGCGGCTGAAAGATTTCCGGCGACAGGTGCATGGTGGTTTCGGTCACGCCGTGGTAGGCATCTTCCATAATCAGGGCCCCGGTATTGCCGGTGGCGAACTTGGCCATTTGCACGGCCACATCGTTGGCCTCGCTGCCGGAGTTCACAAAAAAACAGGCGTTGAGGTGAGCAGGAAGTTCAGCGGTCAGGCGCCTGCCATAGTCCGCCACAATATCGCAGATATAGCGGGTGTTGACGTTGATTGCGGCCGTCTGACGGGCAATGGCGGTGGCGATATGCGGATTGGCATGCCCCACCTGCTGCACGTTGTTGTAGGCATCCAGGTAAGCCGTGCCGTCGGCGGTATAGAGCCACGGGCCTTCGCTGCGGGTAAAATTAAGCGGCTTTTCGTAGAAGTACCAAACATCGCCGATACTTTCCCGTCGCTTGGCTAATAGTTCCGGCGTGCGATCGGGGAACACCTCGTCGCCTTCTTGGCGGGCGGAGTATACCGGAAACCCGCAGGTCCGACGCAAACGGGCAATGGCTTTTTCTCTTCCCGTTTCCCACAGCCGTTCGAGCATATGAGGGAACAGGCCGGTGTTTGCAATATGAACCTTTTCAAGGCCGTCGTGCAGTGCATCCCGGGCCCCGATGATGACGGTGTTAACCAACAGACAAATCAACATCATGTCGTAGGCCAGATCGATTTCATTCTCCTCCAAAGGAAAGCTGCTGTCATAACCGGCGGCCGTGTCGCACAGGGCGTCCAGTGGGTCGGTTTGGTCATCCTGGAAGGAATCGCCGGCGGCCGCCAGATCGGCCAGCACCGGACCGAAGAGCATGTCGCCAAAATCAATTACGCCGACCACCCGGGTGGGGTCGGCAGGGTCTACCAGCAGGTTGTCGGGATGGGCATCGTGATGCACCACTTGCCAACGCGTCTTTTTCAACTGCGGCAAAACAAAACGGGCGGCACGCTCGAGAATTTTGTTGCACAACTGCCGAGTGGATCCATCGGGCAGATATTTTAGGTGCGGACGCAGTTCCAAACAGCGGCTCATATCCCACAAATGGTCATTGCTGCGGGCATGGGGGTGATAAAAGTTTCTCAGCGACTTCGTCAGCCGGCCAAGCATCACCCCGATATTGAAACGTGTCCTGGGATTAAATGCCGCCGGCGTATGGTCCATCACGTCGCCTTCCACATATGTGAGCATGCGGATCATATGCTGATCGCCGCAGTCGGATTGAATCCAGTCAAAGGGTTTGTCTTCCGTTGTGCGAATAATGCGAGGCACTCGCAGATCACTGTCCTGCTCCATGATGTGCTGCAGGGCCTTTATTTGAAAATCGACGACACTTTCGGGCTCGGCTGCATTGGAAATCTTCACGACAAAAGCCGTACCACTCCCGGTCCGAATGCGATAGGAAATGTCCCGTTCGCAATTCAGTTCCTTGTAATCGCCGTCTATCCGATATAAATCAGTCACAACTGCTTGAACTTGGTCTAACGAAAATCGCGGCAGATTGCGGTCAAAATATTCTGAACCCAAAGCTGGTTCCTTTCCTGGTTGATAGTTCTTACTTAGTATCTAAGCTTTTTCCGATACTATGCTCGGAAAAAGGGGTCCCCACGGGCAGCAATGTCTCAGTTTGTAAGTTTTAGGTGTCAGGTGTCAGGTGTCAGGTGTCAGGGAACCGAGGTACTAAATCCTGACACCTGAAACCTGAAACCTCCAGTAACCTTCAACATATTGTCAGAAAAAAACCTGAGGGCCTAGTTACTTCATGCCAAAAATAAAGCGCGAGATTCTATTTGATTTCGCCAGCTCGCAGCAAAGATATGTGGCGACTATGGTAGACAGACATATAATACAATATTTTAGCCAGATACCTGCATGGAATTGCACAATATAAAATCCGATGGTGATAAGCACCGTCTGGTGGAAAAGGTAGAAAGGATACGCAATGCCAGCCGGATATTTTATAATCTGCCTTTTGCCTGACAAATATTTCCCGGAATATCCCAAAAGTGCAATCAACCAGAACCACTCCCCAAATGCCTTAAACGTCATCACAAGTATATAATAAAGGATCGTCTCCGGATGTTTTAGAAGATAGGTTGAAGTTGGATCTGCCGTAAAACCGTTGAAGGCAGATTCTGACAGGCGGATGATAAGGATGTAGCCAATTGATAAAGGAATAGCCATGGTCAGCGACAGTTTCATATTGATTGCAATAGCTTGCTTGAATCGTACATCCGAATACAATAAAAATCCATATATGAAAACCAACCAGTAGTGAAAGACATTGGCCCAGTCTGTAACAAAGGTCTGGAACCCGGGAAATAGCCACCTCAAAGCGATCTCAATCACTGCTAACGGAATCGCTAGAAGAAAAATGGAATGTCCCTGGCTGAAGCGATCGGCGAACTTTACGATGTAGTTTCTGCTGCCCGCCGCTTTTAGTTTAAGAAACAATTTTACTGAAGCCAAAGAAAAGACAAATAAATAAAAGACAAACCACAAATGACCCCAATGCAAATTCCCCTTGGGATATATCCCCTCAAAAAAATGGGGGTAGAATTCCAGAAATGTGCCGCTATAGCTTATCTTTTGCACATTTTCTAAATAGGACTGCGGTGGTATCAACAGCAGGATGCCAAAGATTAAAGGAATCAGGAGACGATAAATTCTCTCCTTTACATATTTTTTTCCGGTCCGGAATTCCAATGCCAACCAGGTGGAAGCACCGGCCACAACGAAAAATAACGGCATATGCCATATATAAATAAAACTGCTTAATACATTGAAGATTCGACTGGTTTCATCATTTTTTATATGGAACCAGCCGGCAGTAAATATCTCAGAGGAGTGAAAAAAAACAAGAACTAAAACTGCAATAACCCTAAGCCAATCAAGTTCATAACATCTTGCCGATTCTTTACCGTCTTTTCGGTTTTTGCCCGAGGTTGTCATTTTATTTAAAAAAATGCCCTAAAATTAAAAATGAGCAAAAGTGAACTAAATTTGTGGTACTCTATCGGTTTTATATAAAAAGACAGAGCGCAGCGTCTCCTTAATTTTAGGCATTTTAGGCTCTTAGGGCCTTTTTTCTGACAACATGTTGTAAGAAACGGAAGGTTTCAGGTGTCAGTGTTTCTGCCGGAGGCAGATCAGGACTTAGCACCTCGCTTCCCTGACACCCGAAACCTGTAACCTGAAACCTAAAACCAAAAAACTGCGCTATTGCTGCCCCGCTGGGGCCACTTTTTCCGATCGCGCATAGGAAAAAGCCTAGGCCCTTAGCTCCTTTTTTCTGACAACATGTTGTAAGTTACGGATGGTGTCAGGTGTCAGTGTTCAGGTGTCAGGATTTTACGCGTCGTTTCTCTGACACCCGAAACCTGATCCGCCTCCGGCGGAAAACCTAAAAACTACAAACTGCGCCATTGCTGCCCCGCCGGGGCCACTTTTTCCAGCGCGGTCTCGGAAAAAGTATAATGCCTATTTATTGAAATCACATCATGTTTGCGCATGATTTATGCCATAGCCAGATTGAACATCTCACGACCGCTATCGATTTAAATAATAAAGATAGAGCGAAGCGATTCAACAAATATTCAATTTTCAATCTTCAATCTTCAATTCCGGCTTGCCCGGGTTGGGCATTCGTTTATGGGTTCCATTTTTTACCTTGCAGGATAGCGCGCCCAGACGGCGACAATGACTTTTCCCGCCTATTGCCGCAACCGAATCGGCAACCGTCGAATTCTTCTGCCCGCGGCGACTGACAGCGCATTGGCGACAGCCGGGGCGATGGGCGGGACGCCAACTTCTCCGACGCCGCTGGGCGGTTCCTGGCTGTCGATCAGATGCACATCGATGGCGGGCGTCGCGTCCATGGTCAGGATGGGAAAATCGTCGAAATTGGACTGCTCGACCTGTCCGCCCTTAAAGGTTACTTCCCCGAGTAGCGCAGCGGTCAGGCCGAAGATCAGGCCGCCGGAAACCTGGGCCTTGACGATCTCAGGATTGATCACCTGTCCGCAGTCCACGGCCGCGACCACCCGCGGAACTTTGATTTGCCCGCTGTCTTCAATTGATGTATCTGCGATCATGGCCACCACGGTACCGTGGAACTCGTGCACGGCTGCACCGCGGTATATGCCGCCGGGCGGCGGGGTTCCCCAGCCGGCTTTTTCAGCCGCGAGCTTTAATACAGCCCGGGTGCGGGGCAGGTGCTTCAGCAGGTCCAGACGGAAAGCCACCGGGTCCCGGCCGGCGGCCTGGGCCAATTCGTCGATAAAACACTCGATCACAAAGGCGGTGGACGAACTGCCCACCGACCGCCAGAATCCCACGGGTATGCCGGGGTCGTCTGCCACGTATTCGATCAAGAGATTGTCGATGGTATAGGGGAAGGGAACGGCGCCGGTTTTTACGCCGCTGCCGGCCATTATCCTAGGCATAAGCTTGGCGCTGGCCCAGTGGGCGGCGTTGCGCAGACCCCGCGGGACCCAATATGGGGCGACGCTGGATAGCAGGGCCGGAATTTCCTGGGCATTGGCGTCCGGTCCCACAATTCGCATCCGCCAGGCCGTGGGGCGGCCCCGGTCGTCCAGGGCGGCTTCCATCCGGTTGTAGCTGGCCGGCCGATACCGATCGTTTTTTATATCTTCTTCCCGGGTCCAGATCATCTTGACGGGTCGATCGAGATGTTGGGCGATGCGCACGGCTTCAAAGACGTAATCCACCGCACCGCGCCGGCCGAAGCCGCCGCCCAGGAAGGTGGTGGTGATTTCGATATTCTCATAAGCCAGACCGGTCAGCCGCGCTACGGTTTCCTGGGCGCCGTCCTGCATCTGGGTGGGCACCCAGACCCGGGCCCGGTCTTTTTCCAGGTGCACGGTGCAGTTCATGGGTTCCGGCGTGGCGTGGGCCTGGAAGGGAACCCGGTAGGCGGCCACGATCGTCCGGGCGGCGGATTCGAAGGCCTGCAGAAATTCGCCTTTTTTCTCCAGTTCCTTGGCTTCCGCGCTCTGGGACAGTTTTTCCCAGCGCGCCCAGAGTTTGTCGCTCGACAGCCCGCGTCGGCCGCCGTCGGCCCAGGTGACGTTGACTTCTTCGGCCGCTGACACCGCCTGCCAGAAGGTCTCGGCTGCCACGAACACCCCGGTTTCAATGGCCGCGACCTGCTTAACACCGGGCATGGACCGGGCTGTGGCCGCGTCAATGCGAGCGACCCGATCGCCCAGAACCGGCGGATGAATCATGGTGGCCGTCAGCATACCCGGCAGGTTGACGTCGATGCCGTACACGGCGCGGCCCTCGACTTTTTCCCGGCCGTCCAGGCGCCGGGGGCTTTTTCCGATCAAACGGTAATCCCGCGCATTTTTAAGGGCCACCGACTTGGGCGGCTCGATCCCGGCCGCCGTGGCCGCCAATTCCCCATAGCTCAAAGACCGTTTGGACGGCACGTGAATCACCCGGCCTTTGCGGGCCCGGCATTGGGCGCGCGGGGCCTGCCAGGATTGGGCCGCCGCGGAAATGAGCATTTCCCGGGCCACGGCCCCGGCCTGGCGCAAAATGTCCCAACTGGTGGGCGTAGAGGTGCTGCCGCCGGTCATCTGCACGCCCATGGCGGGATTTTTATAGACTTCTTCCACCGGCGCGATCTCGAAACGAACCTTGCCCCAGTCCGCCTCCAATTCCTCGGCCAGGATTGTCGGCAGGCCCGTGGTCACGCCCTGGCCCATCTCGGAATGGTTGACCCGCACGGTGACCGTGCCGTCCGGCTCGACTCTGAGCCAGGCATTGGGTTTCCAATCGCGGGGATCCCCGGCCCAGGATTCTTCCAGGGTGTGACTGCTCTCACCGCCAAAGCCTAAATACAGGCCGATGGCCAGTCCCGATCCGCCCAGAACGGTGAAGATGAAGCGGCGGCGGCCCTTGTTGATTTTTTCCTTAGCCATGTTATTTCCTCCCGGCCGCCCGATGTATGGCCCGGCGGATGGCCGGGTAGGTGCCGCAGCGGCAGAGCACCGAACTCATGGCTTCGTCGATATCCGCGTCGCTGGGAGTGGGATTTTCGGTCAGCAACACCGTGGCCGTAATCACCTGGCCCGGTTGGCAAAACCCGCATTGCGGCGCCTGCTCTTCGAGCCAGGCTTCTTTCACCCGGCGCGCCAGGGAGCCTTTCAGGCCTTCGATGGTGGTCACTTCCTGCCCGGCCACATCCCCCAGGGTCACCTGACAGGCCAGTCCGGGCTCGCCGTCGAGCAGAACCGTGCAGGCCCCGCATTCACCGATGCCGCAGCTATACTTGGTCCCCATCAGACCCAAATGATCCCGCAGTACCCACAGCAGGGGCGTATCCTCATCAACGGTCAACTCGTGGGGCTGACCGTTAACGCTTATTTCAATCATGATCCCTCTCTTATTTAATCCGGTTCAGAAAGGTTATTATGCCATCTCATTTGCAATGTCAATTGCCGGCCAGAGGGGATGATCGTGTAAAATTACATCGGTCTTTAGAAAACCGTAGGGCGGGCCACCGTGCCCGCCAAAACCAGTCGGCACGGTGGCCGACCCTAGGCTAGCATATGAACATGGAGGTTCAGCGTTCGATATTCATTAGGCCCTTAGCTCCTTTTTTCTGACAACAGGTTGTAAGTTACTGAAGGTTTCAGGTGTCAGTGTTCAGGTGTCAGGATTTAGCAACTCGGTTCCCTGACACCCGAAACCTGACACCTGACACCTAAATTCTTTGAATTGCGCTGTAGCTGCACCGCAGTAGCCCCTTTTTCTGAGCGCAGTCTCGGAAAAAGATTAGTTTCTTTTTCGGGCAAACTGGCCCCGCCGAAATCGGGAACAACTGAAACCCTGGATACCTTAGATGGATAGCATAACCAATGGTCTCTAGCCTGATCCAAAGGACCGGATTTTCCGCGAGAAAAAAAAGATAAGAAACGCTTGACAAGCAAAAACAAAAAATATACTGAACAAATGGTATGAAAAAATAAAAAACATACCAAATGGTATTTCACCGTTAGTGGTTCTCAGTCTCAACTCAACCAGGATTCAATATTAGTTTTTCCTGACACCTGAAACCTGACACCCGAAACCCAAAACGGCTTGAACAGATGAGATAGCCGATTGGCTCTGAGCTGACTCAAAAGATCAGACTTTCTGCGACAAAAAGAGTGGAAGGCTCCAATGGCGCTTCAGTCCCTGACAGCAGATTCAAAAAGTCACCGAACCCGCAATAGAATTCTGCAAGTAAGTGCCCACCTATTTTCAAACGGCAGTTTTTCCGGCACCTCGATTGACGATATCTCAAAGGCTGCCAATGTCACCAAGGGAGCCATTTATGGCCATTTCGCCAGCAAAATCGACATTCTGCAGGACTTGGTGAGTGTCTTTGGCAATGATTTTGTCGATCCCATCATTGCTATTCTGGCACCTGAAAACGGTTCCGCGCTAAGCAAGTTCGATAGGATGCTGGAATTCATTGCCGAATATACGGAGCGCAATATCGAGCTGTACAGCCTGGCAATCATCGTCTCGATCGAATTAAAAGAAAAAGAGACATCAGTCGGTCCTGTATTAGAGGGTTTGTTTGCCGACTATCGACAATGTCTTGAGGGATTGGTTGAAGAGGGTCAATCACAAGGTTGTTTCAGAATCGATCTGGATCCAGCGTTTCTCACTGAAACGATCTTAGCCTGGATCGAAGGGATTGTTTTACACATTCACCGGAACCGGGAGTTGATGGGCGGGGTAGATTTTTTTAAAAATTCGGCGCATCTGTTGCACCAGACCATTCAACCGCATTTAAAGTCCGGTCACCCAAAGGGCCGCTCGGCGACAACCGCACACAACAATACCGCCAAAAAATTTATGGGCACCCTGAACGTCGGCTGCCCGAGCCTGGGCAATCTCGATCTGGACCCATCCATTACTCCCAGCGGCGGTCCGTACGAATATTTCACGTCACTGATCTATGAAGGCCTGACCGCAAAAACCAACAACAACCGGTTAACCGTGGGGATCGCTGAGAAATGGGCGATCAGCGCCGGCGGGCGCTCGCTGACATTTAATCTGCGCAAAGGCGTGCGGTTCCACAATGGGTTGGCCCTGACAGCCGAAGACGTCAAGTACTCGATTGAAAGGGTTCTGCGGCCGGATATTATTTTCAATTCCACCGTTGCAGCCGAAATAGCCCCGAACCTGCAGGATGTTGAAATTGTCGATGAACGTGTCGTTCGGATCAATCTAAAAAACCCGATGGCTCATTTTCTGGACCGCATGTCCGATTACCTGCTGGTGGTTCCCCGGGAAGTCTATCAGCAGGATGAAAGCCTTTTTAATACCACCGCCATCGGCACGGGACCTTTCAGTTTTGCCGGTAAATGCGGTACTGAACAAATTTTTTTAGAAGCCAATCAGAACTACTGGGACAGGGATCGCATACCAAAATTCGGAAAATTGGCCTTTAAAGTTTTTGCGGACCCGGTAGACCGGTGGGCCGCTCTCAAAACTGGTGAAATCGATTTTGCCAGATTCGACGGAACCCCATTTGTCAGACGGGCCATCGGTGATCCGAAATTGACGGTTTTCAGGACCAAAGACAGCTGGAACATCTACCTGATTCCACTGCCGAATTTCCCCGCTGATCCAATGACGGCCCCCTTGTTCGATGCCCGGGTACGCAAGGCGGTCATCATGGCTATGGATCGCCAGTCTCTTTTGGACCAGATATGGTCCGGTTTTGGGTTCGTATTGCCGACGTTGAGACGGCCGGGATCAAGGGGCTATAACCCCAACCGCAAACCCCTGGCCTTTGATCCCGCCGCCGCCCGGGATTTGCTGGCCGACGCCGGATACGGCGCCGGATTTGCGATGGATTTGCACTACTCGCCCGGCTGGGTTCCGACCCCGGCCGCGGAAATGATCGGCGGCATGCTGACCGAGATCGGCGTGGAGACAACACTGCGATCCTACAATACCAAGGAAGTCCTCGGCAAGCTCATGCGCAAGGAATTGAAAGGCCTGTTCCTCAATGGACAAAACACCCTCCACGATGACGAGCTTTGGGGCGGGCCTTACTGGTACACTTCCATCGGGGTCACCCAGGCGCCGATCATCGAAAGGCTGCTGCGGGAAGCCTATCAGACCCATGACAGGAATGTCTGGGATGCCAATGCCAAAGAGATTGAAAGGATTTATTGGAAAGAACAAAGTTTTATGCCGGTAGCCACCATTGACACTTTCGGTGTCGCCGGCCCCAAGCTGAAAGAGTGGTCGACCTATCCCCAAAAGGCATCCTTCATGAGCCCGGTGATGGATTATTCCGGGGTGAAGCTGATTAGTCGATAGTCAGTCAGCACCGCATCAGGCAGCGTAATAGTGGCCCGGAGGGCGACAAAGGCGCAGATTGTAGATTTTGGTTTCAGGTGTCAGGTTTCGGGTGTCAGGTTTCGGGTGTCAGGTTTCGGGTGTCAGGTTTCAGGTGTCAGGTTTCAGGTGTCAGGTTTCAGGTGTCAGGTTTCAGGTGTCAGGTTTCAGGTGTCAGGTTTCAGGTGTCAGGATTTAATGCCCTAGTTTTCTAACACCAGGAAACTCGAGTGAAACCGCGTATTTCAGAAATGTAGGGCGGGCCACCGTGCCCGCCAAAGCCGGTCGGCACGGACTTCGGCGAGCTCAGTCGAGCCGTGGCCGACCCTACGCTGGCATATGAACAATGTTTCTATCCTCGATCAGACTGGACGCTGGCGGCCAGAAGCCGCGCTCTTATGAAACTGGTACCATTACGAGAGATAGATGCTGGGCAGGTGAGCGAGCCCGAAGGGTGAAGCTCGCTCGCCTGCCCAACTCTATAACTCGGGCGGTCACTGTAAATTTTTTGGGTAGCCAG
>Ga0209678_1000465_pt1 | contig 13167 bp, 6 predicted proteins | sample WorMetilvaeELBA1_FD_187404 | JGI IMG/M metagenome (GOLD analysis project Ga0209678, IMG submission 187404) | Marine gutless worms symbiont microbial communities from Max Planck institute for Marine Microbiology, Germany - Olavius ilvae ELBA.1... ...
TCACTGCTCAGAGGGGTCTTTCTTGCCAATAACTTGGCAAGTAATGACAACTTAACTAGAACAACCAAAAGACAGACAACACATACAATGAAAACTAACAATACATAAAAAGGGGCCCTAATAAACATTAACACAATAATAAACATGCTAAGATATAAAACAAAAACTAGGCCTGGTTTAGTCGCCTTGTACGACATCCGGCCAGGAAACGGAGCGGGTCCATTCTTACAACCCCGGAGCCCGCACGGGGCGTTTGTAGGCCAAAGTTCACCAAACTTGGCACACGTGTAGAGCAACCATGTGCGCTTAACAAGTTCATTTTAGAATTACAATATTCTGCCGCGTTCGGGCGTGAGAGTAAGGGGGACCGAAAATATGCAAAATTTCGACATTTTTTGGCCCACCGTGTAGTTTAGGGAATACATCGCAAGAACCCAAGTACTGGGGTATCTGCACACAGCCTAGGTCTACCGTGGGTAAAAGTTTCGCGAACGTATGTTCAGCAGCTCCAGAGATATAGGCTAAAAACCGCAATTTAAAATAAAAATTGTAAACCGACGCCTAGATCTCAGGGGTTTGTAGGCCAAAGCTCGTCGAAATTGGCACAAGTGTAGAGCAACCTTCCGTGGTGAACCAGTTGTTTTAGAATTGCGATATTTTGCCGCGTTCGGGCGGGACAGCAGAAAAGGTACGGGTGGGGTCAAAAAATATGCAAAATTTCGTCACTTTTTGGCCCACCGTGTAGTTTAAGGAGGGCCAGGAATAAATTGATCTAGTAGGTTCGCAAATAGCACCTAATATCTACCACGTGTGAAAGTTTCGTGAAGATCCGTTCAGCCATTTAGCCAACTAAGGCGGGCATAAAAAAATATATAAAAAAAACATCGGCAAAATATAACATGGACGCATCGCTGAGCGTGCGTCCATAATGACCAAAAATGCTGTTATGAATTTGTCGCTCTGCTGTAGCACCAACTGACGCCGCAGAGAAACACTGTGATATAGGTGCACAACTACAATCCATCACGTGCATAAAAACCCCAAAGATGTATTGGAAAATTTACTTCCTGTATGACTTTTGGAGCGCACAAACTTGTTCATTCTGAGCCGTTTTTGGACTACCTATACGAAATTTGACACTTGCTGTCAGTTCTATGTAGTGACATGCGGAAAAAAATATAATTATTGGCTTAGGTGCACAGCTACATTCTCGACCTAAACTACTGCGGTGGAATTTTCTTCAAATCTCTCAGCTATCCATACGAAATGGGGCGCACAAACTTTTCCTCCGATTTTTGGACTTTTCGCAATTTTTCACCGCAATTTCTGGAAAATTGTGGCTCCACCTAGCGACGGAAATAAGAACTGTCTAGCGGTTCTGAAAGGACAGTTATTTCTGAAAAAGGGTGAGAACGGAATTAAAATAGACCCATAAACAGCGACACAATAGCTCTTCAAAGTATATCCAATTCGAGCGACTTGGAGCGTTACAAAAAAGACACACATCACATTTTCGCACCTACAGCCGGGGCGCGTTGTACGATCTTCCCCAAACTTTCCACAGTGATAGAGCTCGTCGTGCCCATCAAAAAAGTGGGTTTATTTTTCGATCCAACGCATGGTTTTTCCTACATGGTGCACGGAAAAATTCGGCCTAATTTACCGACACGCTGTTTCTGAGCAATAACTCCGCAACCTGTCAAGCGAATCACGTCAAATTTTAGAAATCGGTCAAGGGGTTCGCCCCTCCGGGGAGACTACCAAAAAGTGGAATTTTTTGATATTTTGGGGCCGCATTCCCATCCCCTGCATCGATTGAGGTAAAATGTTGCACATCCAAGCGGATCCAGGTGACCGTCTGCCGTGCCAAATTTGACATGAATCGGTGCAACGAGTCGTCCCTGTGGGGGCGAAAAACCTGATTTTTGGCCTGTGAGTAAATTTAATAACGGCAGTTTGCCGTTTGGTGGCATCCTGCCAGTAAAAAGATATTTACGGTTTTATAGCTGTAATGGGTCTTACACGTTTGATAAAACTAGTAATACTTTTTATATTTAATATTTGCTCTCTTTATACCACTTTACTTCTATTTCCTAGTTCACTGCACTTATTCTCGCTTTCAAAATGGCGACCGTCCGCCATCTTGGATTCGGTATGACGTCATAGCGGACCACCCGCGACTTGTGTTTGCTGGTCCTAACATTGTCCTGAAGTTGTGCGTTGTTCGTATTTATACTTTGCCAGATATCGCGATTTCTATATTCGGCCTGTTTGGTTTGAAATTACCTATTCACGGCCCATTTTGGGGAGCTTTGGGGCTATTACCCCCAAATGAATTCCAATATTGTCCCAACCCCCAAAAGGACCGTCCTTGGGAGAAAAATGTCGTATGAACCATAAACTGTGAAAATCTATCCACGGGTTCGACCTGGGCGCGTGCCCGAGAAAAATACAGTATAACCAATCAGGAAAAAAGTCACAAAACCGTAATAGTTCACCATCTGGGAGAATCCCCCGCTGTAAAGGCGTGGCTAACCTAAAACACGCCTCTCCCCATATGTGTTACCGTGCCGAATTTGGTCGTTCTACGTTAAAGGATGTAGCACGGGAGAATCTCCAAAATTGGGTAGCGCTGTCTGCTGTATTGGGATGGGAGGCGTGGCTGACACCAAGATACACGCCACTCCCCACAGTGTACTACGTCAAATTTGGTAGTCCTGCGTCAAATGGTGTCTGCATAAATAGAAGGGAACCCCAAATATTCGGGAGCGCCGGGGTCTCGCCCCTTTGCAGTATGGGCGTGGCTGACCGTACAAATACGCCACTCCCCTCTTGTGTTAGGCCACTGTCCTGCCGAATTTGATCATACTAGGTCAAACGGTACGAGCGTTATTAAGGAGACCCGCCTGAAAAAAATTGGCACTCAAAGTCATCGGAACTGACACGGTTCGATCCGCCAACTATGACTTTCTATTAACATTCTATAGTAACCATGAGCCTGTCTCGTACCGTTTCCGAGCTAAACGCCGATTTGAGTCGAAAATCGTAGAATTTCTCCACCTCGGTGTATTTAACGCCCCCGCTGAATTGGGCACCGGTGCATTGGGTCAAACAACTAGAATGGTGGCGATACCGGGCCCAGGAAGAAGTTTGACGATATCTTCAACCATTTGAATACAATGCAGACAGACAGACAGACGGACACCGCGGACGTACAGGATAGCATCGCGCGGTAAAAACAATGCAGTCAGGCGGTGAAGAAAGCCAATATACTACTGAGAATGATAAAATGAGTGATACATCGAAAGAGATTAGTCTAGTCAGACAACACTTAGAATATTGTTTTCAAATACGGAATCCGCATTTTGTATAGGATATTGACCTAATTGAAGGAGTTCAGCGACGAGCCACAAAATTAGTAAAGGGTCTGGAGAATTTATATTATGAAGACAGACTAAAGCATTTCGGATTAACACGTTTGGGCAGAAGAAGGAGTAGAAATGGTTTAATTCAAACTTTTAAGATTATCAGTGGCATGTGTGATATCAGGCAAGATGTCTTGGACTTCGATGGAACCAGAAACAAATAACAAGTCGTCAGTTGGAGAGCGCGTTGTTCGTTAGACCTATGCAATTGCCTGGCAACAACGAGTATGAATGGTTACGTAACAGCGGAGCGACCGGCCGCCGTCTGCAGCACGCAACCATGGCCAGGTGACCCTGGGCTATAGTTCACGCACATGACGTGTCGAGCTGCAAGCTGTGCAAGCACCACTTTATGCATTGCCTCGGCCTGCGCCCAATTGCTACTTTGCTTTTCTTTGCCAATTCAGTGACTGGGGCAAATGTGATCAAATCCAGGGGAGGTGCTGGCCAGGGGTGCGGACCTACCCAGCCCTGGTTAGAACGACTCACAAAATTCATGCACTTCCGAACAGTTTTTGGGGTGGAGGGGATGATATGGAGCGTTCACTGGGTAGAATAACTATTCACGACGCACAGTTGCAAACTGCAAACAATGCAAGAAAGATCCGAGTGGTACCAATGAACATTAAACCTAAAGCTGAGCTCTTCTTCTCTTCTTCTTATTCTCCCGAGCCTACGGCGTTTCGTTGGCTGACTCATCCGTCACTGTCTACAGCTGACCCGTAGAAAGATGTTTTCCCCACCTGTGTTATTATGCCAAATTCGGTCAGTCTTTGTCAAACCGTTCGAGATTAATTGCGGCTATGTGCCAGAAAACGTTGACCCCCTCACGCCCCGTCGTTCAAGGTCACTCACGGTCGTTGAAACCGACACGGATCGATCAGTCACCTATGAGTTCCTATTAGTGTTCCATAGTAACTATTAACCATACCATTTTCGATATAAATGGCAATATTTGGTAAATTTTACCATCCCTATACATTTATTGCCCTGCTGAGTGGGTTACCCTTGGAGTTTTGTAACAGCGGTAGGGCTCAGAAAACTAGAATGATGCCCCTAGACCCCGAAGCAAAAGCGAGAGCGAGTGGTAGCGAGCGAGAAACGGAGCGAGCGAGACCGAGTAAGATTATTCCTGTGAGCGAGCGACAATAATACCAGCGAGTCGAAGCGAGCGAAATTTAGAAAGGCGCGTGATTTTTTTTTCGTTTCAAGAGGCTAAAAACAAGGCGATGATATATAATTACCTCACACCGGGCGCGCCAAAAAACTATCTCCTAAAGAATTTTGCTATTTTTTTAGGCTCGACGCCTTAGCGTTGAGCGTAATAGCTACGGCGACATGGCTGGCTGGCTGGCTGTCTGTCACAGCCGGTATTGTATCAAAACGACTAAACCTATCTGAAAACTTTTTGCACCATCTGGTAGCCCCATCATTTAAGCATTTAGGGCCCCTTACGCCGATACCAAATTCCAAGAGCAACCCCTTCATCGGGGACGTTAAATACACGGGGGTGGGAAAATTTGTGAATTTCGTGCGATTTTCGACGTACATCGCCGTTTATCTCGGAAACGGTGCGAGATAGGCCGATGGTTACTATGGAACGTTAATAGGAAATCATGAGTGTCGGATTGGATGGGATAATTTTTGATGACCTTGAGTGACTCCCAACCCGGGTTTCAAGGTCACGGGATACTTACAAATCGAATATCTCAAAAATGGTGCGTTTTAGGGACAAAGTTACTAAAGAACACTAATAGGAAACCATACACGGTCTATCGACTGATAACACTTTCGATGACCTTGAGTGACCTCTGACCCCGATTTCAAGGTCACGACATTTTTCGACATTGAATAGCTCAGAATCGACACGAGATAGAGCCATAGTTACTATAGAACGTCAATAGGAAGTCGTATGCGCTCTATCGACAGGTGATATTTCCAATGACCTTGAGTGACCCCTAACCCGGGTTTCAAGGTCACGGGATACTTACAAGTCGAATATCTCAAAAACGGTGCGTTTTAGGGACAAAGTTACTAAAGAACACTAATAGGAAACCATACACGATCTACCGAATGGTACAACTTTCAATGACCTTGAGTGACCTCTGACCCCGATTTCAAGGTCACGACATTTTTCGACATTGAATATCTCAGAAACGACACGAGATAGAGCCATAGTTACTATAGAACGTCAATAGGAAGTCATATGTGCTCTATCACATGGCGACATTTCCAATGACCTTGAGTGACCCCTAACCCGGGTTTCAAGGTCACGGGATACTTACAAGTCGAATATCTCAAAAACGGTGCGTTTTAGGGACAAAGTTACTAAAGAACACTAATAGGAAACCATAGACGATCTATCGAATGATAACACTTTCGATGACCTTGAGTGACCTCTGACCCCGATTTCAAGGTCACGACATTTTTCGACATTGAATATCTCAGAAACGACACGAGATAGAGCCATAGTTACTATAGAACGTCAATAGGAAGTCATATGTGCTCTATCACATGGCGACATTTCCAATGACCTTGAGTGACCCCTAACCCGGGTTTCAAGGTCACGGGATACTTACAAGTCGAATATCTCAAAAACGGTGCGTTTTAGGGACAAAGTTACTAAAGAACACTAATATGAAACCATACACGATCTACCGAATGGTACAACTTTCAATGACCTTGAGTGACCTCTGACCCCGATTTCAAGGTCGCGACATTTTTCGACATTGAATATCTCAGAAACGACATGAGATAGAGCCATAGTTACTATAGAACGTCAATAGAAAGTCATATGTGCTCTATCACATGGTGACATTTCCAGTGACCTTGACGGACCCCTAACCCGGTTTTCAAGGTCACGGCATTTTTGAAGTCGAATATCTCAAAAACGGTGCATTTTAGGGACAAATTTACTAAAGAACACTAATAGGAAACCATACACAATATATCGAATGATACCACTCTCAATGACCTTGAGTGACCTTTGAGTCCCATTTCAAGGTCACGACATTTTTTGAAGTCGAATATCGTAAAAACGGCGCGTCTTAAAGACAAGTTACTATTGCACAATAGGAAACTATATGTAACATGGAATGGTATATGTTTGTTGACCTTGATTGACCGCTAAACGCGTCGAGCCTGTTGTCAGCATCAGCTGAGCTTCTTGTTTCAAGAACTATAGAGAGGAATGACATCATTACTCACTTTACTCACATCATTTTACTCACTGGTTATTCATTCAATTATCATCCGTAAATATGGAAGGTTTCGTTACATTATAAGTAAGTAAGTAAGTAAGTAAGTCTTAAATTTATATAGCGCATTACGCAACGCCTCTAATGCGCTAGGTGTTCAAGTGCATTCCGAAACAGATGCGTCTTCAGCCACTTCCTGAAAATGTCGGCACTGAGCGACATTATCTACGTAATTGACAAAATTACGCTGCTTTTAGTCATGACAACTTAGCGGTTGAGACGTTATCAAAAACTGTCTCAACTATTCAAGATAGCGCAAACGTCGTAAGTAAGCACGAACTCTTTTTATGCCCCGCCACTAATTAGACGGGGAATTAAGCGATGATGCTGTCTGACGTGTGTCTGTTTTTCTGTCTGACGTCGGTCAAAAGATCAAAGGTCAAGGTGACCAGGCCGCTTTACTCACCGCGGTGTTAATGAGTCAGGCAGCTGCAGCGATGAGCGTCGGAACGTATTGAGCGTGGGAACCTACTGCTACGTTGCCGTCTGCAGGCGCGGTCGGCTCGGAGGCGCTTCGGCGCCCACAGAAGGAGGAGATGTGCGGGGGCATATTGTGGCGGCCGCCCGCCTACAGCTTGTTTGAGTAGAGATAAGTGCTTGGAATGTCTTTAGTGCGTCACCGTTCACGTACACTTATCAAACTATTTGTAAAACTCGGGACAGCTTTATTAATTGGTTTTACGGAAAATTGTCCCATATCTTCTACAGTGCGACTCTTAGTACAGAAACCGTTTTGGGCTTCAGATGAAGTTTTCAAAATAGCTTCATGCTTTGCTCCCAAACATATCTACATTCCATTCGAATTTGGAGAGTTATTAGGTGGTTGTTGTTTCTTTTCAAGCATTTGCTGACAGTTGTCGTAGAGAAACACGTGCAATGCGCGCAGAGCCCCATGGATGCATCTTGTTAAATCTGCCGCTCTGTCTGGCAGCAGTTGGTTGCACTGTTCAATGAACTTTTACAGCAGAAATTACGAAATAACTTCAATTACTGTTTGCAACAATATTAACACTAACATTACGTCACTGTTCGTCATTGCCATGTAAAGGTGGCATAAAAACTTTTGTTGAAAAAATGAGAATTAGTTAACTCAAAACTAAATGCTCAAAAATGTTGCAGCTGCATTTACTTTACAGTATCTTTCTCATTGTTATCTGTAGAGAAATATAGCTTGGCATTATATGTTGATATGAAAAAGCGCTCAGAGAGACGCAAACACTGCGCGCGCTGTAGTAAGGCGGAGCCAAAAAATTTCGCCCCGCCGCAGACCCCCTTCCTGGGGCGAATGACGGCCAAAATTTAACCAGCTAGAGACGGTCACTACCTTCACCTACAAACCAAGTTTCGTGAAAATCGATGCACGCAATTTCGAATTATCGTGGTAACAGACACCGCCCGCCCACCCGCCCGCCGTCCGCTACAGACAAGACCGATTACAATACATTGCGCCGCTATGCTTAGCGCGCAGTGTAATAAACGTTCAATACTTACGCAGAGTATTACAAAATTAGCTTAAACCGTTGATGAGTTATCGACAACAGATTGTAGGGGGATACTAGTCTTTTTATTTGCGCGCCCTGTAGTACCTGCCGCTGAGCTGCAGGAGCTGTTACGTCATGTACATCAATTAACACAAAATCGGAAATTTCGAAAATTCAAGAGGGCGGCTGCTGCCATTGTGAAAATGTTTATGTCTCCGGTCATTGGCGATAAGGGTTTATTATGTAAACGATCATTAGGCCTATTCTCTTGAAAATACCGTAATGACTGTGTAAGTCCACATAAGAAAATCATGTCACTCGTCGTATTCAGCACATGCACCAGTACGCAAGAACCCCCCCCCCAAAAAAAAAAAAAAAAAAAAAAAAAAAAAAAAAAAAAAAAAACATTAGTGAGCGTAAAAGCAGCTTGAAATTGGTAATAAAAGTCAACGGGAAATGGCTAATTTAGGGTGTCAGAACTCCGTAACCCTTGAACCGATTGAGTAAAAATTTGACTACATGAATAGGTCGGCGACTTGACCTCGTAAGCCGAATTTCGTAAAATACAGCTAGACAGGGGCTTGTCAGCAAAACAGTGAAATGCACACTTCGCGTACTTTATTTGATTTTCGACCCAGCGATCACTCGCGCGCCTCTACAGAAAAAAAATATACTAAATTGGGATGGTTTTGATTGGTCATACCGGCACTATTGGGCGAATTTTTTTTTCCTGGTACCCATCCAGGACCCAATAATGATGAGTTCGCTAACGTACTGGTGCCCACTCGACGTCCATATTCGACAACAAGAAACTCAGCTGTCGCTGACAAACCGCGCGACGCGTTTAGAGGTCAGTCAAGGTCACCAAACATGGTACCATTCCATGTATTAGGTATGGTTTCCTATTAGTATCCTATAGTAACACTATCTCCAAAACGCGCAGTTTTTCACATAGTAGACTTCAAAAATGACATGACCTTGAAAACCGGGTTATGGGTCAGTGAATGTCACAGTACAGAGCCTAATACTTCGTATTGATGTTCTATAGTAACTATGGTTCTATCTCGTGCCGTTTCTGAGACATTTAATGTCGATACGATATCATGACCTTGAAATCCCGGTCAAGGGTCAAGCAAGGTCATTGAAAGTGGTACAATTCGATAGATTTTGTATAGTTTCACGGCTTGTACGGTAGTACAAGCTGCTGTATAAGGCACTGGCCAAAGTAATAGGAAAGGGCCATTTTCGACCCCCCACAGCGCCGTAACCCCTTAACCGATTTGGATCACACTTGACATAACTACACACCGCAGGCCACCCACCATGCAAAGTTTGATTTTGATCCGACGACGTGGGTGGTCTGGGCGAATAGCCAGTTTGCCACTGTTTTGGGTGTCATTCTTTTTCCTTCTTTCCTTTCTTTTTTGTTTTCTTCGGCTCGCCTACAAGTCGCGCAGGCGGATGAATCCTCACCGCTTTACGCTTATTAGACGTGCTTTGCGCCAAGGATGTGCCTTTTGGGGGTTAGAATATTTAATTTTCACACTTTTGCCTATTTATCACCAAAAATCATCCAAATTAAGCCCGAAATAGGCAATTTGAAGCCAAAATGCTGAAACATTAAAATAAAGGTATTTCAGAAATTACGAAACCGAACGACGTGAAAATTTAACACAAAGTTGGGAACGTAAAATGCAGTTTTGCGATGCAATATGATGACGTCATAACAAATCCAAGATGGCGGACGGACGCCATATTGAAAATCGTTTTTTGTCTATATCTCGGCGCTATCTGGCCGATCAACGCGAAATTTGGAACAGAAATGAAGGATCACATGTCGATATAGGTCACGTGACCAAAATCCTAGATGGCGGAGGGCCGCCATTTTGAAAATAGCCTTATCTCCATATCTCAGCCGAGAATTATCCGATTTCGATCAAATTTGGTATGCCGATGCAAATTTCCATTCCGAGGATGGCTATTTGACAAAAATCGAATTTTTCAAATTCAAGATGGCGGACGGCCGCCATTTTGAAAACAGTTTTCGGTGTTTACGTCATTCTTGTAATGAATTAATGTTATCCAGTGTCTTTCAATAGGCGCACTAGTTTCAATGAAATCATGAAAACAGCAAATATTATATAGAAAAAACTGCACTCAGTCTAGGCCTATCTACATTTGTATAAGCCGATTCTCTAAAACAGCAAAAATTAAACTGTTTATAATTTATAAGCGTGAAAAATATATGCGCTAGCTTAGACATTTAAAGCTGGCGGTTGACAGATTTAAATGTGCTAGCGCATACATTTCACACTTATAATTTATAAACAGTTTATTTTTTTGCCGTTTTAGAGCATCGGCTTATACAAATGTAGATAGACTGTGTGCAGTTTTTCTATATAATCCTATTAGTGTTCTAAAGTAACTTTGTCACTAAGATGCATCGTTTTTGGGATGTTCGATTTAAAATATGCCGTGACCTTGAAAACCGGGTTATGGGTCCGCCAAGGTCATTGAAAATGTCACCATTCGATAGAACACATATGACGTCCTACTGATGTTCTATAGCAACTATGGTTCTATCTCGTGTCGTTTCTGAGACATTCAACGTCGAGAAATATCGCAACCTTGAAATCGCGGTCAAGGGTCAATCAAGGTCATTGAAAGCAGTACAGTTCGATAGATTGTGTACGGTTTCCTATTAGTGTTCTATAGTAAATTTGTCCCTAAGATGCACCGTTTTTGACATTCGACTTCAAAAAATGCCGTGACCTTGAAAACCGGGTTAGGGGTCCGCCAAAGTCATTGAAAATGTCACCATTCGATAGAGCGCATGACTACTTTTTAACGTTCCATAACAACCATGGGCCTATCTTTTACTGTTTCCTAGATATACGGCGATTTCAGTCAAAAATCGCAAAATTTTCCCACCCCATTGTACTTTGCATCCCCGCTGATGGGGTTCCCCTTGGAATTGGGTACTGGCGCTGAGGGTCGAATAAACTAGAATGACAGGGCTACCGAGCGGACAAAGAACTTTGAAGATATCTTCAGCCGTCTGGATAGAATGCACGAACGTGACAGACAGACAGGCGGACGGACAGCGGGCCACAGCAAAGACCGCGCTTACGCATGGCGTCAAGTGGTAATAATTAAAGGCCCCAGTTTACGACTCTTGTGTGCAGGTGTGTAGTGGAGCGAGAGCGCATAAAATAGCGTCTTCCACCTTTACAAACGGCACATTTTTTCCATTATTTTCCCTTACACTGTAATTATTTGCATGTTTCAATATGATCATATTTCTGGCATGCCTATTGATTCAACGTTTTCAGTGTACACACTTCACTGTTGTATCTTGTTTTTGTTTTCTGTCTCCTTTGGGGAGTTCTCCATTCCCGAGATATTGCTAATAAGACAAGCTGCATTTTAGTTATTAGGGGTCAAAACTTGTCTGACAGAAGACAAAAGACATGACTTTTTGACCTCTGGAGACCTTCACCGTCGGTCAAGGTCAGTCAAAATCTAACCAATCTATCCTTGGATTATCCAACCGTTACACAAAATCTCATAAACATTTGATCAGTAGTTTTTGAGTAATTATGTTATATTGACAGCCAGACAAAACACAGATGAAAACATAACCTCCTTAGTGGAGGTAATACCAGAAGTCTTTTATGCAGGCGATGAAGTGTCTTTGTATTAGAAAGGCTGCCATTTGCAAACTGCAACTGCGAGTTTGGTAATGTACAACACTAGCGACTTTGTCTTCAGTTATACTTCGAAAATCGGGATTACTTTAACGTTGTCATTTCACATCAGCACATTTTTCGGGGACTACTTTTACTTGTACTTATGTACAGAAAAAAATGCCATGTACTTGCACTTTTACTGAAGTACTCGCATAGATAAGTACGGGGACTCAGAAGAGGCAATGAGTATTTACGGACGTCTGTGTCTAGACAACTGCATTGAATAGGCGGCCCGGTTTAGTACAGTTCGACCAGTGGGCCGATACACCAGTCGGCCAGCGATTAGAAGCGGTGTGACGTGGCTGCACTGTGTGGGTCTGTTGCGCCAGCGTGCGTGTTGCTGCCGTTGCACTGGCGCTGGTCAAGTGGCAGTCGGGGGGGGGGGGGGGGGGGGGGGGGGGCGGAGAGTAGTTGCGACTCAGGCGAGCGAGCGGACAGGCCGTGAGCTCAGAACTGCGCTGCAGGTGGCGGTCAGTCCATTCAAGATGACGTGTTTACACGGCCTGGCGAAACACTGTACAACGGCCCGCTACCGGGCGCAGCAAAGAAACTGCGTACGCAATCCATCGTTCTAGCCACGGACCGACCGACCTGTCCCGTCCGGACTAGCCACTCAAGAAACTGAGCTGTCGCCGACAAACGGAGAAGCATTCGTACAATATAGAATGGCGTGACTGACCACCTAAACCACGTCCCTCCCTCCCTCACATGTTTCATCATGCCCACTTCGGTCGTTTTAGGTCAAACCGCGTGGGCATTAGCAGGGGTACCAAAAAGATAAAGGCATCGCACCTACAGGCATAAAGTATCCCGTGAGTCAATCTGTTCTTGCTCATAAGTTTGGCAAATGTTTGATTAATTTAAAAAAAAATTCACTGTCGGACTCTGAGCAAGTTATCGCGTAATGAATTTGTCATTGAAGCTCCCACCTCAACTTAAACGCGTCGCTACACTACCTTGTGAAACTTTAGTGTGCAGAAATTGACACCATTTGCATACTGTACGTCGTGAGCTTATAAACATAAGTAAGTAAGTAAGTAAAGATACTATATTAACGTGCGCTCGAAAGCTGGCAGTTAAGCCAGCTTAGTCTACCGCACGACCCAAAATAAAAAATAAAAAATAACTAAAAATGAAAACCGTTTAGCAGAGAAGTCCGGTCCAGTATCGTCCGAGAAGGCAGTCCATGTGGGTGCTAGCAGGGTAAACGGTCAATGCCCCCCCCCCGGTCAGAAGCCCCCCCCCTGGTTTTGGT
>Ga0209678_1000466_pt1 | contig 13137 bp, 14 predicted proteins | sample WorMetilvaeELBA1_FD_187404 | JGI IMG/M metagenome (GOLD analysis project Ga0209678, IMG submission 187404) | Marine gutless worms symbiont microbial communities from Max Planck institute for Marine Microbiology, Germany - Olavius ilvae ELBA.1... ...
CTAAAATCTGAGATTGCAATGATTGACTCTGGTTAATTGAATTTTCAAAGAACCGGCTCGGATCGGACCCGTGGAGTGTTGCCTAAAAAAAATTGAAATTTTTTGCTTGACTTCTTCTTGGTGCTCTACATTAAAAGCGAACCGCAGAATATCGAATATTGAATGTCGAAGGGTGGAATCGCTTCGCTCATTCATATTATAAACAGACAGAATTCACTATTCGATGTTCGATGTTGGACGTTCAATGTTCGACGTTCGCGTAGTTTCTTTTCCAATCAGATCGGCCGTTTTTCAGGCCGGTGGCGACGCTGACACCTGAAACGATGCATGGGTCGACACCAAATGCTGGGGCTAAAGCGAAGATATCAATCTTTTCCCTTGACAGTATCGTCGTATGATGTGCTTAATATCTGAATTTTGCATTACAGAACTGGAAGGAGGCAGCAATGGTCGATTCAAAAGACAGTGTGGATTTTTACTGGGACCCGGTCTGACCCTGGTGTTGGATTACCTCCAGGTGGATGGTAGATGTCGGACAGCAAAAACAAATCCGGGTGAATTGGAAATTCTTCAGCCTTAAAATAATCAACAAAGACCGCGACGTGCCGGAAGATTATAAACTACTGCATGCCATCGGTTTGAAAGCCCTGCGGGTGGCGGCCGCCATCCGGCGCGAATTCGGCAACGACGGGGTCGATAAAATATATACTGCCATGGGAGCGGTATATCATCACGATGAAGGGGACATCGATGAACCTTCCGCCGTGGAAGAAATCCTGCAGTCCTGCGGCTTGCCTGCCAGTCTGGCAGCCGAAGCCGAGAACGAATCCCTGGATGAAGACATCCAGGTCGACATGGATCTGGCCATTGCCAAAGCAGGCACCGATGTCGGTGTACCGCAGATTGTACTGGACGGCGGCAACGGTCCCGGATTTTTCGGCCCCGTCATGAGTCCGGCGCCCACCGGTGAGGCTGCCGTCAAGTTCTGGGATGCGATCATGGCCGCGGGCAGCGTACCCGGTTTTTTTGAACTCAAACGAACCCGGGAAGTCGGACCAATATTCGGTGAGCGCCCAAAAATAGGCTGAGCCTAGCGTCCTTTTGATCATTTGGTAGAAAAAGAGGAATGGATTCTTATTTAAAAAAATTGAATCCATTCCACAGCCCTTAAACTATTTGAAGCTTCACAGGAGGGAGCCGGGGTGCTAAATCCTGATCTGCCTCCGGCAGAAACACTGACACCCGAAACCCCCTAACATTTCAATCGGCCTGGTAAAATCGACAACAAATTGTCTCGTCGATACCGTTAAAGGCCTAAGATGATTGGAAATAGGTCTCTTCACAGGGTTGAACGACGACGAATCCTTGGCCCGCGAATTTCATCTGGATCGATTCGCCGCTGCCGCGCCCCACAAAGGTCTTAAACGATATATCGGTCTTTATTTCAGGCGTCAGCGATCCGGACCAGGCAACGGTAGCATTCGGATCGGTAATAATCGGTTTGTTAGCAGCTACCGGCAGGGTCAGTGGATCGTAATGGGTGGTTATGGCAATCATGCCGTTGCCGCTTAAATTTACATTGAAAAGGCCGCCGGCCAACATGCCGCTGACCTTTTTGATCATTTTGATGTCCCATTCGATGTCACCTTCAAACGCCAGCAGATCGTTGCCGTTGACACAAATCGACTCCCCCTGGAGATTCAGAATGGAGATTTTTTTGCCGCAATCCGCCAGGTATAGCGTCCCCTTGCCTTCGGCTTTGGTGAGGGTCGTGCCCTCGCCGGTAACCGCCCGCTTCAATAACTTGGCAACACCGTGTTCCAACACGCCTTCGCGGCTGAACTTGATACTTCCCAAATAGGCCACCATGGATCCCATCTTGGTCCACACCATGCCATTGAGATTAATTTCAAGCAGGCGGTTGCTCTCAAGTTCGAACAGACCCTGACCCCGGTCTTTTTGGGCGGTTCGGTTGATAAAATCGCTGATCGAATACCGATGGTTCGCTTGGCCGGTCTGATTTGGACCACCGATGGATACCCGATTTTTACATTTGGGACAATTAACCGATTTATTGGCAAACTTATCCGGGATCTCCCGGGTCAGCCCGCAGCCGTCACATTTTAACATTACCATTTCTATATTTTTCCTCCCCAATAAAACAATTTCATAAACCGCCTATCAGTAGGTGTCTAGCAAATCAATAATCCTATCTGGCGATCACTGATACTGTTTATATCGGCCTGAGGCGCAGCAGACTTGAATCGTCCATTAAGCAAGCCGCTCAATTGCAGCTCCGAACCGGATTTTTAACTGTTTGACATTGCTTAATTGAATTCTATTTTAGATGTACCGGTTTGATCAATTGATTCGGCAATGAGACAGGTGTCAACATTATGTTTTATGTTGTTTCATCAACGAATAGCATATCCGGCCCCGTCATGACAAAAGGAGAACAAACTAAATGCTTCCAAATATTCAAAAGCAGTATGATAGCTTTAACCTGAAACTTGAGGCGCTATTGCAGCAGCTCGATTCCTTGCCAAGCGAAAAGTTAACTTTTAAAGCCGAGCCGAAAAAATGGTCGATAGTGGAAGTCGTTGAACATCTCGTCATTGCTGAACAGGGATTGTTAAAGGGGCTGTTGACCAATATTCCGGTTTCAACACTTGACCCTGCCGCAAAAACGCCCGAAAAACATCAGATCGTTATCAAGGTAATGGAACGGGATATCGAGGTCGATGTCCCGCATGAAAGCCTGGAGCCACACGGCCGCACACCACTGGCGGATCTGCTCGACCAATGGAATGATATTCGCGCAAAGCTGCCAGGCTTGCTGGCTGAAATAACGCCGGAAAAGATAGACGATCCGGTCTTTCAGCATCCCTATGGTGGTCCGCTGGACATCGCCGACACGCTGCAATTTTTCGAAGTTCACTTTGACAATCACATGCGCCATATCGATCGAATTTTGGCGCAACCTAAACAATAAGGCTATAATTTGGTAACACACCAGAATTATTAACGTGAATCGTTTTTCGTGACAACTTGACAACTTTGTAACCAAAGTTTAATATTAAAACGGTTAAATATTATCAACAATTTGTCAAAGGGATGGGATGATCAATGGAAACTCTCAAGGTAGGGGAACTGAAAAGCAAATTCTCGCATATACTGCAAAGGGTTCAGGCCGGTGAAGAAATAATTATCAGTTTCGGCAAAAAAGATAAGAAAATTGCCGTTTTGGTTCCATATGACAAATATATCTCCAAATCGCCGCGTCCCCTGGGTATCCTAAAAGGAAAAGCCAAATGCACAATTGGAGATGATTTTCAGATTAGTGATGAAGAATTATTGGCCTCATGAAATATCTCATTGATACGCACATTTTCTTGTGGTCTCTTTTCTCACCGGGAAAAATTTCACGGCGTGCAGCTAAAATCATTAAAGAGTCGGGCAACAGGGTTTTTGTAAGTACGATTACATTTTGGGAAATCTCGCTGAAATTCTCCATTAATAAACTTGAGTTAGAAGGTATCACGCCTGATGAGCTTCCGGAATTCGCGAGTAAAATGAATTTCGAACTTCTCAGTCTCAGTGCCGAAGACGCTGCGTCATTTTACCATCTCCCTAAAATCACCCATAAAGACCCATTTGACCGCATGCTTATCTGGCAGGCTATCCGAGAAAAAATGGTATTTATCTCAAAAGACCGTAAAATTGCAGCCTATGATGACTACGGTCTTAAGATCTTGCCATCTACATAATTAAGCCGGAATTTTCAAGGCAAAGAAATAAGGGATTATCAGGTGTTGGTGTGGAATAAAAATTAATCAAAATGATCAGGCAGATAACAACAAGTATTTTATCCCTTCTCGCAGTGGCGGTCGGCGGCACTTCATTTTCTCAGCCGGCCGGACCTGTGGAAGACCCCATCGTCATTCAAATTGTCCAGCTCGATCATGCCGAGGCCGAAGACCTCGTAAGCGTGCTCCAGCCATTTTTATCAAAGAACGGCAGAATATCCGCCTACGGCCCCGGCAACAAGCTGATTATTAAAGATAGGAAATCTATTGTCAGGGAGCTCGTAAAGGTGATTAAAGGAAGCTTGGAATATAACGAGGATAATTGACGATTTATGCAAATCGCTGCTTTCTGCCAATTGAAATTTTAAAATCGAAAGTTCGACCCTGTCATAAATCTCTCAATACAAAAATTCATATTTATCGAAATTGCCGTCAGGCGTTGGATCTACGATCACATTGTTCATCAGTTTGCCAATATCGAAAAATGCAATATCCGGCCCTGGATTTTCGCCAAAGCTTGTTAAAATTTCGCTGGGCTTATCCCACATCCAGAGCCCCAGTCGTTTTTCCAGCATTTTTCTTTTTTCGAATGACTTTCCGGCCAAATCTTTTTTTGTAACCAATTTATATTTGAAGGCAACCTGAACGGTATCATTACCAGGATCATCGTCAAAAAAGCTTCCATCAATGCAGTAAGGAACGAGCACAAAGTCCGGCTCGCCATCTTTATCTTCATCAACATAGGCTGCTGTTAATCTTTGATTACTGGTTGGTATGATAGGCTCCATACTTACTTCTTGTATTTTTTGATCGTTTTTCTCATCCGCGCGATGCAGTTTGTCAAATATTGTCTCGACCAGATTTTTATTCCGACCCTTATCTAAAGAAAATTGTATTTCTAAATCACCGTCGTTGAATTCATAAATTATAGCTATCTGCTGCAGTTCTGTGGCTGAGAGTGTTTTTAGAATTAGTGCTATGGGGTAGGAATGTTCTGCTTCTTCCAAACAGGTCGTGTCAGGATATATGCCGGATCCGGTGTAATCTTCTAAATATAAGCTGCTTTTACATTGGAGAACGCCATTCATTTGTGAATTGGTCGGGTTCTGCACGATCTGTTTGCGGCTGTTGCCATAGTCCTTGATGTTGTCTGCTATCATACCAAAGGCTATGCGGAATGTATCAAACGAGTAAGTTATGGTTTTTCCATTGATATGTTCAACCCGGCGAACAGGGTAACTATCGAGTTGAAAATCTTTGTCTTCAAAATGCGCCTTAAATTTTTTATAGGCTTCAATCTTTTCTTGTAATAGAGGATCGTTGGGTTTCAAATCCGATTCAGCGATATCTTTATAAGCCGCTGCGACACTAATAAAGCATGTCACTATAACAAACATCCAGGCACATGCTTTAAATGTTTTAATGTGTTTTGATTCTTTGTTATTAGAGCTAATTTGCATCATCATAAATCGTTAGCCTTTGAATAAAGCTACCCACATTTCAGTTGTAACAGGAATTCGTAAACAGCCGGGTTCGATTAAAACGAGAAAATTCAATTTTATGCAATAGTTGGACCAAACTTTAAGATAGCTGACCGGCTAAATGGTGAAGTGAAAATATCCATAATTTCAACTATATATTAAGATCGACAGTAATGAAGGAACGACCTGATAGGGTTGGGGGGGGTAAATTTATCCTCAGCGCGCATAACATTTTGCCAAAAAATTGACAGGGTCAACGGCCTTAAATTAGAATTTGACCATCAGAAAATGCTTACTTTCGCACGCCGTTCCCGGTTGAAACGGGTAATGATATCCTCTGTTGACAATGAATTAACTGTGTTTTATAAGTCACACTAGAAATTATTTTCGGAACTCAGCTATGTTCGGAACTTGATCCTGTCCCAAAAATTTCCTGTACCTGTTTTCTCTGCATCTGAATTTACTTCTCTGTGCACTTCTGATTTCTTCGACTGTTAGGCAAACCGTAGGCAATATCATCCTTGAGTCATTAAAAAAGGTATCTTTAAATCGGTTGCTTAAGGCCTCACGATCTATAGGAGGTCACTATAACCAAATTCAGAATGGCGAAATTACGCCTCCATTTTGTGGTCGGGTTTGAATCCCGACTATAACGATTTCGCTGCTGAAGAAAGGAGAGATTACCATGGCACGCAAAACCAAAGTACTGCAAAATGAAATTGCCGGCGGCATCACCAGGCGCCAGTTTTTCAAAATCTCCGCCACCGGCGCCGTCATCGCCGGAACCGGAACCCTCATGTTTCCGCGTTACGGTGCCGCTAAACCTAAAACCCTGAAAATCCTGCAGTGGGTCCACTTCGTACCGGGATACGACAAATGGTTTAATGAAATCTACACCAAGGAGTGGGGAGCGAAAAACGACACACAGGTCATCGTTGACAATATTGGCCTTGCCGGGTTGAACGCCCGGGCCGCGGCCGAAGTGTCTGCCAAAAAGGGACACGATCTGTTCATGTTCCTGTGGCCTAAACCGGACATGGAAGAGCAGGTCATCGACCACAAGGAAATTTATGAGGAGGTCGGAAACAAATTCGGCAAGCCCATAGACCTGGCCGTTAAAAGCACGTACAACCCTAAAACAAAAAAATATTACGGCTTTTCCGACAGTTTCGTCCCTGATCCGGTCAACTATCGTAAAGACCTCTGGGACTCGGTCGGCATGGCACCCGATACCTGGGATGACATCCGCGCCGGGGGTGCCAAGATCAAACAAAAACACGGCAACCCGGTGGGCATCGGGCTGGCTTCAGAAATTGACACCAACATGGCCATGCGGGCCATTATGTACTCGTTCGGTTCGTCTGTTCAGGATGAGGAAGGCAATGTTGTACTCAATTCCAAGGAAACCATAGACGCCGTCAAATTCGTCAAGGCCTTGTACAAGGAGACCATGACGGACGAAGTTTTCACCTGGGATGCCTCTGCCAACAACCGTTTTATGATCTCCGGCAAAGGCTCCCTGGCACTAAACGCGATCTCCATCACGCGCACCGCCGAAAAAAGTGCCCCGGAAATGGAAAAGAAAATTTGGCTGGCCAAAGCCCCCCAAGGCCCGGTACGCAGAATAGGGTTGGAGCACGTCATGGATGTATACACGATCTGGAAATTTGCCGAGAATATCGAGGGGCTAAAAAGTTTTTGGTGGATTACATCTCCAATTTCAAGAGGGCCTTTTTAGCCAGTGAATTCTACAATTTCCCTTGTTTCGCTCAGACGGTGCCGGACCTCAAAGAACAGATTGCCCACGACAAAAAAGCCCAACCACCGGACAAGTATAAGGTCCTTGAGGATGTCCTCGATTGGGCCACAAATGTCGGCTACCCGGGTTATGCCAATGCAGCCATCGACGAGACTTTCAGCACCTGGGTCATTTCCACCATGTTCGCCCGGGCGGCTACGGGATTTCAGAGTCCCGAGGACGCAGTCAAAGCCGCCGATAGTAAAGTTCGGGGCATATTCAAGAAATGGCGCGCCAGGGGACTGGCCTAAACTCCGTTGTTGCCCGGGAATCCAAAGACTCGGGCAATACCATTTTTAATTCCGGCGCGTCCGGGTTAGCCGGGTAATAGTTAATCGCCACTTGCAAATAAAGGAGGTTCTATTGCCAGCAGTAGAAGCGCGAAATCTCGTTAAACATTTTGGTGATGTGCAGGCTGTGGATGGAGTGGACATTGTCAGCAGTGAGGAAGAATTTCTCGTATTGCTGGGCCCCTCAGGTTGCGGTAAAACCACGCTGCTTCGCATGATCGCCGGCCTGGAGAAACCGACAGACGGAGAAATATTGATCGGAGGGCAGGTGGTTACCCACCTGCCTCCCAGGGCACGTGGCATCGCAATGGTTTTTCAGAGCTACGCCCTGTATCCTCATATGACCATTTTTAAAAATATCGCATTTCCTCTCAAGGCGCTGAGCATGCCCAAAGAAGACGTGCAGAAAAAAGTGGATTGGTCTGCCGCCATGCTGGGAATCGACAACCTGCTCGCCAGAAAGCCCCGGGAGCTTTCCGGGAGCGAACGTCAACGGGTAGCCCTGGCCCGCGCTCTGGTCAGGGAGCCCAATGTCTTTCTGCTGGACGAACCGCTTTCCAATCTGGATGCCAAACTGAGAGCCACCGCCCGTGAAGAGCTTTACCGTTTCCAAAAGGATGTCGCCATCACCACCATTTATGTCACCCATGACCAGGTGGAGGCCATGGGAATGGGGGACCGCATCGCGGTGATGAATGCCGGCAAGATCTGTCAGTTGGGCAATCCGGAAGAAGTCTACTCCGATCCGGCCGACACATTTGTTGCCGGTTTTCTGGGTTCACCACCGATGAATCTGGTTGAGATGGAAGATCGCATCGTAGGTTTTCGACCTGAATGTTTCCTCCCGCAGCAGATGCACGAAGGAAGCGGGGAGTTGATGCTGTTGACCTTTGAGGTCAGCCGGGTGGAGAATCTCGGTGCGGATCGGTTGGTATACGGTAAACTGGGAGAGCGCTTCAACCACTCAACGGTGATAGCCAATCTACCCACCAGCTTTACCAACTATAAAATCGAAACCAGTCAGAGCTATGATTTTGCGGTGCCCCGCAACGATGTTAAATTCTTTGATATCAAATTAGGGCTTCGCGCAGAGCCAATACCATTATAAGGAGCGCAGATGGACACCGCAGTAAAATCGACGGAAAGCAGGTTTCAGATACCAAATCAGCACCTGAGTTTCTTTTTTGACAACGAAAAAGTGTTGGGCATCCTGATGATTGCACCTGCGGTGATCTACATTCTATCCCTGGTGGGATATCCGTTAATACTGGCTTTTGTTTATAGTTTCAGCGACATTACCGTGGGCAGCTCACATTTCAATTTTGTGGGACTTGAAAACATAAAAAGCCTCATCGGGGATTTTGAATTTAAAATAGCTCTAAAAAATACGATCCTTTTTACCGGCATCTCCATGTTGATCGTCCTGGTGTTGGCCAAAATTCTGGCGCTGATCCTGTTGAAAGACTTTAAGGGGAAATTTATTGTACGCGCTCTGATTCTGATGCCCTATGTGGCACCTATCTCTTTGGGTGTGATCGGTTGGCTGTGGATGCTTGATTCCATTTACAGCCCCATCAACTGGCTGCTCCAGCATACAGGGCTGTTCGGTGCCGACTTCTGGCCCATGTGGCTGGGCAAGCCCACTCTGGCTATGATATCCATCATAACAGTCCACATCTGGCGGATGTTGCCCCTGGCAACCGTCATCATGCTGGCCGGACTCACCTCGATTCCGCAGGACATTCAGGACGCCGCCCTTGTTGACGGCGCCGGCTATTTCCGGCAGCTATTCCAGATCACCATCCCCATGATGCTGCCCATTATGCTGGTGGCCGTCCTTTTCGGGATTGTCTTCACCGCCACGGACATTATCATCATCCTGGTGCTCACCCGGGGCGGACCCTATGATTCCACCCAGGTGCTGGTGAGCAAAGCCTTCTATACCGGCATCGATGCGGGGGATTTGGCCACAGGCGCGGCCACCGCCCTGTTCCTTTTCCCGCTGCTGGCAGCTGTTGCGATATTTATGCTCAGAATTGCCCGCCGGGCGGAGATATCCTGAAATGGAAAATAATAGGAAATTCAACAAAAAAATTGGCTTGAAGATCGCCCACTTCGGCTCATTGGCTGTTTTTGCCGTTTTTGCAACTCTGCCTTTCCTCTGGATGCTGATCACCACTTTCAAGCAGGACGCCGACCTTTATAATCGCACCAGCAATCCCTTTTTTTTCAACATGGCACCGACATTGATCCATCTTAAAGAACTATTCCATGATACTTTGTTCTTGAGATGGTTGTTCAATACCGCCTGGGTGGGTGCTGCCGTGGTTGCCATTACTCTGGTATTGGCCATACCCGCCGGCTACAGTCTCGTGCGTCTTGCCGGACGCTGGGGCGAAAGGCTGGGCATCGGAATTTTTCTGACTTATCTGGTCGCCCCCACCATCCTGTTCATCCCCATGTCACGAGTAGTCGCCAATCTCGGTCTGCAGGACTCACTGTGGGCTCTGGTACTGGTTTTTCCGACCTTTACCGTACCCTTTGCCATCTGGCTTTTGATGGGATTTTTCAAAGCCATCCCGCCGGATCTGGAAGAAGCTGCCATGATCGACGGCTACAGCCGCTTCGGGGCCTTTATCAGGATGGTCATTCCCATTTCCACCTCTGGGATATTAACGGTGGTAACCTTCAGCTTCACCCTGGTGGTGCAGGAGTATATTTACACCCTGACCTTTGTCACCGCGGCATCCAAGTACACGGTAAGCGTGGGAGTGCCGACATTTCTGGTACACGGTGACGTTTACAACTGGGGGGCAATGATGGCGGGCTGCTTGATCGCTTCCCTTCCCATTGTGATTGTCTATAGCTTCTTTGTCGAACGGTTTATCAGCGGACTAACGCTGGGGGCTGTTAAAGGCTAACAATCCAAAAAAATTAGCGAATAATATCTTATTACCTGAATTTTGCAGGGTGAAAATTAGTGAGGAAAAATCGAGAAGCAATTTAGGTTTTTACCTCCGCAGGCCGCGGAGGTAAAATACCTGCGCCCGTTTGCCGGATCATGGCATTAGCGACGACCGGTTCGCGTCTGTCGAGCGAGCGAAGTGAGCGGGCGGCTAAATCTTGAAGCGGTTAAAACTCTTTCAAATCATCATCCAGCGGAATGACCTCTGCCGGTCTTACACCGCCGGAATTCATAGGTGCCGGCCTCGATACCGGACGTTTCGCGATAACCGGATGCATAATTTTGTTTTGCGCTGGCGCGGCAGTTTTCTTAAAGTCGGCTCTGTGGCCCCTATTGGATATATGGCCGTGGCCGCGGCCGCCCACCAGGGCAACCAGGTCTCTGACAAAGGATTTCATATTCCCGGCCTGGGTGTACATTTCCTCGGAGGCTGAGGCCGACTCTTCTGCGTTGGCGGCATTTTGCTGGGTCAACTTATCCATTTCCGTGGCCGCGTTGTTGACCTGATCAATTCCATGGGCCTGCTCATTGGAGGCTGCGGATATTTCAGCGACCAATTCTCCAACCTTTGATGAGCGATTTGCCACTTCAGTAAAGGCCTCGTTGGTTTCCGTTACCAGATCCGAGCCATCTTTGATTTTTTTGATGGTGCCTTCAATCAGATCCGCCGTATCCTTGGCGGCCTCGGCGGCTCGCATCGCCAGATTCCTCACTTCATCAGCCACCACGGCAAACCCGGCTCCGGCCTCACCGGCCCGGGCGGCCTCAACCGCGGCATTGAGCGCCAGCAAATTGGTCTGGAAGGCGATCTCGTCGATGGTTTTGATAATCTTGGAGGTCTCTTCACTTGCCTGGGAAATATCTTGCATGGAATCCGTCAACTGGGCCATGGAGGTATTGGCGGTTTTGACCACCTGATTGGCTTCCTGCATCAGACTGTCAGCCTGGGAAGAATTTTCGGCATTTTGCTTGGTCATCGAAGCCATCTCTTCCAGCGAAGAAGAAGTTTCTTCCAGCGAAGCTGCCTGTTCGGACGACCCTTCAGCCAGGGATTGGCTGGCCTGAGAAACCTGTTCCGAGGCGGAAGCAACCTGTTCCGAACCATCGGTGAGACCCGTAATGACTGCTTTCAGAGGTTTGGTAATTCCCCGTCCCAGTCCCCACATCAGAAAGGTTCCGATCAGAAGACCGATTCCGGTAATTGCAAACATGCTGATCAGCGTTGAGCGATACGTTTGCTCCGCATCCGCATTGGCTTCCTTAGCAATTTGTAAATTGATGTCCGTCAACTGGTCCAGGTAGTCGCGCATTTCCTCAAATTTTTGTTTGGCCGCGCCAAGTGTCAAATCCAGTGCCTCCCGGCGACCCTGTCGCGTATCGGCGACCCGGCCATCCACAACCGTCCGGGAGATCACGATCCAGGCTTCTTTGGCCTGATCGTATTTGGGCATAATCGCCTCTTCTTCCTCGGTGGCCGGCAGAGCCTTGTATTTCTCCCACCGCTGTTGGGACTGGGCCAGGTTTTCCTCATAATCCTTGACCAGTTGCTTGAACACATCCGACTTGGCATTGGCAAATATCATCGAACGCTCCGCCACGAGCAATTGCTGCAGGTCGCGATCGGCTTGTAGCAGGTAATCGATACTGGGCAGTCGGACTGCAAAAATTTCTTTTAAATCATTATTGATATGCGCGGCGCTCCGAAAACCGGTAAATCCGATGACACCCATTAAAAATATCATTATCGCAAAACCCAGAACCAGTTTGGCCCCGATAGTCATTTTGCTGAACCACTCCATGATTAAATGGTCTCCCTTTTGTTTATATTTTGACAGTCGAGGCGGGAGCCGGCTGCACCCGTCTCCCGCTCAACTCATTAATCCACTTTATCGACATCGATACCAAAAGTGATGGCACCAATCACCGTGTCGCCGTCCTTGACCGGAACTGATACCTGCACCAGGTAGGCCTGGGTACTGTCGTCGAATTCCACATCATCGACAAATACGGCCCCGCTGCCGCCGTTAAAGGATTTTTTAAACTTGGCTTCGTCGCCCTGCCAGTAGTCGGAGGTTTTGTCGGTCATGGCCACATTGGCGCCCTGGTTGTCCATAACAAAGATTTCAGCATAAAACTCCGATGAGTTCTGGATGCCGGCAATATGCTTGCCGCATTCCGAATCCATCAAGGCCTGCATATAATCGGCAATCCCAGCGGTGGCCTTCCACGTTTTGTCCTTTTCCTTGATCTGATCCAGGGTTTTGCCCTTGGCATTTTCCGCTTTTACTGCTTCGACGATCACGGGATCCGCGCCGACTTTTGCCAGTTCACCATTGGCAAGGTCGACCACTTTCTGGGGGGCTTTTTCTGCCAAAGCCAGATTGACTCCCGCAACCAAAAACAATCCTGCAAGAATTAATGTCAGTGTTTTCTTCATCTTTCTTTACTCCCTTTCTCTCTTTTTTTTGACGAATTTGAGAAGGATCAATTATCGGATTACTAGTGCTTCAGAAATATTGGGAACCACTGCGCGTCTCAGATCAAAATCGCTTATCAGAAATTTATATCAGTGTTCAGTTTGTGGAACAGGACGAAAATTCGGTGTCGCCGGAACTGATAATTGATCCCTTAAAACTTAGTACCGTCAATCCTCAGATTTACTCAGATTTACTTAGTGTTCGAACGGGTATCCAGAACTCTTTGATATTGCTGATTAATATCGCATAAAAGGAAAACGAAGATTTTCCAGTTTAATGCATTTTTTACTTGCATTAAAAACTCGTAAACGGTAGTTATC
>Ga0209678_1000468_pt1 | contig 13118 bp, 9 predicted proteins | sample WorMetilvaeELBA1_FD_187404 | JGI IMG/M metagenome (GOLD analysis project Ga0209678, IMG submission 187404) | Marine gutless worms symbiont microbial communities from Max Planck institute for Marine Microbiology, Germany - Olavius ilvae ELBA.1... ...
ATTATAAAACCGCCATATTTTATTTGTCATTATTTTACCGAAAATATTTATTAGTGATGGACACAGAAACCAATTTTTGATAACCAACACAAAAATGTTAAATTATTTAGCTCCATAAAATCCCTGCGAAGGCAGGGATCCAGTAAATTGAGTCGTTTGCTGGATTCCGGCTCTCCGCTACGCTGCGGCCGGTCGAAGATCCCGGATGGCTTTAGCGGGGAATGACGGAATTTGTCGCCGGGTTAATAAAATGGGCTAAAAGCTAAATGATCGATTGTAATATAATAGACAGAGCGACCTGTCGGGTCGTCTTGTGGGGTCGTAGCCCGAAGGGCGAAGCCCCAAGCCGACCTGTGGGGTCGTAGCTCGAAGAGCGAAGCCCCAAGGCGACTTGTGGGGTCGTAGCTCGAAGAGCGAAGCCCCAAGCCTGAAGCGATACCACAATTCGTCATTTGTCATTCGTCATTTCCGGCTTGTCCGGGTTGGGTATTGGATATTGGTTAATTGGGCTGGTTTGGGTGGGCTGGTAGTCGGCAGGGGCTTTTGGGGATAGTTCAGAAACCTGTTACTAGTTACTGAGTTCCTGCGACCTATTTTGGTAATAACCGTCTATGACCCGCGGGGCATCTAATTGAAGAATTTTCGCATAAGAACTCAAAAAATGGTTTAAATATACGTCAGCCGGAAGGTTCTCATACTGATCTTCCTCAATCGTCCTTAATACTGCAACACTAATCATTGTGACTGCATATATTTCGAAAATTTCGATACCAAAGGCTTTTCTCAGCTTTTTGAGATCGTATCCGGAGATCAGATTTTTCCCAAGAATATCCGTTAGAAGATCTTTGACTTCTTTTAGCGCCAACTTAATTTCAATCCTGCGTACTAAATCGTCAGCACTCAAAGATTTTTTGTCCTCAGTCAAGGGGGTTGGTTTCTTTTGAGATTGCTTGACGATGATGGAGTCATCCACCTTGCTACTATCCGCAAGGTTCCGGTCGTAACCGGCTCTTTTATTTTCATCTGCTAGTGTCGTATATGCTTTTTCAATCTCTTCCAACAGATTTCCCCGCTCTTGGTCTGAGAAAAGTGAATAAGTTGCCAGTGAACCTTTTTTATAAATTTCCACCGCATCTTTATAGGCCCGCTTAATCTCGATAAAGGAGGCATTTTCGGGGATATTCAATATCTGATAGTAATTTAGTTCTGCGAAGCTTTTCATCCTAATTGGTTCAATTCCGAGGCTGGTGCATTGTTTTTGGTTATCATAGCGGCAATTGTTTTCAGATCATTTGCAATTGATGTGTAAGGATATTTGTTAACGTAGAGATTTTTGGAAAAAACAGACTCCGGAACCCTTTCATCATACTTTATACCTCCCAGGTAGTGAAAGCTTGCATGCATATGTCGGTTACAGGCGGTCACAATTTTTTGGCCGAGGGTCGGATCAGAATTGTTGCGAACCTGATTTAAAATTAGCTTAAAATTAAATTCGCTAAGCTTATCTTTTAGAAAAATCTCTTTGTCAGGATCTCGTCTTGCAACGATATCGACGATAGTACTTGGCTGCAGGGAGATGCGTTGGGCCGGGTTTGAATTGAAAACGGCATGCTGCACCGCCGCATTAAAATCATTATATCTGATGATATTTTTAATTTTCCTTGAATAGGTTGCCTGGACAAATCGAAAGGCATTTTCAATTGAGGTGGGTTCGGGGATACACACAAATATCCCCTCGCTGGCAGTTAAGAAAAAATCCAAAGTGTTGAAATTTGTCCCGGCGCCCAGGTCCAGTATGACATAATCAAACGGCAATTTTCTGATCGATTTTATAATTTTCTGCTTTTGGAGGTAAGGAAGATTCGGGATTTCCATGGCACAGCGCATAGAGCTGATAAAGGATAGATTCGGAACACTTGTGGGTGCTGCCACCTGTTCAAGATTGTCGACCGACCTATTCAAAAAGTCGCCGATTCCACTTGCGGGACTTTCAATCCCCAACAACGTATGAAGATTCGATGCACCAAGATCCAAATCAACCATCACAACCTGATGGCCAAGTTTTGCAATTGTTGCTCCAAGATTGGCCGAGACAAAACTTTTGCCAATACCGCCTTTACCACCGCCTATGGGATATATTTCCGGCATATATAACTATTATTGGTGTTCGTTGGGCAAGCTGTTTTTAGAAAATCCTCACCGGTTGAGGTGGGCATACGCCGGATGACATCAATATTTGCCTGTTATGTGGCCGATAAAAAATGAAAAGAGCAGGTTAATGTTTGACTCCGGTGCTGAAACAATAGAGTCAGGCCTATACTTGCCCCCCCGGTATAGCTCCTACCTAAACGGCTTTATTGCTGCGATCATATGAGATTTAGATTGTATATTAAAAATTTAGCAGATTATGCCCTTTTTTTCAACTATTAAGGACATGCCTGACGGTTCGGCGCTACCTCTGGAATCAGTCTCAGACCACAAAACATAAGCGACGAGCGTAATCCGAACAATTTATTTTTTTGCAGAAAACCTGGTCCTTCCCGTCGCGGAGGGATAGAGACAATTGGCTGTGCTGTGAATCTTGCTGCAAACGGGAACGGAATGATGGAATACTGGAATGATGGAATGCTGGGTTTAGTTGAAAGGGATCAATTTTTATAAAGATGGCACGGATCAGTTTATTAAATCATACCGTCATCCGCTTTCGATGCCCAATATTCCACCATTCCATTATTCCATTCGGAATCTGAGGTAAGCTCCACCCCTCTGAGATGAAATCAAACCCGGGTTCTCTGGGCTCGGATTCTTTACTATAGAATTGTCAGGTCCTCGTCCCTCAAGTCCGAAACAAACATATGGCCCGGGGCGTGGGTAATGACCCGGGAGAGCGGGGCCGAGGTTGCCGCCAGTTGGGAGGTTACCCCACAGGCCCAGAATACGGGTGTTTCTGCGGGATGAATGGTCACCGGATCCCCGAAATCGGGGCGGTTCAAATCCTGGATGCCGATTTCGGCCGGGTCTCCCAGGTGAACCGGGGCACCGTGGGTCAGATGAAAGCGGGTGGTAACCTGGGTGGCCCGAATCGCCTGCTGCGGCGTCATCGGGCGCATGGTCACTACCAGCGGTGCTGAAAACGGGCCGACGGGGGTGCATTTGCGGTTGGTGATGTACATCGAGACGTTTTTATCTTCCTCCATGTTGCGGATCGGCAGGCTGGCGGCCAGCATGGCGTTTTCGAAAGAAAAGCTGCAGCCCAACAAAAAGCTGACCATATCATCACTGAAATAATCACCGACATCTTCGACATCGGTTTTAAACTCACCGTTTTCAAAAATTTTGTAGCGGGGCAGGTCCGTTCGCAAATCCGCGCCGGGCGCGATGATCGGCTCCACCTGTCCCGGCTCCAACACATCCAAAATCGGGCAGGGCTTGGGATTGCGCACGCAGAAAAGTAGAAAATTGAAGGCTTCTTCCGCCGGCAGCATCACCAGATTGGCTTGCAAATAACCTGATGCAGAGCCGGAAGTCGGCGTGGTCCATTGGCGGGCCCGGATTTGTTGTCGCAATTCTTTGGCTGTTATGTCGGGATTCATGTTGGTATTGTCCTCCGTTGTCGGTTGAGCCGGTTAGGCCGGTTTGCCCGTTGGCCGGTTCGCCCGTCAGCCGGTTGGGCCGGTTGAGCCGGTAAAAACCACTACGGGCACACGGGCCAACGGGCTCAACGGGCCAACCTTTTTCATTTAGTTCAAACAATTAATATCTCATCGGGATACTTGCTAAGGGATTCCAGACCCTCCGGGGCAACCACGTGGGTATTTTCAATGCCGACCACACCCTGGCCCGGGAAAATAAGTTTAGGCTCCAGGGCGATGGTCATCCCGGCCTGCAACTCTAAATTCTGACCGGCAGCCAGAAAGGGAAATTCATCCACCTCCAGGCCGATGCCGTGGCCGACGAAACGTACCCGCCCGCTGCCGGCTCCCATAAAATTGTCTTCATAGCCCAAATTTTTGGTTCTGGCCAGGGCCTGCTCATAAACTTCACCGGATGTGATTCCCGGTTTGGCAATATTTTTTATCATCTCCTGCACCTCCAACATGGCGGCATGAGCCTCCAGCAGTTCCCGGGGTAAATTTCCCAGGGAATAAATGCGGGTATGATCGCAAAGATAACCGTTGTAGGCGAACATGTAATCCAGCATCACCGGTTCGCTGCGCTGGATGGCCTTAAAGCTGGGACCCTGGGCAATGGCCGGGCTGACCCCTGTGCCGCCGGTCGGCGACGACAGGTAGCTGGGCACCGCTCCTGCGGGCCCGGACAGCAGATGGCCGTAAAACATTTCACTGCCCCACAAGCGCATTCTAATGACACCCTGGTGTCCCAGACGCCGGGCTTCAGCTTCAACCAGGCCGGCCAGTTCGATTTCAGTGAGCCCTTCGCGCAGAATCTGCGGCACCCAATCTGCGACCTGATCGGACAACTCGGCCGCCCGGCGCATGATGCCGAGTTCATAGGGCGATTTCACGGCGCGCTGCAGGCGGATGGCCATGGATATGTCTTTGATGGCTGTGTCGCTGAAAAGTTCCTGATAGCTAAAATACAAATTGGTCGGCAGGACATCGAGCTCCAATCCAAGGCTACCGGGTATGCTGCCGCCATTTTCCTGAATAATTTCGGGGATGCGTTTGGGTCTTTCCAGAGATACGATGATGTCGATATTGGATTCAGCCCGGGCACGCTCGATATTTTTGTTCACCATCAGGATGGGGGCACCGTCGACGGGAACAAAAAGAGCGCCCTGTTGAAAGGTGCCGGAAAAATAGTATAGATCGACACGCTGCAAAATCAGGGCCGCATCGATATGGTTTTGCCGGAGATGATCTTTGAAATAATCAATGCGCTGATCAAGCTCTGCCGCGGGGGTGTTTAAGTCCGAGTTGTACACGTGCTAAAAATTCCTTTCGCTTCTGGTTGCTCGATGCTCGATGCTGGATGCTCGATGTTCGATACTTGATGCTCGATGCTGGATGCTGGAAAGAATCGGTATAAGGTATAGGGTATATGGTTTAAGGTATTCGGCGTTCGGCGTTCGGCATTCGGCATTCGGTGCACGGTGATGGAGTTCTGTCATCTGAGATCTGGATACCTGATGCCGGATACCGGGTGCCAGCTGCCGGGTAATCAGGGATTTCTGAAATATATCTCAAAGTTATCAGCATTCCGCTTTACAGCGTCTAATTACGAATAACAAATAACCAATAACCACGCCTTTCCTCTGACCTCCGTCCTCTGTCTTCTGTCATCCGACCTCTGTCCTCTGACTTCTGTTTCCTGTTTTTTTCCAGCATCTGACATAGTGATTTTCTGCGACCTGGTTGAATGGCTGTCGATCGTTGTCGCAGCGGGGTTCTTTAAAAGCGCATTTATGACCGAAACTACAGCCGGCCGATTGGATCAACGATTCCGGTGGATTATCTTCCGCGGTCATTGCCGATTGTTCGTATTCCAATTCGGAATCCGGTGCGGCCGATAGCAGCAAATTTGTATATGGATGGCTCGGGTGGTCGAAGAGTTCATCGGTTGCTGCATATTCCACAATCTGACCTTTGTACATGACGGCAACTTCGCTGCACAGGTACCCGACCACATTCAGGTCATGGGAAATAAACAGATAGCTTAAACCCAGCTGATCCTGCAAGTCTTTTAACAGATTTATTATCTGAGCCTGGATGGAAACATCCAGGGCCGATACCGGCTCGTCACAAATTATCAGGGCCGGCTCGACGCTCAAGGCCCGGGCGATCCCGATGCGCTGCCGCTGGCCGCCGCTGAACTCGTGGGGATAACGGTCCATGGTGGCGGCAGACAGACCGACCAATTGCAGAAGGTGTTCGAGACGCTCTTTTTGCTCTGAATTGCCGTGGATCCCCGAAACCCGCAAACCTTCAGCAATAGATTGGCCGATCGTCATTCTCGGGTTCAGTGACCCGTAGGGATCCTGGAAGACAATCTGAATTTCGCGACGCAGGGGCTTCATTTCATTTTCGGACAATTCGGCAATATTCTGTCCTTTGAATATGATCCGGCCTGCATCCGCATATAACAATTTTAGAATCAACCGGGCGACCGTGGTTTTGCCGCAGCCGCTTTCTCCCACCAGGCCCAGTGTTTGTCCCTTTGCGATATGAAATGAAACATCATTGACGGCTTTAACATGGCCGGCAATCCGCTGGAAAAATCCCCGGCGGATAGGGAAGTATTTTTTCAAGCCTTCCACGGAGAGAATTATGTTTTCTTGTGTTGTATTTGAGTTCAACAATATATTTACCCGCTTTGCAGATTGAACCTGATAAACGACCTTTGCTGAATGAGCGCTGCGCTTGAGGAGCGCTGCGCTTGATGGAAAGGAAACTGACTGACAATAACATCGTTAGCTTCAGCCTTTCGTCACGTGGGAGTGGCTTCCAGCCACGATTAAAATCTGCCCCTTGCCATAACCGCGGCTGGAAGCCGCTCACACTACACATAATCGCAATCTTTGTCCAAGGACGATTAACCAATAACCAATAACCAATAACTAATAACCATTCTCCTTCTCGTAAACTACCGGGCAGCGCGCCAGGTGTCCCTTACCATAATCGCACATCTGCGGGAATTGATCGCGACATTTCGAAATGGCATGGGGACAGCGGGGATGAAATGGGCAGCCGGCCGGTTTATAGGCCGGATTCGGTACGCTGCCGGCGATGCTGTGAAGCCGCTTTCCCCGTTTGGAGCGATGCGGGATGGAAGCCAGCAATGCCTGCGTGTAGGGATGGCGGGGTTCTTCAAATATATCTCTTTTCGCCCCCTGTTCTACTATGATACCGGCGTACATGACGTACACGCGGTCGGCAACCTTGGCTACAACACCCAGATCATGGGTAATATACAATACGGACATCGAGAGACTTTTTTGCAATCTAGCAAAGAGTCTTAAAATCTGGGACTGGACGGTTACATCAAGGGCAGTGGTGGGTTCATCAGCAATGACCAGTGCCGGGTTGCAGGCCAGCGCCATGGCGATCATGACGCGCTGCCGCTGCCCGCCGCTTAACTGGTGGGGGTAGTCATTGATGCGATCTTCAGGCGCCGGGATGCCGACGCTTTTCAATAGGTCCACGCACCGCGCTTCCAACTGATCACCAGTGGTATTTTTATGGACCCGGATTGCTTCTCCGATCTGGTCCCCAATAGTAAAAACCGGGTTTAAGGAACTGAGCGGTTCCTGGAAAACCATGGCAATTTGGTTGCCCCTGATTTCCTGCAATTGGGCCTCGGTCAAATCCAGTAAATTTTGATAATTGAATAATATCCTGCCTCCGGCTATTTCTCCCGGGGGTCTCGGAATCAAACCCAGTACGCTCAGCGCCGTAACCGTTTTGCCGCAGCCGGACTCACCCACCAGGCAAACGGTCTCTTCGCGCCGGACGTTGAAACTGACACCATCCACCGCCTGCGCCAGTTCGTCTTCACTGCGAAAGTAGACTTTCAGATTCTCGACGGACAATAATTTGTTGCTGTTAGTCGTCATAGGCGTAATAGATTCCAACCTTACATAAGAAATGACTAAATTTGCAAAATGACTAAAATGCCTAAAATTGATGAGTCGCTGCGCTCAGTCTATCCACTATTCAAATCAAGTTTGGGAAAACCAGAAAGAGAAAAATATCCGGCTTCGGCCATTGATTTCAAACCATATGATTTTTTAAATCGATAGCATACCTTAAATTTAGTCAATTTAGTCATTTTCAAATTTTAGTCATTTTCTTCCCTACCTTCTTCCCCTCAGCCTGGGATTCATTACATCCCGCAATCCTTCCCCAAACAAATTAAAGGATAGTACCACAATCAGGATGGCAATACCCGGTATAAACGTCAGCCAGGGGGCATCAAATATAAAACGCCGGCCGTCGGAAAGAATGTTGCCCCAGGTGGCGTGGGGCGGCGGTACACCGAAACCGAGAAAGCTCAATGCGGCTTCTGCCAATATGGCGTATGCGATCCCGATGGTGGCTGAAACCAGCACCGGGCCCATCGCATTCGGCATCATGTGACGAAATATGATGCGAAAGTTTCCGACTCCCAGCGCTCTGGCAGCGGCCACAAAATCCTGTTCCCGCAATGAGAGAAATTCAGCTCGCACGAGGCGGGCAGAAACCATCCAGTTCGTTAAGCCAATTACAATCATGATGTTATAAATACTTGCCGGCAATATCGCGATCACGGTCAGGATTAGAATAAAGGACGGAAAACAAAGCATGATATCCACAAACCGCATGATCAGGGTGTCGACGGTCAGGATATTTCGCTGAAACAGGCCGGCACCGCCGGGACCACGACGAGGATTTGATCTTCTTTTAATCACGATATAATAGACTAACCAAAGCAGAGCGGCCAGACAAGTGACACTTCCCCACAGGTAAATATGGGTTATCAACAGTCCGCCTCCGATAATCAGCAGGCCGGTTGCCGTCAGGAGTTCGATTCGTATTGGACGCTCACCGAAATACCCTGCCAGGCCACCCATAATAATACCGATCAGAACCGATATGCCAATCGCCACAAACCCGACCGTCAATGACACCCAGGCACCCTGCAGCATCCTGGCAAACACATCCCGGCCCAGATCGTCGGTGCCAAATAAGTAAATGCCCGGGGCTGGAACTTCCGCCGCCTTTAACGTCGCTATATTCGGCCTGGCCATTGGCGGGCGTAGTTTCTCCTGCAGGCGCACCATGGCGGGATCCATAATCGGATCGGTTCCGGCAGTTAAGAGCAGACCGCCGAGAGCCACGAAGAAGAAAATGACAAAAGTTGCCAATCCCCAGATCGCCAGCCTGTTTTTTCTGAGCAGCGACCAGAATTCCTGCCGGCGGGTGCGCTTTGGTGCCGGCGGTTCGTCCAGCATCAGTTTATTATCGATGGATTGCCCAATCGCGGTGGTCATAGCCGTATCCTTGGATCAACTATCATATATAGCAGATCTGAAATAAAGGTGCCGATCAAAACCAGCACCGCTAATACAAAATTAACCGTCAAAATGATGGGATAGTCCCGGGCTAACAATGCCTCAAAAGCCATGCGTCCGATGCCGGGCCACGAAAAGATGGATTCGATAATGACCGAGCCGCTGATTAAGCCTGGCAATAGAAGGCCAAACATGGTCACAAAGGGCAGCAACGCATTGCGCAGGGCGTGTTTGTAATGGACTTCTTCCGGCGGCAGTCCCTTGGCCCTGGCCGTTCTGACATAGTCCTGTCCTTCGACTTCCAGCATCTGGCTGCGGACGTACCTTGACAGCGTAGCAATACCGGCGGTTGCACCCAGAACAGAGGGCAGCAGCAGATGCCAGATGCGATCCATCATGACATGTATGGCAGAGGCGTCTTTGATGCCAAACGTTTCCATCCCGATGACCGGGACGTGAAAGCGCGTTACCACGAGTATAATCATGATGTATGCGAAAAAGAAACCGGGGATGGAAATTAAAAGATAGGAGAAAAAAGTTGTACTGCGGTCATAAATCCCCCCTCTAAAAATGGCTGAACGAATTCCCAGTGGAAACGAAATCGTCCAGGTTAAAACGGTTCCGAGAACGAATAGGGGCAGACTGTTTAAGAAGCGTTCCCATATTTTTCCCAGAACCGGTTGATTGTCCTTCCAGGATACGGTCCGCCCGCTAAACAGATCCCGGTAAAAGTAGATATATTGCAGGTACAATGGCTCATCCAGATGGAACTCCTTGCGGTATCGCTCCACCATCTCAGGCGTGAATTTAGGATTCAATGGGTCTACCTGACTGGGTTGCCCCGGTGCCAGGTGAACAATTAGAAACGACACTACGGAAACAAAAAAGAGGGTGACAATTTTTTGGACGGCGCTGCGGCCGATGAATGCGAGCATTGGAAATACCTTGTTGCTGGTTGCCTGTAATATGGTAGTGGTTACTGGATGTTCGATCCTTTATACTTGATACTGGATACTCGATACTCGATGCTGGATGCTGGATACTTGATACTGGATGCTCGATACTTGATACTGGATACTCGATGCTCGATTCTGGATGCTGGATGCTCGATACTTGATACTGGATACTCGATGCTCGATTCTGGATGCTGGATGCTCGATGCTGGATGCTGGATACTTGATACTGGGTACTGGATACCAGATGCCGGATGCCGGATGACTGTTGTCGGTTGTTTTATTAAGGGCGAAAATTTTTTTCTCAATTGGTTTGGCTTGTGAGAGCGGTTTTCAGCCGCGATCGGCTCGGTTTGATCCAATGGCGTTCATCGCGGCTAAAAGCCGCTCCCACCCAACCTGATTAGATATATATTTTTTTGACTCCTCATCCAAATAAAATTGAGACTGATCATCCTATGATTCAGATACAAGATGCCGTGAGTCATTATCCAGTATCGAGTATCCAGCTTCCAGCTTCCAACACCCGGTAACCGGCATCCGGCATCCGGCATTCCGCATCGAGCATCGAGCATCCAGTTTCCAGCACCTGGTATCTGGCATCCGGCATTCCGCATCGAGTATCCAGCATCGAGTATCCAGCATCGAGCATCCAGCATCGAGCATCCAGCATCCAGCATCCAGCATCCGTTCTTATCCTTTTACCTTATACCTTACACCTCAAACCTTATACCATTACTTGCCGGTATCCAAGCTTCCAAGCCTCCAAGCCTCAAGCCGTTACTTTACGGACTCAACCGCGGCACGTGTGAAAGTTTGATCCATTTGTTGAAGTCAAAATCGAGCAGTCCCGTCTGGGTCGGCGTGATTTTGCGGTAGACGACATTGTGGCTGGCATCGCTGTCCTTGATAACGATCCGTTTATCCAAGACCGCCGTCCAACGGCGAACGAAGAGGAACGTGTAAGGCAGCTCGGTGGCAATTATTTCATGCAGCCTGTGACAGTACTGGACTTTGCGGTCATGGTCATACTCCTGTCTGATTTTTATGATCAGCTCGTCCGCCTCCTTGTTTTTAAACCCTACAAAATTAAGCTGATGGGGTCCGGTCTGGGATGAATGCCATATCTGGTAAAGGTCAGGTTCCACGCTCATCACCCAACCCAGAATCAGGGCATCAAAATCTGATTTGTTGACCCGCTCTTCGATAAAAACCGACCATTCCACTAGATCGGTGCGAACATCGATACCCAGCTGACGCCACGCATTCTGAGCAATGGCCAGAACTGACTTCCGGCGATCGTTGCCACTGTTGGTAATCAGTGTGAATTGAAGCCGTTGGCCGTTTTTTTCCAGCCAACCGTCGGCATTACGGCGCCAGCCGGCCTGCTGCAGCAGCTCCAGGGCACCCTCGGGGTCATAGGGTATCGGCTCAATTCGGTGATTGTAAAAATCTGTCTGCTTTACAAAGGGTCCGGTGATGCGTTCGCCCTGATCGTTCAGTACGAACCTAATGATTTTATCCACGTCAATGGCCATGCTGAGGGCGCGGCGCACCCGCGGATCGTTGAATGGTTTGCGACGGATATTATAGCCGATATAGGTATAGCCGAAGGCAGTATCTGATATCGTCTGATAGCGAGTGTCTTTTTTAAAGCGATCGATTTGATGCGGTGGAATCCCGTGCGGCGGATAACCGCCGCCGTAGGCATCGAGGGTGCCGGCATAAAATTCCATTTCCTGGGTCAATAAATCAGGGATGATTCGAAAAACATACTGCTTGTAGTTCGGGGGACCCGCCCAGTATTTTTCAAAACGGTCAAGGGTTATATACTGATCAGATTTCCAGTCGTGAAAAACAAAAGGACCGCAGCCGATCGGATTGCGGTTAAAGGTGCTTTGCCGCATGGTAAATTTGGCCGGGTCTTGGCCAAGCCGCCGCGCTTCGTCCTGCAGGGCCCGGGCATTTAAAAGATGCGCCGGAAGGATTCCCATGGCCCAGGTGCCGATGGCCGGCGAATAAAGCCGTTTATAAGTAATGCGCACTACCAGCGGGTCGATGACCTGCACGGATTTGACCGGTTCGTAATCGGCGACGCGCGGCGAAAGATTGGCCGGATTCATGATCGATTCATAGGTGAATTTGACATCCTCAGCCTCAAACATGTGCCCGTCGTGAAACTGCACCCCCGGCCGCAGGGAAAACTCGATGACCGGATTGTGTTCCACGGCGGGAAGTATGGCAGCGGCCAAGCTGTCGAGTTGATCTTCGCCTAAAGCGGTTGTCGGCTTTATGTGCTTGCGGGCCTCAAATCCGGTGAAGTAATCCCGACCCAGAATCCGGGTCAAATTGTTAAAAAGGTCCTGATCCACCGCTTTGAGAAGCAGTTTAATGCGGGCCGGTGCCGCTACATCGATGATATGTTTTCGCTTCTGTGCGCTATCGGCGGGATCCTTCAGCTCCCTGTCCGCTCGCCAGCTGCGGGGCGGCACAATGGATATGGCGCTGATGTTGGCCAGCGTATCGCGAAGCTCCGGGGGCGACAGGTTAGTCCTCTTTTGAGCGGACTTCAGTAATTCGACAATCTTTTCAGGGGTCGCCGGTTCCAGGTGCGGCAGATCGGCCGATTCGTTGACATAGAAATAGGCCTCCTCATACACCTTCCAGCTGGTTGCCAATCGTCCCCGGTAGTGCAGGTTCTCATCATAGTCGAGCAGGCCTTCGTATACCTTATTTTCAATCTCACTGCTGGAGGCATCGGCTGACAGGATCGGATTTAACAGGGTTGCATCGCCGATCGAGGCCGTGAAGTATTCACTGAAGCGTTCGGGGTTGCCCCGGGTCTGCTGCTCGTAAGTGGGCACCCAAAAATAGGATTGGAGCAGCAGGATGATCAGGCCTACGGGGGTAAAGATCAGAATACGGCGGGTGATCATGATGTTAGCACAGTTTAGCGGTTTCAGGTTTCAGGTTTCGGGTGTCAGTTGTCAGGTGTCAGGAAACCGAGGTGCTAAAGCCTGACACCTCTTATGAAACTGGTACCATTACGAGAGATAGATGCTGGGCAGGTGAGCGAGCCCGAAGGGTGAAGCTCGCTCGCCTGCCCAACTCTATAACTCGGGCGGTCACTGTAAATTTTTTGGGTAGCCAGAGAT
>Ga0209678_1000471_pt1 | contig 13097 bp, 5 predicted proteins | sample WorMetilvaeELBA1_FD_187404 | JGI IMG/M metagenome (GOLD analysis project Ga0209678, IMG submission 187404) | Marine gutless worms symbiont microbial communities from Max Planck institute for Marine Microbiology, Germany - Olavius ilvae ELBA.1... ...
ATACGAAACAAACAATGTGCATATATGTACATAGGTGCTGGGAGAGATGTGTGGAGTGGGTTAGGAGTCACTATGTTGGTTGGTAATGGTGTAGGCCAAAGTTTATGAGTGAACAGTACTTTTTGGTCACAGCGTGGTTTTGTAACGTTAGTAGCTGATCACGTGAATAAACTATGGCTGTTTGAGGCGTCATAAACAGTATCAAAATGACGATGAAACTTCTCAAAATATTAGCAAATGCCGTCGACATTTCGCAGTAATTATGATGTAATCCGGTAAATCGAGATATATCCTGACGGCGGTGCAACTTTCAAGTTCAACAGACAAGTTAAAATGTGTAAATATAACAAAATGTCACAGCTCAGAAATACACTGCTGCCACAATCGGCGCATGAACACCAAAAACTGCTCAGGGAAACATAAAAGGATGGGGACACACAAACAAATTAAAGCTTCCTAGGCCTCTCTGTTCTCGAGTTACGACCGATGTACGCGACAGACATCAGACAAAAGCATCGCTTAATGCCCCCGCCTATCAGGGGCGGGGGCATAATAATGAACAATGAAAACTTCGCCTCCGTTGGTTACATACAGAATTATAGACGGCTGAACATCATCATTCGTGCGATTTCGACCAATCCAAATCTGCATTTTTGCAAATTTGACACCAAATTTCTGCAAACTGTTGCCGCCTACCTGCCAGGGGTGTAGTGGTGCGGGAACGCGTGGGAACGGCGTTCCCGTTAACATTGTGTCGTGCCAGCGGGAACGCTGGTATTAGAGCGTTCCCATAATTTTTTGAGCTCTGACTGGTTGAGTCCTATATACCAAAATATTTAGGTTTCATTGGGAGAAAGACACTATAATGTATTTTTAAAAAATTTGCGCAAGCACAGCGAAACTACACCGCACTAAAATGGCCATTAATTTTGGGAGTTAGTATACTGTTGTTTTTACCGTGCGATGCCGTAGTAATGTGTCCATGTTACACGCCGGTATTGAATCGAAACAGACGGTCGAAAAAGTTTTATGACAGGTTTAACCATTTATACACAATGCCGGCGTGGGTCATCCATCAAGCCAGCCAGCTAGCTGGACAGACATCTTTCGACAGCAAAGACCTCGCTTACGCATGGCGTCGCGCGGGTAAAAACCATAGCGGTTGGGCTACAAGGCCGAGAAAAGTTTGAAGCTCATCAAACTTTTTCTCGGCCTTGTAGCCCAACCGCTATGGTTTTTACCCGCGCGACGCCATTTCGTTAATAGAAAAAACACTGTAGGCCTATTGTTGCTTTGCCTTTCTGTAAGTCATAATGTCAAGTGGAAAAAAATCGGTAGCTAGGCTAGAATACTGCAAAATGAATGGGTACAGATGGAGGAGGGGTGCCCCCTGGAAAAAGTTGGCACCCTCCTTGGCCCCCGTTCACAAAAAGCTGGCGCCGCCCCTGATAGACTACAGAGAAGGGAATAAGGCAAATTCGTCGCTTCCATTAGATGTCCAGAAGCTAAAAGCCTTTTAGCTTCAGGGGCTTCGCCCCCTGACCCCATGACCAGGGGCTTTGCCGCTGGACCCCGCTGGAGGCTGTGCCCCCAAGCCCCCGTTATAGGCGCGTTCGCCGTGGCAATACCCGTAGCGAAAAGTTCTGTAGAAAAACTATAGGCCTAGTAAATACAGGAAACGCTGTAGTTTACTATAGTGCTTAGCTTAATGATAATACAGAAACTGTAGTATACTTTAGAAACTATATACGTGTACATGTAGTTCTATTTATATGCAACATAAACTGCAGTAGTGGGCTTGTAATAACATGTAACAGACCTAACATAAGACGTTAGTAGTTGCATAACAGCAATTTTCATTCTGCGACTATGTGTGGCGTTTAATATTCACTACATTAAATGGCCACACTATGGCATTACGTGTGTGTGAGCTTGTGTAAAATTTATTGATTAATGTGCAAAAAAATAAAAAAAAATAACACAAGGTATTTTATTGCAAAGCGGACACAAAATTGCACTAAATGTTATATTTTTGCTATCAAAACAAAAGAAAGATCGAGACTTTCATCATCTGAGCGTTGATGTTTTCATCAGTCGCTCGCCAAAGAACCTCACTTAAGTCAGACCAATTTTATTATAACATTTGTATTTGTTAATTGCTACTAACACAGTTTGGCCCTTCTTGACTAAAAGCAGGTCAAGTTGACAATAATATCTTAAATTTGTTCATTTTTATTGACACATATTTTAAACATTTTCCCACAGAGAATGTGTTCAGTTAAATTCTAATCTAGTGATATGATCATCATAACTACATTGGTTAACACAGCGTATTAAAACATAAAAATGAGCGATAGCATATTCGCATTTTCTGAAAACAAAGAGCTTTCAGCTTTCTTCCATAGCTGTGTGGTGCCGCGAGTCGCGGATGGCTGCTGATGCTATCGCTGTATTCTGGCCGAGCGGGCGGTCGACTCTACAGCCGGGCGTGCTACCAGTGCCAGGTGAAGGGGTGGCGCCGGGGGACAGGGAGGGAGGGGCGCTAGCTATGTCGGCAGTTTCCAGCTTAGCCGCTTGCGTTCTGCCGCACTCCTCTCTCGTGTGCTGTGCAGTGTGTGACTGAATGCGACCAGAGCCCTATACTGTGGTCAGTGGTCGTGGCCGCATGCCTACACTGACCTTCTTATGTACACTGTGTTGCAATATCATTGTGTACACTGCTGAGCAGTGATGTAAACAGGACCAAATTCTTAAGACCAAGACCAAGACCACCGGAAATAAACAAATGCACATGGCGGATTTAACTTTTAAGTAAGTGAACGCCCCTGTTGATCTCACTACTAGTGATGTTCCAAGCACAAAATAGAGAAACTAAAAATTAGTCCCGTGGGGGACTGACGGTCGACTTCCCTTGAGTGACCTTGACCTTGACCTTGGTTCCGGCCATACGGCATACCGTCGTGCATCACTCATCGACCTCTACCTATATACCAAATTTCATTGAAATGGAAGAAACTTTTTGTGGACGGACGGACGTACGGACGGACATTTTTCCCTTCTAATATTATTAGGTCGACTTTTGGAAGTCGACCTAAAAATAGTACTTGAAAACTCCAAGATCATTATGATGACGAGCGTGACAAACATGTGTTTCACAACATAGCACAAAACCTGCAAGACCAAGATCAAGACCAATTTTTTTGGCCTCAGACCAGTCTTGTCCTAAGATCGCAGGTCTCAGACCACGTCACTGGTGCTGAGATCAGTATTACTGACTGAAATTTGAAAACCTCACTTTTGAATTATAAATTTATGCAGTGGGGTCCAGAGGCGAACCCCCAGCAGGGGGCCCGGGGACGGAGTCCTCCATAAGCTGGAGCATTATTTAAAGTACACAGCCTGAAATTAAAGGCCAGGTGAAAATGAAAGGCATAATTTGATGCCATTGGTGGCGTTTTTTATTGCAGTGCACACCAGGATTGTGTGACAGAGGACGCCAGAAAAAGAACTGGTGGGATTGTGTTAAGAATGACATGGAAGGTTTAGGTCTGTCCCAAAAGGATGCGTAGTCCAGGAATAAATGGAGAAGGAGAATTAAGGGGGCAACCGGCAGATTCACCTGGAAAAATGGCTGTTAAAACGGAGTGTGTGTTATTATAAATTGCTGTCAGTCAAGCACTACACAGCATGTGCCATAGTATAAAAGATTTTCATTAATTCCGAAGTCACGACCGAAGGCGGGATAGAAATGCGATTATTATTATTATTATTATTAATTTCAATAATACTTTCAGCAACAAACAGCACGTTGAATTAGCGATAAAAACAAAACCGGTCAGTTTTTGGCATATTGGCATGACACAGCAAATGAAAAGTACAATGAAATACTGCAGTGGTATGAAAGAAATATTGCACACACCGACATATTGCACGCCATAAAGAAACACAACCAATAACTAAAAAAAACAGCGGCTTTTCACAGACAGTGCTGCACTGTGGTAAAGCCCACGAGCAAAGTCAATGGGAAAGGACGAACTTTGACCCCCAATGACATCAAAATCCATGATATTTCAGATTTGAATTTGTCTATGATTATGTCCCCGAGATCTACATCAGTGCAAATTTTCATCTCAATCCATTCAGCGGGGGCTTCACCTCAGATAGGTGAAATGTTACGGTTTTGTGACTTTTTTCCTGGTTGGTTGCTTATACTGTATTTTTTTCTGGGGCACGCACCCAGGTCGAACACGTGAATTGATTTTCATAGTTTACTTCTCATACAACGTGTTTTCGCCCAAGGACGGTCCTTTTGGGGGTTGCGACAATATCGGAATTCATTTAGGGAGCAAATTCCCCCAAAACTCACCTGCAATTTCAAGCCAAATGGACCAAATATAAAAATCACAATATCTTGTAAAGTGGAGCATGATCAACGTGCAATTTTAGGAGACTGTTAGCACCATCAAACACAAATCGTGGGCCGTTATGACATTATAACAAATAAAAGTTGGCGGGCTGCTGCCATTTTTAAAATCGAAAATATGCAATAACTTGGCAGCAGATTGTCAGATCTTTACTAGGAAATAGAAACTAACATCAATACCACTGAAGTAGTATAAAAACAGAAATATTAAATATAAAAACCTTACCAGTTTTATCAAACATGTAAGGCCCATGACAACTATGACACCGCAAGTATGTTTTTTGCTAGTGCAATGGGCCATCTCTCCCTTTTAACCGCCATTTTCCAGGTGAACCCGGGTTTGCCAGTGTTTATTGAAGCATCAGATGATGGAGGTGGTGGTGACAACTGGACTACTGGAGCTATAAGTCGTGCAAAGCAGCAGCCAAATAATCACCACCAACAAACCAACATCCAGTTTTTTACAGGCCGGATGCCCTTCCTGTTGCTCAGCCAACAGTGTCAAAGCATTGAAGGGAAATATCACATTCCATGGACTTGCTTACCCCAAGCTCACCTGGGGTTCTCCCAACTTTGTTTCTGACCACTAATAGCTCCTGGTTACCTTGTGGGAGGGTTGCCATGCCTCTCATCAGCCATCTGATGCCAGTACCCCATGCAGTGAGCCGTGGATATAATATATAAACGTATTATATCCAAGGCAGATTACACTAGCAAAATGAAAAAGTGCTGAGACACAAACACTGGTCGCTGGCTGTAGCAAGGTAGAGCCAAAAATTTTCGCCCCGCCGCAGACCCCCTTCCCGGGGGGCGAAGGACGTCAAAAAATTAATCAGCTGGAGATAGCCTCTATCTTTTCCTAAAACCCAGTTTGGTGAAGATCGATGCACGCAATTTTGAGTTATCGTGGTAACATAGCCACCCACAAACAAACCCACAGACAGGACCGATTACAATACACTGCGCCACAGCTAGCATGCAGTGTAAAGATATTTGCGATTTTATAGGTGTTATGAGCCTTTACATGTTTGATAAAACAGGTAATTTTTTTATATTTTATTAATCGTATATGTGATTGAGAACTTTCTGCATTGCTGGTACTGCCTTGAAGGGCATCAGCCTGCAAACGTGACCAGCAAGAAATGAAATTGTTTTCTTCAGTCGGTCGGGGAATGCCACGTCGAACACCCAATAGAAACATATAAGGGATGAGACTGCCGTTAGGTAGTCCGCTCGGTGTGTCACATGCTTCTTATCCAGCATGGTATGGATGTCCACTTTGTCCAAGTCGAACAAGTTGTCGACAGACTCGACTTGGACTTCCACAGACGGCGTCAGTGTGCCTGTGTCCTGTACACATTGCACAACACATGAAGCACTCATAAACATTCTTTTCACAATGCTGTCTGGATGCAGAACTTACCATCCCTTCACTGTCACTGGGTACAGAGACTGTATACCTCTGCACTAACTTATACAAAGATGACCATTTTGAGTCGGCCTAAGCTGCTGGTTAGTGGTCACAACCAACACACTGCCATCCATCCACACTGATCGAGATCAACATAACATAACATGCAAGTAAAATGTAGACATGAAATTATACCATAATTGACTGTGCTTACCTTGTTGACTGAGAACCAGAACGAGCATGGTTCTTTGAACGCTGCTGACAGCAGGAGAAGAGCACATCCAAGACATCGAGCTAAACAAAGCAAAGCAACAGTAAAGCACGACTACATGTATAACACATAGTAATTTTGAAAGCAATAAGTGGGTATGGAAAAACAAACTCGTGTCAGTAATAAAGTGGATTTAAGCCAAAAAAGCTTCATCGACACTTATCAAGAGGGCCTCTTTCTTTTTGCCGTCTATATAAAGTTGGCTACAGACAGAGGCATGGAGGTGCAACATAATTATTACTAGCACCAGAGTTCGTTGATTAATGATTAACAACTAAGAGTACAACTGACTAACAATACAACTGTGCAGTATTTACTTTGGTGCAATCTCAGCATCTGATGTGTTGTTTACATATTACAACAATGACTCAGCAAACGGGGCGTCTGACACGAACGATCATCATCCACAGATCAAGCCAAGCCACAGTGGAAACTGAGCACAGCAAGGAAAGAAAAGGAAAGAGGACAGGAGGGTAGCAAGCCCCTTAAATGAAAATTTTAAATCTGTCGCTGGCAATACTGATCACTGAAGCATTCGCTCCAGCCTAAGCACAAACCTGGAAAATGGCAGTGAAAATGTAAACAGAAAATAATTTTGTGTACCTAATCATCTAGTTTGAGGGCTGGATAGTCCTGAAGTAAATCCAGGAGTGTCTTTTCAGTGACAGCCTGACGTCGTGCAGCCAGCGTACGACCCATTCTGTCGTCAATCAGTGCTGCATTTGGTACCGACTTGCACATCTCAGTTCTCACTGCCTGAATATGAGCACTGAGTGTCACTGAATCTTCAGCACCAAGTACATCTTGCGACTAACAGCAGAAAAACACACAGCATCAGGGATTTTAACAAGGTCAGACACTATGAGGTTAAGGTCCTACCTTCAAGCCCAAGGCCACAGTCAAGGCCAGAAGTACGAATTAAATGGCACATGTTAATGACTTATAATTTGTACAGCACTGCATTACTAGTTTTTAATTCTTACTGCTCATCGGTTTTTCTTTTTAGTTTTTCTTCGTTCATTTCTATTTGGTAGATTAAGCTGGCTACCTGTCAGTTTTTGAGCACCCACTAACATACTACAGTTCAGTTGAGTTACGTTGCATACATGAACAAGAAGGCGTTCAGTGAGTGCAAACATCTGCAAAGGTCAAGGTCATTCAGTGCAGGTAAATTGGTCAATGTGGGAGCTTCACTATTACGTTAGATTTATATCTCATTCCATGACCACACCAAAAGTATGGCTAAAAATGCCCTTTGTTTGTCCTTGACCTCGATCTCTCAAAAGGTAATACCTCATGCATCAACATTTCTAAAAAATAGGTAATAACCAATCTGCCGAGGCCACTAGAAATTGACCTCAAGGTCAAGGTTAGGCCTTGAGGCCTAACTGCAGTCAACCAAATCTCTGAATGTGGGCCCATACTCACAGGAACTGTCTGTCTGAAACACTAACATGAGACTTCTTAATGTGAATCCAGTGGACTTACATCAACACGTCGGCATCGTTCAGCAGTGCCGCTGCCTTCGCCCTCACCATTGTTACCATCATCTGCAGACGACTTGTGCTTGCTTGCAAACTTCTTACGACATGCCTGTACTTCAGGCACGTTGTTCAGCTTTGACCACTCATGGTTGTCAAAAGTGACATCCAAGTGCGCTGCAAAATATAACTTATACCGGTACATTTTAATTCAAAGATTACCAGTAAAAATGTGAGTGTAGTTCAAGCTACCTATAGGCGGAATGACATCCCGAGTCCCAAACAAATCTTTCTAGCCAATCACTTGGCAAGTACTGATAACTTAACCAGAACAACCAAAAGACAGCACACATAGCAATGAAAACTAACAATACATAAAAAGGGACCCTAATAAACAACAATACCATAATTATAATGCATGCTAAGATATAAAACAGAAACTAGATCTGGTTTAGTCGCCTTGTATGACATCCGGCCAGGAAACGGAGCGGGTCAATTCTTACAACCCCAGAGCCCGCACGGGGCCATCGCGAGTCAGTTGGCTTGGTCTAAGTGAACTATCACAATCGTTCTTAATCTTGAAGACAACACCACAAATATCATTGTTGGTTTTGTGTATTCTAACCGCAAACAACGCTGTTGTGCAGCAGTGACAAACTGATTAGTTGGTGAAGGAATGTGGGTCCATACATACAAGTTTTGGGCACCAGAACTTCTTAAGTCTAAAAATAATATTAGAACAATAAACCACCACCGACAAATTGACACCCAACATTTATGGCCGGATGCCCTTATTGTCATCCAACCAACAGTGTCAAAGCACTTTAAGGGATAAATATCACATTGCCTGGACTTGCTCACCCCAAGCTCACCTGGGGATTTTCCAACTTTGTCTCTGAACACTGATAGCTCCTGGTTACCTTGGGGGTTGCCATGTTTCTCATCAACCCTCTCATGCCAGTACCCCACATACCAACATAAATTGATAAATACAATTACACATTGTCATATTTCTTCTGTGATACTTATAAGCAGTACTTACACGTGGCTTTGAAGATCCAGTGCCATCATGCATGACACGGTCACGCAGCCCCGGGAATGTGTGCTCTGCACACCTCAGTGTACTGATGTGATGTTGGGTACCTGCACGTGGCACATCAAAACATAACTGAATTTAACAGTTGGGGGCACATCCATTCCATTCAGAAATACAGAAGTCCTGTAGTAACTGAAATAAACAACTAGAATGTCTGAACTTCATGCGAAGGCATCAAATTCGAGCTCGGCTGGCTGGCAGGAGTAAGAAGCTGCTAACGGGCAGACTGTAGATGTGCAATCATATGTACAGTACCCCACATTTTCAAAAACAATTTTCACCCAAAAGTTTCTTCAGTGCAGTCGGTGAGACAGTGAAATCTTTGCTGAATTCAGCGGTACCACTCTTTTTCAAATCAGACCACAAACAGGTGAAATACACAGTCCAAAAACCTAGTGTTGGGGTAATATTGGCCCCGTGCGGGCTCCGGGGTTGTAAGAATGGACCCGCTCCGTTTCCTGGCCGGATGTCGTACAAGGCAACTAAACCAGGTCTAGTTTCTGTTTTATAACTTAGCATGTTTTTATTGTGTTGGTGTTTATTAGGGCCCCTTTTTATGTATTGTTAGTTTTCATTGTATGTGTTCTGTCTTTTGGTTGTTCTAGTTAAGTTGTCATTACTACTGTATCGAGTGGGACGTTAAACTCTAGTATACCATACCATTGCCAAGTTATTGGCTAGAAAGACCCCTCTGAGCAGTGAGTCATCTCCCTTACAGTTTTTGGCGCTAGCGTAACTAATTTAAATGAGCCTCCTAGAGCTTTAGCGTCATGCATGACACGGTCACGCAGGCTCCACTATAACGTGGGTTAGGAGCTAGTTCCATCTCTTTTGGGCCGTTGTAAACAAAAGCAACGCGGGTTAAGGGGGTTATTATGTCGCTGGCCCTCCATTACTGAATGGGAGATGTACATCTCTGCTCAGGGTTGTCGTCTCCGAAATGACCTATACTGTGTTGAGTGGGACGTTAAACTCTACTATACCATACCATACCATACCTGGGGTAATATTGAACAACATTTGGGTTTGGGCATAGGGTTGGGTTTCTGCAGGCAAAAAACTGTTTCTGCCATGTCAAAGGTTTAAACCGGTTTAAACTCACAGAAACTTAGTTTAATTGCGTGCATCGATCCTCACCAAACGTGAAGGTAGTGACCATCTCCAGCTGATAAATTTTGGCCGTCCCACACCCCCGGGAACGGGGTCTGTGGTGGGGCGAAAATTTTTGGCTCCGCCTTACTACGGCCCAGGCCATGCGGGCAGGCCTAATACCAGCGCGCAGTGTTTGCATCTTCTCTGAGCCAAAAACTTCGCCCCGCCACAGACCCCTTCATTTTAGATCAGAATGATTGATGCTGCAAGCCTGCCTCGGTGGCTCAGTTGGCTGAGTCACAGTGTGCACCGACCGGGATGGTCTGTCAGAGAAGCCAGGGTTCAATCCCCGGGTCGACCGGTAGATTTCGTGTTCGGATTTCAGAGGCGCATGCTTGGAGATTAATTTCTCGGGCAGGTAAAGAGGGTTCGACGGTGTCCTCTATAATCTGTGACCGTTGGCTAATACCGAGTTAAGTGGCGCTCAGTCATTAGCCACTGCCTAGTCATAGTAGTCAGCAATAACAGAGGTGCCGGGCTGCATGTTGGTGGGCAGCTGTAGGCCCTGTCCACACGTACCGCTAAACGTTCGGCCTGGGCCGATGGTGTGAGGTGTGCTGAGTGGCTGGGCGGCCTACTGGCATGCAGGCCTGGATTAGACACCTAAAGAAACACTGACATTAAAAGCCGGGCAGTATAAATATACAGGTACAACGCCACTCAATATCCCCTCCTCCCCTGATCCCTTCCCACTAGGCCTACACGCCCTGCCTCTCGGGTTACTCGATTGTGCCTGCACACAAGCGGGGCCGACGAGTTGACTGAAGAGGAGGGTAGCACAGCATACATTCACACACTCCTCGTTAATTAATGTGAGCAGCGCAGCATTAACTAACTTCCCCATCCCTGCGGCCTCGTGCATTGAGCCAACCTGTGAGGCAGGCCTCAGCACTGACGCATGAAAGGGGGCATGCGTCACCACAGATAGTGACCAGTGACTTGAAAAGTTGCTGTGTCCTTCAAGATCATTATGACGACAAGCGTGACAAGATTGTGTTTCACAAAACAACACCAGACCTGCAAGACCAAGACCACAGCGTGCAAGACCAAGACCGATTTTATGGTCTCGGGTCAGTCTTGTTCTAAGACCAACGGTCTCAGACCACATCATTAACAACAACTTTTCAAGTACTATTTATAGTTTCTCTTAATCTGTGCTTGAAACATCACTACAATGGCGTTCACTTACTTAAAAGTTAAATCCGCCAAGTGCCTGTTTACTTCTGCTGGTCTTGGTCTTGTTATTTTGGTCTTGGTCTTGTAAGCAGCAGCGGTCTTGGTCTTAAGAATTTGGTTTTGTTTACATCACTGATTCACTGGTGTCACGGGTGTGCACCTTAAATTCTTAATCTTTACACAATACACAGTCTGTTATGGTGCTGACAATCCCAACTTTTAACTTATCATCCAAAAGACATGCTCGAGTGACTAGTCGAGTCCTAGCAGATAATTTAGCCCTAGCCTAAATCATAATAAATAACAAATTATATTGTAATTGTATTTTTGTCATATCGTAGGCCTAGATTTACCAGGCACACGAATTGATCAATCTATAGGGACATGTTATGATGATGATGCATGCAGCACATGTTCTCCACAAGAGAAAATAGATTCATCAGAACTAATGTAAGGAGGTAGGCCAATAGGCCTATTATACCTAGTAATGGTAGTCCTACGGGTAAGTTATGGGTATGGGTATACCCACGGGTTGTGTTGGGTAGCAATTTTCGGCACGGGTCAGGTACGTGTACGGGTAAGCATCATCAGGTATGGGTATGGTAGCTGAAATGCTCGACCCACACACCCCTACTGTGTACACACAGTGTGCTGTGTAAAATTTACAGGCAGTGACTGAATAACAGACAATCATAATGTAACAGCTTACTAGATTCTGAGTTAGCAAACCACACTATTCACTGCACCGGTACACGCATTTAACCGAAACCTTATTTGATAGGTGGCTCCATAACCTAACACTAACCTAAACCCTAACCGTAACCGTAAAAGCAGAAATAATATGTGCAGTAAAAGACGACACCAAAACAAAGTTGCACACAGTGTTACATTTAAAAGTTAATTTCCTAGGGACGGGGTGGGTTTGAGGCTTATAACCCCGCAAAGCAGGGATCGACCATGGCCACATGTCTAGCAAACTATTTAAGTGGGACCAGAGAGCAAAACAGGGGTTTGGAAGTTAAGCGTCAGATTTTAGTGTTTTATAATGTCAAATCCGGAGAAAATTGTGACTGAAGCCACACGCTAGCGTGCACCTAGTCCACATCTGTACTGGGTATAGCGGCATATTGAGTTCTACTCAGCCGATATTTTGGCTAGCGTGCACCCAGCCACTTCCAAAATAATTTTCGGCCGGCGAATAGCGAAATCCATTCGCCGGACGGTCCGGCGAATAACAACTGCGGTATATTAAAGCCGAACAGAGTGCGATGAAGCTGTGCATCAGCCGCAATAACCACCCTCATTACGAGCAACATCAATCAATGATGGGTACACAAATGTATATACATCAGAAACAGCTCAGAATATAATCATTAATTCCCTTTTCTACAGTACAGGAGAAAAACGCTTGTTCAAAAATGCAAAACTATGTGCATTTGACTCCGTATTGACGTCAGTTTAATGCCACTGACGCGGCAGCAAACCTGCAATATATAGAGTTATTCGGTTCTTTCACCCAAGATCGTCGTGCACGACGCATACATCGGCGAACGTTCGGAGAATAACACTGGAGAGCTCTGGCTGCAGTCGATTACAATAAGTAGACATTCGATCAGTATACATACCGAATAATGGAAATTATTCGGTTCTTGAAAAAACAGCTACCACAAAACATTAAAATCTGACGCTTAACTTCTACCAGTATATAAAACACAGGATGCAGAACGCTATCGAGTGATGGGCGGAAAACAGAATTATATCAATATATTCGGTTCTTTCACGGAGCCCTTCAATTGTAGTAAGGCAATTGCTCGTATCAGTGACTCCAAGATTTTACAACACACACTAGTGAGGCTAACAGGTCTATAGTTGCCTCTGCCTGCTTTTGGACCTTTCCTGTAAACTGTAGTAACTCCAGCTAACTTCCAGTCAGCTGGAAGGACACCTGTACTTAAACTCTTAGAATATATCAGGTACAGTGGATATGCTATGGATGCACGTGGTTCATATAAAACTCTTGGGTGAAGTTGATCAGGGTCTGGCGATTTGGCTATATTCATCCTGACAAATGTCCAAATCAGACATAT
>Ga0209678_1000474_pt1 | contig 13062 bp, 8 predicted proteins | sample WorMetilvaeELBA1_FD_187404 | JGI IMG/M metagenome (GOLD analysis project Ga0209678, IMG submission 187404) | Marine gutless worms symbiont microbial communities from Max Planck institute for Marine Microbiology, Germany - Olavius ilvae ELBA.1... ...
AAAATTCATGCGAATTGTAGAACAAGTCGCTTCATCAGCTAAAATAACCTGTAGACAAATTAAAAATGGAATCCAGGCTGATTTACTTCTACGAAATTAATTCACTTGGGCTTTCTATATAACCAGATTAAATTAATAGTCGATGACTACCTTGTTGTGATCAAAAATGCCTATTTTTTTAAGGCCAGCGCTTCCACGGGATCCAGTTCCGCAATCCGGTTTAAGATGGCCTCCGCATTTTTCTTATACGCATTGTCCTTGTGGCTGTTGTAACCGGCCCAGGCCAATTTTAACCCCTGGAGCGCCAGGGCGGGATCCCAGCTGACCAGCTGATAGGTGTCAATGTCGCGTAAGATCAGATCAAGCTGGGGCAAAGCCAGGTCCATGCGGCGCGACTCGATCAGGATCTGCGACATGGCCAGGCGCCAGGTCAGGGCTTCTTTCTGGGAAAAGCAATGCTGAAGCTTTTGCTGCAGTAGTTGGACCGCTTCCACCAGCTTCTTCTTTTTTGCCAGGGCGGCTGCCTGCTGAATTGCGTCTGCCGCCGCATCGGGTTGGTCTGCGGTTTGACTGCCCTCGACGGCCGGAACGGGTGCGGCCATCCCGGCGGCATTGAATTCGATGCTATCCAGCCAGCGCTGGGTCTCCGCGTCTGCAAAGGGCGTTCCGTCGGAAAAAGCCAGATCCCGCAATCCGGCCAGACGGTGCAGCAAATATGCCGTTTCCTGGCAGACGACCTCGCGGGCCTCTTGATACCCGTCTCCCAGAAAATCCATGGCCTCAGCCACCCAGCGATTCAAATCGAACCAATACATAAACTGGGACAGCCGCTGTTCGGCCGCTTCGATCAGGGCTCCGTAGTTGGCATTTTCACGAAAATCTTTGAAGACCTGCACGACCTGGGGCGGCGGCGGCGAGAATTGCGTGATCCCGTCGTTGTCCGGTGGCAGTACTGCCAGCTGCGACCAGGCTGCAATACGGCGGCAGCGATAGGCCAACGGGTTGGTGTCGTCATTTTCCAAATAAAATGCCGCTATCTTGCGCAGCGATTGCTGCCAGGAATTGAGCACCTTGCGAACATCCGCATCGGTACGGATGTCATCCGACGGCGCGGGGGCCGCGGGCGCTGCCGCTGTTGCAGCCGCTGCCGCCGGTTGGGCTGCCGGGCGGGCGGGCTGCGGCTGTGCTTGGGCCGGTTGGGGCGCCGGCGCCGGTTGCGGAGGCGGCTTTTCTTTCTCTTCAGACGGGATGCGTTCGATAATCCGCTGGATCGGGCGCAGCAGGGGCGGCTCATCCGGCAGCTTCTCCTTGAGAATGGCGTCGGTGCCTGACAGGGTGTCGGTGATCTCGGCCAGTTTTTCCGCGGCAAGCGCTTCTATCTCGAGTGCCTCGAGGGCTGCAGCGGTTTTTTCCACCCACCATTCAATGGCTCCGATCCGTCCCCGCAGCCTCTTTTTCGTCGGAAATAAATTGTCCCAAAATTGGTCGAGCATATCATGGATAACATGCAGGCCGAGCGCCAGTCCATCGATTCCATTGAGATGGACCTGGCTGACCGCAAGGTAGCTGGCCACCAGCAGATTCTTTGATTTTTCCGCCAGAATCAGCGCTGCCAGGTCGCAAACTTTTTGCCAGTCCAATCCGCCCGAAGCCGAAGGGACGGACAGCTTATCGATTTCAGCTTGCAGCTGTTCGAACTCAGGCTCGTACCGCACCTCAGCGCCGGCTGGTTGATCATCACTGATGGGTGTTTTTCCTAGAGCAAGAAGATCCATTTAAACTCCTTGATCGGCAATATTCCAAAGCCTGCCAAAGTCTTCCGCAGTTAATGACCGGTTGAAAAAAACCAGATAAGATTGTTCCGGGATCCCGCCCATAAAGACGGCGTTGGGTACCGTTTTGGTATGGGCCTTGAGGGCGAAGTTCCAGTAGCTGGCCAATAAAAAAGAATCCACCCCGGCGTCCGTCGACAACGGGATCAAGGTCATGTCGGTGTTCTGCAGCTGCTGAACATGCTTGACCATGACATGGGGGTCTTTGGCAATTTGAACGCTGGCATTCAAGGTGCCGGACAGGGTCCGCTGATGGGCCAGCGCCAGCCAGTCCGCCGAAGGTTGTCTGGTGCGTCTGAAACCGTCTTCGAGCTGCCGGAAATCTTTGACTCGTCCGCAGCCCAGATATTCGAATTGGCGCCAGAGGTCATCCAGGGCGAAAGGCAAAAGGTCCCAATTCGACTCCCAGCCGGGCAAAGGCCCGCTGCCGACGATCATCAGCGGGTGGGGCCTTCCCAGGGTATCGCTGCTGTCGCGACCGACGCCGCTGATCACGAGGCCCTTCTTAGGGCCGCGCGACCAGAATCGCCAGGAGTAATCACCGCGAACCGCACCCGCTCCACGGATGGCGACCAACTGCTGGAAACCCGTGTCCGCCCAATCGGCGAACGCCTTCAGCACCGGATCCTCCGAGCCCAGCTGAAAAAAATCTCTGAAGATCGGATGCTTGCCCCTGGCATACCAGGTCCAGGCATTTTTATTTCTTAGGGACTGCCGCATCGGACTATTCTCTGTGGCACACTATCCAGGGACGGCCCCGGCGGATTGATGATTTCATCATGTCCCGACAGTTTGTACCTGACCTCTATGAATCGAATGCCATATCTTTCCAATTCAGGGGCTTCCCGGGGGAAATCCTTCAGGGTAAACTGCCGCAGACCTTTGGCAAAATCCCGCAAGAATTCGGCAAAGGACTGGCTCCCCCGGTAATTCTTAGTCAGGACTAGATTGTCGATCATGATCTGCAGGCGTACATCGCCGCAGTCGTGTCGCGACCAGTTAAATGTTTTTTTAACAGGGTAGTGACGGTTTATGAGGCGATACATCTTATCGCCGCAGTGGAGTTCGAGCCGGGTGGCTTTGGGCAGCACCCGGGCATCCGAATTGGCCCGGGTGGGCAGCCCCCGAATGGTGACGGCATAGTTGTCTTTTCTGCGCTCCGGCAGGTCGACGCCTTCATTTAGAAAAACAAAAAAGCCGGTTTCAAACGGCAGGCTGAATCCTGCAACACTTTTGGCGGAATAGCCCTTTTTCAGCTCGATGTCGATAAATGGTGCCGCCGCCCCCTGCTCGACAAACTGCTTGGCATACCCGCCCTTGCCGACCAGCCGTTGGATTTTTTCGTAGCCATCCGGGGCGGACCGCACCTGCCACAATACTTCCCGTTCCCAAAGGGCCTGTAGATGACAGGCGGCTTCCTCGCTGAGGTAGGCCCGGAAGAAATCCAGTGGTCCGCCGACCAGCTGCCAGAAAATTTTTGGATCCGACTCTGCGGCCGGCATGGCGATTTTTAGTTTTTTAACAGCTCTTTGGGCTGCAAAATAGGGTGAATCGCTTCGATCCGGATCCGCTGTACTAAGGGTGACTGCGGCGCGGTATGCTTCTTCGCGCGGGGTTGTGGACTGGGCCACCTGCGTCAACGACTGTTGATAATCAGCCAGAGTGCGGGTTGCGATCAGTTTTTCTTCCGGATTCCAATAGCTTTCGGCCTCCAGGCCGGTTTGTCTTTCCAATTTTGCGATTCCCGCTTTGACTTTGGAGGCTGTTTTTTTGATGATACCGGGCGTTTTGGCGGGGCCCTGGGGCAGCAGGGCCGCCTCCCGGCGCAGGCCCTGAAAAACGAAAACCTGCCGGATCCAGGCGGGCATTTCTGCAGTCTGCTCAACTAAAGGCTTGCACTCGGCAGCCGTGGTTTCCAGCAGGCTGAAATAGGGATTTTGTTCCGTACCCATCTGATCTGCCATTTGACGCCTGGCGTCCGGGTCTTGCAGACCAGCGGCGCCTGTGCCAAATGCGACGCTGAATTCATGCCAGGCCTGCAGATAGCTATCGCGGTACCAGGTTTGAAACTCCAGTTTCTGACGGGCAATCTGGGGCGATCCTGATGGCAGCGCCGATTCAAGTTCGAGAATGAAGGCATCGATCTGCTTTTTGCCCGGGCCGGTGAAAGCCGGTGCGACTGCGGGCGGTTTCGATGCAAAGTCCGCCCCAGTCCAAAAATCCTGCATGACGACAGGGGAAAGGGAGTCCTGATCATTGACCCAGGCCACCAGCCAATGTAAGTTCCGTCGCCGTTCGGTGACGAGAAAATTCAGCAGCTTTTGAAGGCGCAGGGCCTCCTCGTCTATTTCGCCCGGCTCTGAGCGCCATCTCAGGTAATTCAAATACAAGCCGCCGAATTTTTCTTCGATGTCGGTGACGATCGCCGGGTTTGTCTGGGCGGACGTCTGAATGTACTTTGGCTGGGGTTTTTCGTGCAAGGTTGCCAGGCCACCCTCCTGGCGGCTGGATTTTAATAGGTTGATGCGGCGAACCAGATGAGCAATGAACGCGCTCATTACTTCATCAGAAGTGTTGTGGGTAAACCTGGCAGCGATATTATTCAGCCACTCATCCAGAGGGTGGATAATGCCGTCCCGGAACTGGTTGCAGAAATTCAGCTTGAGTCCTTCCTCCACTTCTTTACTTTGATGCAGCCCAAATTGGGGAATCCACCAGCTGCGATTTTGCTCGACAATCTCGGCAATTTTTTCCTGGTGGCCGGTGAGCCGCAGCATTTTCTCATAGACATCCTCGCGGGTAATCGAAGTAATCAAAGGCTTTTCGAATGACGCGGAAGCTTCCCGCAATAGTCTGAGATTTTTGACGAAGGAATAGCTCAACAGGCCGCAGACGGCGATACCCACTGCCAGCCAGGCCATCAGCCCCAAATTTTTCGTCAGCCGGCGCCAGTGCAGGGCCTGCTGCGTGACAACGAACAAGCCGCGGTCGCGGGGGAGAATGCGGGAAAAGAAATCGTGCAGAAAAAGTCCCCGGTTGGTTCCCGGCAGCACTTCTTTTTCAGCGATCAGATTCAATTCTCTTAAAAAATGAGAATAGGGGGTACCTTCCTGGCGGCCGCTGCTAAAGTAAACCCCGCGCAAAAAAGGACTTTCCTGATAAATAATTTCCTTGAAGGCACCGTTGACAAACGCCGTCAACCCCGGCTTCAGCCGTTCGAATTCCTCGGGAAACAGCAGCAAGGCCGGGTCGGTACCCTGGGAGGCCGCCAGATAAGCATCACCGGTCGGTGGTTTACTGAACACGAGCAGTCGATAGTCCCGCAGCCGGTCGCCAACAATTCCGATGACCCGGTCCAGGAAAGTGCCGGTCTCGACCTTACGATCCCGATTTTCATTGATAACACCCATGGCCTGGGCCAGTCCCTTTTCGGACAAGCGGTCGCAGAATTGGTTCATTCCCTGAATCAGATCGCATTTGGTCACCAAAACATAAATCGGAAATTTAGCGCCGAGAATTGCCATGAGTTCATCGATGCGCCGGCGAATGCGTTTACCGTCGTTTTCCAGTACGTCGGGACCCTGTTCGAGCAGCTTATCGGCCGACACCGTCACAACCAGGCCGTTGAGCGGTTCTTTTTTGCGGTATTTCGCCAAAAGGGTTAGGAATTTTTGCCATTCATCCTTATCCCGGCCTTCATCCACCGGAATGGCGAAGCGGCCCGCTGTGTCGATTAAAATGGCCTGCTCGAAAAACCACCAATCACAGTTGCGGGTGCCGGATATGCCGGAAATTCGCTGGGTTTCGGCAAAAGGAGACGACAGATCGGCACTTTCGATGGCCGTCGTTTTGCCGGAGCCACTTTCCCCGATAACCAGGTACCATGGCAACACGTAGAGGGGGTTGCCATACTTTTTCAGATGGGAACGCCGCAAGGCAATGATGGCTTCTTTCCAGCGATCCTGAAGCTCCCGGGAACTTTGTTTTTCTTTATCCCCCATCTGCTTCAGGTAGTGATCATCCTGGTTGATAACCTGGGTGATAAAGCTTTGTTCGCGGCGTTTGCGCCAGATTTTTCGGAAGAATAAGAACGCCAGCCCCAGACCGACCAGGCCTAGCAAAATATAGCCACCCACCCACCAGGGCCATTTCAGGATCAGGGTCAGCCCGAAGACCAGCAGAATCACCAGGAAAACGGCTGTCAGGATCAAGAAGATCTTTAGGATTTTAAGCAAAATAGATTTCATTTACGGTAATTTGCCAAGTATGTTGTCGACTATGTGATTTAAAATAAAACTATAGATTGCAAACATGCCAAAAAAGAGAACCACCGGAAATCCCAGACTCAACAGGGTGGACGGAGAGAAGCGCCGCCCCCTTGTGGCGGTTGGGGACATTTCGTCTTCCGCTGAATATGCTTCGGGAAAAAGATCGCCTGTTTCCAGGGTCGGAACCCCGAGAGAGCTTCCGGTCAATAATTTTAAATTCGAGTTTTTCAACTGATCCAGCAAAAAGTCATCGCCTTCATGGCAATACTGCCCTTTGAAGCCCATCGCCAGGCACAGGTAATAGATTTCGCGGACGTCTCTTTGATGGGGTCCCACCTGGTTGAGGCGTTCAAAGAAAATTTCGCCGGCATCGGTTGTCTTGTAGTAGTCACGCTGCAGCAATTCCCGCTGCCAGCGGCCACTGTGGCTCCATTGACTGTTCATAATCGAGTCGTCCACCCAAGCCACGATGGCAAAGCGTGCCAGATCATAGTCTTCAGGGGAAAAATTTCCCTGGCTCATCAATGCCTGGCTGGCTGAGAGCAATCGCAATATGTCGGCGTGGACCTGCTCAAATGGAGGTTGATTGACGTCAACCCGGCGTGTCAAATAGGCCACATAAGCGATAAGGTCTATAAAACAATCGGTTAGTCGCATGTTCGGTGCCTTTAAACTGGATACTCGATACTTGATGCTGGATACTCGATACTTGATGCTGGATACTCGATACTTGATGCTCGATACTCGATACTTGATGCTCGATACTCGATACTTGATGCTCGATACTCGATACTTGATGCTCGATGCTGGAAACTTGATGCTCGATTCTGGATACTCGATGCTCGGTACTGGGTACTATATACTCGGTATTCGGTATTGGGTATTAGGTATTCGGTACTCGCTGCCGGACGTCGAATTGTCGCTGTCGGGTGTCGAATTGTCGCTGTCGGTTGCCGGATACACGGTCTTGAATGCTCGATACTGAATGCTCGATGCTGGATGCTCGATTCTGGATGCTCGATTCCGGATACTCGATGCTCGGTACTGGATACTCGCTGCTGGATACTCGATGCTCGGTACTGGATACTCGCTGTCGGATACCGGATACGGATTACGGATTACTGATCACTGGTTACTGATCACTGATCACCGGTCACTGATCACTGATGACTGATCACTGATGACTGATTATTGACCACTGATGACTGATCATTGGCTGCTCGATGCTGCTTTATGGCTGATAGAATTCCTCCTATAATCAATTGTCAATCAGCAATATTCAATACTCAGGATCTCCCCACGATCATCAATTCTACCTTCAAATCCTGGGGGGCGGAGTCCCAGTATAAAGCAATGTTGTGACCCTGTTGCACCTGAGCCCACTGGTCGCTTTGATGCTCAACCTGAAAATAAAGGCAATGGGCTCTTCGGGGCAGCTCCTGGGGCGGCATGGTCAGGTGCTGAAGACCAACACCCGACAAAGCCCGGGCGATTAAAATCGGCAGTGTTTCCCGTGAACCTAACTTGGCGATCGTTTCCAGGGCGTTGATCATTGCCTGGGGATCTTCTTCGGATTCCAGAACCAGGAAGTAGCGATTGCGGCCTTCAAATATGGCAGGGTCGAGTTCCGAGCTGTAGTAGGTGCCGTCATACAGCAGCTCGATGATATATTCCGGACCGGCGGTGATTTCATCCAGCAGCCTGACTACCAGCCCCTGGGCCCTGGAAAAACATTCCCACAGGTTGCGGTGGTCGTATTTGAGAAGCTGCAGCGCCGGATCCGCGGTTTCCCCCAGAACACCGACATCTTCTGAAAAGGAGGAGAGTTCACCGACTAGCTGTCTGACCAGACCGTAAGCCGCCCACGGATGTACCTGGTCGGACTCTGACAGATGCGACAGCAGGGGAGTATAGCGGTTCAGGGACCTTAACGCCAGCAGATAGACCATGTCCCTGGCACCGAACTCGGCGGTATGAATGCCCCGGGTGCGTTTGTAGGACTCCAGTTGATTGCCGCGTGATCCGATTTCATCCCGAATTTCGGCAACGATCTTAAAAAGGGGAACGGAAACCGATATATTCAGACAGGGAGGTACAAATTTCTCGGAAAGAATGACGCTGTCGCCGGATCTTTCAAGACGAGCCAGGGGAATCAGTTCATAGTCGCCGAGTTGATCGATTTCGGTTTCAAAAAATATCTTGAGCAGGTAAAACAGGCGTTTCATTTGGGCCGGACGTCCGGGCTGATATAAATCCGCAATCTCTTCCGTATCCGCCGCGGTCACCAGTCGGCTGCCGATCCCGGCCAGATCATCCAGGTCCGGCAGCACCGTGACATTTTCACCGGCCTCATTCAGCCGGCGAATTCCCAGGTAAACGGTGAGCGGTTTTTCCCCCTCGGTCCAGGCCTCATCAAATGCGCGGGATGCCACCAGCCCGTTGCCGGGATATTTCACGTAAGTCCGATCGGGGAATAAAAACTCACCGCGATTCAGATGAAATGACCCGTTTTGCAGCGTCGATTCCTGTACTTCCATATCTCCGACGCCCCACAAATAAGGTTGGATGAACCGGCTGTAGGGTGCCGTCAAAGACTGAACATAAAGGTCGAACTGTTGAAAATGATGGGGCTGCAAGAAAAGACCCTGATGCCAGAATAGCGGTCGATCCATATTCATTTTTCCACGTCCTCGATGCGTTCAAGCTGCTGGGGGCCCAGTGTTATTTCAAGATTTAAATCAAGACAGACTTGATACTTTTTCCAGGGTGTCATGATTTTGGTCTTGGTTGTCACCGGGATTTCCTGGAAGCGGGCGATTCTGTCTATTTGCATTTCGAAGTAGCCTGCCACCACGCCGAAGTAGTTGGATCCATCCGCCCGATCCACGATGAGCGTTTGGTCCTTGCCGGGCTGAACGGTGATCCGCTCGAAATCGGTGACCGTCGGGTCGAAAAGTTTGCACTCCAGCAGCTCTAATAATCCGTCCTCGTATTTGGATTTTAACTTGAAAACATTGGGATTTTTTAGCTGATAAAAACACAGATCCAGAGTGTGGGGCTCATTATCATAAAGGTTGAGCAATGAATCGGCTTTGAGTGAAAGCTGAATTGCATTTTCCTTAAATGGGCAGATGAAGGGAGTGGTTACCCCTTTATCGGTGGCGCAGCCTGATACAACCAAGGTAACCGTAGCTATGAATAAGATTGTCCTCAGTCCGGTCTTCAATCGGCACCTCCTTTGCTTTCTTTTCAAACTCCTGTCGTTGGTATCTGAGAAACTCTTACTTTTTGTGAAACAATCCGGTTGCCCAATAAATGTCTAAAATTTAGATCATTTTAGCTCATTTCTCCGGGTCATTTCTCCGTTTCATCCGGATTAGGGATTTCAGCATGGCCAAACCATTTTCAATGGTTATTTGGCAATCATTTTGCCGGCGCGTTTTTCAAATTCACGTAGAATATCTTTTTGAAACCGATCGGAACTATACCATTGGCGGCATTTCTTATACTTGAGCTCATATTCTTCAAACAGTTCGGCCTTGCGCAGGGCGCGGAATTTGAAACCCGCTTTATCGTTATTGCTCAGCCGGGCAGGATCAAGCTCATTCAATACCTGTCCAATCATGGTTTCAGCAGTCTTCTGGAAGGCCCGGTGCGCCACCAAAAAGGCATTGCTGATTTGACCGAGATAGGCCTCCAGCGATTGGCGGTTGTCCCGACCGTCAACCTGGTATCCGATAACATGGCGAATGGTATCTTGGGACTGCTGGTTGCCCTGCAGCGTCAAGTTAATCAATTTGACCAGGTGATTCAGGGTATCGAAGATAGTATTTAAAGAATTCGCCAGCCGGTCGATAAGCTCTCCCGATGTTAAGTCTTTCGGCCTGTCGCTGTCGCCCAGCACTAACGTGAAGATCCGTCTGAGAAGATCCTCGCTCAAATCAGCGTCCAACTGCGGTTTAACCGGCTTTTGATCAAATTGACCGATGATTTTCTGCAGGACATCTAGTTTCTCATCCAGGGATTTCTCACCCAGGGCGGCCTCCACGCAGGCTTCAATATTAGTCTGGGGCTGCCTACCGTCTGCAAGATAAACCCGGCGGATTTCGTCTGCTAGATTGGATATTGATATCGGGTCGTTCATTTTTTCCCCGGTTTTGGTTTGAGCACAACGGTTTTGGTTAATTCATCCTCGCTATCCGGTTCGGTGAATGACTTATCGTTGGGATCCGTATTTTTTGAAGGGTCCTCGAGCGCACCGGGTTCCGATCCCCCAGGGAGCTTTGACCTTTGCTCCGGCGAAATGATGACGGTGGGGGCAAAATCTTCTTCGCCGGTGCTGCGGGCAGCCGGCTCCGGAGTCGAATTCAGTTTAAGCAGATCTTCCGAAGAGAGCACTACCGTTTCCTGAAATATCCCTTCGTCCTGCGCATTGTCATCCGCCTTAGTCGAATTGGGATATGATTCGGTCGGCAGGATCAGGGTTTCATCTTCGCTCGCATCCGGCGGCCCGGATGATTTCGGATGCGGGGTTTTTTCAGGCGCCAGGACGACCGTTGCCGGGCCCTCTTCCGTATCGAATGCCGGCCTGGTCGATTCGATATTCGGCTTTTCAGATGGCGGCAGCGCTATGGTCTCATCGGGATCCCGGTCTTCCAGGGAGGTTTTGAGTCCTGCCTGCCATTTTTTTTGCAATTTGACGAGAATGTCGACAATCGCCTGGTCGTCAGCCAAGGTTGGCTGCGATATTACCGGGATCGGCCGGCCCAGCAGCTGATCCATTATTTCATTTTTAAGCGCTTCGAACGCCGGCCAAAAACGATTATCCGGTCCGGCGATCTGCTGGCCGGAACCTGCCGCCAATAGCTCGGCTCCCAAGTCCAGGGACTGATTCCAAAATTTCTGCCAGCCGGCTTCAATGGTCCCGCTATCAGGGTTCCAAAAGATATTGGCAGGTGCCAGCACCGGGTCGCTTATGGCCCGGCCGGCGTCACCCAGGTGTTGGACGGGCCCGGACCCGCCGGCTATCACCTGTTCAACTGCGGTCCGAACTTTATCGATTGTCTGCTGTTTGTTGACCAGGAGTACATAGAACCAGACAATGCCTAAAATATGTTGGCTGTAACCGGTCGGATATTTTGGCAAACGGCCGGTTGATCCGGCTTGCGCTCCGATATCCATGATGTTTAATTTGAAATTCCAAAAACCTGGCAAGCGGGGCGAATGATCCGGTAGGGTCACCCACACATCATCAACTGTAAAGGGCACGTCGAAACCGGCAGGGGCACCCGGGCCGGCTGAAACCATTTGTGCCAGTTCACCGAGGAAAGACAACTTCAGATATAGTATCTCGAGAAACCGTTGTGGACTGTCCGGCGGCAGCAGGCTTGCCGGCGGGCCGGCGTCCTGTGAGCTGAAAGCTTCCAACAAGGTCAGTCTCCCAAGTTCTCTTTTTTGCAACAACCCCGGGCGAAGCTCATCCGGTGTCGCGCCGGCCAGCAACTTCAAAAAATCTACCGCATTCAGGGTGGCGGATTCGAATACCAGGCCATAGAACGGGTAAAATCCATAGGGTACGATTCGCTGGGCGACCAGGTTGTCGGGACCGTAGCACCGTGTGTTTTCCGGGCATGCCGCGCACGGGAAATCACCGGCATTAGTGGTGTTGAGAACCAATTGTCCGAAGTCGCTGATCAATTGCGGCAGATCCTTAAGCTGTGCAGGATCCGAAGGGTCCCTTTTGAAGGTGTAAAACGCTGCTTGCCCTCCTTGTTGGAAGCATTCGGAACAATACAGGTAGCGGTCCAAAGAGGTCGAATACGCTTTTAATTCCGAATTGATCAGCAGGTCATCCTTTTCGCAAAGCTGCAGGCTGCGGCCGCATTGCGGACACGGCGGATGAAAAAATATATCGCGAAAGATGCAGTAGAAAAGTGACTGAAACCGAAGCAATCTCCCGGAACCGCTTATTTGTTCATGCAAATACAGTGGCGCTGCACCCCCTGATGATTCTGCCCTCCCATCAGCGTACCGCGCGACTGCCTCCTGCCAGAGCTGATCGATGTCGGCATTGTTGATCGGCCAGGTTTCATCGGCATGCAAACGATATTCGTCCTTTTGCAGCAGAAGAAAAACCTGTTTGACGACACTGCCGGCGTCCGTGGCGACTCTGGCAGCAGTTATGCAAGTCGTGGAGCCGGAATCGCTGACCCGCAGGAATGGCAGTTGTGCCGTCTCAAGGTCTGGTGCTCGACTGGAAATTCGAGTGAATTCCAATCTGAATTTAGCCTTTCCGGCGCCAAGATAGGATAGCAATGATGTGGTGGGGGGATTCCCTTGCATGGGAAGAATCCTCCTTCCAGCCCAACTATCAGATTGAAAAAATGCTAATGTAGCGGTTCTCTTTTACCCGGCTGTAATTGGGAAAAGGTGATTAACGAAGCACATGGACGCTGATCGATTACGGTAGTTTATCTGTGGTCATCCTCCTGGGACAGATTCAAGCTGTGTTATTTCAGATCGACCGTATTGGAGCAATAGAAAAATGAGGATGGAATGAGTCAATCGGAGTGAGCCTGGACCTGAGTTTTAACCGCAGACCTTATCCGATCAAACAACCCCAAATCCCATCGTTCCATGATACCAACATTCAGGCGGGTTTCATTTTCAGCTAACTGCTTAAGTCCCGGTAGTGCCCTGACATTTTCCGACGCGTCGGGGTAGGGAACATTATATGGGCGATCCTGACGGTCGAAAATCGGAAGTGCGCTATTTCGATATATTGGGGCGTTCAGTCGTTCAGTTTCAAGGGATTAAATATACTGTATTCATTAACTAGTGCCTGAACGAAAAGTGGCCGTTTTTCCAGTTAGCCCGGCCGCTAATTATCACTCATTAAATTACTGCCGTTCAAAACGATGGCGAACAATAGCAAATCAATATTTAGCAGCGTTTTCTCTAAA
>Ga0209678_1000475_pt1 | contig 13050 bp, 11 predicted proteins | sample WorMetilvaeELBA1_FD_187404 | JGI IMG/M metagenome (GOLD analysis project Ga0209678, IMG submission 187404) | Marine gutless worms symbiont microbial communities from Max Planck institute for Marine Microbiology, Germany - Olavius ilvae ELBA.1... ...
ACTTGGGAAAAAGGAAAGTAAAAGCGACCAATCCTCTGACATATTTTTTACCTCCACCAGGTATTTTGATGGAAGCATATGTTAATATTAATAAAAAGTCAATAAAAATAACTTAGCGCTTATGGGGTTTATCCCCGCCTTCAAATGGGTAGAATATCGAATATATCATCTAACCAACCAGTTAACCTTATAAACCAGCAAATAGAATACAGGCCAACCGGCTAACCGGAAACGGGCAAACCCAATGAACACAGTCGAAAAATGCAAACAACTCGCCGCTGAAATTCGCAGGATCCTGGACGACGGCATCACCCTGGGGGACGATGTCATCCACTACATCGACTCCACATTTTCAAATCCGAGTATCGAAGAGCTTCAGGCCATCCTGCAGGATGACTCCAACTGCGAAAAAGACTCTCTGGTAGAGCTGCTGTTTTTCCCGGATGAAACCATGCAGCTTGAATTGGAGGAATTGCTGGAAAATTTTCAGTTAAACCGGCATGACGAGGACAAAGTCCTGGAGGCCCTTTGTCGGGAACCGATGCCTGTCACCATGCGCTTGCCTGAGGGCAGGGGCTCTTTGAGCCTATCATTGCCGCATGAGGTGGCGCCGGGGTTTATTGCGCGGCTTCATATTTCCAAACACCTGGATATCGAATTGCGGGAAGCCATCGATAGATATGCAGCTAAAAATGATGGAATCGGCTATAAGGTCAAGATCCGAAATTCAAGATTTTCGCCCGGCCGCAAAAAGATTCGGTTCCTGTGCGACTTTTTTGCCAAGCTGGAGCCTCAAAGTCACGATTTTAACACCTGCCTGGACTTTGCCCTGGCACTTTTAGACGAGTTGGAAAAAGACCGGGAATTGTACCCGGCCCTGATGGCCAAAAAACGATTTTACCTGCGCAGCCTGCAAAAGGCTAAAAAGCTGGAATCTCAGCTTCAAAAAAACAATCTGGAAACCATGCTGTCCCAGGGCAGGCGGGTGATCCTGGTTGATCAGGCGGATGCCCGTAAAAAAATGCTGATCATCGACCGGATCAGCCGGGCCGTTTTCGGCAAAACCGAGTATATCGAAGATCTTCATCCTGACGGCGGCAACATCGAACTTCGCTCGGATCAGGATATTCAGGATATAATCAAGAGCCTTTCCTAACCCGGATGATACGGTATCAATAAGGTCTCATGCAAAGGCGCAAGGATATGAAAGTAGGTTTCAGGTGTCAGTGTTCAGGTGTCAGGTCCTAGTACCGCAACTTCCTCTTGTGAAACTACCTGAAAATTCAAAAGCGAATCACGCTAAAGTCGTGACCTAAAGCCCGCAGAATATCGAACAAGAAATTTCGAATGATGAAGTGTGGAATCGCTGCGCTCAGTCTTTTTCAAAAATAATAATGATAGAATACCTTACTTCGATATTCGCTTTTTCAGAGTTTCTTTTTCCGATTTATCTGGCCGCTATTCAGACCAGCGACGGAGCTGACACCTGAAACCTGACACCTGAAACCATCATTTACTTATATCATGTTGGTAGAAAAAACCAGGTAAGCGCCCAGATATACTATCAAGTGTTTCGCCTGATGTAATCCAAACACCGCCTCACCCCTTCCGGCGGATCCATGGTCCAGGCGTCGGCGCACACGTCCTGCCGCACAAGCTCGGTAACCACACCGCCGCCGATAATTACAAACGTCTTATCTCTCAAACCATTTTGCTCCAGCAGGGCAATGGTTTCCCTCATCGATTCGAAAGCCGGCGTGATCAGTGCCGATAAGGCCAGCACCGGGGCGCCGGTTTCCCGGAGCTTCTCGATAAATTTTTCAGGCGGAACATCGACCCCCAGGTCATAGACGCTCAGCCCCTGGGCCCGCATCAAAGTAATCACGATATCTTTTCCCAAATCGTGAATATCCCCCTTGGGGGTGCCAAAGACCACCTTACCGCTGGTTTCCGTCTCCGCCTGACTGGCGATAAGCCGGGGTTCAAGCAGAGCGCTGATCTCCTTGAAGACCTGGGCCGAGTAGATAAGCTCGCTTAGAAAAAATTCACCGGTCTCAAAGCGATTTCCAACTTCTTCCATGCATTCGCGGCAGATTCTTAGAATTTCAAAAGGGTCGGCTTCGGAATCAAGGGCCTTTTCCACATAAGCGATCCCTTCCTGCCGTTTCATACCAAGAAATGCGTCCTTTAAGGTCGTTTCCATAAATTATCCTCCGAATTCGGCCCACTGTATTCAGGGCCCTGCCATTTGTCAAGTTTATCGCTCCCAAAATGGCTAAACTTTATTCATATTTTTGAATATAGACCAGATAATAGGAGTTTTTTAATAAAAAATATATCTTGACAATAATGAATTGCATTTACTAAAAGTCTATAATTACTTTGCAGCCTGGCATCCGATTTCGGCAATTCACCTGGGCGGCCTGACCCGGGAGAAAGGGCCGAATTCGCGGTGCTATCATAAAATATAAGGGGGACATGACAAATATGGTCGCATCCGCCGATACATTTCCTAAAATTCTATTGGATAACGTCAAAAAATTCGGTGATGACAAAGCCGCTATCCGTGAAAAGGATTACGGCATCTGGCAGTCTTACTCCTGGCAGGATTATCACGACAATGTCAGGGATTTTGCACTCGGCCTGACTTCTCTGGGATTTAAAAGGGGGGACACACTGGCCATCATCGGCGACAACCGTCCCCCGCTTTATTGGGGCATGGCAGCCGCCCAGAGCCTGGGGGGCGTTCCCGTCGCCCTTTACCAGGACGCCATCGAAAGGGAGCTCGAATTTATCCTGGAGCATTCCGAAGCCCGATTTGCCCTGGCCGAGGACCAGGAACAGTCGGATAAGCTGCTTTCCTTAAAACAAAAAATTCCCAACCTCGAATACATTATTTACAACGATTCCAAAGGCATGCGGAATTATTCCGAGTCATTCCTGATGGAATTTGACCATGTTCAGGAACTGGGCCGCAAGTTCGGAGCGGAAAACCCTTCTTATTTCGAAGACGAGATCGGCAAGGGAACCGCCGATGACCTGGCCGTTATCGCCTATACCTCCGGCACTACCGGCAATCCCAAAGGGGTGCTGTTGTCATACCAGGCGGTCGTGGGGGCCGCGAAAAGCTTTGTCGAGTTTGAGGGCCTCACCGAAAATGAAGAAATCATGGCCTATCTGCCGATGGCCTGGATCGGCGATCACATTTTTTCCTACGGCGAGGCAATGGTGGCGGGATTTACCCCAAATTGTCCCGAAAATACCTCGACGGTGGTCAGTGATATGCGGGAGATCGGCCCGACCTACCTTTTCTGTCCGCCGCGCATTTGGGAAAATATGCTGACCCAGGTCATGATCAAAATTGAGGACGCCGCCTGGATCAAGCGCAAGATGTTTCACTATTTCATGGGCGTGGCCGGCAAGGTTGAAAGACTACGGATTGACAATAAGCCGATACCGGCCGGTTTAAAGATGTTATATCAATTTGGCCGCTTCCTGGTTTACGGACCGCTGACCGATAACCTGGGCATGAAAAACGTGCGGGTGGCCTACACCGCTGGTGAGGCCATCGGACCGGAGATTTTCGAGTTTTTTCGATCCCTGGGGATCAACCTCAAACAGCTTTACGGGATGACTGAAAGCTGCGCCCTGGTATCGATCCAGAAAGACGGCGACATCGAATCGGATACCGTGGGAACCCCGGTACCCGGGGTGGACATCAAGATATCTGAAACCGGAGAGGTGCTGTACAAAAGCCCGGGCAATTTTACCGGGTACTTTAAAAACGACGAGGCCACGGCCGAAACCTTGGTGGACGGGTATGTCCTTTCAGGCGACGCCGGCTACATCACCCGGCACGGTCACCTGAAAATCATCGATCGCGCCAAGGATGTCAGCAAATTGACCGATGGCACCCTGTTCGCCCCCAAGTACCTTGAAAACAAGCTCAAATTCAGCCCGTTCATCAAAGAAGCCGTGGCCCACGGCCAGAATAAGAATTTTGTGACCGCATTTATTGACATTGACTACGGGGCCGTGGGCAACTGGGCTGAAAGAAGACATATCCCCTATACCAGCTATACGGATCTGGCCCAGAAGCCTGAAGTATATGACCTGGTTGATGAAGCCGTCCAGCGCGTCAACCAGAGCCTGAGCGAAGATGAAAAACTGCAGAATGCCCAGATCAAACGTTTCCTTTTACTTCACAAGGAGCTCGACCCCGATGATGGGGAAATTACCCGGACCCGGAAAGTCCGGCGCAAGTTTATCGATGAAAAATACGGCAACCTGATCGATGCCCTTTTCACCGACAAAGACAAGGTCACCGTAGATGCGACCTTTACCTATGAAGACGGCCGCACCGTGACCATGAAGGCCGACCTTAAAATCCGTGATGCACAAACTTTCTAAAATAGCCCTTCGACGCATAAGTTCGATAACGAACCTATGTGCTCAGGGCCTGGTGCTGATGGTGAGTATACGGTAAAAATATACTTTAAAATAAAATCATTCAAAAATATTTTCCAAGTGAAGCACCAAGCAGGGAGACCATGAGCGAAAAAAAAGAGCCTATTCTTAAAGTGGAAGATATCCATATCAGCTTCGGGGGTTTGAAAGCCCTCAACGGTGTAAGCCTGCAGGTTAATCCCGGCGAGATCATGGCCATCATCGGGCCCAATGGCGCCGGCAAAACAACCATGCTGAATGTGATCAACGGCGTTTATAAGCCGGACCAAGGGCGTGTTTTCTTTCAAGGCCAGGAAAGGCCCCTGAAAATGAAACCCCACCATGTCGCGGAGATGGGAATCGCCCGAACTTTTCAAAACCTGGCCTTGTTCAAAGGAATGGACACCTGGAGCAACATCATGGTGGGCCGTACCAAGAAAATGAAATCCAACTTTTTTGCCCAGGCCATATACTGGGGGATGAGCCAAAAAGAGGAGATCGAGCATCGCGAGGCCGTGGAATTGATTATCGATTTTCTGGAGATCGAAAACATCCGCAAACAACCGGTGGGAATGCTGCCCTATGGACTGCAAAAGCGGGTGGAACTGGGCCGCGCGCTGGCGGCCGAGCCTGAACTTCTGCTGCTGGACGAGCCCATGGCAGGCATGAACCTGGAAGAAAAAGAGGATATAGCCCGCTTCATCCTGGATGCCAATGAAGAATTGGGTTACACCGTCGCCCTGATTGAACATGATATGGGGGTCGTCATGGATATCTGCGATCAAATTGCCGTCTTGGATTTCGGCAACAAAATAGCGGATGGAACTCCCGAAGAAATCAAAGCCAACCAGAAAGTCATCAAGGCTTATCTTGGGGAGGCAGAGAATTAAACATAATGAGCTAAAGTTTGAAGTGAACTAAAATGAGCTAAAATTAAGGAACCCTGTCACTAGAAAAATAGATCGAATTCATTAACTTTAGGCACTTTAGATCAATTTAGGCATTTTAGGCACTTAGCTAAAAGAGGAGTATATAAATGAGTTTTTTCTTTGAGGTACTGATCAACGGCCTGCTGGTCGGCATTATGTATTCCCTGGTGGCCATGGGATTCGCGCTGATTTACAAAGCATCGGATGTCTTTAATTTTGCTCAGGGGGATTTCAGCCTTTTTGCCGGTCTGGCCCTGGTTGGTTTTTTGACGGTAATGCCTGTCTGGCTGGCCCTTTTATGCACCATCGGAGTGATGACCATCCTGGCATACAGCACGGTTTTCATCATTTTCCGGCCCCTGGTGGCGCGTCCGCCGTTGGTTCTGTTTATGGCGGCCATCGGCCTGTCATTTCTGGTCCAGGGCATCGGCCAGTCCATCTGGGGCACGGACGCCAAGGGCTTGGACATCGGCATCCCCGACAACCCCATAGTCATCGGCGAAATATGGATCAGCACCTTTGATTTGACGTTCGGCGTGATCGCCGGCCTGCTGCTGGCCGGGCTCGTCCTGTTTTTTCAAAAAACAAGGACCGGTCGGGCACTGCGGGCAGTGGCCGATGATCACGAGGCCGCCCTTTCGGTGGGCATCCCCCTGCTGCGGGCCTGGGCCGTGACCTGGGTGATTGCCGGGATAGTGGCCACGGTGGCGGGCGTGGCCTGGGGGTCCCGCCTGGGAGTACAATTCAGCCTGTCGCTGATTGCCTTAAAAGCCCTGCCCGTTCTCATCCTGGGCGGCATCGACAGTATCCCCGGTGCGATTATCGCCGGTCTGGCAGTGGGCGCATTTGAAAACCTGGCTGAAGTATTTCTGGGCCCTTATGTCGGCGGCGGCATTCAAACGTTTTTCCCGTACCTGATGGCATTGGTCTTCCTTTGGTTTAAACCGTATGGCATGTTCGGTAAGGAAATCGTTGAAAGAGTCTAGGGGGAAGTTGGAAGTCGGAATGTGGCCTTCGACGAGCTCAGGCGACACAAAGTCGGAATCATTCAATTGCGGATTGCAGATTTCGGATTGCGGATTGATTGATAAAAGACACACAAACGAAGGTGAGAAGTTAAGAGGGCAAGAAAGTGAGATAATTCCGATTAGGATTATACATAATAGACAGAGCGCAGCGACTCCACAATTTTAGACATTTTAGTCATTTTGAATTTTAGGCATTTTTTTTACGGAGCTAATCTATGTTATATCGAGAATGCGGCAATTTTAAAGACAGCTATGCCAAGGACATGGCCATCTTCCCCATCCCGTTTGACCGCTGGGGCCTGGGGGTGATGCTGGCGTTGGCTTTTATTGTGATCCCTTATGTCTCCACTGACTACTGGCTCAGCAGTATCATGATTCCGTTTTACTGCTTTTCAATGGCCGCCCTAGGGCTCAACTTCCTCACCGGTTATGCCGGACAGGTATCCCTCGGGCATGCTGCGTTTATGGCCGTGGGCGCTTACTCTTCACTGATCCTGTACAGTCGCTACGGCATCCCCCTGATTCCAAGCATTTTCGGGGGAGGTATTTTCTCGGCCATCGTCGGATCGATATTCGGCATACCTTCGCTCAGAATTAAGGGATTTTACCTGGCCGTTTCCACCCTGGCAGCCCAGTTCATCATCGAATGGGTTCTGACGCACTGGAAATGGGTCAGCGGCGGTGTCTTCGGCACCATCGAAGTTCCGGACCTGAAAATTTTCGGACAGATTCTGGATTCACCCGTGAAAAAATACTACCTGGTGTTGTGCATCATGATCGTGATGGTGACCATCGGCAAAAACCTGGTGCGCGGTCAGCTGGGCCGCAACTGGCAGGCCATCCGGGATATGGATGTGGCGGCGGAAATCATCGGCGTTTCACTGTTCAGGTATAAACTGATCGCGTTTGCCGTCAGTTCATTTTATGCCGGTGTGGCCGGGGCCCTGGTGACCATGACCTATTATGGCGCCGCCAATATTGAAGAGTTCAACCTGACTCTCTCGTTTCATCTGCTGGGCATGATCATCATCGGGGGCATGAGCACCGTTTTGGGGTCTTTTCTGGGTGCCGGATTTATGGTGCTGCTGCCGATCTTTATCAACCAGTCCATGTTGACGTTTATGGAACGCGTGCCGTCGGATATTCGGGCCAACAGCGAAGCCATCGTATTCGGCGGACTGATTGTTTTTTTCCTGATTGTCGAACCCTACGGAATGGCGCGTTTGTGGCGTACAGTCAAGGAAAAGATGCGCCTTTGGCCGTTTCCGTACTAGTGTAGAATCTTGTTTGCGTTTTTTTTGCATAAGATGAAAAACACATTTATCACGAAAACACGAAAGTTAAAAAACACGAAATTGTTCTTGCCTTTTTTTCGTGCTCTCATCATTTCGTGTTTTGTGATTGACCTTTTATTGATCTCCGGATCAGGGTTAGGATTAAAGACGAAGTAGCTCTACCTGAATTTGTTATTAAGAATGTATCGCGGGCTTTACGCCTGCCGGAAATTGACGATGACTGTAGCCATTATTGCAAAGGCTTCTAACCACTAACCACAAAAAAAGGAGGACAGAACATGGGACGCAAGTTTATTTTTACCCTACTGGCACTGGCTTTGGTGAGCGGCCTGGTACTGTCGGGTCAGGCATTGGCAGCGGATGAAGAAACTCAATTTTTCGGTATTCTGATTTACCGCACGGGTCCCTTCGCCGCCGGCGGCAGTGGGTTTGGCAGCGGTTGGGAAGACTTTATGGAACTGCGCAATATGCAGGGTGGCGTCAACGGCATTAAATACTCCTGGGAGGAGTGCGAAACGGCCTACAACACTGCCCGGGGTATTGAATGTTACGATCGGTTGAAAGAGAAAATGGTCCTGGTTCACCCCTTGAGCACGGGCATCACCTATGCCTTGATACCGAAGGGCACCAAAGACAATAAGGTGATCTTCTCTTCCGGATACGGCCGCGCTGACGCATCTTACGGGGCGGTTTTCCCGTGGGTTTTTACGACCCCTACCAGCTACTGGTCCCAGAATTCCGCCAAGATCAAATTCATTGCCGAAAAGGAAGGCGGCATGGACAAGCTGAAAGGCCTCAAAATTGCCAACCTGCACATCGATGTGCCCTATGGCCAGGAAACGAAACCCATGCTGGATGCGCTGGCCAAGGAATACGGTTTCACGGTCAGACATTTCCCCGTGCCCTGGCCCGGAATCGACCAGAAAGCCCAGTGGATGGACATCGTCAGGCGCTATAAGGCGGACTGGGTCATCAACCGTAACTGGGGCGTGTCCTGTACCGTCCCGCTCAAGGAAGCCTCCAGGCTCGGATTCCCCGCCGACCATATCGTGGGGGTCTGGTGGTGCGGCTCTGAAGAGGATGTGCTGCCGGCCGGCAAAGCGGCCAAAGGCTATTACTCCGCCAACTGGCATGGATCCGGCAAAGAATTCCCGCTGGTTCAGGAAATCATAGACAAGGTCTACGGTTCCATGAAAGGCCATATCGCATTTACCCGCGTGGGATCCGTGTATTGGAGCCGGGGGGTCTGGGCCGGAGTCGTCAACGAGGAGGCCATTCGCACGGCTCACAAAAAATTCGGGGTCAAGGTGCTGACCGGCGATGAGATTCGCTGGGGCATGGAAAATCTCAACATTACCGAAGAGCGAATCGCAGAGCTGGGATTGACAGGGTTTATGTCGCCTATCAAAACTTCCTGTGAAAATCATGAGGGCGGTAAGATAGTCCTCTTCCAGCAATGGGACGGCGAAAAATGGGTCTCCGCCGGCACCCAGACACCGATGGAAGAGTTTGTCCAGGCCCGGCATAAAGAGTCTGCTCTGAAATACGCCAAAGAACAAGGTATAACTGTAAGGGATTGCAGCAAAGAATAATAAAGACTCAAATAAGGCAGAGAGCCCCGGGCTCTCTGCCTTATAGTGGGCTGGGTAGCTATAAGGCTGGGAAGCCGGGAAGCTAAAAATCAACCGGGGCTTCCCAGCCTCCAAGCCTTCCAGCTTCTATCATTGATAATACGTCGGTTGAGTTTCGATCTCATTAGTAACTTTCGCAGCTAAGAACTGAATTCCATAACAAAGGCATTTATTACCATGGAGCCAACTCCCCTACTTAAGGTCAACAACATCGAAGTCATCTACGAACATATAATTTTAGTTCTCAAGGGGGTTTCCCTGGAAGTCCCCAGTGGGGGGATTGTGTCCCTGCTTGGAGCCAATGGCGCCGGCAAAACCACCACCCTCAAAGCGATCTCCAACCTGGTTAAAGCTGAACGGGGTGAAGTGACCAAAGGCACCGTTGAATTTGAAGGCAAGCGCATTGACAAAATGTATGCGCCGGCGGTGGTCAAAATGGGCCTGATCCAGATTATGGAAGGCCGGCGAACCTTTGAACATCTGTCGGTCGAAGATGACCTGCTCACCGGTGCCTACACCCGGGGTCATGATGTCAAAGGCATCAAGCAATCCCTGGAAATGGTCTACAATTACTTCCCGCGCCTGGTGGATAGACGCAATGCCAAGACCGGTTACATCTCCGGCGGCGAAATGCAGATGTGTGCCATCGGCCGGGCCCTGATGGCCAAACCCAAATTAATGCTGCTGGACGAACCGTCCATGGGACTGGCGCCGCTTTTGGTGCAGGAAATTTTCGAGATTATCGTCCAGCTGAATGCCAAAGAAAACGTGGCCATGCTCCTGGCCGAACAGAATGCCGCCATGGCGCTTCAATATGCCAAATATGGCTATATCATGGAAAACGGCCGGGTAGTGCTGGACGGCGACGCCGAAACCCTTTCCGACAATGCCGATGTGCGGGAGTTTTACCTGGGCCTGACTGAAATCGGCAAAAAGAGCTATCGCGATGTGAAGCATTACAAGCGCCGTAAGCGTTGGCTGGCCTGATCGCGTTACGCGATACGGGGTGCGGGTTACGAGGTGCGCGATACGAGTTGCGGGAGACACCCTCGGTGTCGGCTGATAGCTCAAAGCTGAAAGCTCAAAGTCTGGGGATAAAATCGATTTTACAGGTGCGAGGTGCGCGTAACGGGTTGCGGGGTGCGGGGTACGCGTTACGAGTTGCGGGGTGCGCGGTGCGGAATACAGGTTGCGAGGTGCGGTTTGCGAGTCGCGGGTTGCGAGATGGAAGCGCGGAGGGCAAAGAGCGTAGCGCTTGGCGCCCTTGAGCCGGGGTAGAGCTTATGGCGCGTGAGGCACAGAGCAGGGCGATTTGAAGTCGGATTATCTGTCTTCTGACATCTGTTCTCTGTAATCTGGTATCTGGTTGCGGGGTACGAGTAGCGAGTTGCGGGTTTTGTAGACGGTTGATAGTTCGGATAAGAGGTTGATGTGAAGGGATTCACCGGCCTCTTTTTTTTTCGGTTTAGCAGGTAGGTCCGTTGGCAGGTTAACCCGTTGGCCCATTGACCGGTTAATAGATACGAGCGCTGCCCCCGGCCTGAACTGCAGCCAGTCCAATCGAGAAAGAAACTACCAATGATCGATAACGCTATTTTAGATTGTGGGAGCGGTTTTCAACCGCGATTTACCAGATCGGACAAACACTTTCTGATGTTTCATATGAGCTAATGGGCTAAACGATCCCAACGGGTTAACGGGCCAACGGGCTCAACTGGCCAACGCGCACACCTGAGGCCTTCGTATAAGGAAGCAATATTCCCGGAGAAAATCCATGCCTGCTGCAACCATCGGAGATATCCAACTCTATTACGAAGAATACGGCCAGGGGCCGCCGTTGGTCATGATCCTGGGCCTCGGCCAGGATATTGCTACCTGGCAGTTTCAGATTCCCGCGCTTTCGCGGCACGTCAGGCTGATCGTCTTTGACAACCGGGATGCCGGGAAAAGCTCACGCTGTTCCGATAAATACACCACCGCAATCATGGCCCGGGATGTACTGGGCCTCATGGATTATTTAAAAATCGACCGGGCTCATATTCTGGGAACGTCGATGGGAGGCATGATCGCCCAGCAAGCCGCATTGACAGCTCCCGGGCGGCTGAACAGCCTCATTCTGGCCAGTACGACATCCTGGGGAGAAGCCTGAATCAAAGTTTTCTTCGGCTCCTGGAAGGAGCATTCTAACCAAGCGGACAACCCCGGTAACCTTCCCATGGTCATGCCCTGGCTTTTTTCGAAGCCATTCCGCAAAAAGTATCCTGAAAAAATAAAACAAATCAAAGAAAAACTTGCCAAAAATTATCTGACAAGAAAATCAGCGGCTTTCGAAAGGCAGTTAAACGCCAATATCAGTCATGATACCAGGGGGCGGCTGCATCAGATCAAAATTCCGACATTGATTATAGCCGGCAACGATGATGAATTGACACCCCCCAAAATGGCGGAAGAGCTGCATTCGGAAATACCCGACTCCAATCTGAGGATCTTTGACAAGGGCGGTCACGGCCTCTACTGGGAAGTCCCGGAACTGTTCAATGAGTCTGTTTTAAACTTTATCAAACAGCATGATGATTAATTGCAGCAATGAGGTTTGCAGTGGATGGAACGGCTGGTTCACCTGAGCTTGTCGAACAGCAGCAGAGTCGAGGCTGACTCTTCTACTCGAATGATATCATTTAAAAAAGTATCACTTGTTTGGATATTGATAGGATAAGCTTTAAAATACGATCAACAAGCAGTCAATGAATTGAAGATAAATTCGGCCTCTCACGTATGTATACCTCATATATGTACACACGACCTTAACATGTTACAGATTTAATTAATATGTGATATGATACCATATTATATTAAATTTTTTGTTTGAAATGTATGTTTGTATTGACAAATACAAACATATGATTTTTATTAAGCCCTCAGGAGGTTACACTGTCCATTTGGGACGTATAAAGCGATTTTCCCTTTGATGTGCCGGATAGATCATGTTAGCCCTCAAAAAGAGCTGAAGGAAGTTGTAATATGGAACAATTTACTTTGGATACAGAAGAAGCAAGTATAGTTTTTGTGGGTTCGTTAAATCCAGCTATATTTCACCCTGAATGGCTACGGCGGCATGAATTAATTACTCAGGATGACCTTGAAGGCGCTGAAGTTGAAATTGTTCATCGCGATATTTCAAAATTCAGTTTAAAGTGGCTAAAAATAGATGTAATTCGGGACAAAATAACCGCCCGATCAAATGATCCATCACAATATGGACCATTAAAAGATTTAATGCTTTCTGTGTTCAAAATACTTGAACACACACCGATAAACATGATGGGAATTAACTCAAAACTCAGATATATAATTGACTCAGAAGAAATATGGCATAAGATAGGCAACAATTTGGCACCAAAGTACTATTGGGAAGATCTGCCACAGCCGGTTGGCCTTAAAGCGATGTCTATTGAATGTCCAAGATCAGATGCCCTAAAAGGATATACTAGAATCGATGTTAGATCTGTAAAATCTGACTTTGTTGGAGTTGAATTTAACTTCAACAATCATGTAGATCTAATGTATTCAGAAGGTGAAAAAGAAATAATACAATATGGTTATATAGAAAGCCCAAGTGATAAAAATAATTGATTCATCTGTGACCGTATCTGTCACAGGTCTACGGTACAATGGCCTCAAAAACATAGAGGAGGCCTATTATGACAACATTTTATATCAT
>Ga0209678_1000477_pt1 | contig 13002 bp, 15 predicted proteins | sample WorMetilvaeELBA1_FD_187404 | JGI IMG/M metagenome (GOLD analysis project Ga0209678, IMG submission 187404) | Marine gutless worms symbiont microbial communities from Max Planck institute for Marine Microbiology, Germany - Olavius ilvae ELBA.1... ...
CGAGCTCTCAAACAATTATGCGATGTCATGAATCAGGAGTCATACGTCTACCCCGGCACCCGAATGAAATTGGTATTTGCCGCGCAATAAGTTGCAATTGAAATTACGCGAGGTCAGGAGCCCTGAAATTGAAATCCCCCCGCATCACGGATTTCTCCTGGGGAAAACTGGTTGTTGATAAACGAATTACCTATGGGGACGCGAAGCTTTATCCAGGTGGTTCGCGGAAATGGGACTGGCGGGAAACCGGTACGGGTCATTCACCCGGCATTCAGCCGGCGGATGTCGAAGAATTGCTGGACCACGGTGCAAAAGTGATTGTGCTTGCCAGGGGCGTTCATGGCGCCCTTGGTGTGAAGAAAGATACCATCGAGATGCTGCAAAATAAAGGCATCCCGGTCCATGTCCAGCAAACCGATGCCGCCATTCGGCTTTACAATGAACTGCGGGAAAGCGAAGCCGTGGGCGGACTTTTTCACACCACATGCTAGAGTCGCACCTTAAGGAGAATATCGTCGTGTCTTGAATACGATGAAATAGGCGTTATGTTGAGGTATGTAACTGGAAAGAAAGCATGTCTGGCAAAGGAGATGCGCAATGTATTCAAAAACAGAACTCTGCAATAAAATCCATGAACTTTATCCGCAGATCGGCGAATGCGACATTGATCTGAAGGTCGATTGGGATGCCGACCGCAACGCCTGGGCGGTCGATTTCAAAAAGGGTGTCCACCGGATAAAGCATTATCTGGAAGATGAAGACGCCGCTGCCTGTCTGGAAGGTAAGCAATGCCTGAGCCTGGGATTGGAATTCGGTCAGTTCGTTTATGGTGTTTCTTAGAAGGCGTTAAAGGAAATACTAATTTCAGATCTCGCAACTGACTTTTAAAATGAGTCAACTATTTTAGGCACCATCTGTGTCTATTTGTCCCAATCTCAGTGCCTATTTGTTGAAATCACATCATGTCTGGGTAGGATTTATCAAATAAAAGATTTTCGCCACCAAGACACCAAGGCACGAAGTTTTTTTTATAAATTTTTTTTTCTTTGTGTCTTCGTGGCTTTGTGGCTATTTCCGGTTTATCCGGGTTGGGTACTTGGGGATTAAGGGAATAAATTATAATCTCATGATTTAAGACAGATAGAATTCATTCAATTCCTAAATTCCTCAATCCCTGAATCCCTGAATTCCTGAATTAGGCCCTCTCCAAGTTGTAAAACGCCACATAGTCTTTTATATTCATGGCCTTTTCCTTGGGCTCGGGGTAGTACCAGGCGGCATTTTCCTCGATTTCACCCCCGGCTGCAATATGGTAGTAGCTGGCCTCACCTTTCCATGAACAAATGGTATGTTTGTCACTTTTTTGAAAATATTCCCGCTTGATCGAGTCGGGTGGAAAATAGTGATTGCCTTCGACAACGATGGTGTCATTGCTTTCTGCAAGGACAATATTTTTGCGCACTGCCTTCATCAGTGGTAAAACTCCCTTCAAAATTATTTTTCAGATCACCCGGCCATAGACAATCTGACCGTGTATAGTCATAAGATAGTGACCAGACCTGCCGCTGCAAGTTGAATCTTTTCCAAATTCCTTCAAAAAAGGTAAATTTTTTTCTTGACACCTCATAAAATCCGCCCTATTATGGAAAAAATTTTTCACATTTATTTAATTTAATTAATTTTATGAAAAAAATTTCCATACTATCATGAGCGATTTTGTCCAGCACCTTCAGGCCCATTATTCGACGTTGAGAAAATCAGAGAAAAAGATAGCGGACTATCTGCAGCAGCACGCCCAGGAGCGCCTTGATTTTTCAATCACCGAGTTGGCCAGGCGCCTGGAAGTCAGCGAGACGACGATCAGCCGCTTTTGCCGGGTGATCGGTCTGCGGGGATTTCAGGATCTCAAACTGTCTATGGCAGCCTCTTTAAGCTTAAATGGCGCCGAAGAATTTAAAAACATACCTCCGGCTATCCATGAAGACGACGCCACGCCGGAAATCGGCCGCAAGCTATCCGAATCCCTGGCCGGCTCCATTGCCAAGACCCAGCAGAGCCTGAATGTCGAAGACATGGAAAACGCCATCGATGCAATAGCCCGGGCCCGGCAGATTTTTGTCTACGGCATCGGCGGCTCGGCCGTCATTGCCCAGGCTGCTCATCATTTGTTCACCAAGGCCGGTCTCAACTGCGTGGTTTACACCGACGGCTATATGCAGACCGTATCGGCCTCGATGCTCAAATCCAAAATGGTGGCGTTGTGCGTGTCCAACACCGGCATCACCAAGCACGTGGTCGACGCCGCCAAAATAGCCGCCAAAAAGGGTGCCGCGACCATCGCCCTGACCAGTGACCGCGAATCACCCCTAGCCCGGTCCTGCAAAATATGCCTGGCCACGCCGGTCGAATACATGGATACACCCCTGTACGGTGGAGCCATTGACGCCAAGGTCTGCCAGCTGTACCTGGTGGATCTGTTGTACCTGGGAGTACTATTTAAGCTGGGCAGTCCGTTAAAGCGCAATTTAAAGACCACGGCCTATGCACTCAGAACCTATTACAATCCCATTGGGATGCAATATTGACCGAACGGCCAGTTAGAAGTTATTCGTTATTGGTTTATAGTTTAAGAGGAATAATACCTATTTCGCCTTTCACTCATCTGACGGCTATCACTCAAACAGTGATCAGTTTCAAATAACGAATAACAAGTAACTATTAACGCCTGGTTGAACGCTTCGCACTCAATCAGGGTACATGCCAAAGGATATCGTGAAATGAGCACAACACCAATGTTACAATTCGCACTCGACTTCGTCACCCTGCCCCCGGCCATCGCGGTTGCCTCTAAAACGGCGCCGCATGTCGACATTTTTGAAATCGGCACGCCCCTTTGCAAGGCGGCCGGTCTGGACGCCATCCGGGCCGTACGCGAAGTTTGCCCGGACAACCTGATTCTGGCCGACTTCAAAACGCCCGACGTCGGCTGGCTGGAGGCCAAGATGGCCTTCGATTCCGGGGCGGACCTTATGACGGTCATCGGGGGCGCCCCCATGGCAACGGTCGAATCCGCCCTCAAGACCGCCAACGAATACGGCAAAGAGGTATTGATGGAGCTCACCGGGGTGCGCGACATTATCGCCTACGCCAAAGAATGGCGCCAGGTCGGCATCGAGTGGATGGTCTATCATCGTGGTTGGGACGAAGAAGCCTCCAACCGCCAGTGGTCGCAGGACGACCTGGATACCATTCAACGCCTGATCGACATGGGGTTCAAAGTGACGGTCACCGGCGGGCTGACCAACGATTCCATCCCGTTTTTTCAGAACATTCCGGTCACCGCCCTGATTACCGGCCGGGCGATCCATGCCGCCCCGGACCCGGTTGCATCGGCCATGGAAATCAGATCCACCATCTCCCGGCTCTGGGGTGCGCCCCAGCCTGATTACCTGGCCCAGGGAGGCAAGGGCACCGACCTGGATGCTGCCGCCAAAGCCATCCGCTGGGGCATCAGCGAGATGGATTTACTGTTGACTACCGACGGCACCGATTGCCCCGGCTGTGATGCCCCCAACCGCTTTTGTCCGGGAACCCAAACGGCCATCTTTGTCCCCGACAACATCAACGTCGATGAACTTGTCGGAGCCATCGAACGTATCATGGGTCCGAGCAAGGCCTTCGGCAAAGTCGACCATGCGGCCTTTTATCTCGATCCGGCCCAGCTGGAGGGATACTCGCCGGCCGCTGTTGTCCGGCTTTTGGCGGCCACCGGCAATGCCCTGGCGGGCCTCGGGCACCGGGTCGATTTAAATTCGGGAATAGCGGCGGCCAATCAGGTTCTCGGGAATTAGGATTGCAGGATTGAGGAATTCAGGGATTGGGAGATTGAGGAATTAGGGTGTGGAGTTATTGAGTAATTGAGGATTAAAATTGAGTATTTAAAATAGATACAATTCCTTCAATTCCTGAATGCCTAAATACCTGAATTCCTCAATTTTGATAATTTAGTCATTTTTTATCTTTTCACCAGCAAACCAACAAACAGGAGATTCGTTATGGAAAAACAACATTTGCAAAAAACAGCGCTGGGTATGGTCGAAACCGTTGGCCTGGTCCCATCCATCGAGGCGGCGGATGCCATGACCAAAGTCGCCAATGTCAGTATCACCAGCCAGGAGGAAATCGGGGGTGGCTACGTGACGATTATGGTGCGGGGCGAAGTGGGGGCGGTTCAGGCTTCGGTAGACGCCGGTGTGGCGGCCGCCAAAAAAGGGGGACAATTGATTACGGGCCACGTCATTGCGCGACCGCATCGGTTTACCGAGGCCATCATCGCCAGTGGGGATAACAAGGTTGTCCCGACCGTGACCGATTAACGACCTAAAGCAAAATAGCAAAGGAAATGTAAAATGGAGCTAAGAACCTATATTCTGATTGACTCGATGCAACCGCAGTTTGCCGCCCTGACCGGCGTCCTGATGCAGGGCGACGTGCCGGTGGAGGGCATGGCGGAGGTCTTCATGGAATTAGCGCCGGCCAGCGACGTGTACGAGGTTCTGGACGCCGCCCTGAAAACCACGGATGTGCGCCCAGGCCTGCTGCGGGTTGAAAGAGTGTACGGCACGCTTGAAATCCACAGCCCTTTTCAGGAAGCGGTCCAGGTTGCCGGCCAAAATGCCCTGGCACGCTTCGGCTTGACCGAAAGCGACCGGATGAAACCGGAGGTCGTCTCCGTCAAAATGGTCTCCAAGGTCAATCCCTATGAGGCCCAGCTGGTCAATCAGACCAGCCGCGGCGGTTTGCTGCTGGCGGGCCAAACGCTTTGTGTGATGGAATTTGCCCCGGCGGCGTATGTCTGGCTGGCAGCCAACGAAGCGGAAAAGGCCGCCAACATAACCCTGGTAAACTACCAGCCGTCCGGCCGCTACGGCCGCCTGTATATTGCCGGCAGCGATTCGGATGTGAGGGTTGGCCAGGAGGCGGCGGTCCAGGCCATAAAAGCCATTTAAGGCCGGGTAAAGGAGACGATGAAAATGAAGACTTTTTATTCAGCCGAAGACATTGAAAAGTTGGCCGAGCAGGGCCAGCGCGAGATCCGCATCGATGAAAACGTCGTCCTGACGGACCTGGCAAAACAGACCGCTCACATGCTGGGCATCCGCCTGACGGAAAATGCGGCGAGTGCCGCCCGAGCCGCTGTAACCCCGTCGTCTGCCCGACCTGTCAGCCGGGTCAGCGCGCCTGGCGGCAAACCCAAAGGGTGCCAGCGGCGACCGGGCCGCAAACCGGCACCGGCAAGCGGGACGCCGGCCGGACAGTCCCGGCCCGTGGTGGACAAGCTGGTGGAGAAAGTTCGGCAGATCAATCAGGCAGATTAGGACAAACCTAAAATCCTTCGTTATTAGTTGTTAGGGAAAAGAAACCAACAATAAGTTATTCGTTATCGGTTATAAGTTATTAGAAAAAAGGCACAATCTGACAGTTATTCGTTATTGGTTATCAGTTATTAGAGACAAAGGAATGACATCTCTATTTAAAGGTAAATAAGTTTAGAATAGCATCAGCTGTACAATCATCAAAGACCAATAACAAATAACGATTAACAAATAACACCTAATTGAGCGGCTTTTTGCCCAATTAGAGAAAATGAGGTCATCCATGTTAATCGCTAAAGTTATGGGTACGGCCGTCGCATCCGCCAAACATGCGGCACTGAGCTCGTCCAAAATATTGATCATCTGCCCGGCCAACATCGATGGCGACATCAGCGGCGATCCTTTCCTGGCTATGGACCTGGTGGGTTCGGGGCAAGGGGAACTGGTCATGGTCAGCCAGGGCAGCTCGGCCCGTATGGCAACGGATTTCAAAAACTCGCCGGTGGATGCGGCGATTGTGGGAATACTAGATTCCCTTCAATATGACGACAAAATCAGTTTCAGAAAGGAATAGATCATGGTTAAAAAAAGTCAAAAAAGTGAAAGCGCCCAGAGTACCGGTGCCTTGGATCCTGAGTTGCGAGCCCTTGGAATGATTGAAACCAAAGGCTTGGTGGCATGTATCGAAGCAGCGGATGCCATGGCCAAAGCGGCCAATATCGCCTTGACCCAGCGACGGGCTATCGGCGGCGGATATATGACAGTCATGGTCCGGGGGGACGTAGGCGCCGTAAGGACCGCGCTCGAAGCCGGTGCCAAAGCCGCCCGGCTGGTGGGTGAAGTTGAATCGGTAAAAATGCTGCCCAACCCCAATTTGATGGTGGAAGATATTCTGCCGAATATCGTCGAATAGAGGATCGGTTCGCAAATCCGGTGAGCTATACTGTCACCAGCTTGAATATATTGAAAATTGTCGATTGAATACCGAAGATTTAAGGAATGCTTCGGATGGATCGATTTTACTGGGTCTATTTTAATAAGATCGAGCGAAGCGAGTTCCACAATTATTCATTAATCATTATTCAATAGTCATTATTCAATAGTCATTTCCGGTTTACCCGGGCTAGGATGGTCAAATGAATACTCGTCCCAAAGTAACCGTCGCCGCGCTTCGGAACAAAAAAAAGAACAATAAAAAAATAACCCTGCTGACGGCTTATGATGCACCATTTGCGTCTTTTCTGGACCAGGCCGGAATCGATATCGTTCTGGTCAGCGACGCTATAGGAACCATTGCCAACGGCCGGCCCGAGGCGGTCTCGGTCACGGTCGAGGAAATGTCCTACCACACACGGGCGGTGAGAAACGGCGTTGAATCCGCGCTAGTTGTGACGACCCTGCCGTTCGGCTCCTACAACAGTGTTGTCGAAGCAGTTGACAGCGCCACGCGCATCATGAAGGAAGGCCGGGCGGACGCCGTCCATCTCGAAGGAACAGCCCAATCGGCCGAGATAGTGCGCAGCATCGTGGAATCCGGCATTCCGGTTTTAGGCCATATCGGGTTCACCAAGCAGCAAATGGTACTTTCCGGCACCATCGGCCTGCCGGCTAAAGATGCCGAGTCATCGAAGAGGATGATCAAGGACGCCATGGCCATGGCCAACAGCGGTGCGTTCGGCCTGATCATCGAATGTCTGCCCATGAGCCTGGGCGAAATTATCACCCGCAGCCTTGAGATACCCGTCATCAGCATCGGCTCCGGCGTTTATTGCGATGGACAGGGCCTGGTCACCCAGGATATGCTGGGTCTGTATAAAGAGCTGGCACCCCGTTTCCTTAAAGTCTATGCTGATTTGGAGCAGGTCACGGTTTCCGCTGTCACGCAGTTTCGCAACGAGGTCGAATCCGGCCGCTTTCCCACCGAGCAGAACAGCTACAGCCTCGATGACCGGGAGTTGGATAAGTTGTTGGCACAGCTTGGCTGATGAGAGCTGAGTCTACTGTATCAGCATTATGTGGCATTATATGGGAGTACTGAGATAAAGACCAGGAGTAATGGAGTAGTGGAATGCTGGAGTAATGGAGTAATGGAGTAATGGTAAAACCAAAACCACGGAAATCCGGTTATTATAGCCTTTTACCAGAATTTACCTTAGTTTACTCCTATGAGACTTCATGAAATGTGGAATGTCGATTGATCCGCCGGAGGCGGCGCTCTTATGAAATGTCACTGTTTATTAGAATGACGTAGGGCGGGCCACCGTGCCCGCCAAAACCAGTCGGCACGGTGGCCGACCCTACTTGTTAAAGAAAAGGTTTCGGGTGTCAGGATCAGACATTTGCTGATGAACTATTAATGTCATCTACAAATTTGAAAATAGGTCATTAGTTGGTGGGAGTGGCTTCTAGCCACGATAAGCATAAGAAATTTTGCTTAGCTTATCGCGGTTGGAAACCGCTCCCACAAGTAATATCGGCCGATTGCTACTAACGAAAAACTGTTTCAAGTGCGGTCATCTGATTTCTGTCATCCGTCCTCTGACCTCTGCAAACTGACACCTGACACCTGACACCTGAAACCTGAAACCTGAAACCAAACTAAAGATTGTATCAGCACAAAGGCCAATTAGTTTTGACTTAGGCAACATATTCAGCCTATCGTTTAATGAAAAAACCATGGAAACCTCCAAAGATCGCGTCCTAAAAGCAGTGAACCACGTCCAGCCGGAGACGGTGCCCATCAATATCGAGGGCATCTACGCCGATTTGCAGCCCTGGTACGATCATTTCGGGGTCGACAACAAACTGGATCTCAGAGATAAATTAGGCGTCGATATGCAGTGCGCCCGGCCGGTTTATATCGGCTCCGGCGTCGCGCCCGGCAACACTATCTTTCACACCCCGGCCGACGTCTACGGAGCGGCCGGTGTTGGCTTTGGCAGCGAGCGTCATTATCCCCTGCAGGATGCCGCGACCGCGCGCGATATTGAAAATTTTGCCTGGCCCGATCCGAATGATTTTGACTATGCGGTTGCCGCCCGGGTACTACAATCGCTCCCCGACGATAAAGCCAAACGGGTCGAAGGCAAATATGCCCTGTTGAGCCCGGGCATGACGCCGGAGGAAGCCACGCAAAAAAGCGGCGGCAACTGGCTGCCGGTGCTGTGTACCCTGGTTGATTTGTTCGGCTTTGAAGAAACCCTGCTGAATCTCTGGCAGGCGCCGACCATGATCGAGGCCACGGTCAGCAAATTGGAAGAATTCGTGCTGGGTTTTTATGCGAAGCTCTTTGAGGCAACCAGGGGCCTGGCGCAATTTGTGTATATGGGGGATGACTTTGCGACCCAGCAGGGAATGTTGATTTCCCCCGATCACTGGCGTAAATTTCTGAAGCCGACCTATGAAAAATATTTTGCCCTGGCCAGTAAATACGATCTAAAAATCTGGTTTCACAGCTGCGGCCAGTTTCGCCCGGTCATGGGCGACCTCATCGACATCGGTCTGGATGTGTGGGAGACGGTCCAGACCCACCTGCCGGGCAACGAGCCCGATGTCCTGAAGCGCGAGTACGGCGACCACATCACCTTTTTCGGTGGAATTTCCACCCAGACCACCCTGCCCTTTGGCACCACCGCCGATGTCCGCCGGGAAGTCCGCGAGCGCATCCGGGTGCTCGGCAAAAACGGCGGCTACATTTGCGGCCCCGACCATGGGATTATGCCGGATGTGCCCCTGGAAAATGTGCTGGCCATGTATGACGCGGCCCGCAAATACGAGTGGTAACGCTCCCGATCTCTTTTCCCGCAAATGACCATGTTAACCAATTCCCTCCCATAATGCATTGCCGGGCTGGTACCGACGAAATTTGGAGCTTACGTCAGGCTGCAACCTTTATTTTGACAACGGGGGGCAAAGAGCATATAAAATGATGCCTGGCTCGAGGGTAAAGACCGCAAAGAAGAACTTGATATAGCGTGAATTGCCATCCCCAGCACCGGCTCAATAGCCATGTTTTATGCCAAAACCTTCAAAGCCTATGTTTCGGTAAACGGTGCTTGGGAAAATTTGAAGTCAGTTGGAACAGAGATCAGACGCGAACGTCCGACATTGAACGTCCAACATCGAACGTCGAATAAGGATGACGCTACGCTTAATCGTTTTTGAAACGAACGAATTGCAGAATCTCAACTTTGAACCTCGAACCTCTGAACCCCGGAACCCAGAACCTCTGAACCCCTGAACCCAGAACCTTTGAACCTTGAACCTCTGAACCCTGAACCCAGAACCTTTGAATCTTGAACCTCTAAACCCTGAACCTTGAACCTCTGAACCCTGAACCTTGAACCTCTGAACCCTGAACCTTGAACCCTGAACCTCTGAACCTTGAACCTCTGAACCCTGAACCTTTTATAACCTTTACCAAGGAGATATACGATGAAAGCACGTTTGATTCCCCTTTACTTTAAGTCCGGCAAAGATGATGACTTCGATCGACAGCTGACGAATCTCAAGGACTTGCTGGCGGAGGTGGCCGATATTCTGGAGCCGGTTTCCATGGGGGCGGCGCTGCCCGCCGGCGATGCCGTCGTATTCCCGCAGCTTTTGGGGGATGCCTTCAAACAGATCGAGGAGTTGAAGAAAATCGACCTGCCGCTGCTGGTGGTGACCTCCGAATTCGGCACCGTCAACATGTGGGATTGGGAGATTGTATCTTTTTTGAAAGCCGAAGGCCTCAAGACCTTTGCGCCCTACAATCTGGATTTAACCAAAGCCATCTGCAAGAGCCTGGCAGTCAAACGCGACCTGCATGAAACCAAGTTTCTGATGTTTCAGGATAGCCCGGGTGTGGGCTTTCAAGCCGATATCTTCAAGAGGTTCTACTGGTGGGAAGACCGCTGCACCCAGGATATGAAGAAAAAATTCGGCGTCACCATTGAAAAGAAAAGCTTCAAGCAGCTCGGCGAAGCCGCCAGGCAAATCTCCGACGGAGAAGCCCGCAAGGTATGGAAAAACTGGGATCTTGCAACCCCCGGAGTTTCCGAACGGGCCCTGAACAGCGCCATCAAGATCTATATCGCCGTCAAGCGCGAACTTGCCAACGATCCGGCCGTCAAGGGCGTGGGTATCAACTGCCTGAACGAATCCCACTTTTCAGATACGACTCCCTGCCTGGCCTGGAATATGCTTTTTGAAGAAACCGGCATCCTGTGGGCCTGTGAAGCGGATACCGTGACATTGATCACCAAGTATCTGTTGCATAAATCTTTGGATGTCCCCATTATGATGAGCAACGTCTACCCGCAGCTGGTCGGGCAGGCCGCGCTGAAACACGAGAAAATAGAAAGTTTTCCGGCGGTGGCGGACCCTGAAAACCACCTGCTGATCGTTCATTGCGGCTTTCTGGGCGTGCTGCCCAAAAGCTGGTCCACCGAATGGCAGCTTCGCCCCAAGGTACTGGCCATTGTGGATGAAAATGCCACCGTCATCGATGCCCGTCTGCCGGCCGGTGACATCACCCTGGCCAAACTGGATCACACCTTCAGCAAACTGATGTCGATCAAAGGCGAGCTGGTAGACTATGTTCAGTATCCCGGCTCGGATTGCCGCAATGGAGCCGTCGTCAGGATCCGGGACGGTCACCGTCTGATGGATTCCTTTTATTCCCACCACATTTTGCTGGTCTCAGGGCACTGGGGACCCCAGATCACGAATCTGGCGCGGGTATTTGATTTAGAGCTGAAGGAATTTTAGGATTATCATGAAAAAAATACTCGTCACACCAAGATCATTGACCAAAGGGGGAGATCCGGCCCTGGACTTGCTGACGCGGGAGGGGTTCGAGATCGTGTTTTCATCCCCCGGCACCATGCCGCCGGAAGACGAATTGATAAGGCTGCTGCCCGGTTGCGTCGGATATTTGGCCGGGGTGGAGCCGATCACCGCTGCAGTGCTGGAGTCGGCCGCTGATTTGAAAGTCATCAGCCGCAACGGCACCGGCATCAACAACATCGACCTGGTGGCCGCCCGGCGGCTGAATATCGAAATTCTGCGCGCCGAAGGCGCCAATGCCCGTGGGGTCGCCGAACTGACCCTGGCCATGGTATTGGGCCTGATACGATCAATCCCGTTCAGTGATGCCGTAATGAAACGCAATCAGTGGGAGCGCCGCAAGGGGTTGGAACTGCAGGATCGCACCCTGGGTCTGATCGGGTGCGGTAAAATCGGACAACTGGTGTGCCGGTTGGCACTGGCCTTTGGAATGGAGGTGCTGGCCCATGATGCCTATCCGGATCCCAAGTTTGCGCCGGGAACCGGTTTTCGGTTTGTGGAGCTTGAAGCGGTCCTTGACAGCAGCGACGTCATCAGCTTCCACTGCCCGGAACAACCCGACAGCCGGCCCATTCTGGATCGTAAGCGCCTGGCCCGGGTCAAGCCCGGGGTATTTATTGTCAACACGGCCCGTGCTTCCCTGATCGATCAAGCTGCGATCCTCGAAGCGCTTCATGCCGGTCGGGTGGCCGGGGTGGCCCTGGATGTCTTCGACCGCGAGCCGCCTGAGGCAAGCCCCCTGCTGTCGGATGACCGGGTGATTGTGACACCCCATATCGGCGGATTCACCGCCGAGAGTGTTGCGCGGGCCACCCTGGCAGCCGTGGAAAATCTGCTAAACTTTTTTGAGGGAAATTAATCATGGATGAAGTCTTAAAGACAATCGCGGCCCTGCGCCTGGTGCCCGTCGTCAAAATTGAGAACAGCCAGGATGCGGTTTCGTTGGGACGGGCCCTGCTCGACGGCGGCCTGCCGATTGCCGAGATTACCTTCCGAACGGCTGCCGCTGAAGCGGCCATCCGGGTGATGACAACGGAACTGCCCGACCTTCTGGTAGGTGCGGGTACCGTGCTGACCGTCGACCAGGTCAAATCGGCCGTGAATGCCGGCGCCCGTTTTATGGTGGCACCGGGATTTAACCCGACGGTGGTCGACTACTGCCTGGCGCACAACATTCCGGTGGTGCCGGGCATCAACAACCCGTCCCAAATCGAACGGGCCCTGGAACGGCAACTCAAAGTCGTCAAATTTTTTCCGGCCGAAGCATCCGGCGGCCTGCCCTTTCTCAAGGCGGTGGCGGCGCCCTACGGTGATATTCTTTTTATGCCCACCGGCGGCATCAACCGGCAGAACCTGATGGATTATCTTTCGTTTCCAAGGGTCATCGCCTGCGGCAGCAGCTGGATGGTCGAAGCCGGCCTGATCTCCGGGGGCAATATCAAGGAAATAACACGCAGATCGCAGGAAGCCGTAACAATGATATCTAAAAAGTTTGGGCAAGCCTAGTAATTTAACTATAACATTTCTAGGTTTCTCAATTCCCTGTGCTTTAAAGCAGCTACACGGCGAGACACAACGCTTATGCCATTAAGACACTATTTTAGTTTCAGGTGTCAGGTTTCATGTGTCAGCACATCTGCTGGCCGCAGTGGAACCAATATGACAGACAAAAGAAACTGGTACCATTACGAGAGATAGATGCTGGGCAGGTGAGCGAGCCCGAAGGGTGAAGCTCGCTCGCCTGCCCAACTCTATAACTCGGGCGGTCACTGTAAATTTTTTGGGTAGCCAGAGATAT
>Ga0209678_1000478_pt1 | contig 12967 bp, 11 predicted proteins | sample WorMetilvaeELBA1_FD_187404 | JGI IMG/M metagenome (GOLD analysis project Ga0209678, IMG submission 187404) | Marine gutless worms symbiont microbial communities from Max Planck institute for Marine Microbiology, Germany - Olavius ilvae ELBA.1... ...
TTTAGAGAAAACGCTGCTAAATATTGATTTGCTATTGTTCGCCATCGTTTTGAACGGCAGTAATTTAATGAGTGATAATTAGCGGCCGGGCTAACTGGAAAAACGGCCACTTTTCGTTCAGGCACTAATTAAGCCGGATTTATGAATTTCAAGAGGCCCATAGAGTGCCTATTTATTGAATTCACATCATGTTTGCGCATGATTTATGCTATAGCCAGATTGAATATCTATGCCAAAGCCAGATTGAATATCTTAGGACTGCAATCGATTTAAACAAAAAAGATAGAGCGAAGCGATTCAACAAATATTCAATTTTCAATCTTCAATCTTCAATTCCGGCTTGCCCGGGTTGGGACTTAACTTAATTGTTCCGGCCGGTTTTGTGCGATTGCCCTTCCCTGCTGTGATCTTCAAAATGCTTCACATGTCTCTTCTAATTGTCCATTGTTTGAAAATTTTCTGATCTGACCTTGACCCGTACCAAGGTACAGGTCTTATAGTATTATTGGAGGCCATAATGGAAAAACTATCGATCGGCAAGCTTGCCAGAAAGGCCAATGTCAATATTGAAACGATTCGCTATTATGAGCGAAGAGGATTGCTCCCCGAGCCGCCTCGCAATAAAAGCGGACACAGACAATATCCATCGGAAGCTCTAAAACGAACGGACTTCATCAAGCGTTGCCAGGCACTCGGATTTTCTCTCAAAGAGATCACGGAGATCCTTGAGTTAAGGATCACACCTGAATCGACTTGTGCCGACATGAAGTTACGCGTGGGTGAAAAGCTGACCGATGTCGACAGGAAAATTCGCGAACTGACCCATATTCGTGATGCCCTCAGCGGTCTGTTGAATAAATGTACCGGCAAAGGTCCGATCGGCAGTTGCCCAATATTGGAAGAGCTATATCAGTAAGTTATTAAGGAGATTGGACCATGAATAAAAAGCGTAAAATTGAAATATTCAGTGCCGGATGCCCGGTTTGCCAGGAGGCAATCACTTTGATTCAGGACAATGCATGCTCATCCTGTGAATTAACTATCCTTGATATGAATGATCCTTCAGTCTCGAGCCGCGCCAAAAGCCTCGGCATCAAGTCAGTTCCGGCAGTTGTAATCGATGGCAAACTTGCCGACTGCTGTGCGGGGCGCGGTCCTGATGTTGAAATTCTTAAAGCTGCCGGACTTGGTGTGCCCATATCTTAGCGTAGTTTATAATTTTAATTCAAAGCAGTCTCCGGAAAGGAAAGTTATTGCTATGCCTGAACAACTGTATGATCAATTTCGCAAATTGAGTCCGCAAGTAACCGGCGGATTAATTAGAATGCGCTCAGATACCTTTAGAGATTCAACGGTTCCGGCTAAATATAAGATACTATCAGCTCTGGCAATAGTGGTTGTCACTAAATGTGAGCCATGCATCAACGGATACACGAAAATGGCTTTTGAAGCCGGAACCACAGAAGCTGAGCTAGTTGAATTTCTAAATGTGGCAATAACAGAGTCGGGATGCCCGGGAGAACAATGGGCGATGAAGTCGCTTCAAGTATTCAATGATTTAGAAAGTGGCAAGCAGATTGATGCAGATATTTGTTGTAAAGAAACAGTTTAAGTTTGCAATTACCTTTTTAAAGGACACCCTTTTTTCTGCGGATATAAATTATTTTTCTGACGATCGCTACCAACTCGCTGTCTTCATCTTTAATTTCTAACTCGAATTCATGCAAATACTTCTCTCCATCATTGGTATGACGCTTTATCTCTGCCAGGTCAGCGTTGGTTATAATTATGGTTGATGTGACTTTCTGCTTGCTGGCTTTTATGAAATCAATTTCTGCTGATTTATCCCAAACCCAGTAGTCATTGCCTAACAACCGGATGAGCAGCAGCATCAGATGCGGATCTACCATAGAGTAGATACTACCGCCAAAGTGCGTGCCCACTGCGTTTCGATTGAACCATCGCAATGACATGGACACGTGCAGTTCCCGCCAATCTTCACTGATATGCGTTACTTTCACGCCAGCACCTATATAGGGAGGATACAGGTTAAGACCTAACTTCAATAATTTTGGTGTGATTTTCATATTATTTACCTTTTCAACCACCCTTTAGCTCGAAACCCTGTCCTAGGGGCGCTTTACCGATGCCCGGCCAGATGCGCAACACACCCAAAAGTCCTCTGATCAGAATCCAGAATGCAATGATCAGCCAGATCCGGGTAAGGCTTCCGGGCTGGCTCAAATCCAGCAGGTGCAGGGCGATTATACCGCTACCCGTGGCCAATACGATCACTTTGCTTAAATAGCGAAAATCACCGGTACCCCAGTGAATCCCGTCCGTGGCAAATGACAGTGCGCAGATCGGCTGGGCGGCGGCGGCCACCAGCCAGGCCGGCATAAACAGTGCCAGGGCTGAGTCCGGGACAAAAAGACCAGCCGCCAATGGTCGGCCTAACACCATAACAAGGGCCAAAAACGTTCCAGCCGCCAGGCTCCAGGCACATGTCAGGTAAGCAACCTTTCGCGCCTGATCAACCTGACGCGAACCGGTGAAGTAGCCGACCAGACTCTGGGCAGTCACGGCAAACGCATCCAGAAAAAAATTGCCCAATAACCATACCTGCCGGATCGCCTGATGGGCGGCACCGGCTTCCGGCCCGGTTTGCGTTGCGGCTCGGGTTGCCAGCAGCAGAAATAAAGTCAAAAGACCGGTCCGCACAAACAATTCCCACCCCACCTGCAGCAATTTTTTTGCTTCGCTCATTTGCAGACGGTCCGGCAGGCCGAGTCGCTTATAGACCACAAATCCTGCCCCAAAAGCCCCCAGCCACTGACTGGCGGCACTTGCGGCAGCGGCACCGGCAACGCCCAGGGGCGGAATCGGGCCCCAGCCAAAAATCAACACGGCGTCCAACAGGATGTTGAGAACGTTTACCCCGACGGCAATCCAGAGCGGCGTGCGCATGTCCTGCAGGCCGCGCAGGCAGCCAAATGCAGCAATGGTGGCCAGCACGGCCGGTGCACCAAACAGCCGGATTTGGATATAGCCGGTGGCCATCCGATGAACGTCGCCGGTCGCTCCCATAAGCCCAGCTACCGGTGCCGCCGTAAAAATGCCAAAAAACGCCAGCAGGCTGCCGCAAACTAATCCCATACCATAAGCCAGACTGCCCATGCGGGCCGCCTGTGATTGATCCTGACGGCCCAGGGCATATGACAATTCGGTTTGAGTCCCGATGCCGAGAAAGTTAAAAATCCAGAATATGCTCGATAACGCCATGGTGCCCACTCCGAGCGCAGCGAGTGGTGCGGCGCCAAGCCTGGCAACGAACGCCGTATCGACCAGCCCGGTAATCGGCTCGGCCATCAGAGACAGCAATACGGGCAGCGCCAGACCCAGCAGCGTGCAGTGGGGCCGGACCATAAAAGGATGGACGGCGGTATTGGCAGTTTTTCGCATCGGCAAGTCTTTAATGATTATATTTAGTTATGTCAAGGATCATGTTCAAGTTTTAAAGCACTCGAGTAAAGATCCGAGCCCAGAGGGGTGATGAAGGTGGCAACTTTTGCCAGCAGTGTTCAGGTTTCAGGTGTCAGGTGTCAGGTGTCAGCAACTGAAGTCGATCCGCTGGATGGGGGTGGATCATGAATTGGACTTTCTTTCACCGCTGGTGACTTTCAGCCTCAACCTAATCAGGGTTCAGGACTCAGGATTCATTTCTACTGACACCTGAAACCTGACACCTGAAACCACAAATAGCTTGGACAGATGGCATAGCCGGTTGTCTCTGACCTGGCCCAAAGGACCAGGTTTTCTGCGGCAAATTTAAAAATGAGATACGAAACCGGAGGTTTGAGGGAATTTCATCGTGAGGCCCAAACTTCAGAATTGAAACCATTGCAAAATACGTTAGATTGTCCTATGCAATTCGTAGCATCGATTATCAGGGAATTCGAATGTCGGGAATTAATATGATAAATCAAAAACAAATTGACGCGCTTTTTGAGATCTATCCGGTGCTGCCAGACGTTGACCGCGAACTGATAGCAAGGGCGCTCTCCAATGCACAGTGGGTTACACTCAAAGCGGGACGACCTATTTTCGAAGAGCTCCAACCTTGCAATGTCTTTCCATTTATTCTCTCCGGGAACATCCGCGTCTACAAACAATCCGTTCATGGAAGGGAATTGTCACTCTACAACGTCACCGCCGGAGATGTGTGTGTGGTCACGGCCGGTTGCTTGCTGGGTGATGAACCCTACAATGCTTCCGGAACAGTTATAACAGATAGCACGCTGTTGATGATGACTTCCAATGATTTCGAAAACCTTTTGACTTCGAGAGTGTTTCGGGAATTTATCTTTTCGTTAATTTCAAAAAGGATTATCGGGTTGATGGCTCTGGTTGAGGAAGTTGCATTTCAAAAATTGGACAAACGACTGGCGTCCTTGTTGCTGCGGCGAGGCAGGCATATAAAAGTGTCCCACCAGGAGCTGGCTGATGAACTTGGCACGGTGCGAGAAATGGTAACGAGATTATTGAACAGTTTTTCTGATACAGGTGTCATAACATTGGGACGCGGGCAGATAGAAGTCATCGATGAGCCGGCATTAAAGGACATAGTTGAAAGCTAACAATCTAAATTAAGCGATTTCTTTTTTCAAGTATCTGCAATAACCCATATCGTGCAGACGGGGATAAACCTCGCCCCTACCCCATAAGTTGATTAACGTGTGGGAGCGGCTTTCAGCCGCGATCATTTAGATTCGCGGCTGAAAGCCGCTCCCACAGCCCTCCCAACGGCTTGTTTTATGGTAACTTGAGCCCTATAGATAAGCGTATTTAAAAAAATACGTTTACGTGACTTAAGTCACATACTTTCCACGATGGTTTTGTAAATAAGTAGGGTAACATTTACTCAAAGGAGCTTCTCCATGAAAAAAAAATCAATAACAAAGTACGAGATTCGGCGAGCCAATCCTGATGAATATGAGAATTTGGGCCGAATGACGGTGGAAGCTTATGAGCAACTGCCGGGTATGCCGGGTGCGGCTGAACAGCCTGAATATTACGCTATGTTATATGATGTGGCAAGCAGAGCCAGCAAGCCAACCATTGAAATATTCGTGGCTGTGACAGCTGAGAATGAGCTGCTGGGAGGAGTTACGTTTATTGGTGATGCTAAGCATTACAATGCGGGAGGCACCGCCAGCACAAATGTTGACAGCTCGGGAATCAGATTATTAGCTGTCAAACCCGAAGCCCGAGGGTTGGGTGTCGGGAAGTCATTGACAAAGGCTTGTATCCAAAGGGCTATGGAAATAAGAACCTCCCAGGTTATTTTACATACGACAAAATCAATGGATATCGCCTGGAGAATGTATGAAGGTATGGGTTTTCTTCGATCGCCGGATTTGGATTTTCACCAGGAGGAATTATCGGTTTACGGATTCCGTTTTAAATTGCCCGTCAATACGAAGTAATACTCAACCCCGATAGACCGGACATCATAGCCACAAAGGCACTAAGACACAAAGAAAAAAGATTTTAAAAAGCTTCGAGCCCTGGTATCCTGGTGGCGTAAATCTTTTAATTGCGGCTTCCTGGATTGCCGTTATTTTATCCGGCACTGTCTTCATCAATTAGATTGAACAGTCCGTTGTTAAAAGATGCACGGGCATCCGAGAAGCCACTGACAGAAACGTAATATTTCATGCCGCACATTCAAGGGGGGTAAACTATGTATCCTGCGGCCAAATAGACTGTATTTTGTCTGCTTTTAATTCGATCGAATACAAAGACCGCAGGTTATCCCGCAGATGGAATCAACCCTTGATTCCTCGAACTCTTGCAAAATTCAGGTTAAATCCTCCGAAAATCATTGACGCTATCAGGCCCCCCCACGCCGGGCGCACTAATCGAGCCCCATTTTTTGATAGGTATAATTTTTATAATGCGGCAGCATGTCGAAAAAGTGAACATCAAAAACCGGTTTATTATCGGCTCCGAGGCTGACCTGGCCGCTTTGCCCTAAAGGCCATCGGCTATATCCAACTGCGCCTTCAGGCCGCAGTTCCACGATTTGAATGTACGTGCCGACATTATTGTCCCACATCTCTGCCACAGGTCCGAACATATTATGCTTAAATATGATTTTAGACCGAGGAGCCTGCCACGAGACAGGATCCTCGTTTTTGAATTTTTCTTTAAGTACCCCGGCGGTCTCCACAAGGGTCTTTAGGAATATGTCATCCACGGTTTCTATATCTTGTGTGTTCGTGTTGTCGAAATAGTTTCGAGAAACCGGCAGCGTTGAGATCGAACCATCGATGCAGCGCAGGAAGAGATTAAATAAGCTGCTGCGAACCATTTTGAAGTCTTCGATTCCGGCAAATTCATCTTCGAAGGTTGCCTTGACCGCCCTGGGCAGCCACTCGAGATAAATGGTGTGACCTGCCTGAAAGCGATCATCCTTGACCACATCCATTACGGATCTGCCGTCCCAGGCAGACAATACCTGAAGCATCTTATCAAGCAGTGGCTTGTCCGGCGCGCTAGCCGTTCTGGCGGCGCTTGACATGGCCGGCAGAAAATCCTTGCAGAGGATCCCGTAAGCGTTGTGCTGGGGATAGTAAGTTCCGGCGCCACCGGCATATTTCATGAGTTCCTGGTTGGCCTGCAGATCCATGTTTTTTGCATCGCCAAGCGCCCGCAAGAGCCATAGTGCCCTGTGATGCCGGCCGAATTGATAGTCGGGATTTTCACCATCCGGATTGCGGGTATCCGGAGACGCTTTGTTATTCCACCCGGTTACGAAACCCTTGGCTGGATTAATAACGCTGGCGTTCGGTAAATAGCGGCCGGTCCATTCCGCTTGACCCGTGCCTGGGAGTGGCAATCGTGGGTCGTAACCTTCAGACCGTTCTGGATTCAGCCCGGTATGCCAGTAGCCGATATTGCCGTGAATATCCGCATAGGAGGTATGGAGAGATGTCATTATCAGGGCCGCCCCTTCAGCGAACTCCGCTGCGTTTTTGGCCGTCATCATCTTCAACCAGCCGTCGCTGGAAAGGGCTTCTATTTTCCAATGGGCTATCTTTTTTGAATATACTTTATCAACTTTAGCTGTCGCCGGGTCAAAGGGAAAAGGGGAGAATACCGGGCCATGGACGGTTCTGTATATCGCAATTTCTTTGACCTCTCCACCGGCCACCTTGATCTTCTCGATCCTTTTTTGCATCCTGTGCCATTTTCCATTAAACAAATATTCTTCTTTGTTGAACGGATTTAGAATTTCCTGGTACACGTCAACATTGTCACACATCCCAACCATGTGAGACCAGGCAAGGAAGTGATTATGGCCGATGGGTACTAACGGCAAAATTGGAAACGTCATGCCCACAACATCGAACCGGCCGCCCTTGAGCGCCACTTCATTAATGATGGTAGGAACCGAGTGACGCATCTGGGGTTGTCCCACTAATATAGGATACCCCGTTCCGGTTACCTGAGGTGATAGTGTCCACGTATTGCTCCCCAGTTTTACCGGCGCGCCCACCCGCTGGGCTTCATCAAACGCCATTTTCGAGAGATATTTTTTTTCATTGATCCATTGAGCAATAGCGGTGTCTTCAGCTAGATATGATGGAACACCCGCGCTTGCACTTCTCCGCGGAACGAAATTATCACCAATAGTCTCTACCATATAGGTAGGAGCCGATGGATCATTTATCCAACGCCAGTCATTGAAGGCCGCCCAGCCCTCCTTTTTGCCGAAACGCTCGGTCAATATTTGTAGGGCATTCAGATTTTTCATTTCAGAGCCGCCGACCATTCCAAATCGCCGCAATAGGCTCTTCCAAAATGCCAGGATGTCGGAGGCCACGAAGTGCTGGGGTTTCAGTTTAAAGGCCAAATATTCCATCGGCATCATTTTCGGATCTGCCAGGACTTCATCGACCCGGCGATTTACCCCTTTCAAATAAGCCGTAAATAAGTTCCGGGTATCGGCGGAATGCTGCGCAAACATGGCACGGTATTCATCTTCAGTATAGTTCATCAGCCGGTTTTGCATGTCCGACGGTACGAGATTGGGTCCGAAAATTTCTGCCAGCGTCCCCCTCCCCCAGCGCCTGTTTATTTCCATTTGCCACAGGCGGTCAACTGCAGTGACATACCCGAATTCTTCAAAGAGCTCTTCTTCGGTGTCGGCTTTAATGGAGGGAATGCCGTATTGATCCCGCGCGACCGTCGCGCTGCCCCAAGCGATGCTGAACCCCGTTACGACCAGTAGTACCAAAATGATGGAACTGGCAATCAGCTTCATGTCGAACCTCCTTTTGGAAAGACGGTTTTTGGATAACTTCAGTAGTTAGTAAAGGATCCGAGCCCAGATGGCCCGGCTTTGATTTCACCCCAGAGGGGTGGAGTTTACCTTAGACTCCGCATGGAATAATGGAATGGTGGAATAATGGAATATTGGGTATCGAAAGCGGAAGACGGTCTGATTAAATGAAAAGATCCGTGCCATCCTTATAAAAATAGATCCCATTCCACTAAACCCAGGATTCCAACATTCCAGTATTCCATCATTCCGTTCCCGCTTGCAGCAGGAATCACGGCACAGCCGATTGTCTCTGCCCCCCGACGACGGGATCAACGACTGACCCAGTGGACCAGGTTTTCTGGGACATAATAAAAGGTGGGCTGCCAGGCCGCGGACAGAAGCCGCCTGTTCTTCCTGCATCAGTCGGCTGCATCCGATGGCATGTACACTGAGGATTGCTGCGAGCTTGGGTTTAAAACCTTCCGGCATTATCGATAGCCTCTTCACAAGGTTTTAAAACTGATATCACCTGAAATTAAGAGATTAGAACAATTTTGTAAATATCCAAAAAGACCTTGGAGGTCAAGGGTAATCATCTACCAATTGCAATGGATTCCACTTCAGGCCGGCTGGTAAAGAGCATGTGAAATTTTGCACTTGACCTGATTTGTTTTTTTGGAGAAGATTCAAACCTTGGGGAACACCACCGGTTTAGGTGTCAGGCGTCAGGTGTCGGGTGTCAGCCAAGCCGCCGGCAAACAAGCGGCCGGTCAAATCGGAAAAAAAACTTTGAAAAAGCGAATATCGAATATCGAATAATGAATGTCGAATGTCGAAGGAATGTATTCTGCCTGTCGTGAGTTTTTTTGTCGAACGGTCTATTTTATAAATCAAGCGTAAGGGGAACGATCCATGAGAACGAAAGAGGAATTAAAGCAGGCAATTTGTGAGGCTGTCGATCGGCGAGGGGAAGAAATTGAAAAAATCGGGGATCAGATCATGGCAAATCCGGAGTTGGGATTTAAAGAGTTCAAGACGGCCAGGCTGGTGGCCGACACCATGCATTCTTGCGACATTCCCCACGAGACCGGACTGGCCATAACCGGCGTCAAAGGTGTCATCAAAGGCAAACATCCGGGGCCGACCGTAGCGCTGATGGGAGAATTGGATTCTTTGCTGGTGGCAGACCATCCCCAGGCGGATTCGGAAACCGGCGCCGCCCACGCCTGCGGCCACAATGCCCAGGTAGCCGGCTTAATGGGGGCCATGATGGGGCTTGTGGATACCGGGGCCATGGCCGAACTTTGCGGCAACATCGTTATTTTTGCCGTCCCGGCCGAGGAATACGTGGAAATCGAATACCGACTGGGCCTGAAGCGAGACGGTAAATTGAGCTTTTTAGGCGGCAAACCGGAGCTGATCCAAATGGGCCATTTCGACGCTGTCGATCTGGCGGCCATGATTCATACCCACGGTTCGCCGGAGCTGAAAAAAGCAACAGTTGTGGAATCATGCAACGGCTGTATCGTCAAACTCATTCGGTACCAGGGCCTGGCCGCCCATGCCGGCAGTGCGCCCCACAAGGGCATCAACGCCTTGAGTGCGGCCCACGTTGCACTGGCGGCCATCAATTCCCAGCGGGAGACATTTAAAGATGACGATGCAATTCGCGTCCACCCGATCATCACCCGGGGCGGGGACCTGGTCAACGTGGTTCCGTCCGATGTCCGGTTGGAAACCTTCGTACGGGGCAAAACCAATGAGGCGATCATGGATGCCAATATCAAAATCGACCGCGCTCTAAAGGCAGGCGCCCTGGCCATCGGCGCCCGGGTAGACATCGACACCCTGCCCGGATATATGCCGCTGCGGGACGATCGCAACATGCAATCGCTCTTCAAGGAAAATGCCCGAATGCTGTTCGGCGAAGAAGAATGCACCGAGGCGGGTCATCGTACCGGCTCCACGGACATGGGCGATATCAGCCATATCATGCCCGCCGTACACCCATCCATGGCCGGTGCGTCCGGCATTTCCCACGGCAGCGATTTCATGATCACGGACAAATCCATGGCCTACCTGGCGCCGGCCAAAGTCCTGGCATCGATGGCAGTGGATTTGCTCTACGGCAATGCCGAGAAGGCCAAAGAAATCATGGCCCGGCATAGACCCATTATGAGCAAGGAAGAGTACCTGTCGTATCAAAGTCGGATTTTTCAGAAAGAAATTTACGACGGAGAGACCGGGACCGATAAAATAACTGACGTTTAGTAGCCGGTCCGCGATACCGTCATTCCAATCAACAGCCCGATTACCCCTTTACACGCCCTGGTACAGGTCCTATTTTAACGATATGGATAATTCGCTCAGCCGGACCGGGACGCTCCATCAGGAGGTCCGGCAGGCGGACACCTGCAAAACTTTGACGCGTCCCTCTCCCGTCAGAAACCCATCCAAAACCTCGACTTTCACAGCCCTGAGGTAAATTCCTACCGGAGGTAATCAAATGTTTTCTCAAATCTATTCAATGAAAAAGGGACTGATGGTAGCAACACTGCTGTTAATCTTGTTCCCGATTCAATCATTCGCCGCGAGTATGAACCAACACGATTCACGCGCCCTCGAGGCCGATCCCCGTTTGGCCCCGGGTCAACTGGCGCCGGTGTTGGAGGGCCTCGGCGACCATCATCACCCCATTACCACCAACTCTGAGCGGGCCCAGCTGTTCTTTGACCAGGGGCTCAAGCTCACCTACGCCTTCAATCACCAGGAGGCCTTGCGCAGTTTCAAAGAGGCGGCCCGGCTCGATCCGGACTGCGCCATGGCCTATTGGGGCTGGGCCCTGGTACTGGGCCCCAACTTGAACCTGCCTATGTCCGCTGAAGCGGCGGTTCAGGCACACGATGCGATTCAAATGGCGGTGGCCCGGAAAAATAAGGTCAGCCGGCAGGAACAGGACTACATCGATGCCCTCGCCAAACGCTATGCCGCAAACCCGCCGGCCGATCGATCGAAGCTGGATGCCGCCTACGCCGAAGCCATGGGCGCATTGCATGCCAGATACCCCGCTGACCTGGATGCCGCCACGCTTTATGCCGCGGCGTTGATGAATTTAACTCCCTGGAACTACTGGACAATGGACGGTCGCCCAATGGCCAATACCCCCGCCATTCTTAAAACACTGGAGACGGTCATCGCGCGTGACCCGCATCACGAAGGGGCCCTGCACTACTACATCCACGCCGTGGAGCCGGTGGATGCCGTCCGCGGAGTTGCCGCGGCCGATGCCTTGCGCAATCTGGCGCCCGGTGCCGGCCACCTGGTGCACATGCCCAGCCATATCTACATGCAGGTCGGCCGCTATGAAGAATCCTACGCACTGAATGCCCTGGCCGCCAAGGCCGATGAAAACTACATCATCCAGTGCCGCGCCCAGGGAATCTATCCATTGAACTACTATCCCCACAATGTTCACTTTCAGGCCTGGGCGGCCTTTATGTCGGGCCGCAGTCAGGCAGCTATCGAGTCGGCCCGCAAGGTGGCGTCAAGAGTACCCGGTGATCTTCATGGCAACGACTGGGCTCTGTACCAGACATTTTTAAGTATGCCCCTGTATGCCTGCGTCCGCTTCGGAAAGTGGGAGGCCATTCTGGCTGAACCGAAACCACCGGCCAATCTTCACCTGTGGACCGGTGTCTGGCACTATGCCCGGGGCACGGCCTATACCCATACCGGAAAATTAAATGCGGCCCGGGAAGAATTAAAGGCAATCGATGGTATGCTTGCCAATCCCGCCATCATGGATGAGCCGATCGGCTTCGGCAACATCGAAGTATTGCTGACCATCGCCCGCGAAGTACTTTCGGGGGAAATCGCAGCCGCCGATAAAGACTACACCGTCGCCATTGCCCACCTGAGCAGAGCGACCCGACTTGAAGACAGCCTGATCTACAATGAACCGCCGGACTGGTACTATCCCGTGCGTCATACCCTGGGTGCGGTGCTGCTCGAAGCCGGCTACCCGAAAGAGGCCGAGGTTGTCTACTGGCAGGATTTGCGACGATATCGGGACAACGGCTACTCCCTGTATGGCCTGTGGCAAAGCTTAAAAGCCCAGGGTCGCCAGTCGGAGGCCCGGCAGGCCGAAGTAAAATTCCGACAAGTTTGGGCCAAAGCCGATTTCAGCCTGTCGTCTTCCCGGTTCTAAAATGAGTCATTTTCTGCTGCAGGAGAAACAGCAAGCAGATAAGCCACTGGATGCCGGATAAAGTCCGGCATGACGGGATTGGCTATCCGGTCACCACGTTAATGATAACCCTAAAATTGTGTCAATTCATTACCGTAAGGTGGGCTGTGCCCACCAAAAATCGCTGAATGCATTTAACAATGGTGGGCAAAGCCCACCCTACAATAAATAGAATGGAATCAATCACAGGTGACCGCCACTGAAATAATTCCAGTTTCGTTTATCCCTGTAAGCTTATGGGATAATGAACATCTTTAGTATTATCTAGTGTTCGAACGGGTATCCAGAACTCTTTGATATTGCTGATTAATATCGCATAAAAGGAAAACGAAGATTTTCCAGTTTAATGCATTTTTTACTTGCATTAAAAACTCGTAAACGGTAGTTATCTT